>Ga0302276_10002386_pt1 | contig 16520 bp, 17 predicted proteins | sample III_Bog_N2_3_FD_198768 | JGI IMG/M metagenome (GOLD analysis project Ga0302276, IMG submission 198768) | Peat permafrost microbial communities from Stordalen Mire near Abisko, Sweden - III_Bog_N2_3 | ecosystem: Environmental > Terrestrial > Soil > Wetlands > Peat | place: Sweden: Abisko...
CCAGGACCGTTTCCTGGAGGAGGCGGCAGCCCCGGTGCTCACGAAGTTACGAGCTGCGGCGGCCTGAGACCGACGGAGGAATGACTCCCGAGAGCCAGTGGCGTTCGCGGAGAAACGGGAATTGGACGGGCAATCAACCTGGACTCGTTCTCAACGAATCTCAAGAATCTCAAGAGGATCCAGCGTCGAAAGAACAGGTGGCCGTTGATGGATCTGGCGACTATTTCCGCCAATGGACAAATCCCCGTACCCGCAGATGTTCGCCGGGCGCTCCGACTCGGCCCAGGTGACAGGATCGCCTTTGTCATGAACGAGCTACGCGACATCACCGTCGTCAAGCCGCTCGCGGCTGCCCTCATCGAGGCGCAACGCGGTTTTTCTGGCGCCGCGGAGGAGGCCAGCTTGCAGACTGAAGCAGACGTGGATCGCTTAGTTGCCGAAGTACGTACCGAGCGTCGCGGGTCCCGAATCGGGTGAGACGAGTGCTCGTCGATGCGAACGTGATCGTGTCGGCCCTGATTTTTTCCTGTGTCTGCACCGGCTCGCGCCCTCTGGATGGTGATCGAAAGCGATCAACTTCTGCTGACCCAATGGATCCTTGACGAGCTTCACGATGTAATCGGCCGAAAATGGCCGACGCGTGTCGGCTCACTCGATCTTTTCCTCGACACGATCGGATATGAAGTGCTGGGAGCCGGGCTTCCCGGGGTTGAGATCCGGGATGTCAAAGACCAGCCGATCCTGGATTCGGCGCTTCATGCAGACGTCGACATCGTTATTACAGGCGACAAAGACTTCCTCGCGCTCGAAATTGAGAGGCCGCTCATCCTCACCGCTCGGCAATACCTTGACTCGTCGGTGGGCGAGCCAAGCGAAACGAATCACAATGGGGACACGGATCCACCAGACACCGATTGACGCAGCGGTCACCGTGCGCTGTGGATAACTTCCACGCTGCGTCGGCGCGTGCCCCTATCATCAGCCTCAACAAGGCTGAGGAGAAATCAGATGAGTACACCCGTCGGCATCGTCGTGCCGAATGACCTCCCGAGCAGCGAATTCGTTCGATACGCGCGGGAAGCGGAGCGCCTCGGATTCGCGGAACTCTGGGTGGTCGAGGACTGCTTTCTCAACGGCGGCATCGCCCAGGCGGCGGTGGCCCTGGCCTCGACCAGCAGCATCCGGATCGGAATCGGCATCCTGCCCGCCGGTGCCCGCAATGTGGCATTCGCGAGTATGGACATCTCGACGCTGGCGCAGCTCTTTCCCGGCCGGCTCAGCATCGGGATCGGTCACGGCATGCCCAAGTGGATGCGCCAGACCGGCACGTGGCCGGCAAGCCCGCTGACCCTGCTCGGTGAATACATCGACGCCATGCGGGCCATCCTGTCCGGATCCTCGGTGTCGGTGGACGGGCGCTACGTCAAACTCCAGGACATCCAACTAGCGACGGCACCCGCGATCGTGCCGCCGATCTATGCGGGAGTTCGCGGTCCGAAGTCGCTGGCCGTGTCTGGACGGGTAGCCGACGGCACGATCCTGGCCGAACCGGTCACCCCGGAATACCTCCACGCCGTGCGCGCCCAGGTCGCATCGCCGCGATCGCAGCATGAGTTCATCGCGTACAACGTCGCCGCCGTCGATGACTCGATCGACCGCGCCCGGGAGCTTGCGCGGCAGGGCCTCGTCTGGATCGGGGAGCCCGACTGGGCACCCCACATCGCGCCGCTGCCCTTCGCCGAGGAGTTCGCTCGCCTGCGGGAAGCCGCCGGTTCACGGGAGGAATTTGCCGCCAGCCTTCCCGACGAGTGGGTCGACCAGCTCGCGGTGGTCGGCACACCGGTGCAGGCGAAGACGCGGCTCCAGGAACTCGCGGAGGCGGGGGCTGACCATCTCGTGCTGATGCCGGCGGGCCCCGATCCTTTTGCGATGATGGCGGCGCTCGGCCGAGTGCTCTGATCCGCGGTGGGTGTCACATTTCCGTTCATGACCGTGTGTTGCGCCGTGGGTCGACTTCTTACCTCAGGGGCCGCGACCGGCCGATCGCGAACCTAGTGTTGCGGGATGGTGCAAGGATTCCGTTCTCCTCCCCACGGCCGGCGCGAGCATCTTGTCCTTGGCGCGACGGTTCGTACACTCGGTGCGTGGCCGGCAGGGTGGCGCTACCAGGGCGCTCACCGCGACCCGACTGAGGATGCGCGGGAATTGACGAGGATCGCGGTGGCCGCTGAGCGAGCGCACCTGCAGTTCCTGTATTTCGGCGATTGGCTGGCGACTTCGCTCGACTTCGAGTTGACCGACCCTTATCTTCTGGCACGGATCGAGCCGCTTACTGCGATCAGCCACCTCGCGGCTGTGACGGAAAGGATCGGCCTGGTCGCGACCATCAGTTCGGCACACTCTGAGCCTTTTTCGGCGGCGCGCGCTGCGGCTTCCGTCGACCTCCTGAGCGCCGGACGGGCCGCCCTCGCCATCACCACGGGGTCTGAGTCCCGATCCGCCAGCAACTTCGGGTGGCAGACCGTACACCGGGATGCCGACCGCGTCGCGAGCGCGGGAGAATTCATCCAGGTGCTTCGCGGGCTCTGGGATAGCTGGAGTGACGATGCGTTCGTTGCGGATGCCCGAACCGGTGTGCTCGTCGACCCCGAGGCCCTCCACACCCTGAACTATGTGGGCAGCTACCGGTCCTCGATGGGCCCACTCAATGTTGTCAGGCCGCCGCAGGGGCATCCACCGATCGCGGTCGTCGCCTCTGCGGAGAACCTCCGCGAACTGGCCGCGCGGGCGGCGGATCTCGCCTTCGTGTCGCCTCGAACTCTCGAGGAGGGTGTGCAGGCCTACGCCACGGCCAAGCGGCTTGCCAGTGAGCTTGGACGGGACCCGGCCCAGTACCTTCTGCTGACAACGGTCTTTCCGATCGTTGCGGAGACCAGGGAAGACGCCTGGAACCTCTACGACGAACTCGTCGAACTCGTGCAGGTTGAGACCGTCAGCGGGCGCAGCACCGTCGACAATTTGCCCGCCTCCCGCACGCTGCGCCACCTTGCCGGCGTGCTCGGGGTCTCCCTGACCGGGGTGTCGATCGACGAAGTCGTGCCCGCGCGGCTGGCGGCGCGATTCGGTGACCTTGGCCGGAGCCTGGTCGAGGTGGTCGGGGCGCGCTCGGGACGAACCGTGGGTGGCCATCGGGGTGTCACTCTCCGCCACCTGCTGGTGGCGCACGCGGTTGTGGCACCGATCATTGTCGGATCGGCAGAGGATATCGCCGACCATTTCGAGTCGTGGTTTCGCAAGGGCGCCGTCGATGGCTTCACCGTGCTGTCCGCCTTCACGGAGCAGTTCGAGGCCTTCACAACCCTTGTGGTGCCAGAACTCGTGCGCCGGGGACTCTTCCCGGCGGACTATCTCGGGAATTCACTTCGCGAGCACCTCGGGCTGTCACGCCCGGTAAACCGCCATGCCCGAAAAGAGGAGTCCCTCGAGGCTGGGGCCCGCCCCGTGCGCCGGCTCCACCCCGCCGAAACGGGTCGTCGCCGTTCGTGATCGACCGCGTTGGGCCAGTGGTGGTCGGTGCGGGGATTTCCGGTCACGGCTTCACGTTCACCCCCACGGTCGGACGCCTTCCTATGGGCCTGGTGGATGGCGTGCACACCGCGCCCGAGCTGGTCCCCGTGGCCCGGCCCACCTCTCCCGCCAACTGACTCTCGTTGTCGCATCCATCGCAGGATGGCGACAAGGCCTGCCAGTTCGTCGAGCCAAACCAGCTCGTACGATAGCCAGGAGGAGAATCGTCGAACCCACATGACCAGCACACCCCAGCGCGTTCTCGTGACCGGCGGGTCGGGCTTCATCGCCGGGCACTGCATCCTCCAGTTGCTCGAGCAGGGTTACGTCGTGCGCACGACAGTGCGGTCACTTGCGCGTGAAGCGGCGGTGCGCGCCGTGCTCGCCGTTGCCGGCATGACAGGCGGGGAGAGGCTCAGCTTTGTCGCCGCCGACCTCACCGACGACACCGGCTGGGCGGAGGCGGTCGCGGGGGTCGACTTCGTTCTGCACGTGGCGTCCCCCGTGCAACCAGGGCACATCGAGAACGAGGATGACCTGATCATTCCAGCGCGCGAGGGTGCGCTGCGCGTGCTGCGCGCCGCACGGGATGCGGGGGTGCGGCGGGTGGTGCTCACGTCAGCGTTCCACGCCGTGAGTTGGGGGCATCCCCACGACGATCACGTGTTCACCGAAGCGGACTGGACGATCCTGGACGGCCCCGGAGTGGATGCCTACGGCAAGAGCAAGACACTCGCCGAACGCGCGGCGTGGGACTTCATCACCGCAGAGGGTGGCGGCCTGGAGCTGGCCACGATACTTCCCGTCGCGGTGATGGGATCTGTCATGGGCCGGGAGATTTCGGGCGCGAACCACATCGTCAAGGCAATGCTTGATGGAGCCATGCGGGCGTTCCCGCACCTGTTCATCCCCGTGGTCGATGTGCGCGATGTCGCCGGCGCGCATCTCCTCGCCATGACCACACCGGATGCGGCCGGCCAGAGATTCCTCGTTTCGAGCGGGCCGGTAATCGCAATGAAGGAGATCGGGGCGATTCTCAAAGAAGATCTCGGCGAAGCAGCCCACCGGGTGCCGACGCGATCGATTCCCGACTTCGTGGTGCGCGTCGCCGCTCGGTTCGCGCCCCAATTCCGGCCGACGGTTCCAGATCTTGGCTATGCGAAGAAGCTCTCCAGCGAGAAAGCACGACGGATGCTCGGCTGGAGTGCCCGGGATCCCCGAGAAGCCATCGTCAGCGCAGGCCGGAGCATGGTTGAACGGAACCTGCTGAAACCCTGAGCACGCTGGGGCTGTCGCGACGGGCCAGCCCGCTCACTCGTCGTCGGAGGCGTCCGTGGTCTCGGCATCCGCTCGACGCGCCTTCTTCAGCGCGACGGCCCACCAGTGCAGGTCGGCGAGGAGGGCGTCGAGCCGCGGCACCAGCGGTGCGAAAGTGGCAGCGGGGTCTTTGCCTTCGGCCCGAATCGCCATCATGTGCAGGCCAAGGATGTTCACCGACGGGCGCACCGACACCATATCCAGTTCGGCGATGACCAGCCTCAACTGCTCGATAGCGCGTGCCCCACCGACGTTGCCATAGCCGATGAACGCGATGGGCTTGCGGTTCAGCTCGACGAAAAAGTGATCAAGGGAGTTCTTGAGCGAGGCCGGGTAGCTGTGGTTGTACTCATTGGTGAGCACGATGAACCCGTCCGCGGCGTCGAGCTTCTGCCCGAGGTTCCGTTCCGCCTCGGTACCGTACTGGCGCGGGGACAGGGCAGGCGAGACGGCAAGCTCGTAGTAGGGCAGTACGTGATCGCGCAGGTCGATGACCTCGAAGCTGAAGTCGCTGCGGCCCGAGGTCTGTTCGGTGATCCAGGCGAGCGGGATATCGGCGAACCGGGTCGGACGGGTACTGGCAACGATGATCGCGATGTGGGGAATGGAAGGCATGATTCGAAATTACCCTGAGTCGCAGCTGCTCTGGCACCGGTGCGTCACGCGGAGACCAGGTGCGCTCCAGCCCCGGCCGGGAGACGTGAGGCCTCGACCGCCGGCACGATCATCAGCACGGCGAACACGAGAAAGGCCCAGCGGTAACCCAGCCAGACGTTCGAGCTACCGGCGGTGGCCGAGGCCAGCGCGGTCGTCGCCCGCACGACGATAGCCGAAAAAGCGATGCCCACGGCGACCGCGACCTGCTGAACGGTCGAACTCAACGAGTTGGCGTCGAGGGTGGCGCCCGGATCGATGTCGGCGAACTGCAGTGACTGGTAGGCCGTGAAGCCCATCGAGCGAAGCGCACCGCTCACCACGAGCACGCCGACGATCACCCACAGCCAGGTCGACGGATCGAACAGGGCACAGAGGGCGAAGACAGCCCCGCCGGCAACGTCGGTGACGACGATCACCCGCCGAAACCCGAACCGCCGGATGATCGGCGAGGTCAGCGGCTTGATGAGGATGTTCCCCGCAAAGATCGCGACGATCAGCCCGCCCGCAAGGGTCGCACTCCATCCGAAGGCCACCTGGAAGAGCAGGGTGAACAGCAGCGGGGCCGCAGACACGATCACTCGGTACAGTCCGCCTCCGGCGTTACCGACGCGGAAGGTGCGGGTGCGCAGCGCCGTGAACCGCAGCAGCGGATGCGCCGCCCGCCTCATCCAGGCCAGCGCCGCAATACCGGAGCCCAGCGCGAGAGCCAGGAGCCCCGCCGCGATCCACCAGACCGGTTGTACCACCGTGAGTTGCTGCATCGCGAAGACGAGTGACGCGAGACTCACTGCCGAGAGCGCAAAACCGATCGCATCGAACGGGTTGTGGCTGAGCTCCTCCCCCCGGGGAAGGATGTGCAGGCCGGCGAGGAAGCAGGCCACACCAATCGGAAGATTGATGAGGAAGATCCAGTGCCACCCCACGGTGTCGGTCAGGATGCCGCCCAGCGCCGGTGCGATGAGCGGAGCTGCGAGCGCAGGCCAGGTCAGGTAGGCGATCGCCCGCAGCAGGTCGCTCTTCTCGACCGCGCGAAGCACCGCGAGCCGGCCGATCGGTACCATCATTGCGCCGCCGATCCCCTGCGCGACCCTCGACGCCACCAGCTCCCCGAGATCCTGCGATGCGGCGCAGGTGGCTGAGGCGAGCGTGAAGACGACGATAGCGATGAGGAACATTCGCCGGGCACCGAACCGGCCGGCGAACCATCCGCTCGCTGGCACGCCCACGGCGACGGCGAGCAGGTAGGCGGTGATTGCCACCGTCACCTCGAGCGCGCTGACCCCGAAGCTTCGCCCGATCGCCGGTGCGGCGGTCTGGATGATGGTGCCGTCGAGGTTCTCCATGAAAAACGCGGCGGCCACGAGCAGCGCGAGCGGGCGATTCACGGTGCAACCTCAGCCGCGCGCGACGTCGGTCGACGAACTGGGAGGGGAAAAAGGACGGCCACTACGGCAAGGCTAGCGAGCATCGGGAGGGCGAACGGCATCCGGATGGCCGACAGCGCGGCACGGCCCACAGCTCCGCGATCAGGCCGCAGAGATCCCGCCGTTCACGCTGATGGCCTGGCCCGTCAGTTTGGAGGCGTGCGGGCCGCCGAGAAAGACGATGAGGGCTGCGAGGTCGTCGGGTTCCGCAACTCCGAGGTGAGCCTGTTTCGCCGCACTGTCAAAGAGCTTCTTGCTGAACCCGTCGGCAAGGACGCGCTCCGCGGTGATGGTGCCGGCAACCAGGGACGGCGTGACCGCATTGACCCGGATGCCGTTGCGCTTGGCCTCAATCGCGGCCGTTCGCGAGAACATCACGATGGCGGCCATCCCCGCACCAAGCACGGATTCACCCGGGGTCGCGACCTTCGCCGCATCCGACGCGACGTTGATGATGCTTCCTCCGCCCTGGGCCTGCATGATGGGCAGCACCGCGCGGGTGAGGTACATGGGAGGCAGCGCCTGGCGATTCAGGATCGCCGCAACATCCTCGATGGGCGTGTTGTGCAGCAGTTCCGGGCGGTATGAGGCGGCGACCGAACTCACTGCGACGTCGATGGCTCCGAAGAGCTCGTGCACCTGCTGCACGGCGCCCTCCACCTGCCGGAAATCATCCGCGTCGACCGGCAGAAACTCGATCCTGGCCTGGGGAAATGCGTCATGAAGTGTCTGCTGCGCTGCGCGTCCCCGGGTCTCGTCCCTGGCCAGGAGCGCAATCTGCCGCACTCCGGCATCGAGGAACTGCCGGGCCGAGGCCAACCCGATGCCGGAGGTGCCCCCGGCGATCAGGACGGCGGACTGGTCGTAGCTGCGTACGAGCGGCTCGGGCATTGCGGTGAACTCTTTTCAGGGAATTGAGCGACTGGGTTGGCGAGAACTGTGAGTCACCCGAGTGGTTGGCGTCACGCGGTCGGTGCGTGTTGACACTAGCCTAGCTTTGGTCCGATCATTGGTCCATGGATCCCACCGTCGCGTCCTCCCCCTCCCCCGCCGCCTCGATCGCGAGCGCCGTGTTGTTCGCAGGCCGGCTCGACGCGCATGCTTGACTTCAGTTTCTCGGAAGACCAGGAGTCGTTCCGAAAAACTATCGCCGACTTCACGACCCGCGAGCTGCTGCCGGGGTACACCGCACGCTCGGCCAGCACGGAATTCCCGTTCGCCCTGCTGAAGAAGATCGGTGACCTCGGCGTGCTCGGGATCGGTTTCCCGGAGAAATTCGGCGGCACCGGAGAAGACGATCCCGTGCTGCTCGGCATCGCAAGCGAGACACTGGCCTACGGTGATGTGAATCTTGCGTCGGCGCCCATCCAGGTCGGGTTGGTCGGCGCCCAGCTGCTTGAAGGGTCCGATCTCGTGCAGGAGCGCTACCTCCCGACCGTGATCGCGGGCGAAGAGAACCTGGCGATCGCCCTGACCGAGCCCGGCTCCGGATCGGATGCGAGCGCACTGCGCACGACCGCCAGGCGGGTTCCCGGCGGCTGGATCCTCAACGGGGAAAAGACCGCGATCAGCTGGGCGATGACGGCGAGCGCCGCCCTGGTCTACGCCCGAGAGGAGGGATCATCGCGGGCCAACGGTGTCAGCTGCTTCGTGGTCGACATCCCCTCAGACGGAGTCAGCATCAGCCACATGCTCGGGATGGGCTGCCTGCCCCTTGGCTGGGGATCGATCCACCTTGACGACGTCTTCGTGCCGGAGACCCACCTGGTCGGCGAGGAAGGCCGGGGGTTCTCGGGTGCAATGAACAAGTTCGACTTCAGCCGCGCCGCGATCGGGCTCATGTGCCTCGGCGCTGCCGAGCAGAGCCTCGCCGAGGCAGCCGTCTATGCAACCCAACGGGAGACCTTCGGTCAGCCCATCTCCCAGTACCAGGGCGTCTCCTTTCCCCTGGCCGAACACGCGACCTATATCGAGGGCGCACGCTGGGTTTGCTATCGCGCACTCTGGTTGAGGCAGGAGAACATGCCCCACACCTCGCTGGCCTCCATGAGCAAGTGGTGGGCACCAGTCGTGGCAAAGGACGCCATCGAGGCGGCCATGAAGATTCACGGCAACCTCGGCTATTCGGCAGAATTTCCGCTGCAGCAGCGGTTCCGGGATGTCCTGGCCTACCTGGTCGCCGATGGCACAGCAGAGATCCAGAAAGGCATCATCTCCCGTGAGATTCTCGCCCGGGGTACGGTGTCGCTGTGACCGAGGAGCTTCCCCCGCCGAAACCGCTGGACGAGAGCGGAGCGCTCATCGTCGGCGGATCGGCGGGCATCGGTTTCGCGTCGGCAAAGAAGCTGGCCGAGGCTGGCGTTCCGCGGATCGTGATCGTTGCGAGGAATCCCGAACGTGGCGAGCGGGCTCGAGCCGAACTGGCCTTGCTCGGCGCCGACGTCTCGTTCCTGGCCGGCGACGCGACAAACGCCGCCGAGGCTGCACGCATCACCGCTGAGGCAGAGCGAATTCTCGGCGGGATCGACATCCTTGTCGTGTCCACTGTCGCGGACAATCGGCCCGAACTCTTCCGCGACATCCCGACCCGCGACATCCAGCCGATCCTGAACCAGATGCTGCTGCCCACCATGCAGATGGTCAGCGAGGTGATGCCGCACATGGCGGGGCGCCGCGGCGGGGTGATCGTCACCGTCGCCTCCGATGCTGGCAAGACCGCGACCCCCGGCGAGACGATCATCGGGGCGTGCAAGGCCGCGATCATCATGTTCACCCGCACGATCGCGACCGAAGGGAAGCGAAACGGAATCCGGGCCAATGTCCTGACGCCTTCCCTCGTGCTCGGGACGGCGTCGACCGGACGCATCACCGATGACGGCTTCAGCGCCAAGTTGTTCGAGCGCGCGGCAGCGCAGGCTCACCTTGGTGTGCCGAACGCAGACGACCTGGGTGACCTGGTGGTGTTCCTGGCCGGACCGTCGGCGAGGCGACTCACCGGCCAGGCGATCAGTGTCAACGGCGGCATCTCTGCCGCCTAGCGCCGGCTGCGGGGTGTCCCTGCCGGTCAGGCCCCAACCGGTGCCGTACCGCCGTGGCGACCGGATTGAGGGACGCCATCGAGGGTTCGCAGGTCGCCGAAGTAGTGCTCGTGCCGTTCCTCACGAGGCTCGACGAAGAGCGCCTCTGCTTGCACGAACGGGACAGCCGGTGCGGACGCGAGAGCGATCGCGCCGACGACGTGGGTCTTGCGGCCGTCAATCCAGTCGATGTGCGACGTGAGCTCGAGTTCGGTGTCGAGGGGAAGCGCCCGCCGGTAGGTGATGTTCAGGAATGCGGTCATCCCCCAGCGACCGGCCTGGGTACCCGCCTGCCCGAGCACTTCGTCGAGCAGCAGGCCGGTCACGCCACCGTGTACGAAGCCGGGTGGTCCCTCGAAACGGCGATCGAGCGTGGTGCGTACGACGACGGTATCACCCTCGCGACCGAACACGAGCGGCGGGGACATCGGGTTGCCCTGCCCGGTGACGGGACTGAAATAGCGAACCGCATCGGGGAGCGAATCGACGGAAGCCACGCGATTCAGGTGACGCGGATTCTCAGTCAGCAGGTGGGTGATCCGGTGGGCCAGCTCGGTCGCCTCCGCCAGGTGCTCCAGCGAAACCTCGTGTGCGGCCTGGGCCACGATCGCGGCGCGGAGCGCAGATCCGAGGTTCGCTACCGCCGTCCGCCGGACAAGAAGGGCGTCACTCGTTTCGGTCATGTCATCAACACTACAATGGTTGGACCAATAGCTTGCGGCCGCTCGACGGCCACACGGACGTTGAGGGGCGAGGATGCAGGCAGCGGTGCTCTCCGCCTTCGGCGGCCCGGAAGCACTCGGCGTTGAGGAGGTCACGACCCCCTCGGGCCGGCCGGGCCACACCCTGGTGCGTCTCAGGTCGGCAGCCCTGAACTGGCATGACGTGCTGGTGCGGCAGGGTCGCTACGGCTCGACGCTGCCGCACATTCCCGGTGCCGACGGCGCGGGGGTGGATGTTGCCTCCGGCGCAGAGGTGATCATCCTTCCGTCGCTGTGGTGGGGAGAAAACGAGGATGCCCCCTCGGCGGACTGGCAGATCCTCGGCGACCATACGCACGGCACCTACGCGCAGTACATCGCGGTTCCCAGCGACGTCGTGTTTCCCAAACCGGCCGGGCTCAGCTGGGCGGAGGCGGCAGCCCTGCCCCTCGTCGGCGTCACCGCGTTTCGCGCCCTCGTGTCTCGAGGAAACCTGCGCGCCGGAGAGTCGCTCCTGATTACCGGCGCAGGCGGGGGCGTCGCTCCCGCAGCCGTCGGCATCGCCGCAGCACTCGGCGCACTGCCGTTCGTGACCTCATCCACCGAGGAGAAGATCGCGCGCGCGATCGAGGGTGGCGCGATCGCCGGGGTCTCGTACCGTTCCGATTCGTGGCCCGATGACGCCCGCGCACTGTCGCCGCAGGGCGCCGGCTTCGACGTGGTGCTCGACACCGTCGGCAACTGGCCGGAATCCATCAGGTCGCTGAAGCCCGGCGGGCGCCTCGTGGTACTCGGGGCCTCCCGCGCGCAGGTCGCGCCGGTCGAGATCCGCCCGTTCTATTTCGGGCAGTACAGCATCCTCGGCACCACCTTGGGCAGCCCCGCAGACTTTCGCGGCCTGCTCGACCTCATGGCGACCACCACGCTCGCGGCACCCCTGGTCGATCGCGAGTTCGCCCTTGCGGACGTCGTCTCGGCCCACCGGTACCTCGAGGACGGCGGCGCCTTCGGCAAGATCGTCCTGACCATCGACTGACCCAGGAGAACCCATGCCCGACCAGCTGGTACGAATCGACACTCCCGCCCCGGGCGTGCGCTACATCATCCTCGACGACCCTGCGACCCGCAATGCACTCGGCGATGAGTTGCTCGACCAGCTGATCGACGCGCTCGAAGCGGCGCGCGACGACAGCGAAGTGCGAGTCGTCGTCATCACCTCGTCGCATGAACGCATTTTCTCGTCCGGCGGAAACCTGAAGGCGTTTGCCGACGACCGCCCGGTAGCCGAGAAGTACGCAGGGCTCGGCCGGTTCCCCCGGCTGTACACACTCATCGGCGCGCTGGGGAAGCCCGTCATCTGCGCCGCGAACGGCGATGTTCTCGCCGGGGCATTCGGTCTCGCTCTCGCCTGCGACCTGGTCGTTGCGACGGAGTCGGCGAAGTTCGGATGCCCGGAAATCAATGTGGGCGTCTTCCCGTTCATGATCTCGGCGCTCATCTACCGCAACATCGACCGGATGAAGGCCAACGAGTTGATGATGGTCGGCGACCTGGTGACCGCGACAGAGGGCGCCGCGATCGGGTTCGTCAACAAGGTCGTGGCCGACGCCGACTTCGACCGCGAAACCCTGGCCTGGGCGGAACGGATTGCGGCCAAGTCGCCGCTGCTCATGCGGCTAGGCAAGCAGGCCATCAATTCGACCCGGGACATGGCGCTCGGCGAGGCACTCACCGCACTCCAGGCGCAACTTGCGCTCGCGTTCGGGACCGAAGACCTGCGGGAGGGCGTGACGGCCTTCCGGGAGAAAAGGGATCCGGTCTGGACGCTGCGCTGAGTCGCCGCCGCCCAAACAACAGTGGAGCAGCAACCCTTATGGCGAAAGGTCCCAGGTTGCGAGGATGGTGCGGAGGCCGGTGACGAGAGCCAGCGGCTGGTCGAGCATGATGTGATGTCCCGCATCCGGCACTTCAATCATTGCCGTCTGCCCACCGAGACCGTCGAAGATCGCGTCCGCCATGTCGGCTGAGACCATCCCGAGTTCCCCGTAAAAGAAGGCTGACCGGCAGTCCAGGGCTGCCAACTCGGGCAAGCGCGGGGCATGGTCGAAGATTTTCGAATCGAACTGCCAGCCCCAGCCTCCCGCCACCTCGCGCACCGAGGATGCCGCAACGTAGTCCTTGATGTAGTCGAGCGTCAGCTGGTCAGGAATAGGCCGGAACCGGGCTATCACGGCCTCGCGACTGGGGTAGACCTTGGGCGGGCCGAACGCGAGCCGGTCGGCGGCGGCGTTCTCCTCGGGCGTGAAACTCACGATCGGAGAATCGACGATCACCAGGCCGCCAAGCTCGGAGGCGTGCGTCATCGCGGTACGAAGCGCGACGACGCCGCCCAGGCTGTGACCGACCAGGATCGGCCGACGGGGCGACGACAGGCGCGCCACCGCGAGAGCCTCCGCAGCCCAGGCCTCCACGGTGTAGGAATCGCGGCGGCCGCTGCTTCCGTGGCCGGAGAAATCGAAGGCGATCACCTGCCGGCTCGTTGCCAGCAACGGGGCGATGTGATCCCACCAGTGCGAGTGCGCAGCGCCACCGTGAAGCAGCACAACGGGCGAGCCCGGCCCCGCACCCCAGGTACGGGCGACGATGTCGGTGCCGTCCACCCGGATGGTCTGCGATGTCGCGGAAACCCTCACCGAGTCGGCGAACCACTGCGGCCAGGCTGAAGGATCGGTCACGTCCCCAGTCAATGCGACTCGACCAGCGACGAGTCGAGGCTCGCCGCGAGCCGGCGAATGATGCCAGCCGCTTCCTCGGCCATCGCGGGCACGAATTCGGCGATGTGGATGAGATCGTTGATGGCGGAGCTCACCTGGCCGGCCAGCACGAGGCCGTTTTCGACGTCGCCGTCGGTCTGCGCCCGCTGCATCGACTCGATCTTCCAGCGCATCAGCTCGACTTCGCTCATGCCGGCCGTCTCCGAGTCGGACCCGTGGGCCAGCAGTTGGCGGGACGCCTCGTTGCGAAGTCCCCGACAGGGTCCGTAGACGCCGTCGAAGGCCACATCGTCGCCCTCCTTTGCGTCGAGCAGCGCCTGGATGTAGGCCGGATGCCAGTCGGAGTTTTCGAAGCTGGTGATGAAGCGCGTGCCCATCGCCACACCCTCGGCGCCCATCGCGAGTGCGGCGGCCAGCCCGCGACCGTCGCGGGCGCCACCGGTGAGGAGCACCGGCACATCCACGGCCTCGGTCACGCTGGGGATGAGCACGAAGGTGTGCACCATCTTGCTGGGGGCATGCCCACCCATCTCGAATCCGGCCGCGATGACCACGTCTGTTCCTGCCTCCGCCGACTTGACCGCCTGCCTGGTCGATCCGACTTTGTGCTGGTGGATCATCCCCGCGTCCTTGATCAGCTGGATGTAGTGCCCGGGAAACCCGGCGGACGTCGTCATCACCCGCAGTCGGGAGGCGAGCGCGGCATCCTGCTCCCGCGCGGCAAGCACCATGCGGATGTAGACATCGGTGAAGGGCAGCACCTCCCCGTTGTGGTCGACGCCGACCGGGATGTTTACGGCGAATGGTTTGTCGGTCAGGCTGGCGCATTCGTCGATGTGTTCGCGAAAGGTGCGCGCGCCGTCCTCGATGTTCACCGGCATCCCGGGCATCGACACGGTGCCGAGGCCTCCCGCATTCGAGACCGCTGCGGCGAGCCCCGGTGTGCGGAACGGACCGAGGCCCTCCTGCACGATGGGGTGCTCGATTCCGACCATGCGGGTGTAGCGATTGGAAATGAACGACACTGTTCCTCCTGGGATTCACCGTGCGGCGATGGTCACCGAATGGGGGCCGATTCCATTCTGTCAGCGGTGAGAGCGATTATCGACACCTAGCGGAACTTTGTTGCGATTATTGGCGAACGTTGAGCTAAGCTGAGGCGATGGAGATGCTCGACGAGAACGCCTTTGCGACGCAGGACGCCTTTGCGACGCTCGCTGTGGCGGCCACCGATCCGGTCGGCTACGCACAATCCTGGAAGGCGCGCACCGGGCGACTCGTCATCGGCTCGTTCCCGATGAACTTCCCGTCCGAACTCACGCATGCGACCGGCGCACTGCCCGTCATCATCCAGGAGAGTCGCACCACCATCACCGAGGGCCGCAGCCTCCTCCCCGAGTTCTACTGCAGCTACACCCGCAGCCTCGCCGACCAGGCGGCCGTCGGCGAGCTGGACGTGTTCGACGCGTTCGTACTGGCCGACCACTGCGTGCAATTGCTCGGGGCGGTCGACGTCATCCGGTGGGCGAAGCCGCAGATCCCCACCCACTTCGCACAATTCATCAGCTCCATGGACGACCCCTGGAGCCAGGGGCAGGTCATCGACAAGATCGCATCACTCCGTGTCGAGGTCGAAGAGATCGTCGGCACGACCATCACGCCCGAGGCGCTCGCGCACAGCATCCGCCTGTACAACGAGAACCGCCGGCTGCTGCGCGAGTTCTACGACCTGCGCAAGGCAGGTCGGGTGCGCATTACGGCGAGCCAGATGCAGACGCTCGTCAAGTCGTCGATGGTCATGGACATCGAGGAGCACACCGCCCTGCTTCGCGACATCCTCGCCGACCTCGAATCCCGGGCCGGCGAACCCGGACAGGATGCGACGGGCTCGCTGGTGCGCATCCACCTGTCCGGCCACTTCTGTGCTCCGCCCCGGCCCGAACTGCTCGATGTGATCGAGGAATGCGGTGCGCTCGTCATCAACGACGACCTCTACCATGGCTTCCGCTACATCTCGACGGACGTACCCGAGGATGTCGACCCGTTCGACGCTCTCGCACTCTGGTACCTCGACCGCAATATCTCGGCGCCCTGCGGAACGCGAGTACAACGGAACGTGGACTGGGACAGCTACCTCATCGGCAGCCTCGACGAGAGCGGCGCGGATGGCGTCATCACCCTCATGGCGAAGTTCTGCGAGCCGCTCATGCTCTACTACCCCGAACTCAAGAAGGCACTCGACGGGCACGACATCCCGGTACTGCTCATCGAGACCGAGCACGAGGGTGTCGCGGTCGAGTCCGTGCGGACTCGCGTCGAGACGTTCGTGGAACGGATCCGTCGCAACAAAACCGCTGTGCCGGCTGTGGCGAGCGGTCCCATCCTGGCCACCAACTAAAGGACGCTTGCATGTCTCTCGATGTCTCCAGCCGCGAGCCGGTCGAACTGCTCTCCACGCGTGACCGCACCCTCGACACGGTCGACAAGTCGAACCGGCTGTCATCCACCAAGACCGGCGGCAAGATGGTCGCCGAATACTGGGAGAACATTTTCACGGCCAAGGAGCGCGGCAAGCACGTGGTCTGGTACAACGGCACCGCGCTCAACCCCATCTTCCAGGCGGCCGGCCTCGAGTGGTGCCACGGCGAGGCCTTCTCGGCGAGACTTGCCGCCATGCATCTCGAGGGGCCGGCGCAGGCCGCCGGCGAAGAATACGGCTACATCGGCGAACTCTGCTCCTACGCGCGCACGCATCTCGGCTGCGCGGTCATGACCCAGAAGGGCATCACCGAAAAGCAGAACGGCATCGTGGGAATGGTCGACCAGGAGGAACTGGCGTCCAAGCTCCCCTCGCCCGACTTCTTCGTCAACGCCTATGCCGGCTGCTCGACCGGCCAGCAGTGGGATGCCATGACCTACCGGGTCTTTGGCAAGGAATTCCCGATCTTCAACGTGTCGCTGCCGATGATCTGGGGAAACAAGAAGGATGCCGGCTACCTGCGC
>Ga0302276_10002414_pt1 | contig 16420 bp, 17 predicted proteins | sample III_Bog_N2_3_FD_198768 | JGI IMG/M metagenome (GOLD analysis project Ga0302276, IMG submission 198768) | Peat permafrost microbial communities from Stordalen Mire near Abisko, Sweden - III_Bog_N2_3 | ecosystem: Environmental > Terrestrial > Soil > Wetlands > Peat | place: Sweden: Abisko...
CGCCACTTTCATGCCGCGCCCGCCGCCGCCCGCGGCGGCCTTGATCAGGACCGGATAGCCGATCCGGTCCGCAACGCTGCGCGCCGTTTCCATGTCCGGCACCGCGCCGTCGGAGCCCGCCACCAGCGGCACGCCGAGGCTCGCCATCGCCGATTTGGCGGCGATCTTGTCGCCCATCATGGCAATATGCGCCGAGGACGGGCCGATGAAGCTCACACCATGCGCCTCCACCATTTCCGCGAAGCCGGCATTTTCCGACAGGAAGCCGTAGCCGGGATGGATCGCGTCGGCCCCGGTGATCGAGGCCGCGGACAGGATCGCCGCGACGTTCAGATAGCTGTCCTTGGCCGGCGGCGGGCCAATGCAGACGCTTTCATCCGCCAGCCGCACATGCATCGCCTCGGCGTCGGCGGTGGAGTGCACCGCGACCGTCGGGATCCCCAGTTCACGGCACGCGCGCTGGATGCGCAGCGCGATTTCACCGCGATTGGCGATCAGGATTTTATGGAACAAGGGGGCGCCTATTCCACGATCATCAGAACTTCGCCGTACTCGACCGGCGCACTGTTCTGCACCAGAATGCGAGCCACGGTGCCGGCCTTCGGCGCCTTGATCTGATTGAAGGTTTTCATGGCCTCGATCAGCAGCAGCACCTGTCCGGCGGCCACCTGTTGGCCGATCGACACGAACACCGCCGATCCCGGTTCGGGCGACAGATAGGCGACCCCGACCATCGGGCTGGTCACCGCGCCAGGATGCGCCGCGGCCTCGGCTTCGATCGAGGCAGCGGTCTGCGGCAACGCTGCAACCGGCGCCACCGGCAGCGGCGCGGCGGCCATGGCAACCGCGCGCACGACACGGATACGGCTGTCCTTCTCGGCGATCTCAATCTCGGTCAACCCGGTTTCAGCCATCATCGCGGCCAGGGCTCGGATAGAATCCGGATCGGTTGGGATGCGGGTCAACGGTTTTCCTCCAGAATGTCGGCCAGGGCTTCCAACGCCATGGCATAGCCGCGGATCCCCAGCCCGCAGATCACCCCGGTCGCCGCCTTGGACACGAAGGAGTGATGCCGGAATTCATCGCGCTTGTGGATGTTGCTGATATGGACTTCGATCACCGGCAGTTCCACCGCGAGCAGCGCGTCCAGCAGGGCCACCGAGGTGTGGGAATAGCCGGCCGGGTTGATCACGATGCCCGCGGCGCGTCCGCGACAGTCCTGCACCCAGGTGATCAGCTCGCCCTCCCCATTGGTCTGGCGGAACTCGATCGCCAGGCCAAGCTGGTCCGCGGTGTCGGCGCAAAGCTGCTCGACGTCGTCCAGGGTGGCGCTGCCGTAGATGTGCGGCTGGCGCAGGCCCAGCATATTGAGGTTGGGTCCATTGAGGACGACAACCAATGGTCGGGGTTCGGAGTGGGACATGGCGTGCGGCCCCTAGCATAGCTGGGCGCCGCGGTCCAATCGGGCCGGCTGTCGCATCGCCGTATTCTCCTGGCGGTCCGGTTTGTGCCAGGATGCGGATCATAAGCTCCCGGGGGTCCCGTCCATGAACCACCTTCCCAATTCCACCGCCGAACGCGACATCGCGTCCCTGATCCATCCGGCGACCAATCTCGACACGCACCAGCGCACCGGCCCGATGGTGATCACCCGCGGCGAGGGCATCTATATCTACGACGAGGCTGGCCGGCGCTACCTGGACGGGCTGGCGGGCCTGTGGTCGGCCTCCCTGGGCTTCAGCGAGACGCGGCTAGCCGCCGCCGCGGCGCGTCAGATGGCGCTGCTGCCCTATTGTTCCCTGTTCGGCGGGCGGTCGCACAACCCGGCGATCGATCTGGCGGAAAAGCTGCTGACGATGGTGCCGGCCGGGCTGGACAAGGTGCTGTTCGCCAATTCCGGATCGGAGGCGAACGACCAGGCGGTCAAGCTGGTGTGGTACTATCACAACGCGATCGGCAAGCCGCGCAAGAAGAAGATCATTTCGCGCACGCGGGCCTACCACGGCGTCACCCTGTATGCCGCCAGCCTGACCGGGCTGCCGCCGAACCATATCGATTTCGATCTGCCGCTGGGCGGCGTGCTGCGCACCGACTGCCCGAGTTTCTACCACTATGGCGAAGCGGGGGAGACCGAAGCGGATTTCGTCACGCGCATTGTCGGCAACCTGGAGCAACTGATCATCCGCGAGAACCCCGACACGATCGGCGCTTTCATTGCCGAACCTGTGCAGGGTGCCGGCGGCGTGATCGTCCCGCCGCCGGGTTATTTCGAGCAGGTGCAGACGATCCTGCAACGCTATGGCATCCTGTTCATCGCCGATGAGGTGATCTGCGGCTTCGGCCGCACCGGCAGCATGTTCGGCTGCGACACGTTTTCCATCCGCCCCGACATCATGACGGTGGCGAAAGCGCTGTCCGCGTCGTACCAGCCGATTTCCGCCACCATCGTATCGAACCAGATTTTCGAGGCGATGGTGCTGGAAAGCCGCAAGCTGGGTTTCTTCGGGCACGGGTTCACCTATGCCGGACATCCCGTCGCCGCGGCGGTGGCGCTGGAGACGTTGAAGATCTACGAGGAACGCGACATCGTCGGCATGGTGCGCGCGGTGGCGCCGCATTTCCAGGAACGGCTGGCCGCACTGGCCGATCATCCGATGGTCGGGCAGACTCGTGGCGTCGGGCTGCTGGGCAGTATCGAGGTGGTCAAGAACAAGGCTGCCAAGGCCGGCTTCCCGCCGGAGGACGGTTTGCCGGCGGTGGTGTCGGAGAAGATTCTCGCGCGCGGACTGATCAACCGGTTGAACCGGGATTCGATTGCGCTGTCGCCGCCGCTGATCATTTCCCATGCCGAGATCGATGACCTGTTCGATGCGATTGCGGGCGGGTTGGACGACAGTCTGCCGTACGCTCTGGAGAAGGGGCTGGTGGATCATTGAAGGGACGGGACAACATTTGTTTGCGGAGATCACCCAGATCCCGTGATGACCGGCTTTGTCCCTGGTCTTCGCCCACAAACCGGCATTGCACAAAGCGCCGCTCCGATCCGGTATATTGCTGACAAACAACAGTCTGCCGGTCATCGCCGCCCGTCCTCGGCGGTCAGGACGGCAAGGTGCAGGCCTCACGCACACCGCGGACCATGATCGCGATACCGTCGGCGCGTTGCAGCCCGCGCCAAGGTGTTTGGCTCTTATCGCGTTCGTTGTTGGGATCACCCGTTGGCATCGTAAGAGGGAACGGTCGGGCATCGCCGGTCGCGTCTGCCGGTCCGTTATTCTTAGTACGGTGTAAGAATGAAGATCACGGAGCGCCACGGAGGTCAATTCTGCCGGCCGCTCACCGAGTTGGGGGAACAGCACGCGGAACGGATTATCGAGCGCACGCGGGCCGGATCTCGGACTGCCTGACATCGTGGGCGCCTCCGTGGCGCTCCGTGGGTTTTATTCTGACTCCGATCTGAAAAATGCGGACTTGCGCGTGTCGACGACGGCGCAAGCAAATTTCCAGAGAGAGTTTGACCGGCGTAGCCAATAATGAACGCGATAAGAACCGTCACGAGAAGCAACATAAATCCGGGACAACCGACTCAGCCGATCCGCGGGCGAAGGGGACCAACTGCCTGGTGTCCGACACCGTGGGCGCCGGCTTGGCCCTCGGTCCGCCTTCGTGGTAAAGAAATAGCGGACTTGCAGACCGCACCGGCGATTCCAGCAGGTTCGCGTGACGAAGCGGGCCAGCGATCATGCGGATCCAGCAGTTCGCATTTTGGCGTGATTTCGTTGCACAATCGTCGTGGATGGCGCGCCTTCGCGCACCATGACGCGTAAAGCAATGCCGTCGCCCAAATTACCGACTGCTGAGTAGGTTAGCGCCTATGGGGACAAGCCTGGCCAAAATGAGAATTGCTGATGCGGATCATCGCGCGCAACGGCGGCGGATCGGCCGGCGGCCGCTTCTGCGTGCGAAACACGATGACGCCTTTCCACAGATCGTCCCCGAACACCGCACCGCAGGGCAAATCCGGGGTAACCCGGCCGAGAGGAGCCTTGCCCACGGACCTGACCCGGGAATGATGGGTCCAGGGCCCGTCATCGCCGGATGCGTGATGAAACAAACACCGCTGGTGTCCTGCGCCGCCGTCGAGCCGCACGCCGCGCGGATATTGGTCTGCGGGCGGGCAAAAAACGCCGCCCCGACTTCGAGCCGCCGCTTGCGGCAGGCCATCTCCCGCGGGCGGCCCTTCGCGTCGCGCAGGTCGAGCCGGACGGCGAACGCTGCCGCGGGGCGTTTTGCGCGGTCAGAGGCGTTTGCGGGTAAGGGTCAGGCCTGTATGGCCCGGTGATGGCGCGGTAAGGGATCACGCCAAACTGACACAGGAGACGACACCATGGGCTACGGCAAACTGATCAACTACCCCGACGCCGCCCCCGCCGCTCGGGCGGTGATGGATGAGATCAAGGCGGCGCGAGGCGTGCCGGACGTCAACAACGCCTGGAAGGCGATGGCGCGGCATCCCGGCGTCATGCGCCGGTTCTGGGACCGCGCGCAGTCGGTGATGCAACCGGGTGCGCTGGATGCGAAAACCAAGGAGCTGATCTACCTGGCCGTCAGCGTCGCCAACGGATGCCATTATTGCAGTGCCTCGCACACCGCGCTGGCCCAGAAGAAAGGCGCAACGGAACAGGAACTGGCCGAGATGGTGGAGATTATCGCCCTGGCGCTGGAGGGCAACAGCTACGCAACGTTCTACGGCCAGGACGTGGATGAGGCGTTGAAGGAAGGGTAAGATTCTGTCCCCGATCCCCCGGGCGTTCAAGGCTTCGCGCCGCGAGGGTGGGAACAGGCGTGGCCAGGTCTACCGCTCGACCTCGTCGTTGTCCGGCTCGACCTCGATCTCCGGGCCGATCGCATCGGCGTCGTCTTCCAGATCGGCGGCATCCTCCAGGACGTCCTCCTCCTCGACATCCTCGACGCCTTCGACCTCCACATCCACGTCCTCGATGCCGGGCGCGGGCGCGACCTTCTTCGGCCGCTTGTCCTCCACCACGTTGCCGCCGGTGCGGCGCGGGCGCGGCTGCTCGATCGGCTGTTCGGTGCCGCATTTCGGGCACACGGCCGGTGTCTTGGTCAGGTCGTAGAAGCGGGCATTGCACGCGACGCAGACGCGCTTGGTGCCGAGGTCTGGCTTCGCCATCGCGAGAGGGCCCTTTGGCTCAACAGGAACGGACGGGAAAAGAGCGCGCGCCCATGCCACCCCGGCGCGCGGCTGTCAAATCGAACGATCGCATGCTAGGCAGCCCGGCCCGCCGGGGACGGTCCCCGGAGCCACAGCCGGACACCCACCGATGCACGCACAAACCGCTCAACCGCTGGTTTCAGGACCTGCCGCCGGCCCGCTGACCGGGCGCATCGCCGTGCCCGGCGACAAGTCGATCAGCCATCGGGCGCTGATGTTCGGGGCGCTCGCGATCGGGGAGACCCGCATCACCGGCCTGCTGACCGGGGAGGACGTGTTGCGCACCGCCGCCGCGATGCGCGCCTTGGGCGCCGAGGTGGTGCACGACCCGGACGGCATCTGGCGCGTTGCCGGCCGCGGCATCGGCGGGCTGACCGAACCCGAGGACGTGCTGGACATGGGCAATTCCGGCACCGCCGCGCGCCTGCTGTGCGGGATCCTGGCCACCCATGACCTGTTCGCGGTGATGACCGGCGACGCCAGCCTGCGCCGGCGGCCGATGCGCCGGGTTATCGATCCGCTGTCGGCCACCGGCGCCCGCTTCACCGCGCGCCAGGGCGGGCGGCTGCCGCTGGCGGTGCAGGGCGCGCGCGACGCGCTGCCGCTGGACTATCGCGTGCCCGTCCCCTCGGCGCAGGTGAAGTCGGCGGTACTGCTCGCCGGCCTGAACGCGCCAGGCATCACGCGAGTGGAAGAACCCGAGGCCACGCGCGACCACAGCGAGAACATGCTGCGCCATTTCGGCGCCTCGGTGCAGGTGGAACTGGCCGGCAACGGCCGGATCATCACCTTGCACGGCCAGCCGGAGCTGCGGGCCGCCGATGTGGTGGTGCCGGGCGATCCGTCGTCGGCGGCGTTTCCGTTGGTGGCCGCGCTGCTGGTGCCGGGATCGCGGCTGACCATCCCGTCCGTCGGGCTGAATCCGCTGCGGACCGGGCTGCTGGCCACCCTGGCGGAGATGGGCGCCGATATCGTGGTGCAGAACCGCCGCACCGAGGGCGGCGAGCCGGTTGGCGACCTGGTCGCGTCCTATGGCGAACTGCGCAGTGTGGTGGTGCCGCCCGAACGCGCGCCCAGCATGATCGACGAATACCCGATCCTGGCCGTTGCCGCCGCCGGTGCGGTTGGCACGACGCGCATGCGCGGATTGAAGGAGCTGCGGGTGAAGGAAAGCGACCGTCTGGCCGCGACCGCGGCGCTGCTGTCGGTCAATGGGGTGAAGGTCGAAATCGACGGCGACGACCTGATCGTTCACGGTGGCAGCCGCCCGGCGGGCGGCGGGACGGTGGAGACCCATATGGACCACCGGATCGCCATGGCCGCTCTGGTGCTGGGCCTGCTGTGCGAGCAGCCGGTCGTGGTGGACGACGCGGCCTTCATCGACACCAGCTTTCCCGGCTTCGTCGCGCTGATGAACGGGGCTGGCGCGGCGATGCGGAGCCGGTGATCCGATGCCGCCGGTGATCGCCATCGACGGTCCGTCCGCTGCCGGCAAGGGGACCCTCGCCCGTCGGCTGGCCACCACCCTGGGGCTGCCCTATCTCGACACCGGCCTGTTGTACCGAGCGGTCGGGCGACGGGTGTTGAATGCGGGCGGCGACCCGAAGGACCCGGCGGTGGCCGAGGATGCCGCGCGTCATCTGGTCCCCGCGGACCTGGAGCGGACGGATTTGCGCGGACCGGAGGCCGATGCCGCGTCTTCCGTGGTGGCGGCGGTCCCGGGGGTACGGGCGGCGCTGCTCGAGTTTCAACGCAGCTTCGCCGCGCAGAGCGGCGCGGTACTGGACGGGCGCGATATCGGCACGGTGATTTTCCCCACCGCGCCCGCCAAGCTGTTCGTCACCGCCAGTCCCGCCGAACGCGCCAGGCGGCGGTGCCTGGAACTGCGGGCCAAAGGCGCTGACACGGACCTGGCCACCGTCACCCGCGATCTCGCCGAACGTGACACGCGCGACGCGTCACGGGGCGCCGCGCCGTTGCGGCCGGCTGATGATGCGATCGTGCTGGACACCACGGCGATGGATGCCGACGCCGCCTTCCAGGCTGCTTTGCGGGCGGTGCAGGCGAAATTGGGGCTTGATATAGCAGACCAGACCAACTAACTTGACCAAGCAATAAAAACGCCGGGCCGGCCAAAAAAATCCGGTCCCGTTAACCTTTTATCAACCCGGTGCCGCTATGCCCGAGCTCGTGAACATCTACGACGCCAAAACCCAACTCTCGCGCCTGATCGACCGCGCCGCCGCCGGGGAGGATATCCTCATCGGCCGAGCCGGAAAGCCGATGGTGCGCCTTGTGCCGGTGGATGATGCGCGGCCGCGCCAGCCGGGCCTGTTGAAGGGCCTCGCGGTGCCGGACGCGCTGTTCGATCCGCTGCCCGAGGACGAGCTTGCGCTTTGGGAATGAGGCTGCTGCTCGACACCCACGCCCTGGTCTGGTGGTGGACCGACGACCGCCGCCTGCCCGCGGCGGCTCGGGCGGCCATCGCGGACCCTGGCAATACCGTGCATGCCAGCGCGGTTTCGGCGTGGGAGATCACGACCAAGAACCGGATTGGCAAATGGCCGGAGGTCGAGAAAATCATTGCCGAGTACACCGCATTGCTGCGGCGTTCGCGTTTCACGCCGTTGGCGGTCAGTACGGACCATGCCCACCTCGCCGGCAGTCTGGCCGGGGCGCACCGCGACCCCTTCGACCGGATGCTGATCGCGCAGTCCCGGCTGGAGGACATGCCGCTGCTCAGCGCCGATGCGGTGTTTGCCGCGCACGGGGTATCGGTGATCTGGGAGACTGGCGTGCCGGCCAAGGCCCTTGAAAAACAATAGAATTGAGTGACCTGACACGGTGAAACTGTTCCGGGTGCCGCGGACCAGGCTGCCTATCGAGATGCGGACGCGCGACGAGCACTGTCCACCCCACGTGCATGTCGAAGATGCGGAAGATCAGTGGGAAGCCCGCCTGGCATTTTCGTTCATCAGCGATGTGGGCCGGATTCGAGGCACGCCGGGCACGAGGACAATCAACCGGATAAAGACGGCCATAGAAATCAACCTGCCGGTTTGCGGGACAACCGCGGGCTCATGATGCCATTCAATGGCATGCTGACGGTGCTCCCCCGAAGGATTGCGCGATCCATTCAGATCAGGACCGCTGCCTATGATCCACGGGAAAGGCAATTGACGTTGATCGCGAAAGACGGGACGAACCATGTGATGCCGGCTGGGGCCGGCGCGGAGCGATTGGACCCATGACAACGCAGGCGACGACCGACGACGAGGTCAGGCTGGCGATTGAGGCCGGGCAACGCCGCCCGGAGACGGAACGGCGTGCGACAGGCGGTCGTTACGATCTCCTTGACGATGCCGTCGAAATCGAGCTGGCTGACAAGGCCAGACTGCGGCTGCCAAGATCATTGGTCCGTGAATTCCGGGATGTGCTTCCGGCTGACATGGCAGGGTTGCGGGTCTCGGCGGCGGGCTACGCCATTGCTCTGGACGCTTACGACATCAGCATCAGCGTTCATGGTCTCAATCAATGACCTGGCGACAATGCGCGATGCGGCGGCGCGGCCGGTGGCACAAGGCAATCGCCCGCGAAAAGCCGCGCCCCTCGCCGCACGCCCTTGACTTTCCGCCGGCCCGGTCCGAATTAGGGCCAGTCTCAACCCGGCCCGCGCCCAAAACGCGGGCAAGTCGTGTTTCTCCATTCCGGAACGCGCAAACCCACGGCAATCCCCGGGCCGAACCCGGACATCCGTAACGGAACATATCAACCACATGGCAGCATCCGCCACCGCACGAGCTTTAGCGCCCGCGCAAGACCATTTTCGGGGCGAGGATTTCGCCTCTCTTCTTGATGAAACGCTTGGTCGTGATACCGGTTTTGACGGCTCCGTCGTCACCGGCCGAGTCCTCCGCCTCACCGACGAATTCGCCATCGTCGATGTCGGCCTGAAGTCCGAGGGCCGCGTCGCCCTCAAGGAATTCGGCCCCCCCGGCGTCAAGCCGGACGTGAAGCCCGGCGACCATATCGAACTTTACGTCGAACGCTATGAAGACCGGGACGGGTCCATCGTTCTGTCGCGCGAGAAGGCGCGGCGCGAGGAGGCCTGGACCAACCTCGAAAAGGCGTTCGAGGGTCAGCAGCGCGTCAACGGCACCATTTATGGCCGGGTCAAGGGCGGCTTCACCGTCGATCTCGGCGGCGCCGTGGCCTTCCTGCCCGGCAGCCAGGTCGATATTCGCCCGGTGCGCGACGTGGCGCCCCTGATGGGGTCGCCGCAGCCGTTCCAGATCCTGAAGATGGACCGCGCCCGCGGCAATATCGTCGTGTCGCGCCGCGCCGTGCTGGAAGAAACGCGTGCCGAACAGCGCAGCGAGCTGATCCAGGGCCTCAAGGAAGGCATGATCCTGGACGGCGTGGTGAAGAACATCACCGATTACGGCGCCTTCGTCGATCTGGGCGGCGTCGATGGTCTGCTGCACGTCACCGACATCGCCTGGCGCCGCATCAACCACCCGTCGGAAGCGCTGGTGATCGGCCAGGCCGTCAAGGTGCAGGTGATCCGCTTCAACCCCGATACCCAGCGCATCAGCCTGGGCATGAAGCAGCTCGAGGCCGATCCTTGGGAAGGCGTCGCGGCGAAATACCCGCCCGGCGCCAAATACACCGGCCGCGTCACCAACATCACCGACTACGGCGCCTTCGTGGAGCTGGAGCCGGGGGTCGAGGGGCTGGTGCACGTTTCCGAAATGTCGTGGACCAAGAAGAACGTCCATCCCGGCAAGATCGTCGCCACCTCCCAGGAAGTGGACGTCATGGTGCTGGACGTGGACAGCTCCAAGCGGCGGATCTCGCTGGGCCTCAAGCAGGTGCAGCGCAACCCGTGGGAGCAGTTCGTCGACGATCACCCGATCGGCAGCGAAGTCGAGGGCGAAATCCGCAATATCACGGAATTCGGCCTGTTCGTCGGCCTGTCGGCGGATATCGACGGCATGGTGCATATGTCCGACCTGTCCTGGGACGAGCCCGGCGAGCTGGCGATGGCCAAGTTCGAAAAGGGCCAGGTGGTCAAGGCCAAAGTGCTCGATGTCGATGTCGAGAAAGAGCGAATCAGCCTGGGCATCAAGCAGCTCAAGGACGATCCGGCGGCGACCGTGCTCGACACCGTCCACAAGGGCGACGTCGTCACTTGCATCGTCAGTGCGGTGCAGGCCAACGGGATCGAGGTCAAGGTCAACGACGTGCTGACCGGCTTCATCCGGCGCGCCGAGCTGGCGCGTGACAAGGGTGACCAGCGGCCCGACCGTTTTGCCGTGGGCGAAAAGGTCGATGCCAAGATCACCGCGGTCGATCGCACGGCACGCAAGCTGACCCTGACCATCAAGGGCAAGGAAGTCGAGGAAGAGAAGCAGGCGATGGCCGAGTTCGGCTCGTCCGATTCGGGCGCCTCGCTGGGCGACATCCTGGGGGCCGCGATCCGGCGCCGCAATCAGTTGGCGCAGGACTAGTGCACCGCCAGACGAACGGTTCAGTGTCCGGTGGCCAGGGTTTCCCCCTGGCCGCCGTCTGCTGAGCGCCGACCGCTGTCTCTCGACACCGACCTTCTGCTGGACCGGCGCCGGCTGAAGCGGCGCCTGGTCTTCTGGCGCAGTTTTGCCGTGCTGGCGCTGGTGGTCGCGGCCCTGGTGGGGCTGCGTGGCGCCGGATTGCCGGTCGGCGGCGCCCATCTTGCCCGTCTGTCGGTCAACGGCATGATCACCGAGGATCCGAAGCTCATCCGAGCCGTTGAGAAACTGGCGGATGATGACAAGGTGAAGGCGCTGATCGTGTCGATCGACAGTCCCGGCGGCAGCGTCTCCGGCGGGGAGACCTTGCACGACGCCATCGCCCGTGTCGCCGCGAAGAAGCCGGTGGTGGCGGTGATGCACGGCCTGGCCGCCTCGGCCGGCTATATGGTCGCCCTGCCCGCCAACCGGATCTTCGCGCGCGACGCCACCCTGACCGGCTCGATCGGTGTACTGCTGGAAACCGGTGAGGTCTCCGGCCTGCTGGGCAAGATCGGGATCACCGCCGAGGCGATTACCTCCGGCCCGCTGAAAGATCAGCCCAGCTATACGCGTCCGTTGACGGACCAGGGCCGGACCGTGCTGCATGACATCGTCATGGACATGTACGACATGTTCGTCGGCATGGTCGCGACCGGCCGGCATCTCTCGCCCGAGCGGGTGCGCGAACTGGCCGATGGACGCGCCTATACCGGGCGGCAGGCGCTGGCGCTGGGACTGGTGGATGAAATCGGCGGCGAGCACGAGGCCCGCGCGTGGCTTGCCGCGAGTCATAACGTCGCAGACACACTTCCGGTTGAAGATGTCACAACCACCACCCTGACGGAGCGAGCTTTCGCCAGCACCCTGGGCCCGATCTTCGATGGCGCATGGAAAGCGCTGATTTCCCAAAGTGTTATGCTTGACGGGGGTTGGGCCATCTGGCAACGTTCAGGCAACTGAACACCAGGGTGGGGCTGTGACGAAATCGGAACTCATTGCCGACATCGCGGCGGCCAACCCGCACTTGCGCAGTGCGGACGTCGAGTTGATCGTGGCGACCATTTTCGACGAAATCACGGGCGCGCTGGCCGCCGGGCAACGGGTCGAATTACGCGGCTTCGGCGCCTTCACCACCAAACATCGTGATGCCCGCACCGGCCGCAATCCCCGCACCGGTGAAGCCGTCTCCGTAGATGAAAAATCTGTACCCTTCTTCAAGGCCGGCAAGGAGTTGCGTGAGCGGGTCAATCGTGGCAAGCCATCACGGGCTGGTTCGGAGCGTAACCAAGCCTGATTTATAACGAATGAGGTGATGCCCGTGGTCATTCGTCTGTTGATCGGCGTCCCACTTTTGGTGGTGCTGGTGCTGTTCGCGCTGTCGAACACCAACGCCGTACGGATCTCGCTGTGGCCGACCGACTATTCCCTGCAAGCACCGCTGTCGATGGCGATCCTGGGCGCGATGGGTGTGGCCTTCCTGTTTGGCGGGCTGGTCGCCTGGATCTCGGCCCTGGCGCAGCGCCGGCGGGCTCGGCGGGCCGAAAACCGGGTTCAGTTGCTTGAAGCGCAGGTGCAGGACCTGAAATCCCGGCTTACCGGCCCAGCGATGCCGCGCCAAGCCGCCTGATGCCCGACCGGCTGATCGTTGCGCTTGATACCACTGACGCCGATGCCGCGAGTACCCTTGCCAAGGCGGTAGCCCCCTACGCAGGCCTTCTGAAGCTCGGGCTGGAGTTCTTTGCCGCGAACGGACCCGCGGGGGTCCGCGCGGTCCGGGAACGGCCGATCTTCCTGGACCTGAAGCTGCACGACATACCCAATACCGTCGCGGGCGCCCTGCGCGCGGTTTTGCCGCTGCGGCCGCGGATGGTGACCGTGCATGCGGCCGGCGGTGCCGCGATGATCGAGGCGGCGCGCCGGGTCGCGGACTCCGCCGGGCCCGAACGGCCGATAATCCTGGGCGTGACCGTGCTGACCAGCCTGGACCAGCAAGCCCTGACCGCCACCGGTGTCGCGGGCACCCCAGCCGAACAGGTGCTGCGGCTGGGACGGCTCGCGCTGGAGGCCGGGGCCGACGGGTTGGTTTGCAGCCCCCTGGAAGTGGCGCTGCTGCGTCAGGCGCTGGGGCCGGATGTGCCGCTGGTGGTGCCGGGAATCCGTCCCGCGGGAACCGATGCGGGCGATCAGGCGCGGGTGATGACTCCCGCCCAGGCGGTCGCGGCGGGGGCAACCTGGATCGTCGTCGGGCGGCCGATCACGGCGGCCGCGGACCCTGCGGAGGCTGCCGCCGCGATCGCCGGCTCGCTGCGATGACCGTGCGGGTCAAGATTTGCGGCATCAACGACCCCGACGCTTTTGACACGGTGGTCGCGGCGGGCGCCGATTGGGTGGGGTTCGTGTTTTTCCCGCCCTCGCCCCGTTTTGTGACGCCGGAAATCGCGGCGGCGCTGTCGGCGCGTCACCCCGGCGGGCCACCGCGGGTCGGGCTGTTCGTGGACCCGACACCGGATGCGATCGCCGCCGTGCTGGACACGGTGCGGCTGGATATCCTGCAACTTTACGGCCGCATCGACGATCTGCCGGGGTTGCGGGCCCGCTTTGGGCTGCCGGTCTGGCGGCCGGTGGGGATCGATCGTTTGGATGACCTGCCGCGGGATGATCGCGGCGCGGATAGGCTGCTGCTGGAGGCGAAACCGCCGCCCGAGGCGACCCGCCCCGGCGGCAATGCGGTCAGCTTCGACTGGTCGCTGCTGAAGGGCTGGCAGGCCCCTGCGCCTTGGATCCTGGCGGGCGGCCTGACGCCGGACAATGTTGCCGATGCCATCCGAGCGACCGGGGCGGCGTCGGTGGATGTGTCATCGGGGGTGGAACGGCGCCGCGGGGTGAAGGATCCGGCGTTGATCAGGGCCTTCATTGCGAACGCGAAGGGGGCGTAGTCCAATTCTTCCCCCTCCCCCTGTGGGAGGGGGCAGGGAGAGGGGGCTCCGCGAGGAAAAGGTCCAAGGCGCCAGATTCCAACCGCCCCCTCCCCCCAGCCCCCTCCCACAAGGGGAGGGGGCGTATGGGGCCTTGGCTCTTATGGCAGATCGACGCAATTTCAGGCACACTCCCTGACATGACCGAACACCGCATCGTCCCCGTGATCCTGTCCGGCGGCTCCGGCACAAGGCTTTGGCCGGTCTCGCGCGAGAGCTTTCCCAAGCAGCTCTGGCCGCTGGTGTCCGACCGCACCCTGATGCAGGAAACCGCCCTGCGTGGCCGCGGCCCCGGTTTCGCCGCGCCGATCGTCGTCTGCAACCAGGAGCACCGGTTCCTGATCGCCGAACAGCTCCGCCAGGTCGGCATCCACGACGCCCGCATCCTGCTCGAACCGGTCGGCCGCAACAGCGCCCCGGCGATCGCCGCTGCCGCCGTGCTGATGGAAGACGACGATCCCGACGCCGTGCTGTGGATGATGGCGGCGGACGCTTCGATCACCGACACCACCGCCCTGCTCGCAGCCCTCGACATCGCCACCGTCGCCGCTCGGGCGGGCCTGATCGTGACGTTCGGCATGCGCCCCACCGGGCCGGAGACCGGTTACGGCTATATCGAGGCCGGTGCGGCGCTGCCGGGTGCGCCCGGCGTGCACGCGGTTGCGCGTTTCGTCGAGAAGCCGGACCCCGCCACCGCCCTCCGCCTGGTGCAGGACGGCCGCTATTTGTGGAACTCCGGCATGTTCGTGTTCACCGCGCGCACGCTGCTGGAGGAACTGGAAACCCACGCGCCCGAAATCCTGCCCCCGGTGCGACAGGCGGTGGCCGGCCGCCGGTCGGACCTCGATTTCATCCGGCTGGATGAGGCGGCGTTCAGCGCCTGCCCCTCGATCAGCCTGGACTACGCGGTGGCGGAGCGAACCCATCGGGCGGCGGTCGTGCCGGCCGACCTCGGCTGGTCCGATGTCGGCAGTTGGAGCGCGCTGTGGGACCTCGGCGCGAAAGACGCTGCCGGCAATGTCGCAGTGGGTGACGTGCTGCTGGAGGGAGTGGAGAACTGTTACGTGCGCAGCGATGGCGTGCTGACCGCGGTTGTGGGCTTGAAGGATGCGGTCGTGGTCGTCACCGGCGACGTGGTGCTGGCCATGCACCGCGACCGGGCGCAGGACGTGAAGACGGTGGTGGAACGGCTGAAGGCACAGAACCGCCCGGAGGCGGTGGCCCACAACCGGACCTACCGCCCCTGGGGATTCTACGAGAGCCTGATCCATGGCGACCGGTTCCAGGTGAAACGGATCGTCGTCCATCCGGGCCGGCAACTGTCGCTGCAAAGTCATTTCCACAGAGCAGAGCACTGGGTGGTGGTGAACGGGACCGCCAGGGTCACGCGGGACCAGGAGATTTTGATGGTGCGGGAGAATGAAAGCGTCTATCTGCCGCTGGGTTGCGCCCACCGGCTGGAAAACCCGGGCAAAATCCCGCTGACCCTGATCGAGGTGCAGTCCGGCGCCTATCTGGGGGAGGACGATATCGTTCGGCTGGAGGACACGTACGGGCGGGTTTGAAGCCTCCTGCCGGCTGGCCGGCCGCGAAACGTCTATGATCCGGCGGAGCTGGCCGCGAAGGACAAGGCGGCCGGCGGCGGTGGTTCGGACAGGCGAGCGATCAATGCCGGCACCGCGGCGGCAGGCACCGGCTTGCTGAACAAATATCCCTGAATTTCGGTGCAGCCTGCCGTGGCCAGGAACTCGAACTGCGCCTCGGACTCGACGCCTTCCGCGGTCGTGTTCATGTGCAGGCTGCCGGCAAGACCCGCAACGGCCTTGACAATCGCGACGCAGTCATCTCGGGTTTGCAGGTCTTTGACGAAGACACGATCAATCTTGATTGTATCGAATGGAAAACTGCGAAGATAAGACAGCGACGAATATCCGGTGCCAAAATCATCCAGCGCAATCCGTACGCCAAGCGCGCGCAGCTGATGCAGGATCTCCACGGTCACCTGATCATCCAGCAACGGCACCGATTCGGTGATCTCCAGTTCAAGCCGCTCCGGCGCAAGACCGGCCGCTCGCAGCGCGTCTTCGACCGAACCCGCCAGGGCCTGGCCGCGAAACTGCCGTGGCGAAAGATTGACCGCGACCCGCAGATGCGGCGGCCAGGTCGCCGCCTCCAGGCAGGCCTGCTGCAGGACCTGGGCGCCGATCTGGTTGATCAGGCCGATCTCTTCGGCAATGGAGATGAATTCGCCGGGCATTACCAGCCCCCGCGACGGGTGATGCCAGCGCAGCAATGCCTCAAACCCGGTGACCACCCGTCGCCGGCTGCACACCATGGGCTGATAGTGCAGTTCGAGCTGCCCCAACGTCATGGCTCGGCGCAGGTCGAGTTCCAGCGCCCGGCGCGACTGCGCCACCGTATCCATGGCATGCTCGAAAAACCGCCAGGTGCCACGCCCCTCCTGCTTCGCGCGGTACAGCGCGAGATCGGCGTTCCGCATCAGTTGCAGGGGATGCGAGCCGTCGTTCGGCGCAACCGCGATGCCGATGCTGATACCGACATCGGCCTGGTTGCCCTCCAGGTCATAGGGTTGGCTGACCACCTGGACGATACGCCTTGCGAGCACGGTGGTGTCCACCGCACCCGAAACACCCAGTTGC
>Ga0302276_10002420_pt1 | contig 16387 bp, 9 predicted proteins | sample III_Bog_N2_3_FD_198768 | JGI IMG/M metagenome (GOLD analysis project Ga0302276, IMG submission 198768) | Peat permafrost microbial communities from Stordalen Mire near Abisko, Sweden - III_Bog_N2_3 | ecosystem: Environmental > Terrestrial > Soil > Wetlands > Peat | place: Sweden: Abisko...
TCGCAGCACTACATGGCCGATGCAAGCCTGTCGATCTATCCCTATCGACTGGTGCAAAATCCTAATCCTGCGACGATAGCAAAGATTCCTCTGGTGACGGATAACGGCGCAGCGGGAGATTTCCAGATCGGGCTGCATGCAGACTTTCATCCGCGCGCGTTGCGAAGCACTACCACTGCATCCTTCACCTTTCCGACCGGAGATAGTGCAGTTGGACTCGGCGCCGGAAAGTTCACCTTCGACTTCAGCGACCGGATGGAACACGACTTCGGGAAGACCGGGCTGCTGCTGGATATTGGAAGCGGCGATTCGTCCAGCTTTGTCAACAATCTTGGAACCCAGAACTATAACTCACTGGGCGAGTCGGCACACTTTCAGGCTGGAGTAGTTGTGTGGTTGCCGGGTCGCAACTCCATCCAGTCCATGGCGTATGAACAGCTTCCGATGGGCCATCAGCGGGTGTCAACCCAAGGAAGCCCGCAGCCGCCTGGACAACAAACTCCTCCATCCGTCAGCAATAGCCTGATCGAAGACAATGGATTTACCACCATTGCGGGGATTCCGCTCAGCGACCATGTGACGCTATCGGGCTACTACAACCGCAGCCTGCGCCATCATCTGGACACGGTGTCGGTGGGATTCACCTATGCGCTGCGCGGTACTCCGCGCGGCAGAAAACTCTCCATGATCGACCGGGCGCTCCGCGAAGCCGCCGGATTAGGAGAGTAAACATGCGGAGTTCTAGCGCATTTTAGGTAACGGTGTAGACCGTACCGCGACGAGAAAAAGCAGATTCCTCCGCTTCGCTACGGAATGACAAACAAAAGATGCATCGAAATGGCAAACAAAAGATTCTACGGAATGACGAATATTTTTGGTTTATAGCAATTTCTAAAATACTCTAGCGCAGATTCTGTAGGCGCGTAATCTGGTCTGCGGCCATCTGCTGGCGAATCTGCTCAAGCATCTGCGCAGTCGTCTTTTGCAGGGTGGCTCGTGCCTTCTCTACGGCATCGTGCGCTCCCGCGATCTGCTCCTTGGTTGCCTTGGAATCTTTGTTGAGAGCCTCCAGCCTGGACTGTTCGCGAAGAAACGTCTTATAGCTGTCCAGAATAGCGGGTTTGTTGGCGCTGAAGATCGTGTCCATCTTCTTCTGCTGATCCTTGCTGAGGCCAACCGCCTGCACGACGGATTTATCGTCCCACCAGCGACCGACGGGACCGAACTGAACACCGCCGCTGGCCGGTCCGTTGGCTCCAGGGGAACCCGATCCGGCTGGGGGTGGAGGATGGACGCCCGGCGCTCCTGATCCAGCAGATGTGCCTGGTCCACCAACTGAACCCGGTCCGCCAGTTGTGCCGCTCACTCTTCCCGGCGGAGGCCCAATCGCTCCCGGACGTGGACCACCGCTCTGCGCAGAGGCCGCAGCTAGGCTGCTTGCTACAAACAGGATTGCAGCAAGAGGAATCACGGGTTGAACTCGCAGCTTCATAAGCTCCTCGATTCTAATCTTACCTTCCGATGGGGGTGCGATTCCCTCGGTCGTTGATTTCTCAGAGGCGATGACTGGTCGGTGCGCAGGGCTGCGTCAACGGCGCGGAGAAGATCATTGTCCTCGGCGATCTCTGTCTCGGAGACTTCAGCCGCCGCGCTCTGCGGCGCAACTCTCTGCGCGGCAACAAGGCTCTGCGGCGCGCGATGCTCGTGTTTCCAGGTCGGTATGCCGATCAGCAACAGAGTCGCCGTAGCCAGCGTCCAGGCGAGAGGAGCGAAGGCCGCATGACGCGTCGACGACCGGCGCGGAAGGCTCTTCGCCGACCGACTCTCACTCCATGCAAGCGAGGCGCTGTTGAACGCGTCGATCCCGCAGCGAAAGCTCTCCACCTGCTCACGGCAGCTCGCGCACTGTTCCAGATGAGCCTGTGATGCGGAGGAGCCGAGACCAATCAGCAGATCGTTCAAAGACTCTTGCGATAGATGAACGGACGATTGAGGGTTCATGATCTCTCTCCCAGTTGGCTGCGCACGGATTTGAGCGCGCGGTGAAGATGTGTTCGGACGGTCTTGACCGGCATGGCTAGAACCTCGCTGATCTCGGCGACCGTCATCTCCTCGGAGAACTTCATCAGGAAGACGGTCTTCTGGTTGCGCGAAAGCTTTTCCAACGCCCGCGCGATATGCTTTAACTGCTCGCGGGCCAGCAACAGGCCCTCTGGATTCAACCCATCTGCCGCGATGAAGGAGGACATCTCCTGCACGTCGATTGCGGTGGACCGAACCTGCCTCCAAAAACGGTAGCGATTGCTCCTCAGGTGATCGCGAATGGTGTTGATCGCAATCCCGGTGAGCCAGGTCTTGACGCTGCTCTCGCCACGAAAACTGGCGCGGCTGTTGTAGGCCTTGAGCAAGGTCTCCTGCGCGACCGTCTCGGCCAGATCCGCATCGCCGGTCGAGTACAGGACGAAGCGAAGAAGCCGTGCCCGGTGCGTCTTCACCAGTTCGTCGATGTCATCCATTTCGCTAATAGGCCGCGACCTCTCTGTCGAGCCTGATTCTATCGCCCCGATCGGCTTTGCGTCGAAATCAAAGATGTCTGTGGCAATAGCGGTCATGGATCTATTTCCTGCAATCTGTAACTGTGGGGCGTTGCCGTATCGACAACGCCCCCACTCATAACCGTTCTGGCGCTTCAACACGAAGCGTCCAGAACGGTACGAAGTACCTACGGATGGCCGACGATGGGGGTTCCGGGAGGTCCAGCCTGTACGTCGGCCAGCAGGACTAACGCCCCGTTGTTGTTGAAGAGGAAGCCGTTGAAACGAGCCGTGCTTCCCACGGTGAACGCACTGCCGTTGATCGACTGCACGTTGCCGTTGGCGTAGACGGTCACCGTCGTCTGGCCAGTCAGCGTTGCCAGCCAGCTTCCCGAGGTGAGCGTCAGAGTATATGCAGTGTATGCATTCGTATTGGCTGCGACAACGACGCTGGCGATGGTTCCATCCACCGTCTGCGGGCTGAGCGCAACACTGAGCGCAGTGGCTGCATTGTTGGTTACTCCACTGGTTGCCACGCTAACCACCTGTCCGGCAAAGAGCGTGGAGGCAGAGAAGGTTGACGTTAATGGCTGCGCTGCTCCGGTCACATTACCGAAGCGAGGCGGCAGCAGGAAGGTTGTTGCGCTGTCGATGGTAATCGTGTTGGTCGTCGTCGCGGACGCAGAGGCTCCGCCGATGTTCTGCCGCACGACCTGGGTGAACGAGGTGACGGGCGATCCTGTCGTCGTCGTTATCGGCCCGATCAGCAGCTCCGCCGGAGTTGGAGCGCCGCTCGGCTTAGACTGCACGGCCACGCGAGCGGCCAGCAGCGTACCACTGCTCTGCGTAACGGTATCGACCTCAACCATCTCGTCCAGCGCAAGGGCGGAGAAGCCGCTCAATCCCTGATACTGCGTACTTGCGTTGACGTCGACGACCAGAGCCGTTCCCGAGGCGTTGGTCAGCGTGAAGCTATTGGTTCCCAGCGCCGTAACCTCGCCCACAATGCCGCACTGCAGTCCATTCGTGCCATTGGTCGGCTGTGCAGGAATCGCCACAGCAGCTACGTTGAAGGTTGGAGTCACGGTCACCGTCGAGCCGGAGATCGTGACCGAGTTTGCCACAAGATAGTCGATCAGCAACGAGGTCGTCGTGTTGTTGATCGTAATTGGCGAGCTGAAGGTAATCGTCTGCGAGGTGTTGGCCAGCGTTCCGGTGGTCTGCACCAGCTTCTTCGTGCTGGGGTCGATGTAGGTGACCTCAGCGTTGGAATAGGTCAGAGCCACGCTGGTGTAGGTGTCCTCCGGGACAGCCGGAGTGAAGAGCGGCTCCTGCACCGCATCCAGATGCGTTGCCTCAAAAGGAATCGGCGCGCTAAGAATACTTGCAGTCAGGCCGTTGGAGTCGGTCAGTACGATCGAGTTCAACGTCAGGCTAGTAGCAACAATCTGACTTCCCGGCGCATCGGTGATGGAGACAGGAACCGCCGTCTTGGCCGAGGTAATGTTTGTGGTGGTGCTGTTGGTGGAGAGGCTGGCTGCGGTGGTTCCTGCGGAACTGCATCCAGCAACCGTTAGCAAGGATGTGAGCAGTGCGGCCACAAGAGCGATGCTTCCGCCCCGAATCGAGGGTGTTGCGCTTATCTGCATGGGCTACTCCTTGAAGCGAAGGTTGAAATCGAGAAATTAAAACAACAGACTACACAACTAGCGGACCCTATAGCTTATAGTTTGGTGTTCTGTAAATGAGTCGTGGTCGATCAAATATTGGATTACACTGTTCGATTTTTTCAAGCAATATGCGATCGATGTTGTTCGTGCAAGAGCATTTTCTGTAATGGCGTAGACCGTCGCATGCGAGCAAAATGCGGGGATTCTTCGCTACGCTCAGAATGACCATTCGTTATGGTCTACCGTAATTCGAAAAAAGTTCCAGGTTCAGCGCTTCGAGGATTCGTTCAGTCGCGACTGGCGGAAGTGGTAGGCGATCCCGATGGTTGCGACTCCCGGATGCAGCGTTCCGAGCGGGAATCCCATCCAGTTTTGATACTCGTAGTCCCCGCGAAGGTTAATGCGGCTGGTGAGATTGTAGTCAACCCCGCCGCCGTATGAGGTGGTGTTATAGGCCAGGTTGGCAATGTTTCCCGGGTAATTGAAAACTCCGCGTCCAACCAAGAACTTTCCGTAGGGAATAAATCTTCCGTAGTTCCAGTGCAGGCGAGGGCCAATCTCATAGATGCGCTGGTAGGCAGTCGAGTCTTCGGAGGGGCGAGTCTGATGGAAGTCGGCCTCAAAGCCAAAGTGACTATTGAAATCGAAGGCGGCGTATAGTGCCGCTCCTTTCAGATTCATCCGGTTGTAGCTCAGGTTCTGGTTGTAGTCCGAACTGCCCTGAGCGAAGCCCGCGCCGAACTGTAGATCACCGGCGCGCGTTGCCGTGGGAAGGCTCTGTGCATGAGCCGCCGTCGAGCCTGTCAATATTATGCAAGCAAAGGCGAGGGCAACGCTCCATGAGGATCGACGGAGCGGAGTTGGCTGGCGAAGGTCTCTGCCGAGTGTGCGCGCGGCTCGTGTTTGTAGGGAACGATTCATTGTCCTCTTTCTTATGAACGCTACTTGGCGACGACGCTACTTGGCGGCGACGCTAAGGGTATAAGTAGCGGTACGAGTTAGAACTCCATCGGTAACGCTAACGGTATAGGTGTAGGAGCCGGGAGCGGTGTACGGAGCGTTGCTGTCGGGAAATTTGCTGGAACATCCGCCTAGGCCCAGCGAGACCGACACTGCAAGCAGAAGCAGCATGAGCAGTCTTGCAAGACTTCTGCGCAGGCGACGGCGCGCGCCCAGTAGCAGCAGGCCCGAGAGAGCCACCAGAACGCTCAAGCCAATCTGCCTGCGTCCCGATCCTCCGACGCCGCCATAGCCAATGACGGCGTACTCGGCGGTCGTGGTAATCGGCATGTCAAAGCTGGTGGCGCTGGTGAGTTGTACGGTGGTCTGCGCCGGAGTGCAGAGCGATGCCGTCGCGGTTGTACTACAGGTCACGGTTACGCTGGAGTTGAAGCCGCCGATCGGCGTCAGCGTGATCGACGGAGTGACGCCGAAGCCAGCAATGACGCTGCCCGAGGTGGGCGCAATAACGATGGCGAAATCGACTCCATTGCCGGTGAGTGCGACGTTGATGATGGGATACTTTGTGTCGTTCGTGTTGATCGTCAGGGTTCCCGCGCGGGTGCCCGTGGCGGTGGGTGTGAAGATGATGGAGACGGTGCAGCTCGACTGACCGGCAAGGCTGGAGCCGCAGGTCGTCATCTCGGCGAAGTCGCCGGAGATTGCGATCGAGGTGAGGGCGATGCTGGCATTGGTGTAGTTGGTAACGGTGAGCGTCTGCGCCGCCGAGCTGGAACCGATGTCCACGTTACCGAAGGCGAGCGAACTGGCGGAGGATTCGACGTCGGCCACACCGCGTCCGCTCAGCGCGGAGGTCAGCGTGACGTTGGCCGAGGCTGTGGAGGTGACGGTCAGCGTTCCCGTTCGTGCGCCGAGTGCGGTTGGGGCGAACTGTACGCCGATGAGGCAGAAGCCTCCCGCCGCCACCACGCCGCAGCCGTTTGAACTGACGATGAAATCGCCGCTACCCACCGCCGAGATGACAGTCAAGGGAATCAAAGAGGTGTTGGTCCAGATGAACCTCTGCACTGTGGAGGTGAGGCCGAGAATAATGTTGCCGAAGGCGGCGCTGGCGGGCGTAAGCGTTGCGGTGGTGGGCAGTCCCGTGCCGGTCAGCGTCGCCGTCAATGTTCCGTCGCCGGTGGTGGTGTTGACGACCGTAAGCGATCCGCTCAGCGAACCTGCGGCGGTGGGCGCGAAGACAACAGAGACGGTGCAGGTGGCTCCCGCCGCCAACGTGCCGGAGCAGGTCGTCGTGTTGGTGAAGTTGCTGGAGGTCTTGACCGAGTTGATCGAGATGGCAACGGTCGAGGTATTGGTGACGGTGAAGGTTGTCGCCGCAGATGTGCCGCCGCCTGAGTAGATCGAACCGAAGCTCGCCGTGGTTGGCGTCAGCATCGCGGTGGTATCAAGTCCTGTGCCGGCGAGCGTCGCCGTGAGCGTGGCATTGCCGGTCGAGGAGTTGGGTACGGTCAGAGTTCCTGTCAACGTGCCGGGCGCTGTGGGATTGAAGGTTACGCTGATGGTGCAGGCGCCAGCGGCTGCGATTGATGCGCTGACGCAGGTGTTGGCGGTGATGACGTAGTTGCCAGTTACGGTGGGTGTGCCGACCGTCTCAGCAGTTGCCGCGCTGGTGTTGGTGAAGGTGAAGATCTGCGCGGCGGAGGTTGCGCCAACGTCGGTCGATGCGAAGGTCGCCGTGATTGGGGTTAGAGTCGCGGTAGTATTGAGGCCGGTTCCGGTCAGCGCAACGGGCAGGGTCGGGTCGGAGGTCGAGTCGCTGGTAACGGTCAGGGTTGCCGTGCGCGCGCCCAGTGCGGATGGAGTAAAGGTTATCGACACCGTGCAGGTTGATCCCTCGGAGAGCACGAGACAGGAGCTGGTCTGGCTGAAGTCCGCTGCATTGGTTCCGCTGATCGCAATGTTGGTGACGTTGACCGTCGAGGTGAAGGTGGTGGTATTGGTGACGGTGACCGTCTGTGCAGCGGAGGCGGTGTTCAACTCGATATTGCCGAAGTTGAGCGTCGTGGGCGAGGTGGAAGCGGTGGTGGGAGACGGCGGGATGAGGAAGGAGACGACGAAGCCATCGTGCGGAGTCAGTCCGGCGGCGGTCGTCGAAGTATTGGCGTTGATCGCGGCAAAGTCTGCGGAGAAGTGCGGCTGGGTAACTGCCGAGACGTAGCTGGCAAGAGAGGCGCTGGCCGTCGAATTGTTGGACACCGTTGCGCTGGCCAGAATGTGTTCGTAGGTCACTGCGTCGCCGCGCTCGATGTAGTTGTAGCGCGAGGTGGCAGCCACCTGCGTATTGAAGTCAGTGAGCGCGGCGGTCGTGCTGCTGACCTGATAGAGCGTGACAGCCTTTGCCGCTGCGGGCGAGCCGTTGATAATGCCGGTGACGTCCACATATCCGTCGCTGAACTCGAAGGCGTTCAGGTTTCCCGCGACAACGACGTTGTCTCCAGCCGTCTGATAGCTCTGCACCAGTGCGCTGAGCGCGGATGCTTGCGCGGCGCGATGAGCGCGAATGTCGGGGCCGAGCGTGGCATCGCCGATGTTGTCGCGCGGGATCAGATGCACGTCGAGGACAGTAACCGGATAGCTTGAGCCGATGCTGCGCTTGAACTCTGCCTGCAAGACCAGCGGCGGGCGCTCCCACAGCGTCGCCGAGCCCCCAGAGGCCGTCGTATAAGTGTTGCTGGCCTCCATCTGCGTGACGCTGTCCGTCACCACTGTTTTGGACTTAACCAGAAAGCCGAGATTAAGACTGTTGGCGTCGTTGCCCTGCGTCAGGGAGGGAACGTAGGCTGGGCTGTCGGTTGCCAGCGAGTTGACCGAGTTCGCCAGATCGGTCAGCGTGGGCAAGTCCTGCACCTCTTGCAGAGAGAGGATGTCCGGCTCGCCCAGCGAGTTGACGATGGCGCTGGCGGCCTTGGCAAGTCGCGTGGCGTAGGCAGCCGCAGTGACGGCGACCGACCCGGTGGTTGCTCCCGTGGTGCTATAGAAACGATTCAGATCCAACGTTCCAACGTGGAAGTGGGTCGAGTCCGCCGTGGCGGAGGTCGTCGTAGCGACTGTGCCGCCAACCGTGCATACGCTGGTGGAAAAGATGAGCAGACGCGCATAGCCGAGGACGTAGTCGATCAAGCCAATGCCGGCGGTCGCACCCTTGGCGATGCCACTGCCCGTCGTACAGGTAATCGTCTGCCCGACGGTGATGTTGACCGGCGATCCGCCGAAGGTCGTGGTGTCGATCAGAACGCGCTGCGGATTGCCCGCCCAGGTCGCGACAGTCGATGGCGCGGTCGATGAAGTGTACTCATCCCCGGCGATACCAGCGGAGCGGAAGAGATGGTTGTTGGTGGAAGAGTTGGAGGCGAGCGTGGCCCAGAACTGGCCGGTCGATGTCTGGGTCTCGGTCGATTCGGCAAGCGTGCCGGAGGTGGGCGATACGGCGTAGAAGGTCGCCGACATGGTCATGCCGGTATACTCCAGCGCTCCGCCGAAGCTGTTCAGCGTGGAGCCGGGAGAGATCGACTGCGTCATCGTTCCGCTGGTCGAAGTGACCGTGCAGGAGGTAGGCAGAACGCCAGTGCCAGGCGTGTCGGCGGCGGTGATGTCCGACGAGACAACCGTGTTGGATTCGACGACCTCGCCGACCACGGTGATGGTAGCGCCAACCACGGCGCAAGCGGAGTTCACACTGGCCACGCCGAAGACAGGCATACCTTCGGCGGTCGCTATCAGCGAGTCCCAGGAGGACGATGGCTCGGAGATATAGACCGTGCCGGGAAAGTCGCCGCCGCTCATTACACCGACGACGATGCCAGAGACTGAGACGGTCGAACCGTAGTGCGAGTAGAGATACAAAGAATCCGGCAGATAATATTTTGTGTTGCTGGAGGTGCCGGGAGAGACAACCATGATGTCGTGGATCGAGACGGAGGTCTGCGCCAGAGTTGGCGCGGCAAGCGCCGAGAGCAGGACGAGGAGCAGGCAAAAAAGGAAGCGCCGAGATCGCATGATGTCGAATACTCCAGAGTAAATATTCGTGAAATATTGAATTAGAGCATTTTCAGCGATGTGTAATGTATTGCTCTGCGAGCAAAATGCGGTGATTCTTCGCTTCGCTCAGAATGACAACATCATCTTGCATTACAGTAACCGTGAAAATTCTCTAGCGTAATTTAGCGCATAACAAAAGCAGAGCCTCACGCACACAGTTGTTCTAGCGCGGCTCTTCTGCCACAACGTACGACGTCCTCTCTACGCTGATTGATTACAACGCAGAAAAGAAACATGGCCTGTCTGAGTCCTTTTCGGTTTAAATGGCATGAGAGGCCGTCCGCGCAAGTGTGGGTTGCCGGATTTTCGTTGCGCTGCTTTTTGTTGTGAAGACCGGAAGCCGATAGCAGCGGATGCCCTTCAGCACGAGTTCTGGCTTCTACCCCGCTCGTCAGCAACAAAGTTCGAAGGACTGGCCAGAATCATCTTCTATTGAAATGGAAGACCTACATTCCCTGTTACGAGAAATGGACTACGTTTTCATTCGGGTTGAGCCTTTCGCAGTTCGCGCTCGCGCAGCCAGATGAAGATCACCGGAGTCACGATCAGGACATGCACCAGCGAGCTGAGCATTCCGCCCAGTACAGGCGCGGCGAGCGGACGCATGAACTCCGCTCCGGTGCGCGTGGACCAGAGCAGCGGCAGAAGTCCTGCAACGACGGTTGCGACCGTCATCACCTTGGGGCGAAGACGCAGCAGCGCGCCTTCCATAACGGCGGAGTGCAGCCCGGCGATAGTGAGCGTCCCGTCGAGAGCGGTGCGCCGAGCGACCGCCTCTTCGAGATAGATCACCATCACCACGCCGGTCTGCACGGCCGTTCCGAAGAGCGCGATGAAGCCGACCCAGACCGCAACAGAGAAGTTCAGACCGAGCAGTTTGACCAGAAAAACTCCTCCCGTGAGCGCGAAGGGAACGGCTAGCAGAACGTGCGCGGCCTCCTTCACCGAGCCATAGGTGCGATACAGCAGAACAAATATGACGAGCAATACGATGGGGATTACCAGTTCCAGTCGCTTGCGCGCGCTGATCTGGTTTTCGTACTGGCCGCTCCACTCGACAAAATAACCGGGAGGCATCTTGACCTGCTGAGCGACGGCGAGCTTGGCCTGATCGACAAAGCCGCCGACGTCGCGACCACGAACATTCAACAGAACCGCCCCGCGCAGCAGGCCATTTTCGCTGCTAATCATAGATGGGCCCATCGTCGTGCTTGTATGCACCACTTCGCTGAGCGGAACCTGCGCACCATTGCTACCAGTGACGAGCACATCATTGAGCTGTTGTGGATTATCGAGGAAGTCACGCGCATAACGAACGCGCACAGGAAAGCGTTGACGACCTTCAATCGTTGTAGTCAGATTCTTGCCGCCAATCGCGGTTTCGATGGTGTCCTCAATATCCGCGACGTTCAGTCCATAGCGATCCGCCGCCGCGCGATCCACCGTCATCTCCAGATACGGCGCGCCTGTTGTGCGTTCGGCATAGAGATCGACCGCGCCGGGAATCTGCTGCACGACCTCTTTGATCTCCGCAGACTTCTGCTCGATTACGAGCAGGTCGGGGCCAAAGACCTTGATGCCGATCTGCGTGCGAATGCCGGTGGAGAGCATGTCGATGCGATTGCGAATCGGCTGCGTCCAGATGTTCGTCACGCCGGGAATCTGTAGCTCGTCGTCAAGGCGCGCAAGGATTGCGTCCTTCGTCAGACCCTTTGGCCACTGATCTTTCGGCTTGAAGGTGATGGTCGTCTCGCTCATGTTAACGGGCGCGGGATCGGTCGAGGTATCGGCGCGGCCCACCTTGCCAACGACCATGGCGACCTGCGGATCGGCGGAGATAATTGCATCCTGCTGGCGCAGTATCTCCGTCGCCTTGGTCAGCGAGATGCGCGGATCGGTGATGGGCATGAACAACGCTGTCTCTTCATCGAGCGGAGGCATGAACTCCGAGCCGATCGTCGTCGCCGTATACAACGCAGCGCAAAAAAGGATCAGCGCGGCAGAGAGCGTGATGGCGCGATGACGCAGCGCCCAACTCAGCGTGGGTCGATAGAGATTGCGTAGCACACGCATGACTGGATTCTCTTCTTCGCGATGCAGTTTGCCGCGAATCAGAAACGTGCAGAGAACCGGAACCAGCGTAATCGCCATGATGGTGGAGCAGAGCATGGCGAAGGTCTTGGTGAAGGCCAGAGGATGAAACATCTTGCCTTCCATCCCCGTTAGCGCGAAGACCGGCACGAAGGCCAGAATGATGATGACCATAGCGAACGAGATGGGACGGCCCACAAGACGCGCGGCGTTCAGCGTAATCTCCATAATGTGTTCGCGATAGTTTCCGTGTTCGTGTTCGTACTGTTCCGCCTGACGAATAACGTTCTCCGTCATAACGATGCCTGCATCGACCAGAACTCCTATGGCGATGGCGATGCCGCCCAGCGACATGATGTTCGACGAGATGCCCGCGCCATGCATAAACAGAAACGCTCCGAGAACCGCTAGCGGCAGAGGAATCGTTACAACCAGAATGCTGCGAAAGTGCCAGAGAAAGAGAACGTGTGCGAGTGTAACGAGAATGATCTCTTCGATCAGCGCGTGGCGCAGCGTGTCTACGGCGTGATCGATGAGAACTCCGCGATCGTAGAAGGGAACGATCTTGACACCCGCAGGCAGGCCGGGCTGAATCTCGTCAATCTTCTGCTTGATCGCCGCGATGACCTCGCGCGCATTGGCTCCGTAGCGAATGACGACGACTCCGCCAACTGCTTCCTTGCCATCTTTATCAAGCACGCCGCGACGGAACTCTGGCCCCAGTTGAACGCTTGCAACATTGCCGACCGTCACCGGCGTTCCGTTATATGCGCCTAGCGAGATATGTTCTATGTCGTTTAACCCGCCGATCAACCCAATGCCGCGCACCATCTCTTCGGTGCTTCCCACCTCCATCACCTTTGCGCCGACGTTGTTATTACTGCGCTCCACCGCGCCCACCACGTCCTTTAACGCCATGTTGTAGGCGCGAAGTTTAATGGGGTCGAGATCAATCTGATACTGCTTGACGAAGCCTCCGACGCTGGCGACCTCGGCGACTCCCGGCACGGAGTTGAGCTGATACTTGATGAACCAGTCTTGAAGCGAGTGCAGTGTGCCGCTGTCGTATGGACCTTCCACCGTGTACCAGAAGACCTGGCCCACGCCGGTTGCATCCGGCCCCATCATTGGAGTAACGCCTGCGGGCAGAAAGCTTCCGGCAAGGTTGAGTCGTTCCAGAACGCGGGTGCGCGCGAAGTAGATGTCCACCGAATCCTCGAAGATGACGTTGACCATCGAAAAGCCGAAGGCCGACTCCGAGCGCACCGTGCGTACATGCGGCAGACCTTGCAGATTAACCGTGAGCGGGTAGGTGATCTGGTCCTCGACCTCTTGTGGACTTCGTCCGGCCCAGTCCGTGAAGACGATCACCTGATTCTCACTGAGGTCAGGAATTGCGTCGATGGGCGTGCGCAGAAGCGCCCAGTAACCCCAGCCCGCCAGCACGGCATATAGCCCCAGCAGCAGCCAGCGATTTTTTAGCGAGAACTCGATTACACGGTTAATCATTGGTTGCTCCTACCTTGCGTTGAGGTGTGTGTGTAAGGTTGCAATGACCGCGTTATTCCTACGCGCTTCGACCGTCACGCTCCACGAGCCCGACATTCCCGGCTGCCCCTTGCCGATGTATGCGTTCTGACTGGCCGACCACGCCAGTTCAAATGAACTCTTCATCTCCGGCATTCCCATCGCCGGCATGGCTGGCATAACGAGTGTGACCGTGACGTGCGCATCGGCGATGGGCTTGCCATCCGCGCCCGTCAAATTTGCACGAAAGACATTGTCTACGCCTGCCTTCAGCGGATTGTTGTCGGCGTGAAGTTCGATCTTTGTCGCGCCAGCATTGACAGCGCTTCCTGTGCCTACGGGTGCGGGAGGATTATTTGCGGCGAACTCTTTTGACCCGTCGTACATTCCCGACATGCCGGAACTCAGGTGAGCCTGCGAGTCGATGAGAAAGTTTCCGCTGAGAACAACTTTGTCGCCGCGTTGCAGTCCGCTTGTAACCGGAAAGAGATCGTCGGAGGGCGTACCCACAGCGACTTCGCGCGCCTCGAAGACTCCGTTGGGATGCGCAACGTAGACGAGCTTGCGCGTTCCGCTATCAAGAACCGCAGAGCGCGGAACGACGATCGTCTCGTTCGTCGCACGACTGATGAACGTCGCGTTGATAAACATTCCGGGCAGCAACTTCATGCCGGGATTGGCGACGTGTACATGTACGGGAACGGTGCGCGTCTGCGGATTTGCTGCTGGTTCGATGAAGTCGACGTGTCCGTGCAGAGTGCGATTGGGCAATGCTTCGCTGGTGATCGACACCTCCTGCCCACGATGAATCTGCGGCAACTGCTCCTCGTAGACATCGGCTTTGATCCACACCTGACTGAGGTCGGCAACGGTGAAGAGTGTGTCGCCCGCGTTGACGTACTGCCCCTGCGTCACCTTGCGCTCGACCACGCTGCCGGACGCGGAGGCATACAGCGTTGTGTGCGGAACGCCGTTCGTCGTCGGCGCAGCAATCTGTTTTTCACTAACGCCCCAAAGCTGCAATTTGCGCTGGCTTGCGTTGACCAATGCGTCTGCCTGGGTGCGTACGCTCGCATCGTCGGAGTCGCGCAGTTGCTTGCGATTCTCTTGCGCCAAGCGATAATCTTCGACTGCCGTAGCAACCTCGGGACTATATACGTCAGCGACCGCCTGACCGCGCCGAACGCTCTCGCCGGTGTACTGCACGTAGAGTTTATCGACGCGTCCGCCGATGCGCGCGCTCACTGCGGCAAGCTGCGCTTCGGGCTGTTCCACACGGCCAAACGCATCAATGTCCGTCTTCAACGCCGCCGTACGAACCTCGGCGACCTGAACTCCCGCCGCCGTAATCTCCGCCGAAGTCAGTTCCAAAGTTGTACCCGGCTGCGTACCTTGATCGCCCATTGGTTGCGCCACGGCAGCGGGTTGCTTCATCGCCATCGAACCCGCTGGAGCCTTCTCCGCTGCGTAGGTGTGTCGTTCGCTCACAATCAGAATTGCAGCGACCAGTACGGCGGCAAGAACTCCTGCGCCAGCTCCCATTACTAATAGTTTTTTCTCCATGGCAGTCATTTTCTTGTCCTCTCGATGTTGAAGTTGGATTTGTCCGTTGTCGGGTTAGTCGGATGAGTTGCAGGTAGAACTGCGCCAATCGCCCGCTCCAGTTGCGCGCTTCCAGAGTCGGAGTCTGCCAGCGCTTTGTACATTGCAGTGCGAATATCGAGTAGAAGATTCTGGCTGTCGATCAGGTTCGTGAACTCGCCGCGATTGTTCTGATACGCCGTCGTCGACGCCTTGAACGCCGTCTCTGCCTGCGGCAGCAGCGTGTCGCGATAGAGCTTCACCCGTCGCTGCGCGGAACGCACCACAATCTCCGCCTGACGAATCTCCAGGAAGACCGTAGACGTTCGCGCATCAAGCTCGGACTGCGCCACCTCGGTTGCAGCGTCGGACTGTTTGGCTTCTTCATCGTGACGCGCGCGATTCAGCCACGGAAGATTCATCGTCAACTCCGCCATGTATGCGTTGCGCGACATGGAGCCAGTCGGCATCAGCATGTATCCGCCGGCGAGCGTGAGATCGGGCTTCATCGCCAGACGCGCCAACTGCCCCTCATCGCCAGCTCGCGCAATCTGCTTGCGCAACGCAGCCAACTCTGGACGATGTTCGATAGCGATGCGCTTCAACTCGTCGATAGACGGCAGAGCCTCGGCGCTGCGATAGCTTCCCTCAATCTCCACTGCCTCATCCGGACTGCGGCCCATCAGAGTATTCAACTGCGCTCGCGCCGCATCGCGCTCCTCTTCCAACTCGATCAGATGCTCACTCAAGCGCGTCAACGCCATCTGCGCGCGCAGCACATCGGACTGGGCAACCTTGCCCGTGGTGTACTCGGCGAGCGTTGCGGAGAGAGCCTGATTTAGCACCGCGGCTTGCTGGTTGTGCAGACGCATCTCGTCCGCGTTGCGCATCAGCGAGGCATAGGTCTCGCGTACGCTCGCCGCAACCTCCTGCCGAAGACTCTCCAGCTCATCGCTGGCAATCTGCGCGTCATCCTCGGAGAGCTTGCCACGTAAATCGCGCTTCTTCTTGTTGGGAAAAGTCTGTTGCAGCGAGATCATCAGTTGCGCCTGATTTAGATCCCACGGCTTTGTGATCGGCGTATCCCAATCGCGCACCATCAACATGGGATCGTCCAGACTGCGCGCCGTTGTGGACTTTCTCTGCACCAGCGATAGACGCCGCACAGCCGCACGTATCTCTGGATTGCCGTGTAGAGCATCCTCGACCGCTTGGTCGACCGTGAGCGATGCGACCGCTGGAGCAATGGTCGAGATAGAACTCAGAGGCGTAGTCGCTACACCCTGTCCACGGGATTCATCGGACGACGGGATCATCAGCGCCAGCAATGCCAGCGCGCACACATAGATATTCTTCACTCTTCAACTCCGCGTTAAATACAGGAGGAGATGGTCCGAGGACGCAGCAACGCGCACCACGGAAGACCACGGCGAAGAATGAAGTTTTAGATTCTTAAATTAAATATGCCGAGTGGCGGAGAGTGCGTAGCAAGCGCTGCAACTCCATCGTCCGCGCGCGATGCAGACCACCGCCCCGCAGGCGCAAAGACCTGCGCGATGATCGCAGCATCGATTCCGGCAAACTCTGGAGTCACCATTGCGGACGGAGTCTGCGGGCTTGCCGCGCAGCAGTTCGCGCTGGTCGGAGCGCACGGCATACTCATGTGCATGTGCTGGCAGCAGCGATGCGTCGCCTGCTGCACCGGAAGCACACAAGTTCCAACCGAGAGCAGCAGCACGCCCATGAGGGCGAGAGCGACCGTTATCCGTTGGCTGAGTCCACGCAACATGTCATTAACATAGCACACAGCACCGGTTCACTCTTTCTCGCTGAGCAGGCGATCAATCTCGACGTGGAGTCTTGCAGTTACGGCGGATTCTGTCGCATCTGGAGCAAAGTATATTGGCTTACCGATGCAAATCC
>Ga0302276_10002425_pt1 | contig 16381 bp, 16 predicted proteins | sample III_Bog_N2_3_FD_198768 | JGI IMG/M metagenome (GOLD analysis project Ga0302276, IMG submission 198768) | Peat permafrost microbial communities from Stordalen Mire near Abisko, Sweden - III_Bog_N2_3 | ecosystem: Environmental > Terrestrial > Soil > Wetlands > Peat | place: Sweden: Abisko...
GCTCCCCCGACTACAACTACCTGCCGGGCCCCGACGACATTTATGTCTCGCCCTCGCAGATTCGCAAGTTCGATCTCAAGACCGGCGACTCCATCAGCGGCAACGTCCGCCCGCCCCATGAAGGCGAGAAGTATTTCGCCCTGGTCAAGATCGAAGCCATCAACTTCGAGTCGCCGGAAGAGACCCGCAACAAGATCCTCTTTGACAACCTGACCCCGCTCTATCCCCAGGAACGCATCAAGATGGAGACCGTGCGCGAGGCCGTCAGCGGACGTGTCATGGATCTGTTGACGCCCGTAGGTAAAGGCCAGCGCGGTCTCATCGTCGCTCCGCCCCGCACCGGCAAAACCATGCTGCTGCAGTCCATTGCCAACTCCGTTTCCACCAACCATCCTGAAGTCGTCCTCATTGTCCTGCTCATCGACGAGCGCCCTGAGGAAGTCACCGACATGCAGCGCTCCGTCAAAGGCGAAGTCATCAGTTCGACCTTCGATGAGCCCGCCGCACGCCACGTGCAGGTTGCTGAAATGGTCATCGAGAAAGCGAAGCGCCTCGTCGAGCACAAGCGCGACGTCGTCATCCTGCTCGACTCCATCACCCGCCTCGCGCGCGCTTACAACACCATCGTGCCTCCTTCGGGAAAGGTACTTTCCGGCGGCGTCGATTCCAACGCCCTGCAGCGCCCCAAGCGCTTCTTCGGCGCGGCCCGCAACATTGAAGAAGGCGGCTCGCTCACCATCATCTCCACGGCCCTCGTCGATACCGGCTCCCGCATGGACGAAGTCATTTTCGAAGAGTTCAAGGGCACCGGCAACATGGAAATCATCCTGGACCGCAAGCTCGTCGACAAGCGCGTTTTCCCGGCTATCGATATTCAGCGATCCGGCACGCGTAAGGAAGAGCTGCTCATTCCCAAGGAAGATCTGCAGCGCATCTGGATCCTGCGCAAGGTCCTCAATCCGCTCTCGCCAGTTGAGGCCATGGAACTGCTCATCAGCCGTCTGGAGAAGGTCCGCAACAACGCCGAGTTCCTCGCCAACATGAACCAGCTTTAGCAGTATCGAATTGGCACTGTGCCCCATTCATGCGCGCATTTTGCGCATGAGTGGGAGTCCATGAACTTCATTTACGACAACGACCCGGACAAGGCTTCCTTTTGTCGGAAAAACGCGGCAAAGCCCGCAATCTCGCGGCCACACCTTTCCCGTTTCCCCGCTCGCTGATAAGATAGTTAAGTCGTGGGGCTGTAGCTCAGCTGGGAGAGCGCCTCGTTCGCAACGAGGAGGCCAGCGGTTCGATCCCGCTCAGCTCCACCAAATTCTCCACGGCCACTACCAGCAATCTTCGAAGAGGTGTGCGGTTGCCTCAAAGCACTGCCGGCCCCAGTTCGTCCTCCAACGAAACCCACCCGGATACTGCCCACGAAGCGATCACCCCCCTCTTCGTCGATCTCGACGGCACCCTCGTCAAGTCCGATACCCTCGTCGATTCACTGCTGGGCCTGATACGCACTCATCCCCGCCGCCTCTTCGGCCTGCCGCGCAGTCTACTCAAAGGTAAAGCCGCATTCAAGGCTTACGTCACCGAGTCCGTCTCGCTGGATGTACCGCACCTGCCCTATAACCGCGCTGTTCTCCGATTTCTTCAGCAGGAGCACCGCAACGGCCGCCAAATCTTCCTCGCCACCGGCGCGGATGTGCGGCTCGCCGAACGCGTCGCCGCGCATCTCGGCATCTTTACCGGCGTACTCGGCTCAGACGGCTCAACCAACCTCACCGGCTCAAGAAAACTCGCCGCCCTGCGCAGCCGCCTCGGCTCCGGCCCCTTCGACTACATCGGCAACGACTCGCCCGATCTCCCGCTGCTGGCCCAGGCCACCCACGCCATGGTGGCCAATCCAAGTTTCAGCCTGCGCGCAGGGCTGCGCTCGCGCCACATCCAGCCTTCGCGCGCATTCATCGAGGCCCGCCATCCCCTCAAGTCGCTCCTGAAGGCCATCCGTCCCCACCAGTGGGCCAAAAACCTGCTCATCTTTATTCCTCTGTTTTGTTCCCACGCGTTGAGCGCCGGCAGACTGCTCATCGCTCTCGCCGCTTTCTGCTGCTTCTCCCTTACTGCTTCCTCGGCCTACATCGTCAACGACCTCCTTGACATCGAGGCCGACCGGCGCCACCCCAGCAAGCGCCTGCGCCCCTTTGCCTCCGGCGATCTCTCCGCCATCGCCGGTATCTCCATCGCCGCAGTTTTTCTTGTGGCCGGATTGGTGGGTGGACGCTTGCTCCCCGGCGGCTTCTATACCTGGCTTCTCGTCTATCTCGCCACCACCCTGGCGTACTCGTCCTATCTCAAGCGAATCGCGCTCGTGGATGTCCTGACGCTCTCGGGCTTGTATATCCTCCGCCTCCTCGCCGGCGGCGCGGCCACACAAACGCCCATCTCCCATTGGCTTGAGGGATTCTCCATGTTCCTTTTCCTCTCCCTCGCCATCGTCAAGCGCTTCGCGGAACTGGAGAATCTGCGTACCAGCGGCTCCACGCCCAGAAACGGCCGTGGATACCAGCTCGCCGACATATCCCAGTTGCGCAGCTTCGGAAATTCCAGCGGCATGGCTGCCGTGGTCGTCTTTGCCATTTACATCAGTGGGGCCGACGTGGAAAAGCTCTACCACCACCAGCGCTTTCTCTGGCTCATTGTGCCTTGCATGATCCTGTGGATCAACCGCGTCTGGCTGCTCGCCTCGCGCGGCGAACTCGACGAGGATCCCGTCGCCTTCGCCCTCACCGACCGCATGAGCCAGCTCATTGGCTTGGCCGTTGTCGCAATCGCCTGGCTCGCATTGTGAGCGCGATGGAAACACTGCTATCAATTCCATCAATATGATATCATTGCTATCATAAAGAGAGGAGGGCGCTCCCGTGCCTGCTGTCACTGTTCGTAATATTCCCGAGGAAATCCATCGAGCGCTCAAGCTGCGCGCCGCGCACAACGGGCGAAGCACTGAGGCCGAGATTCGCGTGATCCTGAAAGAATCAGTGTCAAGTGGAACGGAGGCGGGACTTGGCACGCAATTAGCTGCGTTCGGACGTCGTTTTGGCGGCATTGAACTCAACATCGTCCGCGATTCAAGGCCAACTGAGCCTGCCGATTTCTCGTGATCGTTCTTGACACAAATGTGATCTCGGAACCGGTCAGGCCGGTGGCCGATCCGGCCGTTGTTGCATGGTTGGACCGGCAACCGAAAGAAACGCTCTGCCTATGCGCGCCCGTCCTCATGGAAGTGCTGCTCGGCATCACGCTTCTTCCTGACGGCAGACGAAAGAAAGCCATGGCGACAGCTATGCAGACAATGCTCACAAAGTACTTCGCCGATCGATTTTTTGCATTTGAACGCGAGGCTGCGGTCATTTATGCCTCGTTTGCGAGCCGCGCAGCGGCAAAAGGCTATACCATCTCCGTGGCCGACTGCCAGATAGCCGCAATTGCCGCGGTCCACGGTTTCACCGTTGCCACCCGCGACACCGCGCCATTCCGTGCCGCCGGTGTCCCAGTCATTAATCCATGGAAAAGTTGACCGTCGGGCGTGAATCCCCGCCCCGGAAAGCCAGCGCATCTACTGTCGCCCTGACAACTGATAACTGATAACTGCTTTTAATTAAACAAGTCCTTCATCTTCTCCAGCAGCCCCGCCGACGTCGGTTTGTTCTCCACGGTCATCGATTCGCCCAGCTTGCTCACCAATTCCCGCTGTGCTCGGCTTAGCTTCCGCGGAATCTGCACCACCAGCTTCACCACCAGGTCGCCCTGCCCTCTTTCGTTCAGATAAGGTACGCCGCGGCCCCGCACCCGCAATTCCCGGCCGCTCTGCGAGCCCTCGGGGATCTTCAGATTCACCGGCCCGTCGATGCCATCCATCGCAATCTCCGCGCCCAGCGCCGCTTGCGGAAAGCTGATCGGAATTACGCAATGCAGATCGTTGCCCTGCCGCTCGAAAAAGTCATGCCCGCGAATCGCCAGCACGATATACAGGTCACCCTTGGGCGCGCCCGAACGTCCCGCATCGCCTTCGCCCGAGTACCGAATCCGCGTGCCGTCCTCAACCCCCCGCGGCACCTTCACATTCAGCTTCACCTCGGCCGTCACGCGCGTCTCGCCGCGGCAGGTCAGGCAGGGATCCAGGTTCACGGTTCCCGCTCCGCCGCACACGTTGCACGTCCGCGCTACGGAGAAGAACCCCTGCTGGTAGCGCATCTGGCCGCGGCCATGGCACTGGTTGCATACCGTCGGGCCTTTGCTTGAAGCGCTGCCACGGCCATGGCATGTCGGGCAAGTCTCCCGCCGCCGAATCTTCACCTCGGTCTCGGTGCCGAAGATTGCATCTTCGAACTTGATTGCCAGGTCAAACCGCAGGTCATCGCCGCGCTGCGTGCGCCCGCCGCGTTGCCCTCCGCCCGCGTTGAACATCTCCCCAAAGAGATCCCCGAAGATGTCCCCGATATCCACTCCGCCGGCAAACGGGCCGCCGCCAAATCCCGACCCCTGCCCGCCCAGGCCCGCGTGCCCATAGCGATCGTAGGCGGCGCGCTTGTCCGCGTCGCTCAGCACCTGGTACGCCTCGCTGCATTCCTTGAACTTCTCTTCCGCCGCGTCGTCGCCGGGGTTGCGGTCAGGATGAAACTTCAGCGCCAGCCTGCGGTAGGCGCTCTTCAGGTCCGCATCGCTGGCGTCGCGTGATACGCCAAGGATTTCGTAGTAGTCTGCTTTGCTCACTCTTGTATTTGTACCCATCGGGAATTTTTACTCAGTCCGTCTTCTGTTTTGAATTATGAGCCACGCGCACCAGCGCCGGTCTCAGCAGGCGGTCGCGCAGCTTGTATCCTGGCCGAACCTCTTCCGCCACATGCTGGTCGGGAAGGTCGTCCCGCTCCACAGCACCCAGCGCCTCGTGCTGCCGTGGATCGAACTCCTCACCCACGGTCGCAACCGGCGTCACCTGCAGTTGCCGCAGAATCTCCTGCATCTGCTTCACAATCAGCTCCACGCCCTTGCGCATCTGCTCCAGCGTGCTGTCGTGTTTCAGCGCCAGCTCAAAGTTATCCAGCACCGGCAAAAACTGCTCCACAACACTGCCGGTCGCGTAATCCCGAAACTCCACCCGCTCCCGCTCGCCGCGCTTGCGGGCATTCTCAAACTCCGCCTGCAGCCGAGCTAGACGGTCTAGCAATTGATCCCGCTCGGTCTTCAACTTATCGAATTCTTCACGGCTCACCGGCTCCGCGGGGCTCTCCACCACTTCGCCTTCCGCCGCCGTCAAATTCAGCGAACCTTCTTCCGAGGCGGCCTCGGACAATAGCGATTCGCCCGCGGGTTCCACCACCCTCAACTCCGTATCCTGCTCTGCCATGACTTTACGATTTCTCCGAAACATCGAGTTTCCCTATTCCCATCATAATTTGCGCGACAGCGAAACCAGAGTAGCTGTACCCCGAAGGCACAATGCCAAGTGGCTTTTTCCCTAAGAAAAAGCCACCTCGCACACCGTTTGCAAGGGCATACTTACTCTGGTTTCGCTCTAACTCCACCGTCATCCCGCCCTCGCAACCTGGTTTATCCGAATTGCAGACACCGGAAGCTGCCCCTATTAGATGCAGCACCATCACCGCTGGAATCTCCCGGTCTTGGCAGGTTGGAGAATAAACTCATTCCAAACAGGTTTGTGTGTCAGGCCACGAATTCACCGCTTGGTGAAAAACTCGCTCAGCGACACAAGAAGTAGCAGGCCACGACTTCACCGCCGGATGAAAAACTCCCTCGGCGTCGCAAGAGACGTCAGGGCACGACTTCAGTCGTGCCGATACAGCCCATAAAATGAACTGGGCTTTACAGGCTGCGGAAAAACTCGATAAAAGCGCCATTCACGGCACCGTTTTGAAAGGGCACGATTTTAATCGTGCCATAAACACCCTGAAATGAGCGTCGGCTTTAGCCGCTGAGGGATGTCTCTCGCAAAACCCGATCAAAGATGGAGTTTTTCAGCAGCCTGTGAAGCCCCTGCCGCAGCCGCTCAGCAATCCCCTAATTCTCCGGAGCCTCAAGGAATCGCTCCGAAAGACGCGCCACGTAGCGCACCGCCTGAATCATCTCCTGGTATTGAATCCGCGTCGGCGCGATCACTGCCACCGTCCCCAGGTTCGCGCTGCCCAGCCGCGCCTGCGCCCCAATCAGCACCAGGTCCTGCATCGCGGGAGAGCTGTCGTCCAGCCCCACCACCACGCGCACCTCGTGCTGTTTTCCATCTACGTACGCGGTCAGCAACTCCACCAGCCGTTGCTTCGCCTCCAGCGCCAGCAGCATCTGCCGCAGCCGCTCCCTGTCCAGCTCATGCGAAATAAGGTTCGCCATTCCATCCACAAAAATCGCCGGCCCGGTCAGGTCGCCCGCCAATGCGCCCTTGCGGCAAAGCTCCTCCACTGACGAAAGCATCGCGCGATAGGCCTCCTGCTCCGCCTCCATGCGCCGTGCCACCTCCGCACGAATCCGCTCGATCGGCCACCCGCGGAAGTTCTCGTTCAAATAGCGCGCCGCCGTTTCCAGGTCAGTGTGCGTCAGCTCCCGCTCAATGCTCAGCACCCGGTCCTGCACCGCACCGGCCTGTGTCACCAGCACCGCCAGCACGCGCCCCGTCGACAACCGCGAAAAATGGATGTGTTCCAGCACCTGCCCCGCGGTCGAACTGGCCAGCGCCACCCCCAGCCCGCTCGAAATCAGCGCCAGCACATGCGAGGTCCGCTGCAGATACTCATTCGTGCTCGACACACCCGTAAAGCTGTCTTCAATCTGTTCTCGGCGCGCCTCGCTCAGCGGCGTAGCCATCGCCCCGGGCTGCGCCATGCGCCCCGCTATCGGGCCGCCCAACTGCATCCCCTGCTGGGTAATCTGCTCCACGTAATAGCGAAACGCCGCCGCCGTCGGAACCCGGCCCGCCGATGTGTGTGGCTGATCCAGCAGCCCCGATTCGCCCAGAGACGCCATCACGTTGCGCACGGTGGCCGAGCTCATGCCCTCCCGGTCGGCGAATTGATGCGCCACTGCCTGCGACGCCACGGGCTCCCCGGTCGCTATATAGAGCTCGATGATCGCCGTTAGCACCACCCGCTCGCGCGGGCTGATGCGTGTCTCGGGCATTGTTCCCCTGCTCTCCATCGGTTCCACCAGACCGGCCAAAAGGCGTTGGTTTCGGCCGCCAGATCCGGCGGAACACCAGCTAACTGCCTGTGTTGATTAGATTTGCACAACAAAAATAGCTGGAGTTGTCCTCTTTAATGGTAGGGACCGCGCATCCCTCCTGTCAAGGCAGCCAAAGCACAGGTAGTGTCGTAGTTTCGATCTCCCGTGCGCTGAACGGCTTCTTGATCGGCGATAGAGCGAAATTGTAGAATTTGAGGCGATTGCAGGAGTTCAGTCTAATGATCACCAGCATCCATACCCTGATTTATTCCGACGATGCCCCCGCAACGCGCATATTCCTTCGCGACGTCCTTGGCTGGCCCTACGTCGAAGATGCGGCAGGCGGAGGCGCGGGCTGGCTCATCTTCAAGGCCGGACGGAGTGAGATGGGCGTGCACCCGACTCACAGCGTCTACGATGGCAAGACCTATGAATCGCCGCGGCACCATCTGATATCCCTGATGTGCGACGACATATCACAGACGGTCGCTGAACTGAAGGGCAAAGGAGCGGAGTTCCACGGCGAAGTTCAGGATCAGGGGTACGGACTCGTGATCATGATGGCCGTGCCTGGCGCAGACGACATCATGCTTTACGAGCCCAGGCATCCCTTGGCGTATGGCCTTTGACCGATTAAAAAGGCAACCCACTCACTCCCTTCTTTCACCCTTCGCAAGGCATCGTTCAATTTAGTCTTCCACCGGCGTTGCCGACCCACGGTGGATGAGACTGTGCCCCATTCATCGAGCGTTTTCTGCTCGATGAGTGGGAGTCGATGAAGGCCGACCATCGAAGAATTTGCCCCACCGCAGGGGCCTACGGCTGGTTGTAATACCCCGTACTGGTCCGCGCCGTCAGCCCCGGCTGATCTACCGTCAATTTCAGGTCGTGATACTCATTCGCCCCTGCCGCCTGCGGCGCCGCAAATTGAAGCGTGTAATATGCGCCGATGTCCGCCATGCAATTGTCTATTTCCCCGGCGATGTCGTTGCTCGGGCCCAGCACCCGCCCGCCCGTCTGCCGCGCCAGCACCTGCATCGACAAGTTGGCCGCATCCGCCTTGTGGAAGTCCTTAACCGGCTTCAGGTACGCTTCGTACAGAAACAGGTCAGAGGCCGAGTTCAGCGTATAAATGCCGTAAACCGCAATCCGCGCTACGCGAAGCGCCTTTGAAACTTCCACAATGTTTTTGAAATACCGCTGTTCGCCCTCAGTCGACTTGAGGAACTTGGGTGAATCCAGCAACGGCCACCCATTCCCAAGCCAGATCAGAACCTTTCTACCCGGTTTCCGTGCCTCATTTTCCGCAATCCCCTTCAGCGTCTGAAGTGAAGAGTCGAATTGCTCCGCCAGGCCAAAATCTCCTGCTGCAGTGGCCCTCGAGCGCACCGTGCCAGTGGACGTATCCAACATCGTCGCAAGAGCATTCCCGTCTTTCGACGGCGCTGGCTGCACCCGAAGGCCGTCGCTCGCACTGACAAAAACCGAAACCGGCTGCGCCAGCTTGCCGCCATTTTGCCGCAGAAATCTCAACAACTGAAGCCGCAACTGCGTCACAGCCTGATACGGCATATTCACCGAGTCCAGCACAATAATCACTTCCACCGGAGGATCGACGCGATTTCCTGCAATCCCATCCGCCCGGCGAAAGCTAATAATCTTGCGCGCCTCGTTGTTATCCAGAAGCGAGAAGTCCGACGGCTCCAACTCTCCCACGGGCTTGCCGTCCTTGCCCGTCACCAGCACATCCAGGCTGATGCGCGTCTGCGCAGCCACAGGCGCGACAGCCGTCATCGGTGAAGCCGTGCCACCCGCAGGCGCGGCGCTCTGCTGCGAATAGCTTGCCGGCACGAAACACAGCACAAGACAAAAAGAAACAACACGAATTCCCGCTAGTCGCAAATCGATCATCGGCACTTACCCCTGACAACTGCTCCGGGGTCCCCTTTCGAGTCTCCCCATTATGCCTCACGGCTGGTTGTAATACCCCGTCCGCGTCCGCGCCGTCAGCCCCGTCTGGTCCAACTCCACCTTCAGGTCGTGATACTCGTTCGGCGTTGCGGCATATCCGGGATCGAAGGTCAGCGTATAGAACGCGTTCGCCTCCGCCACGCAGCGGTCAATCTGGCCCGCCAGGTCGTTATCCGGGCCCAGCACCAGCCCGCCGCTTTGCGTCGCCAGCACCTTCAGCGCCAGGTTGCCGCTGTCCGCCTGCCGCGCCGTGCGCACGGCCTTCAGAAAATCCTGGTAAAGAGTAGTCCCCAGGCCGCTCACCATCGTCGATGCCGCCGGGGCCACGCTGTCCACCACCACCCGCCCCTCGCGCAATTTCGTTGAAAGCTCCACAATCGAGTCGAAGTACCGTTTCTGATCCTTTTCGGAAAGCATGTATTTATTGCTATCCAGCATCGGCCAGCCGGGGCCCACCCAGATCAACAGCTTCCTCCCCGGCTTGAGAGCCTCGTTCTCGGCAATTGTCGACAACTGCCTCACCGACAACTGGAATCGCTCCAGGTCGCCTTCGCTACCCTGCGCTGCATTGATCGTATGAATGCTGCCCTTCACTTCGTTCAACACACCAAGCAGCGCTCTTCCGTCCGTTGACGGCCGCGGCTGCACCCGCAATCCCGCATCCGACAGCAGCATGATCGAAACTGGCTCCGCCAGCCGTCCGCCATTCTCGCCCAGGAACTTCGCCACCTCGTCCCGCACAAAGGCCACCTGCTGAAACGGCAGATTCGCCGTATCGATCACCAGGATCACCTCCACCGGTGGCTCCGGCTTCACCGAAATCCCGTCGTAAGACCGAAACGTGAGAATCCTCCGCGCCGCATTGTTGTCCAGCACCTTGAAGTCCTGCGGCCCCAGCCCCGGAACCGGCTTGCCGCCCGCATCCGTCACTGTTAAGTCCAGCCGCAACCGCCCCGCCGCAATCACTACGCTTTGCGGCGCCGCCGGCTTCGGCGCAGGCCGATGCGCCAGCGTCGGATCTGGCGGCTCCTCAGCCTGCTGCGCCCGCCCAATTCCCGCCGCCGCCAGAAGCAACGCCACAAATACTCCGAAATGTCTTGTTCTGTTCATTGACATCATTCGATGCCCTCATCACCCACGAAGTCTAATCCCGTAAGATATAGCGGTTCCAGGATTGCCCTGCTGCGAAGGGTTTTGAGTCAAGCCGACGCGACCCCAAGGAGCGGCGACCTTGTACAACTTCGGAAATGGCATGTCCATCCTGGAACCGCTCTCACGGAGGCATAATAGGAGCAGCCTCGTCCATTGGACAGCAAATTGAATATGCAGTTACGCTTTTGAGCAATTCAGACCTTCCCTCTTGGGAGAAAATCCAGGCGGAACCAAGATGTGTGAAGGGCATGACTTCACAAACTGCGAGAAAACTCCGGTTGGGCGTAGTTGTGCGAGGGGGCACGACTTCGCAGCTTAGTGAAAAACTTACTCAGCGTCGCAGTAAGCGTCAGGGCACGACTTCAGTCGTGCCGCAAAACAATAAAATCAAGGGCGGGGCTTCAGCCCCTGCGGGATGTTCTCTGCCCATCCCAGATGGAGATTCGAAAACAAATGAGACGCCACGCGAGCCCGGTAGTACTAACCCTGTTAGCCGCAACCCTCGCCTGCCTCTCGGCTCTCCCCGTTCCCGCACAGGACGCGAGCCCCGGCGATGCACAAGGTCGTCAGGATCTGGCCGCCTGGCGCGCCCAGCGCGAGCACTTGCTCGCCGCTCCCGATAGCTGGCTCACCCTCATCGGCCTGGAGTGGCTCAAGCCCGGCGTCAACTCCGTCGGCTCCGCGACCGAGTCCCAGATACGCGTCCCCGCCAAGGCCCCGGCACACATCGGCCTGCTCACCGTAAGCGCCAATACCCTCCAACTCCTCGCGCCCACCGGCGGCTTTCCACCCGACCTCACCATCGACGGCTCGCCCGCCCGCGAAGGCCTTCTCGCCGCCGACGATGCCAAGCCTTCAACCATCGCCTGGCATGGCCTCACCATGGTGGTCCTGCATCGCGGAAACCGCTACGCCCTGCGCATCAAAGATGCCGATTCCCCCACCCGCACCAACTTCCACGGTCTCAACTGGTATCCGCCCGACCCGCACTTCCGCGTCGCCGCCCGCTGGATCCCCTACAATCCGCCCCACACCGAGAAGATCCCCACCGTCATCGGGACCGTCCTCAGCCTGCCCTCGCCCGGCGTCGCCGAGTTCACCCTCGACGGCAAAACCCTCCGTCTCGAGCCGGTCATCGAAGGCGACGACCAAAGCATTCTTTTTTTCATCCTCAGGGATCAGACCAGCCAGACCACCACCTATGAAGCCGCGCGCTTCCTGCACACCGGCCTGCCCGACCACGGCCTCGCGCGCCCCGGCCTCCTCGAGCTTGACTTCAACAAGCTTGAAAATCCGCCCTGCGCCTACACGCCCTACGCCACCTGCCCGTTGCCACCGGAGCAGAATCGCCTCCCCATCCCCATCCCCGCCGGCGAACAGCGCTACCCCCACTAACCAATCGGTCACCTATCACTCAGGACAAGTTCTGTGCCCCATTCATCGCAACGCTTCATCGCGATGAGTGGGTGTCGGCACATTGAAGCTCCGTGCCCCGTTTTCGCGATTTTTTTCTGTCGCGAAGGCGGGAGGCAGTACCCGGAGGGAGCAGGGGGTTTCAACCCCCTGACGGAGGAGCAGGAGTGACGTGGCCTTTAGGCCCGGGCCTTCGAGCGCACCACGATGCACCCCGTGCAAGCCTCCCGCGAGCGTCTGCCGCACCGCAGGTGCCCGGAGGGAGCAAGGGGCTTCAACCCCTTGATGGAAAAGCACGAACAAGGCGGCCTTTAGGCCCGCGCCTTCAACCGCAGGTGGTCATGCCAGCCCCATCACAATCGTATGCGGACTCATCGAAATCGGGTGCCCCGTAATGTTCCCAAATCCCGCCTCGGTATACATAGCCGTCAGCTCGCTCAGCGTATAAGCGTCCCCTGCAGGAGTCGAGGCCAGCATCGTCAAGGCGAACGCCGCCGGCGTCGGTGGCGAAACCCGATCTTCGTTCGGCACAAACTCGAGCGTCGCCGCGCGCCCGCCCGGCCTCAGCGCGCCACGCACTTTCTTCAACAGCACCACGCACGTCGGCACATCGAAGTGATGCAGGAAGTTGGTGAGCAACACCGCATCGTAAGGCCCGCCAAAATCCACCTCGAACGCGCTTCCCGGCAGCATGGTATACCGCGCGTGAACCCCTGCCTTCTCCGCGTTCTTCAGCGCCACGCGCAGCACCGGCGCCCAATCCAATCCCGTCACGCGCGCCTCCTTGTGCTGCTTGGCAATCTCAATCCCGAACAGCCCATGCCCCGCCGCAATATCCAGAACATGCATCGGCCCCTCGTGCCCATCCAGCACCACCGCGCCCAGCGGACCGGCCATCGGCCCCATCATTGGCGCCATGGTCTCGGCAAACAGCACCCACACCGGATTCTCCGGTTCCACTGACCCATCGCCCGGCAGCGTCGTCCGTCCCGCCCTCACCAGCTCCGCCAGGTTGTTATAAGGCTCGTTCATGGCCGGGTTGCTCAAAAACTGCGCCACCGAGGCCATCGACGCCGGCGACCGCGGATCCAGAAACACGGCGCTCGTCGGCGTATGCCGATAGCGTCCCTCCTCTTTCAACAGCACGCCGCAGATCACCAGAAAATCGCACAGAATCCGAATGCCCCGCTCCGACGCCGAACAATGTTTTGCAATCGATGCCACATCGCCCGGCCCGTCGCCCACCGCGCGAAAAACGTCCAGGTCAATCGCCGCTTTCAGTGCCGCCGTCCGCTGGTGCGCCTGCAGCATTTCAAACACAAGTCCAGGGTTCGGCGCAGCCGCTGCGCCATTCTCAATGCTCATAACCAACCTCCTTATTCGTGAGTGTGCCAGGTTGGATTCAGGGGAATCCCAGGCTCGCCGAGTGTAGCATTCCAATTATTCGATTGAGGATGAAATTCCGCTATCGCTCATAGCCTTCTCGGATTGATGTCCGGGTTCGCGAAAATCTCCCCGGAACGCCCGCGGCCAGCCTCGGGCTCGCTTGTCAATAACACGTAAGTGGGGTCCGATACATCGTTGAACTCATTGACAGGTTTTTTACAAATCTCTCATACTATCTTTATACTCAACGCCATAGGGACAAAGCATTTCCATGGGCTCGTTCAGATCAAGACCGCTCTCCACACTACTGCTCCTCGGGCTCTTGTCCTGGATTGCGTATGTGTTGATTGCGCCTGAGATTGACCTGGATGACTTTGCCATTCGAAAGAATGATTCCCCTCTTGCAATTCAATCGCTGACGCAACACGTCCCCCAGGAGAACGCGAGTGTTAGCGCGCCCGGAATTGAACTCCCATCAACGGATGCCCCCGCCCTTGCTCAAGACTTCTTCTTCTTTGACAGGGTCGTCGAGGCGCCTTCCGTCCCTCCCCTCATTCTCCGTTGTTAGAGATCCTCGCCTTTTCGCAAGCAGGAGCTGAGTGACCGCAGGTGTATCACGCACCGTGATACGCATGTGCACACCTCAACCTCCAATGGCTTGAATGAGATCTCCCGATCGGTAACCACTGTCTTCAAAGTCTCGCTGCTAATCCTGAACGCCTTTAGGACCAGCCATTGAGAAGAGAGTGCTCGCCGCATCGGAGTCCGGTTTTCTGTCAACACAGAATCAACCAAACGCCTGATTCGGTATGTCCGCTTCAGGGCAGGGTTGGTGGCAGATTTCCGCACACAGATCTTCCGATAATCGCGAAACAACAGCTCGAATGAGGAGACGGAGACATGAATACATTGCTGCTTCGCACCTGTCTGTTTGTGAAACAAATTCTTGAACAGGAAGATGGCCAGGACCTGGTCGAGTACGCCCTGGTTGTTGCTTTGATTGCGCTTTCCGCAACCATTGGAATGAAGAGTTTGGCATCCGGGATCAACCATGCATTCGACTCGGTAAGTGTAGCTTTGGCAACGGATATCTAAGCGTCGCGTTGGGCATCCCGGCGTGCGAAGGAAGAGCTTCAATTATCCAGGTGGTCCGGGGGGAAGGATTCGCCCCCCGGCTCTCTGCTTCCAAGGCAGATGGATTCAATTCCCTGGATTATCGCCGGCAATCCGGAATCTAGCCGCATCCACCCGAGCCCCAGCCTCGCCTCCAATGTCCCCTTTTGAACAGAACCCACAAATCCCCACCTGCTAGCTTCGTCAACAATCTGGCTTCTCTGCGCGCAGTCTTCAGGTCCAGGCGCGCCCGTTCCAACTGCAAGGGGAAATTCATGAACGTCCATCGTCTCCGCCGCATCCTTCCTGCCGTCTTGGCACTTACCGTCTTGGTTACGCCTTCGCTCTCAACTGCACAAACGCCCGAGCCCACCATCTCCGCGAATCCCGGCACGCTGGTCCGCTGGGGTGCGCCGGGCACGCTCCACTGCAGCATGAGAGCCCGCATCTGGCCCGCGCTCGAAGGCGTCTGCTACTACCCCATCGACCTCCTCACCAAAACCGAGACCATCACCATCGCCCGCTGGGGCGCCGGCCCAAAGCATCTCGCCCGCATCTCCGTTGAGCCCAACGACTACGGCACCGAAGAGATCACGCTCCCCGACATACCCCAGGCCAACCCCACGCCCGAAGACCTGAAACTAGATGCCGTCGACCGCGCGCAACTGGCCCACCTATGGCTGCGCAAAGACGGCCCCCCGCAGTTCAAGCTGCCACTCGGGCCGCCGGTCCGACCCATGTCCGTCGGCAAGTCATTCGGCGTCAAGCGCATCTACAACGGCAAACTGGCCGAGCAGGCCCACGTGGGCTCCGACTACGACTCGCCCGTCGGCTCTCCCATCCTGGCCGTTGCCGGCGGCACAGTGGTGCTCGCCAAAGAAATGTTCTTTGAGGGCAACTCCGTCTTCATCGATCACGGCGACGGACTCGTCAGCATGTACTTCCATCTCTCCGAACTGAAAGTCCAGACCGGCGACCAAGTAAAGAAGGGCGACACCCTCGGCCGCGAAGGATCAACCGGCCGCGCCACCGGACCCCACCTCTGGTTCGGCGTCCGCTGGCACGACGCCCGCATCGACCCCAAGTTCCTCCTCGAAGAACCCAGCAAGATCCCCGAAGTCCGGTAGGCCAGGACGGTAGGCCGGGACTGGTAGGCCGGGACTGGTAGGCCGGGACTTCAGTCCCGGCGTGAGGCGTGAGGCGATAGATCCGAAACGGAGGGAGCCGGGGGTTTTAACCCCCGGAAAAGCCAACAGGATCAACGTGGGCTTTAGCCCCTGCAGGTGCCCCATTCATCGCGCATCCCTATCTCGCGATGAGTGGAATGGATGAAGCCGAGCGCCCCATCCCCCGCAATACTGAGCGCACTTGCACAGCAACAAAAATCAAAATAAAGAATGCATTATCAATAAGTTAAGCCACTATCTCATGCCAAATCAGCGCGTTTTTTGAAATATGTGGCTAATTCTCTGCAACCCAAACCCTCGATTAGTTCAATTCTCGGCAACCAAAACATGTGAAAAAGGCTGCCCCGTAGGTTACTGTCTCAAAGAATCGCAACCCTATAAGCAGACCTTTCGCATCATTCGCAACCCTCCAAGCAGCCTTTTAGGCTATGTAGAGCACCCCTCCGAGCAGACATTTGATCTCCGAAAACTGACCACTGATCACTGACAACTGACCACTGCTTTATCATTGGCCTCAGCGAACCATGCCCCCCACCTTCTTCATCTCGGCAGGCGAAGCCAGCGGCGAACACTACGGCGCGCTCCTCATCGCAGCCCTCAAACGCCAGCTAGCCGCATCAGGCAAGTCCGCTCAATTCTTCGGCATGGGCGGCGATCGCATGGTCGCCGCCGGCCTCGACCGCGTCGTCCGTTCTGAAGACATGGCGGTCATGGGCATCACCGAGGTCATCCGCCATCTCCCCCGCATCTATGGCGAGTACTCGAAGCTCCGCCAGTCCATCCGCGCCCGCAAGCCTGACGTCGCCGTCCTCATCGACTTTCCCGACATCCACTTCAAACTGGCCCAGGAACTCCACCGCCTCCACATCCCCGTCATCTTCTTCGTCAGCCCCCAGCTATGGGCCTGGAAGAAGCACCGCATCAAGCTCGTCCAA
>Ga0302276_10002430_pt1 | contig 16357 bp, 19 predicted proteins | sample III_Bog_N2_3_FD_198768 | JGI IMG/M metagenome (GOLD analysis project Ga0302276, IMG submission 198768) | Peat permafrost microbial communities from Stordalen Mire near Abisko, Sweden - III_Bog_N2_3 | ecosystem: Environmental > Terrestrial > Soil > Wetlands > Peat | place: Sweden: Abisko...
CCGGCACTGCCGATGAGGTCGCGGCCAATATGGAGGCCGTGATGCAGGAAGTCGGCGGCGACGGCTATCTGATTTCCAACAGCTACTTCAGCCGTCGCTACGTCGCGGAGATCACCGACGGGCTCGTGCCGGCGCTCCAGCGGCGCGGCGCGGTACGCACGCACTACGCCCACAAGCACTTCCGCGACAACCTCTTGGAGTTCTGACGCCCGCGTTTCGCGTTCAGCCCGTGACCGGAACCTCGTCCCTTCGCGCGCGGCGCGTGATATAATTTGCGTGAGGGATCAGGGATGCGGAACGAGATCGTCTTGCCCGAGACCAAGCCGGAAACCGAATGGGTTCGCGTCCGGGCGTTGCAAAGGTGAGTCCAACCGACCGGCACGCACGATTGCAGGCGTTGATGTGGCTTGCGCTTGATACCCCTGTGGAAATCAGGTATAAAGTCAGGGATTCAGGTGAACTCGGTGAGTCTATTTGACTCTGGAAGTCCAATAAATTAAGGGTGACCGCGCCTTCCGGGCCTTCCGATCGTGTGCTTACAGCTGATTCGTAATCAGCAGGTCAGCGGTTCAAATCCGCTCGTCGGCTCCAGGTTCAAGCTCGTACCTCAGTGGGTACGAGCTTTTTTGCGCCAGAAGTGGCTTTAGCTCGGCGATATTGAGAACTAGCTGTCATTGTTGAATATAAAGATTGCCTCAATGGGGCGAGCAAATGTTCGCGCGATCTTGAACGCAAGCGGTAGGCTTGGATCGTACTTCCCAACCTCCAAGGCGTTCACGGTTTGACGGCTCACCCCGAGCAGGGCAGCGAGATCGGCCTGTGACAAATTGCGCTCGGCGCGCAGGACACGCAATGTGTTTTTCAACGATAGCGCGTGCGAGCGATGACGGTGCCGAGTGCCCACGAAAAGCACAAGATCACCATGACCCAGTTGTACGTCAGGGCGGGCGCCTCGGCCATGTTCTGCAGCCATCCATAGGAAAACGTGACCGCGGCCGATACCACGAACGCGAAGATAAAACCCTCGGACAGAATGCGGCGCTGAAGCTCGTCTAATCTTCGCAACGATCGAAGCGTTGCAAGCGCGATCGCAATGCTTCCGACGAGGGGTACGAACGCCAGCAGTCGCCGTTGCGTCAAATCGATGATGACGTGGTTTCTGATCAGCCAGATTGCGCCGAACATAACCATGCCGTAGATGACCAGCGCGCTCGCTAGCTCTACGTTCAATCTCCGCATGCGTCGATAGCAAAGCATGCTTGTTAAGATATCAAGCTAGCTTGTCTTAACCGGGCGCCATGCGAGTTGAAAATAAATGATAATATGGTAAACTTAAGTAAGAGATGGCTCAATTCAAGGATCAGGAATGGGTATCGCGCTTCGCATCCGGTGCCTCGTGGCGATTTCATGACGCGCCTGGCCACTTTCAAGCATATCTCCCCGACAAACTATCGGGGCGGCCCTTTCCGCTTGAAATGCTTGTCGCTGCCGATATCGCCGACGCCGAGCGGAGTATTACTCGGCTGGACGCGGAGGCCCGCTCCCTAGCAAACATGGAGGGCTTGGCGCGCGTGCTATTGCGTGCTGAGGCCATGGCGTCGTCTCGGATCGAGGGCCTTTCCGTAGCCGTACAGCGTCTCTTACGTGTCGCTGCGGCTCACGCGGACGGGGAGACGAGCACGACCGATGCGACGGCGGAGGAAGTGCTGGCTAACGTCGACGCTATGACCTATGCCTTCGCCGACCCGGATTCGCCGATCACGCTCGACCGATTGCTCGAAGTCCACCGGCGTCTTCTCGCTCCTACCAATATGGCGATCCATGCCGGCGTCATTCGTACGCAGCAGAATTGGATCGGCGGTACGAGCCACAATCCATTCGGCGCTGCATTCGTCCCGCCACCGCCGGAAGATGTTCCGGAACTGCTGGAGGATCTCTGCGGGTTTTGCAATGACGATAGTCTACCAGCTGTTGCGCAAGCTGCAATTGCGCATGCTCAGTTCGAGACGCTTCATCCATTCGCTGACGGCAACGGGCGTACTGGTCGTGCGTTGATTCATATGGTATTCGCCCGACGGCGGCTCGTTACCCGAACGTTCGTCCCAGTCTCGCTCATCCTCGCTACGCAGGCGAATGACTACGTCGCTGCGCTCACGGGGACCCGATACATTGGGGCACCCGACTCTGTTGAGGCCGTCCGGGGCTTGAATGCTTGGTTGGCCATGTTTGCCGTTGCCTGCTCGCGAGCGGTTGCGGATGCTGAGTCGTTTGAACGGCGAACGCAGCAGTTGCAAGTGGAGTGGCGCGCCCGGCTCGGTTCCGTTCGATCGGATGCCGCTGCGTTAGCGCTCTTAGATCGTCTCATAGCCACGCCCGTGATTACCGTTCGTAGTGTAGCGGAGGACCTCGGAGTAAGTGTTCCGGCGGCAAATAACGCCGTCGCCCAGCTCGTCGAGGCAGCGATCGTCGCACAGGTGCGCGCCGGGCGCCGTAACCGGGCATTCGAGGCTCGTGAGATTCTTGATGCTTTCACTAGCCTTGAACGGCAGTTTGCAAGTCCAACAGGCGATACGCGAACCGCTGAGCCCAACCGCACCGTCCCGGAACGTCCGCGACGGCTATGAGCGACGGCGGATCGCGTAGCGCTAAGCCGGCCCAGCTTATGACGGCGAAAAACTTGGGCTTCCTGGCGAACTTCCTCTACCAGAACGGTCTCACCAAGGAAGTCGTCCCCACCGCCTCGATCGTCACCGACCAGTTCAACAACTACGCCAACGATTTCGACCACGTGGCATGGATCGCCAAAGCGAAGAAGATGCACTGATCGCGGCGAATCCGAGCTTTTATGGAGAATCCGGCTGAGATGACGACCATGCCGATGCCGCGGCGACGCCTCGGGAATAGCGGAGCGACGGTCTCCGCGCTGGGCCTTGGGTGCATGGCGATGACCGAAACCTATTCGGCGTCCGCTGCCGACGACGTCGAATCGATCCGTACGATTCACCGTGCGCTCGAACTCGGTATCGACTTTATCGATACGGCCGACGTCTACGGCTTGGGGCGCAACGAGGAATTGCTGGCGCGCGCGCTGGCCGATCGCCGCGACCGCGCATTCCTCGCGACGAAGATCGGCAACGTCAAATCACCCGATGGAAAGTACCTGGGCGTGGACGGTTCCGCAACGTATGTCAAGGCGGCGTGCGAAGCCTCGCTGCGGCGGTTAAACGTCGCCAGTGTCGACCTGCTGTACTTGCATCGCGCCGACGCCAAGACGCCGATCGAGGAGACCGTCGGCGCGATGGGCGAGCTGGTGGCGGCGGGCAAAGTCCGCTACCTCGGCCTCTCGGAGGTTGGGCCCGAAACGTTGCGGCGGGCATACGCGGTGCATCCGATCGCCGCATTGCAAAGCGAGTTTTCGCTCTGGACGCGCGACGTCGAGACCGACGACGTTTTGGCGACGGCGCGCGAACTCGGTGTCGCCTTCGTCGCTTATTGCCCGCTCGGTCGCGGTTTTCTTACCGGACGCTTCCGCAGTCCCGAGGATTTGCCGGCGAACGATTCGCGCCGGGGCATGCCGCGCTTCAGTGCCGGCAATTTCGCCGCGAATCTGCGCCTCACCGATGCGATCGCGGCGCTCGCGAAGCGCAAGGGCTGTTCTGCTCCGCAACTCGCGCTCGCGTGGCTGCTGCGGCACGACCACGTCGTTCCGATCCCCGGGACGAAGTCGGTCGTGCACCTCGAAGAAAACGCGGGCTCGGCCGGCATCCGCCTCGACGACCGTGATCTAGCTGAGATCGATGCCGTGCTGCCGCCGGGCGCCGCGGCGGGCGAGCGCAAGGCGCCCTGGGGAATGCAACTGATAGGGCGCTGAGCGATCTCGGATTCGCACGGCGCGGCGATTACGTGTAAGCCTCTCTCCCGGGTGGAAAAGGGGTGTTGTGAAGATGACTGCTGTCGGCAAAACGATCCATGGCACGCTCGGCTTCTGGCACGGTCTTGCGGCGCTGCAAAATGCTGCCGACGTACTCGCGACAAGCGGCATCGCTCCGAAGCTGCGGCCGCTCGCCTCGAAGAACGTTGCACTCGTCGGTGAGCTTGCCAAACCGCTCCATCCCACGCAGCGTACTATCGCAACGCTCGTGATCGGCGCAACTATCGTCGAGGCAGTGGCGGCCGTCGCATACCTGCGCGCTGCGCTTGGGAACGGCCGAAGCGAACTCGGTTTTGGCCTCTCCCTCGCACTCTTCGGCGCTTTCTTTCTGATCGACGACGCGTTCGATAACTACGAGCTCGCGGCGAAGCACCGGGCCACCTTTGCACTCTTGGCCGCAAGCTACGCGGCCTGCGGCACCGCACGCGAATGACCACGGTACTCGTCGCCGGCGCGGCCGGCGGCATCGGCGAGAGCATCGTTCGCAGCCTGCTCAGCGGCGGCGCAGCAAAGGTCTTCGGGACGTCGCGGACCCGGGAACGGCTCGACGCACTCTCAGCGCGCCTCGAGACGAGCGTGCGAGCGCGATTTGCACCGATCGTCGGCGACGGCGGCGACTTCGAAGGTGCACAACTCATCGCGGACCAGGTCACGGCCCGCGGCGGCGTCGACGCCGTTATCGCGATCCTCGGGCGCGGCTGGTGGACCGGCGGTCCGCTGCTCGACACGACTCCTAAGGTCTGGAACGCGATCATCAACGAGATGCTCACGAGCCACTTCGCCCTCGCACGGGCGGTCATCCCGATGCTGGCGGCCCGGCCGGACAGTGTCTACCTTTCGCTCGGTGGCGGGGCTGCCTTGACGCCGATGCCCGATGCCGGCTTGGTCTCGATCGCGGCCGCCGGTCAAGTCATGCTGACGCGCGTCCTCGCACGCGAATGCGGGCCGAAGCCGCCCCGCATCGTCGAGCTTGTGATCAACGGACCGGTGAACACACCCGAATCACGGAATTTCGCCCAGCCGCACTGGATCACCGACGACGAAGCCGGCAATGTCGTGGCAGAGCTCGTGCTGCGCGGCACGACGACGTGGCCGGCGACGAGCGTGAAGGGTCCCGTAATCGTCATGAACGAGCGTCATTAGAAAGCACCACACGCTCGGCGAGTTAATTTCGATCCAAAATAGTACAATCGTCCGCTGCGATTTCGCGCCATTCTTTCAAGACCGGTCGTCGCCGGAACGCTAACATCATCGAGTCACCACTATCCCACTCGCACGTTCATACTTTCGGAGGAAGTAAGAAAATGAAACGACTCGCTCTTAGTGTTCTCGCCGTCTTCGTAGCCGTTGCCGGATTTGCAGCGGCGGCCTGTGCCGACGTCACGGCGATCGCAATCGTGCTCCCGGGTCCGTCCTATCAGGCGTCGCTGGTCTGCCGGACGGCGAAGCCCGGCGAAACCGCCAACGCGAAGACGACCAACAACACCGCATTGGCCTGCAAATCGATCGACATGAAAGCCCTCATGGAAGCCAAGTCGGTCGCCGAGGCGTCCCACGTCGACCCGACCTGGGAGAAACTGATGAAGTACATGTCCATCGAGTACGGCCGCTGAGCGGCGGCACGGCCTAGATGCATCACCGGCGTGCTTCGCACGGCCGGCGATGCCGGCCGCGGCACGGACGAAACGGCTAGCGTGTCACCGGATGAGGTTGCTGCGGAGCCGTTCCGCCAGCCGCACACTCGCCTCGATTTCCACTTTGCGAATTGAGACGGAGTCGACGTTGATCCCGAACGGAACACCCAGCCGGCGGCAGAAGGACATGAGCTCAACCCCGGTTGCCGCGGCATACTCGAGGGACGCGTCGAGCGTGTCGTCAGCGTGGCGCAGGGCGTTTTCGATCCAGCGCGGGACATCGACGCCGAGCCAGCGGAGGAACTCCAAGGTCTTCATCGAGCCGCACACCGAGAGGGTGAAGACAATCGGCAGCGGATCGAGACCGCGATCGCGGCAGGCGTAGACATAGTCGGATACGAGATTCTTGGCAGCGTTGACGTCATACACGACCTGCGTAACGAAGTAGGCGCAGCCGGCTTCTTGCTTGGCGATCAAACGCAGGTGCTCGTCGCCCTTGCGCGTGTGCCGCTCGGGTATCGCGACCGCGCCGAGGAGCAGGCCGGCATTGACCTCCGCGCGGAGCTGCTGCGCCCGGCGGAGCGTCGTGACGACACGCTTCTCGCGCGAGGAAGCACCGACGAAAACAGCCATTCGTTTGGCCGTGTCCTGGCACGCAATCCAGTCGCGAAGGTCGTGTTCGGTATACTTCGCCGTCGCGCGGTAGACGATGACCGGCGTGCGCCAGGTCTTGAGGTGCCGGTCTAAATAGTCGGCCGGGTCCATCGTGGGAAAGAACGGGAACGGCCGCTCTGTGGGGTTGCGGTCGGCTTCATCATCGATGTCGTAGAGGATCAGGCCGTCGACGTCGAGGCGCTCCAGACGCTCGACGGTGATGTCAGCGATCTCCTGGGCCTTCTCCGGAGTCGTCGACAATCGTGGCGGGGTCAGCGCGAAGAGTAGGAATTCCCCGCGGAGGGACACGATGCGGCGCTGGAGTTCCATGTTCGGGCACCGCGCCGTCAGGTGTCGTCGCGCAGCGGAAAGCGCACGTCGAGTTGGGGAAAAACGCGAAAGTCGCGGTCGTTCGTATACAACGCCGCCCCGTGTTCGATCGCGAGCGCTGCGAGGTGGACGTCCGTGATGCGCGGCCCCGTCGCGCCGAGATCGCTGAGGTTCGCAAAGAAAATCGGCCAATGGCCGGGGCCGGGCTCGAGGATCGAAACGTTGTCGCGCTGGAGCCAGCCGTTCACGATTTCCGCGGCCCGCGCCGGCGTGTGCGCCGCTTCGGTGATTCGCCGGTCGGTCGTGATGCGGAGAAACGCTAGGATCGAAACGAGCGGCAATCCGACGAGGGATGTTGCCGAGAGCGTCGTTTCGAGCCAGGCGCGGGCGCGGTCGTGTTCGGGGGCGGCCGCGTTGTAAGCGTACAGCAGCAGATTTGCGTCGATCGCAATCATCGCAGGCGCAGGGGCGTGTCGAGTTGGTCGAAGATCTCCTCGACCTTGTCGTAGTTGAAGCCCGGCTTGAGTCGAAGAAGCTGGTGCGATTGGATCGTGAACGGCGGGAGGCGCTTCGCATGCTGCTCGAGCGCAAGCCCGGTCCGAAGTGCATCGTTCACGACTTGCTTGAAGGGCCGGCCGCTCTTGCGTGCCTTCGCCTGAAGCTTGGCCGCCACGTCGTCGTCGAGGGTAATCGTCGTTCTCATGGCATCATGATGCTATCCAGGACGCGTCATGGTGTCAAGGAGGGCCGGCGCGGCTCGGTTCCTATGCCGCAGCGACCCGGCGTGGCCTGGGATTTCGTGCCGCTCGGGTAGCTCGGGCCTGCCTGCCGCCTGCAAAGGCCACCGGAATCGTCGGGCGCCGGCGCGAATTGGGACCCAGCCACTCGTTTCGCCTCGGCGTCTTTCCGGGTATTCCATCAGACGATGTCAGGCTAAGATGCCTCGAGAAAGAGCAAATTGACTGAAATCGGCACCGGTCTAAGCATGGCCGAGAGAGTCAGGCTGGTTGGCGGGAATACGCGCTCTCTGGTAGCGGCCATCTGCGCGAGCCGTATCAACTACTGGTTGGCGTACGCGATCGATGTCAGCTGCCCATGCATCTTTGCCTATCTCGGCATGTCCCAAGCATCGAGTTGGCCGGGCGCCGTCGTCAGTACGCTGCTCGGTCTATCCGCCTTCAGCTTGATCGAGTATACGGTGCATCGCTGGCTCCTTCACGATCCGCGGAGCGCTCTTTTCTACCTGCACGATGCGCATCATACGCATCCCGAAAAAATCTCGGCCTTCCTCTTCCCGACGAGCCTTATGCTGTTTTTGCCGGCTTGGTGTCTGTTGACGTGGGGGCTTCACGTTCAGCAGGCGTCCTATTTTCTGATGGGGCTATCGGGCGGCTACGTCTACTTCGACACGCTTCACCATATGGAACATACGAAGCGGGTTAACCAGATTCCGTTCCGATGGCTGCAGAAAATATGGGCGTTCCATAGCGTCCATCATCGCATCGACCAGAGCAATTTCGGCGTGACCACGTCGTTCTGGGACTACGTTTTCGGAACTCACCAGCAACAAATCAAGCGCCGGCAGTCGCGAACGAAGCCGGTCGAAGCGGGCACGCGTTCGCAGTATCCGTAAGGCACAAGGAGCATCGATGCGCCGATTTTGCTTAGGGCTCGCGGCCGCCGCCGCACTCGCGCTCGGTTCGGGCGCGCCGCAGGCGAGCGCGCAAACGCCCGAAACCGTGCGCGTTGCCGCGTTCCCGCTCGACGCCACGGGCAATCTCTACTATGCCTACGACCTCGGGTTGTTCCAGAAGGCTGGGCTGGACGTGCAGTTCGTGACCGTCACCTCCGGGGCCGTCGTCGGTCAAGCGGTCGCAAGCGGAACGATCGATATCGGAACGACCAACGTCGTTTCGATCGCGCTCGCTCATCAGAGCGGCCTTCCGTTCGTGATCATCGCGCCGTCGGGCGCGAGTTCTGCGGCCTCTCCGCTCGAAGCGATCGTCGTCGCCAAGAATTCACCGTACAAGACGGCCAAAGACCTCGAAGGCAAGACGGCCGTGACCACGGTGCTGCAAGGCATCTTGCAAACCGAAGCCGACGCCTGGATGGATAAGCACCATGCCGATCCGCGCAGCGTGAAATGGATCGAGGCGCGGGCACCCGCGCAAGCGGCGGTGATCGAATCCGGCCGGGTCGACTTCGGGGCGATCACGGAGCCGTTCGTCACGGCCGCAGTAAACGGCGGCAACAGCCGCGTTCTCGGCTACATCGGTCCCGAAGTCAGCCGGCTGCTGGTCGAAGGCGGCTATTTCTGCACCGCCGACTACGCCAAGCTGCATCCCGACACGGTGAAGAAGTTCCGCGCCGCGTTGATGGAGGCCGGACGCTGGGCCAACGCGCATCCCGACGACGCGACGGCGATGCTCACCAAGTACACGAAGGGCGCGCCGACGCCGGGCGCCCACCGCGCGGTCTTCCTCAACCGCTTCCGGGCGTCGGATATTCAGCCGCTGATCGATTCAACCGCGAAGTACGGCGGTCTGAAGGCAAGCTTCCCGGCAAGCGATTTCGTGATCGCGAACTAGTCAGTGACGCGCGCCGAGTTCGAGGCCGGCGTCCGGGCATTGCTCGACGGCGTGGCTGCGATGACGCTGGCGACGGCGGCGAACGGCGACGTGTGGGCGAGCGACGTCTACTTCGCTCCCGACGACTACGCGCTGCTGTTCTTTTCGGCGCCCGCGGCCCGGCATTGCCGCAATCTCGCGACGAACGCGCGGTGTGCCGCGACGGTGCACGCGCCGGCGACCTCGTGGCGCGATATCCGCGGCCTGCAGATGGAGGGCGAAGCGGTTCTGCTCGTAGACGCCGAGGCGCGCGCCCGCGCGTTCGAGATCTACGTTGCGAAGTTTCCCTTCGCGCGCGACCTGCTGGCGGCCGACGGCAGTGTGGCCGGCGGCAGCCGCGTCGAGGCGCACGCGTTTCGGCCGGCGCGCATCCGCTACATCGACAACGCGCGCGGGTTCGGTACGCGCTTCGTCATCCGCTTGCAGGACGGCGCGCCGGCCGGGGAGCCCGAACCGGACCGCAGCTAGCGTGTGTGTTCGGGCCGTTTTGTGGGCAAGAGATGAGCCGTAACGTCGCCCGAGGTTCACGCGCATGAGATTCCACTTCGTCGTCCCCGCCGCCGCGCTCGCCGCCACGGTGGCCTTCGCCTGCGGCGCCGCGGCACAAACAGCAGCAACCCCGCCCGTCTCCCCGGTGGTGGCACCGCTGCCTTCCATGCCTCCGTCGCCGGTGCCGTCGCCGCAAGTGACGCCCGCCGTGCTTACGGTCGGACGCGTTCCCATCGTGAGCATCTCCAGCACGCAGCAAGCCGATGCGCAGGCCTACGTCGCGCTCGCGCGCCGGTCGCTGGAGTCGTGCGGAGCGATCGGCGCGCAGCCGTCGGCGGTTCTGCAACAGCGCTACACCGCTGCGTTGCACGATTTCACGGCCGGCCGGTATCCCTCGGCGGAGGCCGGGTCGCAAGCGGTGATCGATCAGTGCGCGGCGGCCCAGCCGCAGGCGACTCCCGCGACGTCGCTGCCTTAGGAAGCGCGGCGCTTTTTTAGCGCCGCGCTGACGGCCGCCAGCAAGCGTTCGGGGTTGACCGGCTTGTTGAGATACGCCTCGACGCCGAGCGTCGCCGCTCCGGCGACGAACGATTTGTCCGACGTCGCCGAGCAGACGACGATCATCGCTGTGGGATCCATGCGTCGCAAGGTCGCGATCGCGACGATGCCGTTGTGCTTTTCCATCAGGATATCCATCGTCACGACGTCCGGCCATTGGTCGCCGTAGATGCGGATCGCTTCCTCGGTCGAGCCGGCCTCGATCACGTCGAACGCGCCTTGCTCGAGAATCTTGCGCAAGGTCGTGCGTGCCAGCGGTGTATCGTCGACGACCATGACGAGCGGCCTGATCTTTTGCACCTGGCCGTCGCCGCGCGGCTCTTTCCAAGCGTCCATTCGTTCCACCCCGTGCCCCGCGATTCGAGACGGGCGTACCGTGTTCCGCCGGGGTTCTCATGGATGGGCTTTCGGGCCGCGTCGCGCTACCGTTGAGATTCCGCCAATGGGCGGTCCACCGAAAGAAGTCAACGCCATGCCCGTGCCGCTGCTCCAACTTGCGCCGGAATACGAGAGCGTCAATCCGTTTGACGGCAAGACGCTCAATACGTTTCTTGAAACCACCGACGCTCAGCTCGAAGCGAAGATCGCCGCCGCCCAAGCCTGCTACGAGGGGTGGCGCCACAAGACGTACGCCGAGCGCGCGGTCGTCATTGCGAAGGCTGCCGAGCTCTTGCACGCGCGGTGCGACGAGTTCGCGCGTTTGGCGACGATCGAGATGGGCAAGCGCATCGGTGAGGCGCGCGGCGAAGTGCAGTTCAGCGCCGAGATCCTCGCCTATTACGCAAAGAACGCCGAGCGCTTCCTCGCCCCCGTGAAGCTGCATCCGAAGACCGGGCACGCGCATATGGAAAGCAGCCCGATCGGCCCGATCTTTTGCGTCGAGCCCTGGAACTTTCCCTACTACCAACTCGCGCGCATCGCCGGGCCGCATCTGATGGCGGGCAACGTCGTGCTGGTGAAGCACGCCGGCATCGTGCCGCAATGTGCGATCGCCTTCGAGAAGCTCTTCGCCGACGCCGGCGCCCCGGCCGGCCTCTACACCAACCTGCTCATCAACCACGCGCAATCCGACCGCGTCGTCGCCGACGTGCGGATCAAGGGCGTCGCGCTCACCGGCAGCCTCGCTGCCGGGAAGACCGTCGCAGCGCGAGCCGGAGCGAACGTCAAGCCCAGCTCGATGGAACTCGGCGGCAGCGATGCGTTCATCGTCTTCGAAGATGCCGATCTCGAGCACACCATCCCGTGGGCGGTGTGGGGACGGATGTATAACGCCGGTCAAACGTGCTGCGCGGCGAAACGCTTCATCGTCGTCGACGCGATCGCGGATGCGTTTCTCGAGCAGTTCCGCGCGGCGCTCGCCGCACTCACGCCCGGCGATCCGCTCGACGAGACGACCACGCTGGGCCCGCTCTCCACCGAGGCCGCGTTGGTGCAACTGCTCGCGCAAGTCGATGCCGCGGTCGCGCACGGCGCGAAGGTCGTGCTCGGCGGCAAGCGCATCGATCGGCCCGGAGCGTTCATGCAGCCGACGATCCTCACGAACGTCACGCCGCAGAACCCCGCCTTCCGGGAAGAGTTTTTCGGCCCGGTCGCACTGTTTTTCCGGGTGAAAAACGAAGCCGAAGCGATCGCGCTCGCCTCCGATTCGGACTTCGGTCTCGGCGGCTCGGTATTCACCGCGGATGAAGCCCGCGGACGGCGCGTGGCGAGCCGCGTCGAAACCGGCATGATGTTCGTGAACAACCTCTCGTGGTCGGACGCGGAACTGCCGTTCGGCGGCATCAAGGATTCCGGCTACGGACGCGAGCTCGGCGACATGGGCATCCAAGCGTTCGTGAACAAGAAGCTCGTGCGCTTCGGCAAGATCGACGCCCCGAAATAGGAGGGCGCGGCCCCCACGCGAACGCTTGCGACGACACGAGGGGGCAAGCACGATGATTCTCAGCAAATCGAGCACCGGCGTGAAGCGGGTCCAGCGTGAGGCGGCGAAAGCTGCCGGCCGCGACGTTTGGAACACGGGGTACCTCGGGTCGCGCGTGGGGGTGCCGGTCCCGGAATCGCGCGACGTCCTCTTCCCGGATGCGTATCTCGTGGAACAGGGCCCGGCCGACGTCTTGCCGCCGCACTTCCATCGCGCCGACCAGTTCCAGGTCTTCGTGAGCGGTTACGGCACGTTCGGCAACCACCCCGTGCAGCCGCCGCACGTGCACTATGCCGGCGCGTTTACGCCCTACGGTCCGATCGTTGCGGGTCCCGAGGGGATCGGCTACATGACGATGCGCAAGAACTTCGACACCGGCGTGTTCGAGATGCCCAAAGCGCTGCCGGAATTACGCGCCGCCGCCCGCCCGCCGCGCGATATGGTGAGCGATCACCTCGACATCACGCCGGAGCGTCCGCCCGCGACGGAACTCGAGTGCCGCGAGGTATTCGCGCCGCAGCCCGACGGCCTCGCGGCATGGCACTATCGCGTGCCCGCGCACGCAAACTTCGTCGCTCCCGACCCGGCCGGCGGCGGCGGCCAATATTTCCTCGTCCTCACCGGCGAAATGCTCGCCGCCGACGGCACGCCGCTCCCGCCCAAATCGTGCACCTTCGTCTCGAGCGACGAACCCCCATACCGCGTCACCGCATCGGCCGCCCTAGACGTCCTCGTCCTGCAATTCCCGGCCTAACACTGACAGAATGCGCGCTCCGGTCGCGAGGGTTAGTGCCAGGCTTTTGCTGCGGCGATGACGGCTTTGCGGTCGAAGTTGTTGGCGAAGTCGACGAACTCGTTGGTGATCAGGCTTGCGGCCGGAACGAGGGCCGGCGTGAGCCCGTAGTCGACGAAGTCGCGGCAGTACAGCTCCATTCCGCGGACGGGTAGATAGCCGATGCGCTTGTTCGAGAGATCGTACGCCGGAAACAACGGTTGGAGCGATTCGATCTGGCGCGTGACCGTCGCCAGCAGTTCGGGCGTCGCACGCTGATTCGTGCCGTCGAGGAACATGCGCGCGGCCGCCTGCGGGTTGACGCGCACGAAGATGAACGCCTTGACCATCGCGCGCGAGTAGCGCTTGAGCGCATCGCCCTTCGCATCGAGGGTGGCCTGGGTCGCGCCGAAGCCCGAGTTCGGGACGTCGATCAGCTGCGGGTTGACGAATTGGCGGAACGTGATGTTCGGGAACGCGGCGGTGTCCATCGCCAGTTCTTGCATCGGAAACGCGACGCCGTCGACTTTATGCGTCGTGAGCGCGGTCAGCGCTTGCGGCCCGGCGCCGATCGGCGTGAACGAATAGTCGGTGCGGTGAAGCCCCGCGCCGGCCAAGGTCAAATTCGCCTGAACCTCGGCCGGGCCGCCGGCGCTGACTTCGCCCAGATTCATGCCTTTGAAGTCGGCCAGCGTCTTGATCGGGCTATCTTTGAGCACCGCCAGCGTGTAGTCGAAGATCGGGTGGCGGTTGAGGAAGAACTTGATGCGGACGCCGCGCTGGTAGCCGAGGATCGCGGGTTCGACGCTGCTGATGCAGATGTCGCCCTTCCCGGTCGAGGCGCCCGCGAAGCAGGCGGCGGCGTTCGGCGCGAACGTTTTGATCACGTTCACGTGCTCTTGCTTGAAGTAGCCGGCCCGCTCGGCGACGATGTCCTCAACGTCCGAAACGTTGGGCGGGAAGTCGCTCCCGATAAGCGTCAGGGTGTCGTCGTCGGCGACGGCAGGGGCTGGGGAGAACGCGAAGGTCAGTGCGCTACCGGCGAAGAGCGCCGCGGCGGCTGCGGCGAGGAGCGGACGATGAAGCTTCATGGGCCGGGATTTTTTTGCAACCACGGCAGCCGCCTGCCGAAATTGCTTTTTTCGTAGGCACGCCTAAGCGAGCGTGAACTCGGGCTCCGGGAAGGGCAACTTCGCGGCTTCCGGATACAGCGCGCCGAACGTGCAGCACAGGTCGCGGGATTGCTTCTCGCGCTCGCAGTCCCAGCAGACGCCGTCGTATCCGTGGCGGTCCGCACCGTGCGAGCACCGCGAGCAGGGCCAGGAGAGTTCTAAAGCATCCATGTGCCGTCGTTCGCCGGCGCTGCTTCCGCGTTCCGGCCGCGAACGTATCGCGACGGTGAAGTGTTCGTATCGCAACGGCTAAGTCCGGCGCCGTACGTAACGCCCGCGTTAAGCAGCCGACCGCCGAATCGTTTCCGACGGCCGTTTTCCGGGTACGTTACACGTCCATGAGCCAGCTAAGCCGCGTCGCCTTTATCGGAAACTCGCTGCCCCGCCGTTGCGGGATTGCGACGTTCACCACGGATCTGCAGCAAGCAATCGCTCGCGCGCATCCGGAGACCCGTACCTCGATCGTCGCGATGAACGATCAGGGCAGTTCGTACGACTATCCGTCTACGGTCGCCACCTCGATCGAGGCCGATCTCATCGAAGGTTATGCGCGCGCCGCCGAGTTCATCAATCGCGGCCGCTTCGATGTCGTCTCGTTGCAGCACGAGTTCGGCATTTTCGGCGGCGAGGCCGGCAGCTTCATCCTGACGTTGCTCGATAACCTCACCGTACCCGTGGTGACGTCGTTGCATACCGTCCTTGCCGCGCCGACCGTCACGCAGCGTGACGTCCTCGAACGCGTGATCGCGGCCTCGGTCAAAGTCGTCGTGATGGCCGAAAAAGCGCGCGAGTTGCTGCGCACCGTCTACCACGTGCCGGGCGAGAAGATCGAAGTCGTCGCGCACGGCATTCCCGATTTTTCGTTCGTCGAGCCGGATCGCGCGAAGGCGGTCTTCGGGTTCGCCGGACGTCCGGTGCTCCTGACGTTCGGACTGCTCTCGCCCAACAAAGGCATCGACGTGATGATCGATGCGATGCCGTCGATCCTGAAAAGCCGAGCCGATGCGGTCTACGTCGTCCTAGGTGCGACCCATCCCAATCTCGTGCGGCGCGAAGGCGAGGCCTATCGCGAGAGCCTCGTCGCGCGCGCGCGCGCGCTCGGGGTGGAGAAGAGCGTCGTCTTTCTCGACCGCTTCGTCGATCAGGCGACCCTGCTCGAATATATCTCGATGTGCGACGTCTACGTGACGCCGTATCTCAACGAAGCCCAGATGACCTCGGGTACGCTGGCCTACAGCTTCGGCCTGGGCAAACCGGTCGTGTCGACGCCCTACTGGCACGCGCAGGAACTCCTCGCCGGCGGGCGCGGCATCATCGTGCCGTTCAACGACGCCGCGGCGACGGGCCGCGAGATCGCCGCGCTGCTCAGCGACGATCAGCGCCGGCGCGCGATGGGCCGCGACGCCTACGCTGCCAGCCGCTCGATGACCTGGAAGCGCACCGCCGACCGCTACTATGCGATCTTCGCCGGCGCCGCGCGCCTCGAGCGACCGCTGCCCGAGATGCAACTCAGCTATTTTCTCTCGATGTGCGACGATACCGGACTCTTCCAGCACGCCGTGCACGCCGTGCCGGATCGCCTGCACGGCTATTGCGTCGACGACAACGCGCGCGCGCTTTTGCTCGCGTGCGCGCTCAACGCGCCGGGCGAAGAGCGGTTGCCCGAAGCGCTCACCACCCGGCTCGCCGCCTTCGTGCAGCACGCGTGGAATCCGGACACGCGGCGCTTTCGAAACTTCATGAGCTTCGACCGGCGCTGGCTCGAACCGAGCGGTTCCGAAGATAGTCACGGCCGCTCGCTGTGGGCGCTCGGTGTCTGCGCGCAGCACGATGCCGTGGCGTCGCGCCGGGCGTGGGCCGCGGCACTGTTTTCCGAGGCGCTGCCGACCGTTGACGATTTCTGCGCGCCCCGTTCGTGGGCGTTCACGCTGCTCGGACTCGACGCGTTTTGCGCCGTCCATCCGGACGATGTGCCGGCCCGCCAGATGCGCGCGCGCCTGGCGCAGCGCCTCATGGCGGCCTTAGCGGCCAAGGAAGCGCCGGATTGGGTGTGGTTCGAGGACGTGTTGGCTTACGACAACGCGCGTTTGCCGGAAGCACTGATTCGCACCGGCGTCGCGACGGAAGAGCCGGCGCTCGTAGCTGCCGGGATGCGCACCTTGCGTTGGCTGGCAACCGTGCAAACGGCTGCGAGCGGCGTGTTCCGGCCGGTCGGGACGGAAAGCTTCGGCATCAAACGCCAAGCGCCACTCCCGTTCGATCAGCAACC
>Ga0302276_10002439_pt1 | contig 16318 bp, 18 predicted proteins | sample III_Bog_N2_3_FD_198768 | JGI IMG/M metagenome (GOLD analysis project Ga0302276, IMG submission 198768) | Peat permafrost microbial communities from Stordalen Mire near Abisko, Sweden - III_Bog_N2_3 | ecosystem: Environmental > Terrestrial > Soil > Wetlands > Peat | place: Sweden: Abisko...
GAGGCCCATTGATTCGACGAATGAATCCGCCGTCAAGCTCAAAGTGGGGTCATCCAATCCAGTGCCCGCTCCGCGGGGCGCGCGCCGCATGGCCCAGGCGCGGGTGGAATGTGATTTTGTCAAACTAGGCGGGCGCGCCGGGCAAGGCCGGTGATGACGGCTTGGATGGTGCGCACCGGCATCGCCGTCTCGCGGCTGCTGGTGAACAGCGCCCCGTCCTTGCCCGATGCCTGGCGGCGTTCGAGATGCTGCTTGAGCGCGCGGCGTGCGGTTAGGCGGCGCTCAACAATTAACGCTTCGACCTGATGGCCTTGGGCTGATCGTGTAGTTCCAGTCGGGATGCCACGGATCGGTGGTGATGTTGAGGGCCGCCATCTCCTCGTCGGCCACCCGGATCGCCTTTGGATAGATGTTCTCGTCCAGTTCGCATCGCACCGTCAGCCCGGTCTTGGTGGTTGTAGCGGCGATAAGATCGACCACCGCGAGCCGACTGACCAGTGGCTTGCCGCGCCAGGTCTGGGTGATGTGGCAGAACATGCGGTGCTCGATCTTGTTCCACTTCGATGTCCCCGGCGGATAGTGGCACACCTGCAAGACCAATCCGGTCTCGTCGGCCAGCTTTTGCAGTTCGAGCTTCCAAAGCCGCACGCGCGATCCGTTCGAGCCGCCGCCATCGGCGGTGATCAGCAGCCGATCCGCCTCGTTGTAGCGCCCGCGTCCGACGGCCTCATACCAGCGACGGATCGCATTGACGGCGAACGCCGCTGTATCATGGTCGATCCCGACGCTGACCCAGCCGGCATTGGCGGCGATGTCGTAGATGCCGTATGGCGCCACCTTGCCGAGGTCCTTGTCGACGAAGTCGTGCACGCGGACCGCGTCGGGGCAGCCGCTGGGGCGGTAATCGCTGCCGCCGTTCTTGAAGTCGCCGATCAACTCCTTCTTTTTGGTATCGACCGAAATCACCGGCTGGCCGGCGGCCTGAAACGCAACAGCCTGACCGTTGATATGCTGGAATTGCCCGTCACGATCTACGTGGTGGCTACCTTCCTTCGTCTTGCGGTTGACCTGCCGGGAATAGCCCAGAGTGACCAGCATCTTTGCAACCGTGTTGGCGCAGATGGCATGGTTCATTGCGCGCAATGCAACCGCCAACTTCTCGCGGCTCTTGGACACCCACAGCAGCGGGCGCATCGGGTCGCCCATGGTCGCCGGCTCCACCAACCGGTGGAGATCGTCAAGCACCGTCGGGTCCGCCTTGCTCGAAAGCCGCCGACCGGCACCGCTGCGCCGGATCCGCGCCGTGCCAGGCGACGCAGCAACGAGATCCTTCGCGCCGCGAATGATCGTGCTACGCGCAACCCCGGTCGCCCGAGAGACCGCAGCCGTTCCGCCGTAGCCCGCAGCAGCCTTCTCCGCCGCCACAAACAACCGGCGACCTCGCTCATCCAGTTGGTCTCTGATGGCCGCATATCGCGTGCGGATCGCGTTCTCGTCGATCATCCGTGAACCGTAGCCACTACACAGCCGAGCCGGAATCCTCTACCCGAGCAAAATCCAACCCGAATCGCTTATTCCTGCGCGGCCCCTTAGTGTCCATTATCGGGCAAGTGGACACGAGCGCAGTGACAGGAGGGGGGCGTCAATGAGCTTGTCTGTTGGTGAGACGGGGCGGACGAAAGCAGACGGCGGCAAGCGGTCGCGCCGGTCGTATTCTGACGAGGAGAAGCTGCGGATTGTCGCTGAGGCGTGCCAGCCTGGCGCGTCCGTGGCGGACATTGCCCGTCGTCACGGGGTGAACGCCAACCTGCTGTTCAACTGGCGGAGGACGGCACAGGCGGCGGCATCGCGTGCTGCGGCGCTGGATGGATCAGCGTCTCATCGGCAATCTATAGAGAAGCCCCCTGCGACCAGGCCGCCTGCGTTCATTCCGATCGGCATGTTCGGACGAGCTGAGGATGACGGGCCTGCATTGATCGCGGCCGCCGCGCCAGTCGTCGCCGGGACGTCTGCGTCGTCTCGCGCTTCGGCGCCGCGGTCGGCTCTGGACGAGCGGCCCGGAATGATCGAAGTCGATCTGGCGGACGGGACGCGACTGCGCGTGGACGCCTTTGTCAATGAGCGAGCGCTGCGGCGCGTGCTCACGGTGTTGAAGGCGGCATCGTGATCTCCGTGGCACCAGGCACGAAGGTTTATCTGGCCTGTCGTCCGGTGAGCATGCGCTACGGCTTTGACGGGCTGGCGGCGCAGGTGAAGCAAGTGCTGGATGCTGATCCGTTCTCGGGACACTTGTTCCTGTTTCGCAGCAAGAGAGCGGACTACCTGAAGCTGTTGTACTACGACGGCACCGGCCTGTGCCTGTTTGCCAAACGGTTGGAGAACGGCAAGTTCGTCTGGCCGCCGATCGTGGATGGCGGCATGGTGTTGACGCCAGCGCAACTGGCGCTTCTGCTTGAGGCCATCGACTGGAGGCGAACGGTGGCAGCTGAGATACCGCGCAGACCGGTGGCAGTTTGACTGAACAGCGGAGTTTTTCTGCTTGCGTTGCGCACAAATCGCTAGCGGTGCGACGAGAGATTCCTTAGACACAACCTATGTCTTTGGCAACCGAACCGCTCCCGGTCGACCCTGCGGCGCTGCGCGCCTTCGCCGCGGACCTGCAGGCCGAACTGGCGCGTAAGGACATCGAACTCGCCGCCAACGCCGCCGAGATCCACGCCAAGACACTGCACATCGAAAAGCTGAAGATGCAGCTGGCGGTGCTGCGGCGCGCACGCTTCGGCCGGTCCTCAGAAAAGCTCGACCACGATATCGAACAACTCGAACTGCTGATCGGCGAACTTGAGGAAGATGTCGCCGCCCAGGACGCCCGCGCCAACACCCCCGATCCGGCGGCCAAGACCGACCACAGCATCCCGCCCAGGCCACGCCCGCGACGCCAGCCGGTCCGCCAGAAGCTGCCGGAGCATCTGCCGCGCGAAACCGTCACCCGCGAGCCGGCCTGTACCTGCCCGGGTTGCGGTGGCACGACTTTCAGCCGCCTCGGCCAGGACGAGCGCGAGGTGCTCGAATACGTCCCGTCCAGCTTCAAAGTGATCTGCCACGTCCGCCCGAAGCTGAGCTGCCGGTCGTGCGAAACGATCGTACAGGCGCCGATGCCCTCCCTGCCGATCGAGCGCGGACTGCCGGGGCCGGGCCTGATCGCCCACGTTGTGGTCTCGAAATACTGCGACCACACCCCGCTGCATCGCCAGTCGGTCATCTACGCCCGCGAAGGCGTCGCCCTCGACCGCGCCACGCTGGCCGACTGGGTCGGCCAGGCGGAGTTCCTGCTCTCGCCGCTCGCCGAGGCGATCGGCAAGCACATTCGCGACGGCCGCGTGCTGCACGCCGACGACACCACCGTCCCGGTGCTCGCCCCTGGCGAGGGCAAGACCAGGACCGGGCGGCTCTGGGTGGTGGTGCGCGACGAGCGGCCCTGGGGGTCGAAGGTGCCGCCGGCGGCGTTCTATCTTTACTCGTCGGATCGCAAAGGCATCCGGGCCGAAGCGTTGCTCGGCACCTGCCTCGGCTTCCTGCACGCCGACGGCTATTCCGGGTTCGACCGGCTCTACCAACCGACCGTGCCCGGCGGCGAGCCGCCGCTGATTGAAGTTTCCTGTTGGAGCCACGCGCGCCGGAAGCTCTACGACGTGCACCACGCCACCGCTTCGCCGATCGCGCTCGAAGCATTGGAACGGATCGCCGCCCTGTTCGCCATCGAGAGCAGCATCCGCGGACGATCGCCCGAACAGCGTGAAGCCGCTCGCAAGGAGCACGCCCAGCCGCTGCTGGAGCAACTGAAGACGTTCCTCGAAACCTCGCTCCGCCAGGTCAGCGGCAAAAGCGCGCTCGCGAAGGCCATCCGCTATGCCCTGTCGCGCTGGAAGCAGCTGAGCCGCTATATCACCAATGGCCGGCTTGAGATGAGCAACAACGCCGCCGAGCGGGCCATGAAGCCGCCGGTTCTGGGTCGAAAGAACTATTTGTTCGCGGGATCGGATGCCGGTGGAAAGCGCGCCGCCTGCATGTACACCATCATCGAGACCTGCAAGATGAACGGCATCGATCCGCAGGCCTACCCGACCGACATCCTCGCACGCATCGCTGACCACCCCATCCATAAGATCGACGACCTGCTTCCCTGGCGCTGGAAAAAGTAGCCCACCGCCCGCGCCAGGGCGCCACCTCAAACCGCGGTCATCGGCGGACGCTTACGCGCGGCGCGTGCAGCTGTTCGTGCCGGCGCGACGCCGGTCCACCAGACCTTCTTTCGGGGTGTAGCCAATCTGCCGCTAGTCTATTACCATTAATGTGCACCTATGCGAAAGCTTGCTAAATCTTTAATGGGTCTGAGCTGCCAAGTAATTGGTCTGAGCCGTCGAATTAGGTGGCATTCATTTGGACGCTGTGCTAAAACACCGGGGCAATACGTTGATGCCGTCGGCCTGGGTCCCTCGGACCCGGCAAAAGGCCAAACTCTCAGAAAGAGTGATCTCCGATGATGACCTTGCTCGTGCGCCTGCTGACGGCTCTGCGAAATGACAAGCGGGGCGTGACCGCGCTTGAATATGGCCTGATCGCTTCGCTGATCGCGGTGGTGATCATCACCTCCGTAACCAGCATCGGCACCAAGATGAACACGGCGTTCAATACGATCGCAAACGCGATGTAGTGCCTGCCTCAGGCGAGCGCAGAACGCGGCCGCCACTGCCGAAGCGAAATGCAATGATTCTTACTGCCGACGCCATGAACCGCCTTCTAACGGTCGGCGCCTGCGGGTTGCTGGCCGTCGCGGCGCTCCACGATGTCAGCTTCCGCACCGTGCCAAACACGGTCCCCGTGGCCCTGCTGGGGTATGGGGTCGTCGTCCACCTTGGCGGCGGCGATCTTGGCCTGTCCGCGCTGGCCGCGGCTGCCGTCTTTGCCTCGTCCGTGCTGGCTTGGTGGGCCGGTGCGCTTGGCGGCGGCGATGCGAAACTTCTTGGCGCGGCGGCGCTTGCCGTACCGCTCGCTACCGTTCCCCTGCTGCTTCTCGGCACCGCGCTGGCCGGCGGCGTGCTGGCGCTCGGCTTCATCGCCCTGCGCCCCTTCGTCCCGACGAGGCCGGGCCGCCGCCCCGCCGTTCTGCTTGGCCGGGTCCTTCGCGCCGAGGGCTGGCGGATCCGTCGTCGCGGTCCTTTGCCATACGCCGTCGCGATTGCGGCAGGGGGCGCCGTGTCCCTCCTGAACGGGTAGCGCCCATGGCCCTCCGGTCCCTCCTTTACATCCTGATGGCGCTTGGCGTCGCCGGCTTCCTCGGTGCGGCCTGGATCGCGATGCGTCCGCCCGTTCCGCTGCCGCCCGTCGCGGCAGCCATGGTCGCCGCGCCGCTGCCGCCTCCCCGGCCGCACGTTATCGTGCTGACAGCCGCTCGCCCGCTACGAGCCGGCGCCCTGCTCGCCGCCGATGACATCGCCGCCCGCGAGGTGGAGACGGGCGCGCCGGACATGCTCGTCGATGCCCCGGCCACCCGCGACGCGCTGCTCGGCGGCATGATCCGCCACAACCTGCCCACCGGCACCCTGCTGCACACGGAGAACGTGCTGCGGCCGAACGATCGCGGCTTCCTGGCCGCCGTGCTCGAGCCGGGGATGCGGGCGGTCAGCATCGGGGTCGATGCGATCAGCGGCGTGGCCGGCCTGGTCTGGCCCGGCGACCGCGTCGACCTGGTGCTCACCCAGGCTATCGATGACGCCACCCAGCCCGCCGGCCGCCGCATATCTGGCGAAACCATGCTGGCCGGGCTGCGCGTCGTCGCCATCGACCAGCAACTGATGCAGGGCGCCCTCGGCGCCGAGGGCGCCGAGCGCAACGTGCGCACGGTGACGCTCGAGGTCACCTCCGGCCAGGCCGAGCGGATCGCCGTCGGTGCGCGGCTGGGCCGGCTGTCGCTGGCGGTACACGCCATCCTGGCCGACGCGCCACCATCGGCTATCCAGCCCGGCGCTCCCCGGGTCAAACCCGGCGTCACCTGGGCGGGCGACGTTTCCTCCGCGCTTGCCGGCGCCAAGGCCGCCGCGTCGATGCGTGTCTACCGCGGCCCCGATAAGTCCGAAGAGATGCATTTCTGATGTCCCGCCACCTCGCTGCGTTTGCCCTGCTGGATGCCGTGCCGCTGACCCGACCGCGGACCGGCCAGGTAAAGCCGTTGCCGGACACCGGCACATCCAAGGTCGGCGGCGGCTCGGCAGCGTCGCCGGCGAGCCCGGCCACCGGGGGCAGCTGATGCCCAACGATCTGGCCGCCAAGCCCGCCGCACCCGTCACCGAGGAGTTCGGCGGCCGCTCCGACCGCGCGCCCCTGCTCGGCTTCGCCGTCGATGCGGCGACCGAGGCGACGCTGCGCGAGGGGCTGGCGGGCGCGCTGCAGAGGATGCCGGAAATTCGTCGCGGCACCATCCACAACGCCATCGCCGCCTTGCAGCGCGGCCCGGCACCGTCCACCCTGGTGGTGGACGTCTCCGGCGAGAACCAGCCATTGGCGGCGCTGGAGGACCTAGCACAGGTAGTCGAGCCGGACGTTGCCGTGCTGGTTATCGGCGACCGCCAGGACATGGATTTCTATCGCCGCATCACCCGCGGCCTGGGTGTGCGTGAGTACCTGTTCAAGCCGCTGACGGCGGAAATGGTGGCGCGCTATTTCGGTTCCCTGCTGGGCGGACAAGCCGGCAGCGCCAGCGTGCTGCGCGGCGGCCGCGTGCTGACCGTCCTCGGTGCCCGCCCCGGCGTCGGCGCCTCCACCGTCGCGACCAACCTCGCCTGGTACCTGGGCGCGCTAGAGAGCCGCCACACCGTGCTGCTCGATCCCGACATGCAGACCGGCAGTGCCGCGCTGATGCTCGGTGTGCAGCCGACGCCGGCCCTGCGCAACGCGCTGGAGAACCCGGACCGACTGGACGACCTGTATGTCGGCCGCGCCGTGCAATCCGCCGGGCCACGGCTGGATGTGCTGGCCAGCGAGATCGCCCTCGACGAGACCATTGCATATGCCAGCGGCGGTGCCGGGCGGCTGCTCGACATGCTGCAGCGGCGCTACAACTTCATCGTCATCGACCTGCCGGTCGGGCAGAGCCCGCTGCTGGGGGAAGTGTGCGCGCGCGCACACCACAGCGTGCTGGTGCTCGACCCCAGCCTGCCCGCGATCCGCGATACGCTGCGGCTGCTCGCGCTGGTCGCCCGCACACGCCAGGTCTGCCGCCCGGTGCTGGTGCTCAACCGGGCCGGCGCGCCCGGCGGCCTCAGCGTGTCGCAGGTGACGGAAGCGTTGCAGGTGGCGCCCGATATCGTCATTCCCGATATCAGCCGGCGCGCCCGCGAGGCCGAACTGGTCGGCAAGCCCGCCGTGTCTCTGGGTGGGCCGATGTTCGATGCCATCGGCGAAATTGCTCTGCGCAGCGCCGGGGTGCGGCCGATCCAGGCACAACGCCGCTTCCTGCGCCGGCTGTTCGGATGAGCAACGAGTCCGCCTTCGGCCGGCGCCGCGCCGCGGCCGCCGCAGCGCTCGCTCCGGCACCGCGGCCCGAGCCGGCTATGGTACCGCCCGCACCTGCGCCAACCCGGACATCGTATTTCGTGCCGGCCCCGTCATCGCCGCCGGGGCAGAGCGCGCAGCTCATTGAGCTGCGCGCTCTGTGCATGAGCCGCCTCGACGCAACCGCCGCCACCGCCATGGCGCCGGAGCGGCTGCGTGCCGAAGTGGAGCGCCTGCTGGCCGAAATCGCCGACGAACGCCGTATCCAGCTTGGCGCGCGCGAGCAGTACCAGCTTGCGCTGGAACTGGTGGATGACATGCTTGGCCTTGGCCCGCTGGAGCCGCTGCTGGCCGACGACACCATCACCGATATCATGGTGAACGGGCCGGAGCGGGTGTTCGTCGAGCGGCGCGGCCAGATCGTGGAACTGCCGCTGCGCTTCCGCGACGAGCAGCATGTCGGCCGCATCGCTCAGCGTATCGCAAGCTCGGTCGGCCGGCGCGTGGACGAGGCCAGCCCGATGGTCGATGCACGCCTGGCCGATGGCAGCCGCGTCAACATCATCTTTCCCCCGCTGGCGCTCGACGGACCCTGCCTGTCGATCCGCAAGTTCGCACGCGACGTAATCGACTTCGACCGGCTGGTACGGTTCGGCTCGCTCACCCGTCCGCTTGCGCGCGTGTTGGAGATCGCCGCGGCCGCCCGGCTTAACGTGATCATTTCGGGCGGCACCGGATCGGGCAAGACCACGCTGCTGAACGCGATGAGCCACATGATCGGTGCCGGCGAGCGCATCGTCACCGTCGAGGACGCCGCCGAGCTGCAGTTGCAGCAGCGTCACGTGGTGCGGCTGGAGACCCGGCCGCCCAATCTGGAAGGCCGCGGCGAGGTGACCCAGCGCGACCTGGTCCGCAATGCGCTTCGCATGCGCCCCGACCGCATCATCGTCGGCGAGGTTCGCGGCACCGAGGCGTTCGACATGCTGCAGGCCATGAACACCGGCCATGACGGCAGCATGTCGACCATCCACGCCAACACCGCCCGCGACGCGCTGACGCGGTTGGAAAACATGGTGCAGATGAGCAACTTGGGGCTGCCGGAACGCTCCATCCGCAGCCAGATCGTTGGCGCCATCGACCTGATCGTGCAGGTGCAGCGCCAGCGCGACGGGGCGCGACGGGTGATGCAGGTGACCGAGCTGTGCGGCCTGGAAGGCGACATCTACATCCTCAACGACATCTTCGCCTTTGAGGTGGCGGGTGAGGACGCCGACGGCGGTATCGACGGGCGCTGGCGGGTCAACCGCGCCCACCCGGCCTTCTACGACCGGCTAGTCTATTTCGGCCTGGAGCGCGCCTGGATGGCAGCGCTGGAGGACGGCGAGCGATGACGCTGCCGCCCCTGCCGCTGCTGCTGACCGCGGCGACCATGCTGCTATTGGTGGGCGGCGTCGCGCTGCTGCTGGCGCGCCGGCAGGCAGCCGAGGCGCTGACGGCCCGCACGCTCAGCGTGCTCGGCCCATACCACCATGCCGCGCCGCGCCGCGACATTTGGCAGGCGTTGCTGGAGCAGCTGCCGTTGTCGGGCATGCGCCAGTGGCTGGCGGGGCTGCTTGGCATCGACCTGAAACACCATGCCGACTATCCGCTGCGCTGGTGGATCGTGCTGGCCGGCATGGTGGTGGTGGCCCGCGCGGCGGCGTGGTTGATCGCGCTGCTGGTGGACCTGCCGCAGCTTCCGGTGGTGCCGGTGCTGTGGCTTGTGCTGTGCCGCTTCGTATTCGGCTCCTTCGCGACGCGCCGGCGCGAAACGCTGTACCGTCAGTTTCCCGATGCGCTGGCCATGGTTGTGCGCGCGTTGCGGGTCGGCCAGACGGTCGCGCAGGCGCTGCGTGGCGTAGCCCGCGATGCGCAGCATCCGACCTCGGTCGAGTTCGCCCGCCTGGCCGACCGCCTAGCCATCGGCGTGCCGCTGTCCGAGGCACTGGGCGAAATGGCGCATGACAGCGGCCTGACCGAGTACCGCTTCTTCGCCACCACGCTGCTACTGCAGAACCAGACCGGCGGCAGCCTGAGCGAGGCGCTGGACACCCTGGCCGAGGTCATCCGTGGCCGTGTCGCGCTGAGCCGGCGCGGCTACGCGCTGGCCGGCGAGGCACGCGCCAGCGCGATCGTCCTCGCCGTGCTGCCGGTCGTCACCGGCATTGCGCTGGCGGTGATGGATTTCGATTACGCCCGCCTGCTGGTGGACGACCCGATCGGCCGCCGCGTGCTGGGGGCGGCGATCGGCATGCTGGTGCTGGGCATCGTCGTCATGAACACCATGATCCGGCGGATGCTGCGATGAACGATGCCCATCTGGTGCTGATGCTGGCCCTTGCCTCATTGTTGCCGGTTTGCGGAGTGCCGCTGCTGATCGGGCATCTGCGGCGGGCCGAGATGGTGGCCGCGCGGCTGCGTGCCATCACGGCGGGCGCGGCGCAGGCGCAGCACGGCCGCTGGCGGGCGGCCGGGCTGCTGTACGTAGTTGCCGCCTTCGGTGGACTGCTGGTGCGCTCGGGGCTGCTGCCGCGCAAGACGCTGAATGAAGCCGGGTTGATGCTGGCCGGCGCCAACCTGCGCGGCGAAACCGTGCACGCCGCCTTCATCGGCGGCAAGGTGTTGCTGCTGGTCGGACTGCCGGCGCTGGGCCGGGTGCTGGGCGGGGCTGCCGGGCTGACCGGCCATCTTTCGCTGGTGGCGCCGGCCGCAGGCGCGATCCTGGCACTAATGCTGCCGGACATGCTGCTGGGGCAACGCCGCCGCCGCCGGCTTGCCGCCATCGAGCGCGGCCTGCCCGACGCGCTCGATCTGCTGGTCATCTGTGTCGACGCCGGCCTCGCCTTCGAGCCCGCGCTGGAGCGGGTAACCCGCGAAATCGCGCCGGTGCATCCGGAGGTTGCCGAGGAGTTCGCGCTCACAGTCGCCGAATTGCGCATCGCTGCCGACCGGCGAACCGTACTGATCGATCTTGGCGCGCGGCTCGATGTCGATTTCCTGCGCCGGCTGGCGTCCACGCTGGCGCAGTCCATGCAGATCGGCGCGCCGCTGTCACGTTCGCTGCACATGCTGGCGCAGGAGCTGCGGCAGGAACAGATGACGCGCTTCGAGGCGCGCGCGGCGCGGCTGCCGGTGATGCTGACCCTCCCGATGGTCGTGTTCATCCTGCCGACGGTGCTGATGGTGGTGGCCGGCCCGGCGGCGGTGCAGCTGCTGAGGATGCATTGATGGCGTGGCGCCGGCGGACCGCATCGCGGCGGCGGGCGGGCTCCGTCGCGGTCGAGTTCGCGCTGATCGCCGTTGCCTTCCTTGGCCTGCTGATGTTCACGCTGGAACTCGGTTTCCGGCTGTACACGCAGATCGCGCTCGACTACGCCACTGCACGCGCCGCCCGCCTGCTGGAAGTCAATTCGACACAGCAGCTCAGCGCCAGCGGGGCCACTGGGTTCCAGACCGTGACCTTCTGTCCGCTGCTGGCGCCGCTGCTGAACTGCGCTGGCGCGCTGATCGGACTGCGCGCGGTGGGGACGGATTATCTGACCGATAGCCGAGCCACTCCGACCACGCTGTCCGGCACGCTCACGCAGCCGGCGTACAGCGCCGGCCAGAGCGGCTCGTTGATGCTGCTGCAGGTGACCTATATCGGGCCCGCGCTGACCTGGCCGTTCTCGGCCGGGCAGACGGCTACGTACAACGGCGTGGCCGGCTCGGCCATCGTATCGAGTGTGCCCTATGCGAACGATTACTGACCGCCGCGGCGTTGCCGCGCTGGAGTTCGCGCTGATAGCGCCGGCGATGGTCGTGTTCGCGATCGGGCTGTTCGACCTGGTGGACGGAACCGCGACCTGGTGGCACCTGACGCAAGCGGCGCAGGCGATCGCCCAGATCGCCACCAACAGCGCCGCCAACACGAACGGAACCAACAGCCTGACCAAGCAACAGGGGTATGCCGCCAGCACCGCCGCCTATCCGCTGGTACCGCAACTGGCGTCCGCCAAGCTGGCGGATTTCGGCGTAACGCTGAGCAGCGTTGTGTTCACGCCGACGGTGGCGAACTGCACCTCCGGCTGCACATACACCGCCGCCGTTGCGTGGAGCCACACGCTGCTGACCGGCACGCTGGCGGCGGCGCGGGCCTGCGGCGTCTCGCTTGTCCAGGCCGCGAACAGCGCGGCGCCGTCGTCCGGGACGCTACCGGCCAGCGCGTTCGGCGCCGCACCGCTGCTGGTGGTGGACGTGTCGTACAGGTTCACCCCGCTGTTCACGACTTTCATCGCTGGCCCCATCGTGATGATGCGCAGCGCCTATCTGACGCCGCGCGCCGGCGACGACACGCAGTGGGTCCGCTATACTGATCCCACCATTTCGCAGCCCATGTGTCCGGGCTATAGTTGAAGGGTTTGCCGGAAAATGGCTGCCAACCACGATGGCGTGGGACCGGGCAAGGATGCCGGCCGGCGTCTGCCCGCGTCGCGCGCCCTGCTGCGGGCGTGGCGCGACCGGCGCGGAGTGACGGCGGTGGTGTTCGCGCTGAGCATCATTCCGGTGCTGAGCATGGTCGCCCTGGCGATCGATGTCGGCAGGGCGGTGTCGGCGAAGTCGCAGCTCGACCTCGCCGCGGATGCCGGCGTGCTCGCCGGCGTCAGGACGGCAGCCATAGCGTACGGCAACAACCCGACCACGTATCTCACGCTCGGCCAGACGGCCGGCGGTCTGCGCTTCGACGCCCAGGCCGGGCAGATCGCCGCGGTGAGCACGTCCATCCGCAGCATCGCGGTGACCCGCACCGGCGCCATGGTGGTCGGGACGGCGACCTGGTCCGCCACCTACACCGCCATCTTCGGGAAATTGTTCGGCGTGCCGACCTGGCCGCTGTCCGGCACCGCCACGGCGAGCACCGGGATCGGCGCGGATTACCTGGATGTCGAAATCCTGCTGGACAATTCCCCCTCGATGCTGATCGGCGCGACACCCAGCGACATCGCGACCCTGCAGCAGCTGACGCCCTGCGCGCCAACCAGCACGATATCCGGTGTGCCGTATTCGCCCGGCGCGCTGTATAACGCAAACTACTGGGGAACTGGTTGGACCGACCCGGCTTCCAAGCAGCAATATCTCGCCTATCAATGCATTAGTGGCAGCTATACATGGGATGGGTCAACGAATGGCACAGGACTGACATGCCCCATTCCTGCGCTTTCTCCATACACGTTCCCAACCTTTGTTCCGGTGTCCACAAAGACCGCGGGCGGGCCGATCTGCCAGGGATATTTGCCCATCCAGACCTCGGGCCCGGGCAACGGACAATACCCGCGGGCCGGGGCGCCCTGCGCCTTCGCCTGCCATTTCGACACCAGCAGCACCGCCGGAACCGGCGATGACTTTTTCGCTGTGGCAAGAAGCACGATCGGAAAAAGCAACAAGGTCACCCTGCGGTTCGACGTGCTCAAGGCAGCCGTGATCAGCATCATCACGACCATGCAGGCGGACGACCTAGCCATCCGGAATCTGCAGGTCGGTATCTTCACATTCGACACCCAGATTTCCCAGATTTATCCGCTAACCGGCAGCGGCGTGGCCGGCGATGGCTGGGCGAACGCCATCGCCGCTGTCGGCGCGCCGCCCACCAGCGCAAACCAGGCGGAAGCCGGGATCCAGCCGGTCGGCGGCCCCGACGGTGCCGGCACCGACTTCCCGGACACAATGACGACACTGGCAACGACATACCTGAATACCAATTCCGGCAGCGGCGCATCGGCCGCCTCGCCGCGCAAGGTGCTGTTCATCGTGACCGATGGCGTGCAGGATTACTATGTGAATGGAGACAAAACAAACCGAAACATCCAAGCATTTGATCCGAGCTATTGCCAGCTTATCAAAAATAAAGGCTATACGATCTATGTGGTTTACACGCCATATTATCCGTTGATGAGCTGGTATTACATGGGCAGCGTGGCCAGTTTTGCCGAAGCAACCGACACGACCTCGATTTCCTATAACCTTCAGGCTTGCGCGTCGTCGCCCGCCAGCTACATTTCCGCCAGCGACGGCCCCTCGCTCCAGGCCGCGTTGCAGACGTTTTTGCACGCTGCGCTGATCGTCCCCTCTCACCTGACGCAATAAAGCGACCGCAGGGCGGGCGGTGGAACTGCGACAGCCACCGCGCCGCCGGCCGTGTTCCCGGATTGGCCGGATCGCGTAATCGTCATGCCGTGCGGCGGGTCTGTTGCCTGTTTAATCTGTCCGACACGGTGACGGACTCCATTGCGCTATGACAGGCAGATGACGAGGCGGCCTGCCTTGCCGTGCTGGCCGTCGCGCTGGTGCTGGTCGCCTGCGCGCCCCGCGATCCGGCGCACAACCTGTCGCCGGTGGGGCGGCGCGCCATGGCCGGAGACCATGGCAAGGGAGGGAACGACGACGCGGCGCTGGATATCCTGCGCGAGGGGGTGCGGCGTGCCCCGGACGATGCCGGCGCACAGGAGCGCTATGGCCTCGCCGCCGAGCGCGCGCGGCTCTATCCCGAGGCGCTGGCGGCGCTCCAGCAGGCCATTGCCGTGGGCGGGCCGGTGCCGGCGCGACTGGTGGCGCAGGGGCGGATCGCGTTGCAGGCCTGCGACGTGCCGGGTGCCATCGGCGCCTATTCGCGCGCACTGGAGCGCGAGCCCGGCGATGTCGATGTGCTCGGTGGCCTGGGCATGGCCGTGGATCTGCAGCGCCGGCACGCCCAGGCGCAGGCGCATTACCGCGAGGCGCTGCGCCTGGCGCCCGGCGACTGGGGGGCGCAGTAACTTGGCGCTGTCGCTGCTGATGTCGGAGCAAGCCGGTGAGGCGGCGGGCACCCTGGCCGGTGCGGCCGCCGATCCCGCCATGCCGCGCCGCGCGCGCCACGACCTGGCGCTGGCTCTGGGAGCGGCGGCCCGGCGCGCCGAGGCCATCGACGTGCTGCAGGCGGACATGCCGGCGCCGGAGGAGGGAGCGCTGGCCGCCGAGTTCGCCACCTTCGCGCGCCGGTTGGCAGGCCCCGAGGCCAGCCGCCCGCCCCTGTGCTGACGGATGCCGGTGGGCTGCGCCGGAGCGCGTCCGTGAACCGCCTGTCGCGGGCCGGCTGGCTCGATCGCGACCGCATCGTCGCCTGGAGCGGCATCCTGCTGGCCGTCGAGGTGCTGTTCCTTGGCTTCGTCGTGCTGTGGCAGCATGGCGTGTTCGGGCCGCTGGGTCCGACGACGACCGATTTCGTCAGCTTCTATGCCGCCGGCAGGCTGGCGCTGGCCGGTACGCCCGCGCTGGCCTACGACCGGGCCGCGCATGCCGCTGCCGAGATAGCGGTTACCGTGCCGGGCATCGACTACCAATTCTTCTTCTATCCGCCGGTGTACCTGCTGTGGTGCGTGCCGCTGGCGCTGCTGCCTTACCTGGCCGCGTTCGTGCTGTTCCAGGCTACCACGGCGGCGGCGTGGCTGCTTGTGATGCGGCGCATCCTGCGTGAACCAGGCTGGACCTGGTGCGTGCCCGTGCTGGCATATCCGGCGGTGTTCTGGACCCTGGGGCTCGGGCAGAACGCGTTCCTGACCGCGGCGCTGCTGGGCGGCGTCACGCTGCTGCTGGACGCACGGCCGGGCATCGCCGGCGTGCTGCTGGGCCTGCTGTGCTACAAGCCACATCTGGCGTTACTAGCGCCGCTGGCGCTGGCGGCGGGCGGGCGCTGGCGGACCATCGGCGCGGCGGCGGCGACGGTGGCGGCCGTGGTGGGGCTGTCAGTCGCGCTGTTCGGCCTCGATCCCTGGCGCGCCTGGCTGGCCACGCTGGCCGGATCGCAGGCGGTGTACGAGAGCGGCCGGATCGACCTCGCCGGCTTCGTGACACCCTACGGCGCGGCGCGCGTGCTGGGTGCAGGTGCCGGCGTGGCGCAGGGGTTGCAGGGTACGGCGTCCGTGCTGACTGCCCTGGTGGTGGGCTGGGTATGGCGGCGCGATCCGGGCCCGGCGGAACGGTCCGCTGCCCTGGCCGCGGGCATCCTGCTCAGCGTGCCGCTGGCGCTGGTGTACGACCTGCTGCTGCTGACCGTGGCGATTGGCTGGCTGGTGCGCGCCGGCCGTGCCACCGGGTTCCTGGCATGGGAGAAGCTGGCGTTTGCCTTCTGCTTCATGGTGCCGCTGCTGTCGCGCCATTTCGGCCAGGCCACGCATGTCCCGCTCGGGCCGCTGGCGCCGGCCGCGCTGCTGGCGTTGAGCGTAGTGCGCACGGCAAGGGGGGCTTCCCCGCCGGTCAGGTCAGGCCGCCGCCGTTGATCTCGGTGTGCCTCCCACAGCGCTGCAATTTTATACGGTTACGTATTGCACGCCAGGTTGACCTAAACTGTAGCGGCTTGCACTCATCGGCGGCCGGCGCGCGATCATCGCCGATTCTGGCTAACGCTTGGCGATACAAGCCCGCGGTGAAGCCGACTCATGAATGCCGGCGGTCGTTGCCTTTTACAACGAGGTGAAAGGCATTGTGTCAAGAAGACGCGCAACCCAGGATTCCCGAACAAATTTGTGACCATTGCTGTTGCGGTCTGATCTGGTGGGCAAAGCGGCGTTCATGGGTCGGCACGGTTGGCCGGACACCGCCGAATCACGTTCGCTTATCGCGCGACAATCTGGGTGAGAAACCGCGTCAATCAGGGTGAGAAACTGTGACCGCGACGGCAACGACAATGTCTGGTTTGATTGTCGCTGGCAAGGGC
>Ga0302276_10002454_pt1 | contig 16278 bp, 11 predicted proteins | sample III_Bog_N2_3_FD_198768 | JGI IMG/M metagenome (GOLD analysis project Ga0302276, IMG submission 198768) | Peat permafrost microbial communities from Stordalen Mire near Abisko, Sweden - III_Bog_N2_3 | ecosystem: Environmental > Terrestrial > Soil > Wetlands > Peat | place: Sweden: Abisko...
CCGCCACAATCGATCTCCATCCAGAGGTCCCAAACTTGATCGCTGTCGTCATCGTCATTCTCCGTCCGTAATTGCAAAGACCATACTACCGCCTTACTCAGCCCTATCCCGTAAATCGCCGCAGTCCTGCTCCCAAAGATGCCGAAATCGCAGGTTAAGGTTGGCGCATAATCGGATGGGTGCTCTCCGGGCAGGGCGGCGGGCCGGAAGATTGTTTCGAGGATAATGGAAGACATGAGCAAACGCCGTTTGTCGATCACGCTTTTGATATGTCTTATGCTGGCCTGTTCCCAGTTGAGCGGTGCCCAAAGCAATCCTGCAGCAGCTGCACCCGGGGAAATATCAGCAGACCTGGGCCCCTGTTCCGCACTGATTATCGTGACCGATTCCGACTCCAAACCAATCTACGGCGCAAAAGTCACTACGCGCATCCAGTATGGTGCGTTCGGTGTAAAAAAACTTGACCTCGAAGCCTATTCAGGCGCTGATGGGCGAATCAAGATTACTAATCTACCGGAGACGCTGAAGAAGCCGATGTATATCCATATCGCCAAAGACGACAAACAGGAAATCGTGGAATTCAAGCCCGAATTACAGTGCCGGGCGACCTTTAAAGTGCAGTTGAAATAGGGCTCACTAAGCCTCCGCCCTACTGTTCCGTATAAACGTAGTCGTTGTACTGCCAAACTCCGTTGATCTTTGAGTAGAGCCGGGCGAATACCGTTGCTCCACTACCCGGCAATTTGGGCACGTTAACGGAGGTCGCCGCGCCCTTATACAAATACAAGTCGGATGCGCCGAGTGCAACAGCGCTCAGGTTGAGCTGGAAGAGACTGACCCCTGTCCCGGCGGACCACTGGAATTCCACATCGCTCGTCCCCAACACGGTGCTTAGCCCCGGCGTTGGAGACAAAAGCACAGCCGGAACAGTCATACCGCCTTCGGTGTAGAGATAGCTGTTCTCGAACCACGCTCCGTCAATGTAAGACGAGAGCGTCGCGTACACGGTGACACCGTCTGCGGGCAGGCTCGGCACATTCACTGAAGTAGCAGTCCCTTTGTATACATAAAGGTCCTTTGCGCCGGGCCCAGTGGTGCCCAGGTTCAGCTGGTACAGGCTCACGCCCTTCCCTGCCGTCCACTCAAACAACACATTGCTCGTGCCGAGCGTGGTGCTCAATCCAGATGCAGGCGAATTAAGGACCGCAGGGGCGCTCTCAGCATAGACAGAGTCGTTGTACTGCCACGCCTTTTTAACATACGTATAGAGCCTCGCGTAGATGGCTGTGCCGTTCGCAGGCAGACTCTGCAAAGTCGCGGAAGTAGCCGTTCCCTTGTAAACGAACAGTTCGCTTTCGCCAGGCGCAATGGTGCTGAGATTGAGTTGGTATAGAGCGACTCCTCCCCCGCCGGTCCACTGGAAGGCAACATTGCTGGTGCCCAACCTGGTCGTCAATCCGGGGGTGGGCGAGGTTAGGGTAGCCACAGTTACCGCGCCGCTTTCGGTATAGAGGAAATCGTTATACAGCCAGGCTGCGTCGAGTTTTGAATAAATCCTTGCATAAACCACTGCGCCGTTTGCAGGCAGTGTGGGCACAGTCACGGAAAGGGCCGCGCCTTTGTATAAGTACAGGTCGCTTGCACCAGGCGAGGTGCCGAGGTTCAGCTGGTAAAGGGTGTACCCAAGCACCGCGTTCCATCGAAAGGCCACGTTGCTGGTGCCGAGCACCGTGCCCAATCCCGGCGTGGGCGCAAGCAGCATTGGGGGCGTTGGCGGCGCTGTTGACGCATAGTTCAAAGCAGTCGCGGCGGAAGTGCTTGCCACCAGGGTGCTGTTTCCCGGGTAGCTGGCTTCCACCTGGTAGGTGCCCCTTCCAACTACGTACGCCGCGGATGCAACCGCAGTCGCTGACATATCCGTCACAACCGTCTCCAGGTCGTCGTAATTCGTGGCCAGGCCCGGAAGCCCGCTCCCATTAAAGTCCGCCACCGCCAGAAACTGTCCCGAAGTGTCATAGGCATGATTTACGGCCGGAGTGAACGTACCATTCCCTTTGCCCATCAGCACGTTCACGTTGCCGTATAACTGCGACGCGGCCAGATCGGCAATGCCGTCCCCATTGAAGTCCGCCACAACAATGCTGTAGGGATCCGCTGCTGCGGGACTCACCGTTGCGGGCGTAAATGTCCCATCCCCATTGCCCAGAAGAATTGTCAGCGTTTGCGACAAAGAGTTGGATACCGCCAGATCCGGAGTGCCGTGCCCGTTGAAGTCCGCCGCCACAATGCCCTCAGGATACGATCCCGTTTGCGGGCTCACAGATGCCGGCGTGAACGTGCCGTCACCATTCCCAAGCAGAATCGTCACCGTGTCTGCTCCGTTGTTGGTTACCGCCAAATCCGGAAGGCCATCGCCATTGAAGTCTCCCGCCGCAACGCCCGTTGGATTCTCACCAGTGACGGGACGCAAGCTGGCTTCCTTGAATGTTCCATCCCCATTGCCCAGCAGAATCGTCACCGAGTCTCCATAGCCGCTTGCCTCGGCCAGGTCCAGGATGCCGTCCTGGTTGAAGTCGGCTACCACAATCGCGTTCGAATTGGTGCCTCTACCGCAACCATCACTGGTCGCTTTATATGTGAACGTCCCATCGCCATTGCCGAGAAAGATGGCCGTTCCATATCCGTCGGCCACAGCCAAATCCTCGATCCCGTCTCCATTAAAATCCCCTGCCACCATGTCATCGAGCGATCCGCCATTGGATCCGGGCCCATAGGATCCGGGCAGCACCAGGCTCCCCGTTTGCGTAAACGTGCCGTCCCCATTCCCCAGAAAGATTCCCACGGTTCCGTTCGCAGGACAGCTAGCCGCCAGATCCGGAATGCCGTCTCCATTAAAATCCGCCGACGTCACCCCAGCGGACTCAGCTTCAAACTCCGGGCAATAACCGTAAAAGCCGGAAAACACCCAGAGTGGATTACTTGCTCCCAGGCTCGCAGTTGCCAGCACCGCGTCTCCGTTGCTCATGTCGAGGAACGACACAGTGCCCGTGGCCGCCGGACTCGGCGAAGCGACACTCACCGTGGCCGAAAGAGTGTAGTAACTCGACCCGAGTGGTGCGATTGTGGTTGTGGTGGGCACTCCCCCGGCCGGCTCCGCCACCGTCAACGATTCCGAGGCGGACGTGCTGCCGCTGAACGTCCTGGTCCCCACAAAAAAAGCTTTGTATCTATGACTGCCCACTCCCGGCCTGAACTTGAATGTCGCCTTACCCGCGCTGGTCAACTGCGCCGTGCCCACAATATGGACGTCTGTGCAGTAGAGTGCTGTTGCATCGCAGAAATTGACCGTGCCCGGCGTCACCGGGATTGAGCCGGCAACGTCAGTCGCAGTCAGCGTGACCACGGTTCCTTGTGCGACTGTCGTAACCGTGTTCCCTCCGCTACTGACCGTCAACGTAGTCGTGGTCGCTGTTTGCGCAATCGCTGGCTGGCACAGGCCCAAAACACATGCCAGAAGACAAACTCGCGCACACATTAACCAAACACCAACAGATCGCTAAGTACCTGACCCTCAGTAACCACACAAGCAAGACACCGCAAATCTCTCATGGAAACCTACCCGGGTGCGCGTCCCGTCCGATTTCCAGCTTGATTGCTGTTCGAATCCACGGATGCGGCCCGATATGAGCCTAGTATTTCCAGAATCGATTCGCTGAACATATCCCGGGAATTACAGCCGTACGCCTCCCAATCGCGGACCAATCTCCCCCGGTTCGTTTTTAGAATGAAATATCAAACAACTGTGCCCTCCATCACAGTTCCAAATCGGGCGCGCAACCCGACACTTGAACATTTCGCGGACTTTCTATCGCAGCCCGGGTACACTGATCAAAGAACCCCAATATGTCCGACGCCGCTCCCAAAGGCCGCCCTCCCGTTCGCCTCGTCATCACCACCTGCGCCACGCCCGACGAGGCCGCGCAAACCGGCCGCACCCTCGTCGAAGAGCAGCTCGCTGCCTGCGCTACGCTCATCCCCTCGGTCGAGTCCATCTTCCACTGGGAAGGCAACGTCGAATCCGCAACCGAGACTGTCCTCCTCCTCAAGACCAGTCCCGACAAACTCGCCGCCCTTGAAGCCCGCCTCCACCACCTCCACAGCTACCAGACCCCGGAATTCCTCGTCCTTGATGTCGAGGCTGCCAGCGAGCGCTACGTCGAGTGGCTCCAATCCTCCCTCCGCCTATCCTGATCTCCCGCTAAGCCCGTCTGGTATTCTGAGCACCGGCGGTTTTTTGAATTCCGTCCGGCATGGCATATTGCCGGAAGGCCCGATGGATTGGAAAGCTGTCCACGTTTATTGCCATGCGCTGGCTAATGATTGGCCTTATCGTTTCGCTTGTGGCGCTGCTGTCTGCAGTTGCTGGCGTAGCGCGCCACATCTGCATCCAACGCGATAAGCTGCGCCGCGACACCAGCGCAGGAAAAGCTTCATCCACCGCCCCTGGCCAGGTCGTTGATCCGGCTGAGGATATGGAACATGATCTGGAAACCTGAGCCCCGCAGCACTCGCGAAAGCAATGCGCCGGGGTCCCCGGAGGAAATCGCGTGAGCAAAGAACTATCCCTTCCCTTAGCTGTCTCGGCCCGGCCTATCCCCTGGCTTCGCGCAACCGGCATCGTTCTCCTCGGCAGCGCCTTCGCCGCCGTTTGCGCCCACGTCTCGGTGCCCCTGTTCTTCACGCCTGTTCCGCTTTCGCTCGCGCCCTTTGCGGTCCTCCTGCTCGGCCTGCTGCTTACCCCGCGCCTCGCCGTGGCCACCTTCGCTACCTATCTTGCCGAGGGCGCAATGGGACTTCCCGTCTTTGCCCCCAGCCCTCTCTCCGGCCTGGCCCACCTCTTCGGACCGACCGGAGGCTACCTGGTCGCCTATCCCCTCGCCGCGCTCCTCATCTCCATCCTCTGGCGCCGTACGCAGCGGGGATTTGCATCAGCCGCCCTCATCACCGCCGCCGGAAGCTTCGTCATCCTTGCCTCCGGAGCCCTCTGGCTCGCCGCGCTCACCCACGCCTCTCTCCAATCCGTCTTCTCGCTCGCCGTCCTTCCCTTCCTCCCGGGGGACGCCCTGAAGATCACCGCGGCCGCCGCGCTTGGCGCCTCATGGGTCCGTTTTCGCCGCCGCAATACATAGCGTCACCAGAACGCCGCATCCAATGAATCGTTGCAGTTTTGCCCCGAAAGGATTTACCGCCCAGTGAGCACCTCGCAAACCGACATCGCAACTCCATCCGGCATCATCGACATCTCCATCGCCCATAGCCCCGACTCCGATGATGCCTTCATGTTTTACGGCCTCGCCACCAACAAGGTGCGCGTCCCCGGCTATCGCTTCAACCACACCCTCTGCGACATCGAAACCCTCAACCGGCGCGCCCAGAACGAAGCATTCTTCGACGTCACCGCCATCAGCTTCCACGCCTACCCCTACCTGCAGCAGAACTACGCGCTCATGGGCTGCGGCGGCAGTGTCGGCGAGGGCTACGGGCCCATGATCGTCTCCAGCCGCAAAATCGCCCCTGAAGACCTGGCCAAAATCAAAATCGCCGTCCCCGGCACCCTCACCACCGCCTACCTCGCCCTCAAAATCTTCAATCCGGACCTCCAGACCGTCACGGTCCCCTTCGACAAGATCATTCCCGAGATCCTCGCCGGCAATTTCGAAGCCGGCCTCATCATTCACGAGGGCCAGCTCACCTACTCCACCAGCGGCCTCTATAAGGTGCTCGACCTCGGCGTCTGGTGGCGTGAGACCACCGGCCTCGTCCTGCCCCTCGGCGGCAACGCCATTCGCCGCTCGCTCGGCGCTGCTTCCATGAAAATCGTCACCAAGGCCGTCAAAGACAGCATCCAGCACGCCCTCGACAACCGCGAACAGGCCCTCGAATACGCCATGCAGTTTGCCCGCGACCTCGACGCCCGCCTCGCCAACCGTTTCGTCAGCATGTACGTCAACGACCGTACCCTCGACTACGGCCCCGACGGCCGCCAGGCCATCCGCAAACTACTCGACCTCGGCTACGAACGCGGAATTATCCCCATCGCCCCCCAGGTCGACTTCATCGACTAGCAACTGACTCCAGTATGCGAGTTGCGACTGAAATGAACCCGCGTCGGACCAGGTACAAAAGTTCCGTGCCCCGGTTTTTGCGCCTTTTTCCTGGCGCAAAGGCGGGAAGCCAACAGCCTGCTCATCAGAAGCGAACGAGACCCCAAGCGTCTTCAGAACCGAAGAACCTGCTGCCAGCCGTTGTTCCAATATTTAGGCAACAAGCCAGTTGGTTACCTAAGGTCACCAGAATCCGGGCATCGGTAATTACCATCCATCCATAATTCTCCCCGGCCTGCTTAAACTTCTCTAATCCCTGCCGATAACCGGGATGGAGGTTATTCAGGATGCTGGCCGAAATCTCTCCTATCTTCCTTCTCGCTTCTTCCGATCCCGCCCTCTTAACGGCTATTGAGCCGGTCCTGCTCGCCACGGGCGCGCGCGTTGAAATCGTTCTCTCCGCCGAAGCCGCGTTGGTCGCTATCACTGCACCCATCCCCCCAACTCTCGCACTTATTGACACCAATCTCGCCGGTTTGGAAAACGGTTTAGACCATCTCCTCTCCGCCGTGCGCGTCGACATCAGCAACCGCCGCCTCCCCCTCCTCCTCATTGCGGATACCGTCACCCATGAAGGTCGCGACCGGCTCGCCGAAGGCATCATTGACGACATCATCCCCCGCGCCAGCGATCCAGCCTATTGGAGACTCCGCGTCGCCATGGCCCTTCGCGCGCTCGACACCACCCGCGAGTTGGAAGCTCTTCGCGAAGCCGCCGTCCAGCGTGCGGAAATGGACCACCTCACCGGCGTCTACAATCGCGAAACCCTGCTCTCCATGTTGTTCCGCGAGACCGACCGCGTGCAGCGCATGAAGTCTTCCCTCTGCATGATCCTCTTTGACATTGACGACTTCGGCCACTGGAACTCGCGCCTCGGCGCCGACGCTTGCGACGAACTCCTCCGCCTCGTCGTAAACCGCACCAATCGCCTCCTGCGCAGCTACGACCTCATCGGCCGCCCCGGTATGGATGAGTTCCTAATCGGCCTTCCCGGCTGCACGTTCTCAAATGCGGTCATGCTAGCCGAGCGCCTCCGCATCGACGTCTTCTCCACGCCCTACCACGTCAACGGAGAAGCCATCCGCCTCTCAGCCTGTTTTGGGCTCGCCGACAGCAATGGCCGCTCCCCGATAGTCGTTCTCCGCGAAGCCGAACAGGCCCTCCAAATGGCCAAAACCGAAGGCCCCGAAACCATCCAATGCTTCAACGGCAACGCCGACGCCTCCGCCGCCCCCGTAACCTACTTCACCCCCTCCACCGGCGACCAACTCCTCGCCTGGTAACCCGGTCGCCAAACCGGGCTGGTAGGCCGGGGCTTCATCCCCGGCCCGCTCCGCGCTCTTTGCGGAGCGGTGAAGGGGCTTTATCCCCGGCAACAAGGCAGGCTGTTCGACGTGGGCTTCAGCCGCGGCCTTGGCTTTGTAACAGGGTACGACTTCAGTCGTACCGAAAAAGCCCATAAAATATGCCGGGCTTTAGCCCCTGCCGGGTGTCGTTCAGCCGATCCAATCCAGGCAGAATTCAAATTCCAGACCGTGGACCGTTTTTCGGTACTTATCCCAAATCCATGCGGCGCACCGGAGTGTGTCAAGGCCCGTTGTGCAATGACACAGCGCAGTCCCCCCGCGACACTCAATTGTGACAGCCGTCATAAGACCGCTTCTGGATTTGAATTACTAATGAAGATGTGTAACACGAATCTCCATATCGTGCTATCCTCCAATTTTCCTGCGAAAGGCAAATCGCTTCCAGGGAGCGACAATGGGTGTCCTGAGCAGAACCTGAGCTGCTCTCGATTCCGATCTCGTCGAACGATTCGATGATTTCATCGCTCGTCTGGGATATACCAACCGATCCTGATCCACAGGTATGTCAATTACGAAGAGAAAAACATGTACGCGCGTAGCACGAAAATGAAATTCGTAGCAACCTCGATGTTCTCCTTGACGTGCCTCATCGCAGCGGCGCAGCCCACCGCGCTTCACGTCGATGGGACCGTGCTCGACCCACAGGGTCACCCGATCGCCGCAAGTGATACGGCTTATCCGACTCAACTATCAGGAACTGTCGTTGACGCGTCCGGCGCGGTGATTGCCGGGGCTACCCTGATAGTTCGGAGCGCAAACGGTACTGTGCAACGAACCACGCAGTCGGACAGGAACGGCACGTTCATTATTACCGGACTCTCGGCAGGGTTTTATCGACTTGTCATATCGAACCCCAATTTTGAAACCAAAGAAATACAGGTCACCATAGGGACCACCGAGGCGTCGGCTCCGCTGCGCATCTCTCTGGCTGTGAGCGCCGTGAGCACCACCATCAACGTGCAAGGCCGGGAGGACGACCTTATCGGAATTGCCGCATCCGCCACCCAGGGCACGGTGGGCGCAACGGAAATCCAGGATCGTCCGATTCTTCGTACGGGAGAAGTTTTGGAGACGGTTCCCGGTGTCATCATCACTCAACACGCCGGCGGCGGCAAGGCCAACCAATATTTTCTTCGCGGCTTCAATCTCGACCACGGCACAGATTTCGCTATTTTCATCGACGATATGCCGCTCAACCTGCCATCGCACGCGCACGGTGAGGGCTATTCGGACATGAACATTGTCATCCCGGAGTTTGTGCGGCGGGTGAATTATGAAAAAGGGCCTTACTACGCGGATGTCGGCAATTTTGGTTCAGCTGGATCGGCACACTTGGAATACTTCAAGACGCTGCCCCATAACTTTTTCAAGGTGGAAGACTACGGGCTGGAATACTGGCGAGCCGTTTTCGGCGTATCGCAAAAGCTTGGCCTGGGCAGTTTGCTTTGCGGCGGAGAAGCCTATCACGATGACGGCCCATGGACGCATCCCGATAATTACAACAAATTCAACGGCCTTCTCTCCTACAGTCAAGGAGGAGACGCCGATGGTTTCAGCATCACGGCCCGCAGTTACCACGGAAGATGGAACTCCAGCGATCAAATCCCCGAGAACGCCGTTCCCCTCGTTGGCTTCTTCGGCGCACTGAACCCGACTGACGGTGGCCACTCTCAGCGTTATAGCTTGCAGTCCGAATGGCATCGCCAGGGCGCCAAATCCGCGTCGAGAATCGTCGCCTACGGGTTCTATTACGATCTCGATTTATTTTCCGATTTCACTTATTACTTGACGGACACCAGTCGCGGCGACCAGTTTGAACAGCATGACAAGCGCTGGGTAGCCGGGCTGGACACGCGCCACACAATTTTCAGCCAATGGTTTGGCCGCAAGGTGGAAAATACGTTTGGACTGCAGGTCCGCAACGACTGGATCCGCAACGGTCTTTATCAGGTGGAAAATCGCGCGCGCGTGGACAAGACTGATTCCGACACCGGCACCACTTTGCCCGCGACCACGCAAGCGGATCGATTTACAGACACGCAATCAAGTTTTTATGCGGAAAACAAAATCCAGTGGGCGAGGAAATTCCGCTCGGTCGCGGACCTGCGCGGCGACCTGGAATACTTTGACGTCACCAGCTTGGTTACCCCGGCCAATTCCGGCACCGCCAGCAAGCTGCTGCCCAGCCCAAAAGCAAGTCTGATTTTCGGCCCTTGGTCCAACACCGAGTTCTATGCACAGGGCGGATTCAGTTTTCACTCGAACGACGGGCGTGGCGCAACGCAAACGGTGGAACCGGTTTCGGCGGACAATCCTTACCCCAATACGACCGCCTCCAAAATTCCTTCCCTGGTCCCCGCCAAAGGTGGAGAAATCGGCGTGCGCACTGTAACTGTCCCCCATCTGCAAAGCACCGCTTCGCTCTGGTATCTCCGCAGTGCTTCTGAACTGCAGCAGGACGGCGACACCGGAGGCACGACTGCTTCACGACAGCCGAGCAACCGCTATGGCATTGAATTGGCAAATTACTACACGCCCCTGGAACATGTGGCTTTCGATTTTGATCTGGCGAATTCCAAAGCCCTCTTTACCACAATCGATGGCGACGATGGCGCGCCGCGAAGCCCGGGTGGCGAGCGTGTTCCCGAAGCGGTTGGGCTGGTGATTGCATCGGGCATCACACTGCACGATTACGAAGGCTTCTCGTCGAGTTTGCGCCTGCGCTACTTTGGCCCGCGCGATTTGACGTCTGACGGAATTTATCGCTCAAATGCAACGGCGCTGCTCAATGGGCAGGTCGGTTATCAATTTCGCAAGAATTGGCGCGTTTCGACCGAATTTTTGAATATGCTTGACCGCAGCGACCACGACATTGACTACGCCTATACCTCCCGAATAAAGCCAACAGCCACGCCGGCATTCAAAGACGTTTTCCATCCCGTCGAACCGTTTCAGGTGCGATTCGGTTTAGCGAGAACCTTTTGACAATTGCCTTGGTTATTGGCTTTCGGCGGTGTTGGCGCCGATCGCAGCGCCTCTAATGTGCTCGAAGGAAATCACGCTTTGAAGCCGGCGGTCGCCTGCAGTCTGTAATCGCTGAATCAGATTTCCCCTCATAAATCGGAAGTGATCTGTTCTGCCCAGCCTACCGCCAGTCCGGAATCAACCCCCAATAAACGGCACCGCCCAAACCACCTCTCTACCCTGATGCAATAAACTTGTGGATGGTCTCAGCCAAGCCGGAAGGGCAGACTTGGCGAGGCGATCAGCTGGGGCCGCTTCGGCAGCAGACGAGTTTCTTCCGCTCTCCCAGCACCATCTCCGAATCCCAAACCGCCTCTCCAACTCGTCCGGCAGGCAGCTTTGCAGAGAATTACCCGCCCCCGGCGCACAATGGGAATAGGCAGACTGAGCGCAGAAACAGCCCAGCGCCCCCGGAGAGCAAAACCATGAGGAACAGAGCCAACCACAAGCCATATCGCGACGCGAAATCGCGTCCGCCACTCGAAATGGCCCCTTTCAAACCCCACAAAATGGAGACAAATGTCCCGCTCCAGCCCCACGTTTCAAGGAAGGAAATCGAGTGCAACTAACTGAACATCAAGATACTTACCAGAAGCGCAGCGCCCCAAAAACCCCGACAACCCGGCTCAATTCCGGACTTGTGAAACTGTGGAGCCAATCAGCCCCTTTGGATTCAATCACTTAAAACCAGAAACGACACAGTATCACAGAAACTGTGCCCATCTGTGAAACTGTGAACTCTCCATCAAGCCCAACAAAATAAATAGTTTACAACGTGCACCGAATTCTCTCCACAGCCACTTTGACCCTGTGTAACGGTGCTAGCCTCCCACCGCAACAGCCCCCAAAAACTCCTGAAACACATCATTCGAAAGCATCCGCCCCCGCTCCGTCAGCCGCACCATCCGACCATCCGAATCCACCAGCCCATCTTCCTTCAACCGACCCACAACCTCTAATGCCCGCGCCACTCTCTCGGCTCCAAACTCGCGCTTCAGCGCAACCACATCCACACCCGCATTCAACCGCAACCCAAGAAACCAGGCCTCCTCATGCTGCCGCTCCGGCGAAAGCCAAGAAGTCTCCGACGCCTCCGGCCCCTTCAAATACCCCTGCAAATCATCGGTAGTCGTCGACCGCAGCATATAGCCCTCAGACCCTTCCGCATACAACGCCGAAGAAGCATCCAGCCCTAACCCCAAATAAGGCCGCCGCTCCCAGTACCGCAAATTATGCCGCGACTTGAAGCCCGGCCTGCAGAAATTCGAAATCTCGTACTGTGCCAATCCAGCCGCACCAAGCCTCTCGATTCCCCTCGCATACATCGTTGCAATCGCGTCGTCCGTCGGCACCAGCCCAGCTCGGTAACGCACTCCGCCCGCCAGCATCTCCCGCCCCAGCCGCGAGTCCTCATCCACTTCCAGCATGTAAATACTGGCGTGCGGCACGCCGCTCTCCACCAGCACCGCCAGCGACTCATCCCACGAAGCAAACGTCTGTCCCGCCAACCCCGCAATCAGATCCACACTCAGGTTGCCGATCCCCGCCGCCCGCAGTCGCCGCAAATCCTCTTCCACCACCGCTCGGCCATGCAACCGCCCGCTCTCATGCGCTTCCTTATCAATGAACGACTGCACACCCAGGCTCACGCGATTCACTCCCGCCGCCACCAGCGCCGCCAGCGTCTCGTCCGCAATCTGCCCCGGGGCGCACTCCACCGTAATCTCCGCGTCCGGCTCAATCTCAAACTCCGACCGCAGCGCTCCAAACAACCGCGCCAGCAGCTCCGGCTCCAGCAGGCTCGGCGTTCCACCACCCAGGTAAACCGTATCCACTCGCCGAGGCAGATCCAATCCCATCCGCTCTGCCCAGTTCCCCGCCGCGCCCAAGTCCTCGATCAGCCGTTCAACATACCGCCCATGTTCGCTCGCCGGGTACACCCCCGAAGCAAAATTGCAATAGGTACACTTCGACCGGCAGAACGGAATCGAAATATACACACCCAGCGAGTTTCGGTTTGAATCCTGCATGAAATCAATTCTTTCACGGCCCCACTGTCCACCCGGTGCCGCTTCTGATTCCCACCCCCATGAAACAATGGGGTCAAGGAGCCTAACGTTTGCGAGCCTGGCCAGTTTTGGCAATCACCATCATCCAATCCATTCTGTTTCTTGCCCAGTGGTTCATCTGTCGAACCTGGATCGCCTTCTGGTTCCCTCAAACCCCGGCTCTCGACTTCCGCCTCTCCACCGCGGTCTTTCTGCTCACCTTCAGCTTCGTCATTTCTGCGATGCTCGGCTTTCGTTACTCCAATTGGCTCGTCGCGCTGTTCTACAAAGTCACCGCCGCCTGGCTCGGATTCATCAATTTCTTTTTTCTAGCCGCTATTTTCAGCCGCCTCGCGGACCTGGGCTTCCGTCTCGCAGCCCTTCCCTCACCACGCCCGCTCATCGCCGGCTCGCTATTTGGAATTGCCATTCTCACCGGCATCTACGGCCTCTTCAACGCTCAGTGGATTCGCATCCGCCGCGTCCCCATCCATCTTGAAAACCTCCCGCCGACCTGGCGCGGCCGCACCGCCGTTCTCTTTAGCGACCTGCATCTCGGCAACATCAACGCTCTCGCCTTCAGCCGTCGAATCGTGCGCCTCGCCAACAGTCTTCATCCAGACATTGCCTTCATCCCCGGTGACTTCTTTGACGGCGTAAAGACCGACTGCGTCCGAGTGGCCGCTCCCTTCCGTGAACTGTCCGCGCCCCTCGGCATCTACTTCGCAACCGGCAACCACGATGAATACGGAGACCTGGCCCACTACCTTGAAGCACTCGTCCACGCCGGCATCCGCATTCTGAATAACGAAAAGGTCGTCGTCGACGGATTGGCCATCCTCGGCGTCACCTATCACGAGTCCACGCAAATCCTCGCAATGCGCGCCACGCTTGAGCGCCTGCACCCCAACCTCGCCGAGCCAAGCATCCTGCTCAATCACGTACCCAACCGCCTACCCATCGCAGAGCAGGCCGGCATCAGCCTCCAACTCTCCGGCCACACCCACGGCGGCCAATGCTTTCCCTTCACCTGGTTCACGCATCGCGCCTTCGGCAAATTTACGTATGGTTTGCAGCGCTTCGGCGCCCTCCAGGTCTACACCTCCTGTGGCGTCGGAACCTGGGGTCCGCCCATGCGCGTCGGCACCCGCCCTGAAATCGTCCTCCTCCAATTCGAGTAGAAGCAAGCTCCGCATGATCCCCTTAAACCCATCCATTTCAGCTCCATGCGTCCAATTGACCCCTTCGGGCGTCTATCCATCATCCCGTTGGGTACGCAGTCCGCCTCTGCCGCCATTCATCGCGGCCTCATGCGATGAGTGGGATCGGCAAATGATGCTGGCTGCCCGGTCCCTCGTCCGCCGCGGCAGAGAGACCGGGGAAAAACGAAGCCAGTGCGAGCCTCCCGCGAGCAGTTGGCCCCACCGCAGGTGGTGGTTGTTGATAGGATTATTCCGCTCTGAAAAAACGTTTTATCAAGGGGGTTCAATGAAGTACTTTCCAAATCGCAGCGGATTTCTACTTTTTGCGCTAGCGTTGCTCTCGCTCTCCGTGTTGGCCATTCCCGGCTCATGCCAACGTCCGCGAACGCCCAAACCCACTGGCCCATGGCAAAACACCAGCCTTTCGCCCGACGAGCGCGCTGACCTGGTCCTGAAAGAAATGACCGTCGACGAAAAGGTCGCGCTCCTCCACGGCGTCGGCATGCCGACTGACGATCCAGTCACCCCAGAGAACGCTCCGTCCAATCGCGGCGTCGGTTATGCAGTTGGCGTTCCCCGCCTCGGCATCCCCGGCATCGATATGAGCGATGCAGCCTACGGCGTGCGCTCCAGCGGAGCGAATGGCCGCTACTCCACCGCTCTCCCCGCCAACGTCGGCGCAGCCGCAAGCTGGGACCCCGATGCCGCCTACGCCTACGGCAAACTCATCGGCGACGAACTTCGCGCCCAGGGCTTCAACATGACCCTCGGCGGCGGTGTCGACATCACGCGCGAGCCCCGCAACGGCCGCACCTTTGAGTACCTCGGCGAAGACCCAATCCTTGCCGGAACCCTCGTCGCCCATCTGATCCAGGGCACCCAATCCGCCCACATCATCGGCGACATCAAGCACTATGCCTTCAATGACCAGGAGAGCGGACGCAACTCCGTCAACATCACCATCGACAAGCGCGCCGCCCGCGAGACTGATCTCCTGGCCTTTGAAATCGGCGTCCTCGATGGCAAACCCGCAGCCGTCATGTGCTCTTACAACCGCGTCAATACCGACTTCGCCTGCGAAAACAAGTACCTGCTCACCGACGTCCTCAAGAAGGATTGGAAGTTCCCCGGCTTCGTTCTCTCCGACTGGGGCGGAACGCACAGCACAGAAAAAGCCTCAGCCGCCGGCCTCGACAACGAGGAGCCCGGCAGCTTCTTCTTCGGCGATAAGTACAAGGCCGCAGTCGACGCAGGCACCATTCCTGTCGCCGAATTGGATGAGCACGTCCACCGCATTCTGCGCTCCATGTTTGCTGCCGGTGTGGTCGACTATCCCCGCCAGCGTATGGTCATCGATCCCTTCATCGGTCTTGAAGTCGCGCGCCATATCGAAGAAAGCTCCATCGTTCTCCTCAAGAATGAGCACGCCACTCTCCCCCTCATTCCTGCCCGCATCCGCACCATCGCCGTCATCGGCTCCCACTCAGACGTAGGCATGATCTCCGGCGGCGGTTCCGCGCAGGTCGACCCGCCGGGAGGCAATGCCATCTCCCCTCCGGGCCAGGGCGCAACCCACTGGCAGGAACAAATCTGGTTCCCCACCTCGCCCCTAAAAGCCATTCAGGCGCGCGCTCCCAAGGCAACCGTCAAGTTCGACGCGGGCGACGATCCGGCAGCGGCAGCAGCAGCAGCAAAAGCCGCCGACGTAGCCATCGTCTTCGCCTATCAATGGGAAAGCGAAGGCATGGACCTGCCCACCCTCTCGCTGCCCAAGAATCAGGACGCGATCATCGCCGCCGTGGCCGCAGCCAATCCCCACACCATCGTGGTGCTTGAAACCGGCAGCCCCGTCACCATGCCCTGGGTCGATGCACCTGCCGCCATCCTCGAAGCCTGGTACGCCGGCTCCGATGGCGCAAACGCCCTCGGAAACGTCCTCTTCGGCACCGTCAACCCCAGCGGCAAGCTTCCCAACACCTTCCCCAAATCGGAAGCCGACCTGCCCCACCCCACCGTCACCATGCCGCCGCCCTCATCTCAGCGCTTCGATGGCGCATCGACGCCCGAGCAGTGGGCCAAAGGCCTGCCGCCCTTCCAGGTCGCCTACGACGAAGGTCTGAAGGTCGGCTACAAATGGTACGACGCCGAAAAGAAACCAGTCCTCTTCCCCTTCGGCTACGGCCTCTCCTACACCACCTACAAGTACGCCGGTCTTACCGCGACTCCGGGTGCCTCATCCGGCGACAAGGTCAAGGTCTCCTTCACCGTGACCAACATCGGCATGCGTGAAGGTGCTGAAATTACGGAAGTCTACGCAGCACTTCCGGAGAGTGCTCAGGAACCGCCCAAGCGCTTAGTAGGATTCAGCAAAGTGAAGCTCGCCGCAGGCGCAAAGCAAACCGTCACCATCGACATCGACCCCAAGTACCTGTCGATTTTCGATGAAGCGAAGGACGCCTGGACGCTTGTACCC
>Ga0302276_10002455_pt1 | contig 16268 bp, 13 predicted proteins | sample III_Bog_N2_3_FD_198768 | JGI IMG/M metagenome (GOLD analysis project Ga0302276, IMG submission 198768) | Peat permafrost microbial communities from Stordalen Mire near Abisko, Sweden - III_Bog_N2_3 | ecosystem: Environmental > Terrestrial > Soil > Wetlands > Peat | place: Sweden: Abisko...
CGATCGAGATCCCGTGTCCAGCCGCTTGGCAACGTACTGGATACCCGATCTACCAAGCCATCCAGCGCGGCGGAATCCCCAGCGACTTCGAGATCTCTAAACATTTCCAGTAAGTACGGTCTCCAACCAGACGCAGGTACGTCTCCCCTTCGCTAAACCTCGACCTCCTCCTCGCGCCCCGCCCCGCTTTCGCCATCGCCGTCCGGTTTCGGCAAGGCCGGCAGCGCCGCCTCGATAATGTCGAAGTCGAGCTTGCCGTCCCGCATCGTCACCTTCACCGCCCCACCCTTCACCAGCTTGCCGAACAGCAGCTCCTCGGCCAGCGGCTTCTTGATGTGCTCCTGAATCACCCGAGCCAGCGGACGCGCGCCATACAGACGGTCGTAGCCGCGTTCGTCCAGCCATTCCTTCGCCGCGGACGACAGCTCGATCGTCACGTTCCGGTCGGCCAGTTGCGCTTCCAACTGCATCACGAACTTCTCGACCACCCGGCCGACGATCTCCGGCGTCAGGCCCGCAAACGTGATCGTCGCATCCAGCCGGTTGCGGAATTCCGGGGTGAACAGGCGCTTGATCGCGTCCTCGTCCTCACCCGTGCGGCCCTCCCGGCCGAAGCCGATCGCCTCCTTCGCCATGTCGGAGGCGCCCGCATTGGTCGTCATGATCAGGATGATGTTGCGGAAATCGACCGTCTTGCCGTTGTGGTCGGTCAGCTTGCCGTGGTCCATCACCTGCAGCAGGATGTTGAACAGGTCGGGATGCGCCTTCTCGATCTCGTCCAGCAGCAGCACAGCATGCGGGTGCTGGTCGATCGCGTCGGTCAGCAGACCGCCCTGGTCGAAGCCGACATAGCCCGGCGGAGCGCCGATCAGCCGTGAGATCGAGTGCCGCTCCATATACTCCGACATATCAAAACGGATCAGCTCGATGCCCATGGTGGAAGCCAACTGGCGCGCCACCTCGGTCTTGCCGACGCCGGTCGGGCCGCTGAACAGATAGTTGCCGATCGGCTTCTCCGGCTCGCGCAGCCCGGCCCGCGCCAGCTTGATCGCCGCGGCCAGCGCGTCGATCGCCTTGTCCTGGCCGAACACCATCGATTTCAGGTCGCGTTCCAGGTTGCGCAACGTCTCCTTGTCGTCGGCCGAGACGCTTTTCGGGGGAATGCGCGCGATCTTGGCGACGATCTCCTCCACGTCCCGCAGGGTCACCACCGTGCGCCGCTGGTCCACCGGCAGCAGCATGCGCGAGGCGCCAACCTCGTCGATGACGTCGATCGCCTTGTCCGGCAGCTTGCGGTCGTTGATGTATTTTGCCGACAGCTCCACCGCCGCCTTGATCGCCTCGTCGGTGTAGCGGACCTTGTGGTGCTTTTCGTAGTTCAGCTTCAGGCCGCGCAGGATCTTGATGCTGTCCTCGATCGAGGGTTCGTTCACGTCGATCTTCTGGAAGCGCCGGACCAGGGCCCGGTCCTTCTCGAAGTAGTTGCGGAATTCCTTATAGGTCGTGGACCCGATGCAGCGCAGGTTGCCCGAGGCCAAAGCCGGCTTCAGCAGGTTCGACGCATCCATCGCCCCGCCCGAGGTCGCGCCCGCGCCGATCACCGTATGGATCTCATCGATGAACAGGATCGCGCCCGGCAGGTTCTCCAGCTCGTTGACGACCGCCTTCAGGCGTTCCTCGAAATCACCGCGATAGCGGGTGCCGGCGAGCAAGGATCCCATGTCGAGGGCAAAAATGGTGGACTTCAGCAGCACCTCCGGCACGTCGCCTTCGACGATGCGCTTGGCCAGGCCTTCGGCGATGGCGGTCTTGCCGACGCCGGGATCGCCGACATACAGCGGATTGTTCTTGGTGCGCCGGCACAGGATCTGGATGGTGCGCTCGATTTCCAGGTCGCGGCCGATCAGCGGGTCGATCTTCCCCGCCATCGCCTTCTTGTTCAGGTTCACGCAGTAATTGGTCAACGCATCCTGGCTGCGCCGGGAAGGCTTTTCCTCCCGCTCCTGTTCGGGGTGGTTGCCGTCGCCGGGCTGCTGCGGGTTGCTGCCGGTGACCGGACGCTGGCTGGACCGCCCCGGCGCCTTGGCGATGCCGTGGCTGATGAAGTTCACCGCGTCGAGTCGGGTCATGTCCTGCAATTGCAGGAAATACACCGCGTGGCTTTCGCGCTCGCTGAACAGCGCGACCAGCACGTTGGCGCCGCTGACCTCATCGCGGCCGGAGGACTGCACGTGGATCGCAGCCCGCTGCACCACACGCTGGAAGCCGGCGGTGGGCTTCGGATCGCCGGGCCGGTCGGTCGCCAGGCCAGCCAGATCCTTGTCGAGGAATTCGCCGAGGTCGCTGCGCAGCTTGTCGAGATCGACTCCGCACGCCTTCAGCACCGTGGCGGCGTCGGTGTCCTCCGCGAGGCCAAGCAGAAGATGCTCCAAAGTTGCGTATTCGTGGCGCCGCTCGCTGGCCAGCGATAGCGCGCGATGCAGCGTCTGTTCCAGGTTACGTGAAAGCATGTCGTCGCCGCTCCTACGCGCTGTGGGCCCCAGAATGGCTCTTCATCCCAGGGACCTGGTCGATGTGCGGGCATCTTGCCCCGTCTGGCCGGCGCGGCGCGGTCCTTGAACCGCGAGACCGCCGCGCCGGTCCGTCATTCCTTCTCGATCGTGCATTGCAGAGGGTGCTGATTCTGCCGCGCCAGGTCCATGACCTGGGTCACCTTGGTTTCCGCAACCTCATACGTATAGACACCACAGACCCCGACCCCGCGGCGATGGACGTGCAGCATGATCCGCGTCGCCTCTTCCCGGTTCTTTTGGAAGAACCGCTCCAGGACATGCACGACGAATTCCATCGGCGTGTAATCGTCGTTCAGCATCAATACCTTGTACATCGCCGGCTTGCGCGTCTTCGGGCGCGCCTTGACGACCACTCCGGTGTTGGGGCCCTCCGTGCTGCCGCCCCCGCGCTTGTCGCTGTCGCTCATCGTTCGTTCGTACCCATTCGCCGCGTGGTTCCCGCGCCCGGTTCTGGCAGACCCAAATTCGCTCGGCACAGCGGTGCCGGCGTCACGAAGCATATCGGACCCGACCGGCCCGTTGAAAGAGCATTGCACACCGGTGAAGCGGTTTACCAGCGGCAGATGCAGATCGCCCGGCAGCGAGCCAAGCACTCACGGCAGAATTGTCAAGCGGCGGGCGCCGCGATTTCGGTCTCAAAAACCGGGCCCGCCGGGTGGCTTCAGCCTTTGCGCCAGCCGCCGATCGGATGCAATATGAATCCGGCCGGACGGGTCTGGCCTTCGGGCGGCTGGTTTGGGTCCCAGGCGTTGGCATCAAAACGGAACCCGTTCACCGCATCCGCCGCCCGCGAAACCACCCACAACAAGGGCGCAATCATCTCGTCCGGCTCCACCAGCCGCGGCATCGACCCGGCGGCAGACCGTCCCCGAACCTCGGCGGCCATGCCGGGTGTGTTGGCGCCGGCACCCGGATTAACGATATTGACCGTCACCCCGGTCCCTGCAAGCTCCTTGGCCCAGATTTCCGTCGACATCTCCAGCGCGGCCTTCGACGGGCCATAGGGGGAGCTGCCGGGTCGGTTCATCGTGTCGAGCTTGGTGGTCACGTTGACGATCCGGCCCCAGCCGCGGCCCAGCATCAGCGGCACGGCGCGACGCGCCATCTGGTCGGCGCCGACGACATTGGTATCCATCACCGCCTGGATGATCGCGTCATCGACCTCCCAGAAACGCTGCGGCCGGTCGCGGCGGTAGCGGGCCGGGTCGATCGTGGTGAAGGTCAGGCCGGCGTTGTTGACCAGGATGGCGGGGTCGCCGAAGCGCGCGCGCGTCGCCGCGAAAACCCGATCGCATTCGGCCGGCTGGCGCAAATCAGCGAGCAGAGGCAGCAACCGAGGCGCCGGGTCGCCGGCGAGAGCCAGCAGATCCGGGATGTCGCCGGCGATGTGACCCACCGCGACCACCGGATGGCCCGCTCCCAGCAGGCCCAGAACCATGGCTCTGCCCAGCCCCCGCAAGCCGCCGGTGACGATCGCCGGTTCATCCGTCATGCTGCTTCCTCCCCGGCTGGTATGCCGCTGCCAACGCTAAGCAACATGGGGTACCCTGCCAACGAAAAAGGCCCGGACAAATGTCCGGGCCTTTGATCGAAGGGGCGAGACCACGCAGGGGGAGGAAACGCGCGGTCTCGCCCGGAACGCGAGCGGCAATCAGGCCGACTTCGCGAACTTCTCCACCGCCAGGGTCACACGGGCGGTAATCGGGGCCAGCGCCTGTTCGGTCAGCTTCATCGACGCATCGGTCAGCTTGCCGGACTCGCTCATGGTCTTCTCAAGGGCCGAACGGGCGAAGCTCGCCTGCAGGTCCATCGCGTCCTTCAGGGACTTCACCGAAGTCAACGCCTTGAAAGTGGACATGCTCTCCTCGAACGTCGCCTGGGCGGTCGCCGCCACATGCTTCGAAAGGTCCTGCACACCGGCCGCCCAGATCTGGCCGGACTTCACGAAGGCCTCCATATTGCCTTGGCCAAACGCGACGAATTCTTCTGCGGTTTTCATAGCTTTTTCCATTCCTTGCTTGACCGACACCTGCGTCGTCTCGAATCCGGCGGTCGCTTTCGCCACGCCGTCCTTCAGGCTTGACACAGCGGCGTCGATGCCTTTGGTGACCGGGGCGGCAATTTCTTCGGCCGTCGCCTCGATCGTCTTCGGTTTCACACTCATTGACCTCACTCCGATGACGGGCAAATTCGGTTTTTGACCGGTTCGTGAGATACCGACTTGCCCGAGGGAACCAATTCTTTGCTGCACCGCAGCATGAAGCCGATATAGGCGGGCCTCTCGCGGTCCGCAACCGTAAAATGGTGCACTGCACAAAAAAACTTCGGAGCCGGCCGGCCGGGCTCGCCGGATTACGCGAATATCACCGCGTAACCTGTTCACACTTTTCGCTTTTCCCGCCAAATTCAACTGGACAGACGGTCCTACGGTCCCATAGAAGGGGCGCGACGGCTTCATGAGGCAGGGCAATGGCGCATGAAAGGACACCGCGACGCGGACCCCTGTTCCGGTGGTTCAGTTCCGTGCTGGTCCTGCTGATCGTCTCGGTTGCCGCGGCAAGGGCACAGGTGGGGTCCGCCCGCTACAGTTCGATCGTGATCGACGCCGACAGCGGCAATGTTCTGGAGGCGATCAATCCTGACGCGCCACGCCATCCGGCCAGCCTGACCAAGCTGATGACGCTCTACATGACGTTCGAGGCGTTGCGCGACCGTCGCATCAGCCGCGAACAGCGCGTCCCGGTTTCCGCCTGGGCCGCCTCGATGGAGCCGTCCAAGCTTGGCCTGATGCCAGCCACACGGATCACCGTACAGGAAGCGATCCTCGGGCTGGTCACGAAATCCGCGAATGACGCGGCCTGCGCCCTGGGCGAATTGCTGGGCGGCAGCGAGGACCGCTTCGCCCAGATGATGACCCTGCGGGCCCGGGCCCTCGGTATGAGCCATACCACCTTCATCAACGCCTCCGGCCTGCCCGACCCCGACCAGTGGACCACGGCGCGCGACCTGGCGATCCTGGGCCGGCGGCTGATCGCCGACTTTCCGGCCGATTACCGCTATTTCTCCACCCCCAGCTTCGTGTTCCAGCGCCGGGTGATCTTCAATCACGACAACATGCTGCGCTCCTACCCCGGGGCCGACGGCATGAAGACCGGCTATACGGAAGCCTCGGGCCACAATCTGGTCACGAGTGCCACGCGCGGCGGCGTCCGCCTGATCGGTGTTGTCCTGGGCGCGGCATCGAATGGCGAACGGGACCTGCATATGGCCGCGCTGCTCAACCAGGGGTTCCAGGAGATGGACGTGGCGGTCGAACGCCACCCGACGGCGAGCGCCAGCCGTGGCGGCCTGATTTCGGCGGCCCATGCCGCGCCGGCCGAAACCCCGCCAGTGGCATCGGCCAGGCCGCGGCCGAGCGCGCTGTCCTGGGCCATCCAGGTCGGCAGCTACCCGACGGAACGAACCGCGCGTGAGGCGGCGGCCGCCGCGCGCCGGGCCGCCGATGCCGGCGAGGCGCGGATCGAGGCCGCGGTGATCAACCACAAAACGACCTGGCGGGCCCAGGTAACCGGGCTGACCGCGGCCGACGCGCAGACCACCTGCTCTGCCCTGACGCGCCGGAAGCTGCCGTGCCTGGTGATCCATCCGGCCGGGGGCCAGTTGGCCAGTCGTTAGCAGCGTTTTGCCGGGACGGGACTGGCCCCATGGATGGGCTTCAGGATTACGATGCGGCAGGGGGGAAAGCTCTCCCCCTCCCCTTGTGTGGGGGTTGGGGGAGGGGGCGGTCGGAGATATCTTGAGGCGTTGGCGCTTCTCCTGGCGGAGCCCCCTCCCCCCAACCCCCTCCCTCAAGGGGAGGGGGAGTCACGCAAGCTGCTGGCGCCCCGAGACGGGTCAGCCTGACACTACGGGCCGATCGTAGCGTTGCACCCCTGACGCGGTTGCCACCAGCGCACATTCGGCCATGCCGATGAACAACCCGCTCTCCACCACGCCGATGGTCTGGGCCAACGCGCGTTCGCTTTCCGCCGGATCCGGCAGCGGCCCAAAGCGGCAGTCGAGAATGAAATTGCCGCCATCGGTCCGGTAAGGCTTGCCATCGGCCCCCACCCGCAGCACCGGATTCCCGCCCAGCGCCGCGACCCGAACCGCGGTCGTCTCCCACCCGAACGTGACGACTTCGACCGGGATCGGCACCGAGACGCCAAGTTGGTCAACCAGCTTGGTCTCATCGGCGACGATGACCAGCCGAGCGCTGGCCGCGGCGACGATTTTCTCGCGCAGCAGGGCGCCGCCCAGGCCCTTGACCAGCCCCAGCGATCCGCGGGCGATTTCGTCGGCGCCATCGATCGTCAGATCGACCCGGGTATGCTGGCTGAAATCGGTCAGGGTGATCCCCCCGGCCCGCGCCTGGTCGGCGCTGCGTTCCGATGTCGGGATGGCGACGATTCGCAAACCCGCCCGCACCCGGCGGATCAGGGCGGCGATCGCGAAGGCCGCGGTGCTGCCGGTGCCGAGGCCCACCACCATGCCGTCCTGGACCAGCGCCGCCGCCGTTTCGGCGGCTTCCTGTTTCTGTTTGTCGCGATCGATCATGCCCGTACCGCCTTGAAAACGCGCAGCCAATTGCCGGCGCAGACTTTTGCCACCTCGTCCGCCGTCAACCCGCGTTCGCGCAGGGCGGCGGCAATCTCCGGATGGCGTGAAAAATCGGGCATTTCGGTGCGCGCGACCCCGGCCGGCAGGTCCGTGCCGATGCCGACGTGGTCGATGCCGACCGCGTCGATCGCCCGGAATAGATGCCGGATCAGGCCGGGCACTTTCTCCCGCACCAAAGTGGACAGCCAGGCGCCGATGATGCCGCCGCTGTCCACCACCATGCGCGCGTAGGCCGGACTGATGAAGCGGGGATGGTCGCCATCGGGATGACCCGGCTCCTTCAGGTTGGCATGGGTGCACAGGAACGGCCGGGTCGCGACCGCGGCGACGCCTTTCACCGTGTCCTCGGAGCAGTGGGAGACATCGACGATGATGCCCAGCCGGTTCATCCGCCGCACCGCCTCGGCGCCGAATTGGGTCAGGCCGCCATGCACCGGTGGCGCGGTCTGCACGTCGCCGGTTTCGTTCACCAGGATATGCGTCAACTGGATGCTGCGCACGCCACGGTCCGCCAGCCGGTCCAGCCGGTCGAGGTCGCCTTCGAGGAAGTCGCAGCCCTCCACCGCCAGGACCAGAGCGGGGTCGTCTGCGCGGATGTCGTCCGGCTCGCGGGCGATGCGCATGCCGGTGGCTTCGAAGCTGGCGAGGTACGCTTCGACCGCGGCCAGGCACTCGCCGGGATCCTGGTCGCGGAATTTCTCCAGGTGGCCGGTCGCCGGGTTGCGCCGGATCATCGGGATGTCGCCGATCGCGGCGACGACGGCCGCGGCGACTCCGGCGGGGCGCATGGTCGCGAGCACGGTCCGGTCCACGTCGCCGGTCCGGCGCGGTCGGCCCGCATGGGTATGCATGTCGATGATCATGCGGGCTTTCTACCCCGCTCCGCGCCACTCTGCCATGCCCAAGCGCACCGATCGCAACGCCGGCCTTGCGCAGAGGCGGCCGGTTGCGCATCTTGGCGGGATTGCAAGGCATTTGAGGGCTGCGGAGTACAAGATATGGACGGCGGATCCGATGCGAGACGCATCACCCTTCACGCCCCCGAGGATTTCGTCGGCATGCGGGAAGCCGGACGACTGGCCGCCGAGACGCTCGACATGATCCACCCGCATGTCCGCCCTGGCGTTTCGACAGGGCTGCTTGACAAATTGTGCCACGAGTTCATCCTGGACCACAACGCGATCCCGGCGCCGCTGAACTACCGGGGCTTTCCCAAGTCGATCTGCACCTCGATCAACCATGTCGTCTGCCACGGCATCCCCGGCGAGCGGCGGCTGGAGAACGGCGATGTGCTGAACATCGACGTGACGGTGATCCTGAATGGCTGGCACGGCGATTGTTCGCGCATGTATGCCGCCGGCATGCCCTCCACCCGGGCCCGCAACCTGCTGGACATTACCTATGAAGCGCTGCTGCGCGGGATCGCGGTGGTGAAGCCGGGCAAGACTCTGGGCGATGTCGGGTACGCGATCCAGACCTTCGTGGAGGGCCATCGCTTCAGTGTGGTCCGCGATTTCTGCGGCCACGGCATCGGCCGGCGGTTCCACGAACCGCCGAACGTGCTGCATTACGGCAAGCCGGGGGACGGGCCGGTGTTGCGGCCGGGCATGTTCTTCACGATCGAACCGATGGTGAACGCGGGCCGTCCCGAGGTGAAGGTGCTGGACGACGGCTGGACCGCGGTCACCCGCGACCGCAGCCTGTCAGCCCAGTTCGAGCATATGATCGGCGTAACCGAGACCGGGCACGAGATTTTCACCTTGTCGCCCAAGGGGATCGACAAGCCGCCGTTCCTGGTGGGCTGAGGTCGTCGCCGCGGGCCCGGAACCCGCGCTGCACGCATGGGCGCTTGGCCAGCCATGTATTTTCTTATGGCAGCGAACCATGGATGGCCGGCGCTGTCATTTTGATCGTCAAATGACGCAGATTTTTGTCAATTCACAGCTCTGCCTGGCGGTGATTGCAGTGCCGTCGGCGGGCCGATCAATCCCGGCACCCCTTTTTGTCTGTCTTTCAAAAGCCGGTTCGGGCCATGCTCAGATCTCACACGTTGACTGAAAGGAAGAATAACACGGTGATCACGGGTGCGCCGGGAGACCGGCAAAAGAAGAGGGTGAAAGGCCCTTACGATGAAAGATAGAGCCAGTCACAAACGCTGAAGTGTTCACGGGGATTGATGAACACCGCTTTTTCCAAGGGTGGAGGTCCGGGCCGGAATCGAACCGGCATCCGCGGATTTGCAGTCCGATGCATCACCACTCTGCCACCGGACCCCCGGGTCGCAGGCGCGCGCTATATCAGACGCGCGGCCGGCGCGGTCAAGCCCGTGCGGGCGCGTTTGCGCGGAACTCTGCTTTGCGTGGCGCCCACCCGGCGGCTATAAGCCGCGGCACCCCTGCATGAGACTGACCCGCAATGGCCGACGACCTGTTTGCCGACGCCCGCAACAATATGGTGGACAGCCAGGTCCGCCCCAACAAGGTGACCGATCCGCGCATCCTGTCCAGCATGCGCCGCCTCAGGCGGGAACGCTTCCTGCCGGCCTCGCTCGCCGCTCTGGCCTATGCGGACGAGGACGTGCCCCTGGGTGGTGGGCGTTTCCTGATGGAGCCGATGGTGCTCGCCCGGCTGTTGCAGTTCGCCACGGTCCGCGACGGGGACCGCGCGCTGGTGGTCGGAGCCGGCCCCGGCTACGGCGCCGCGGTGCTGTCCGCGTGCGGGGCTCGGGTCACCGCGCTGGAGGAAGACCCCGCCCTGCTGGCGCTGGCCGGCGCGGCCTTGATGGAGGCCGCGCCCAACGTCAGCCTGGTCAACGGCAAGCTGGAGGCGGGATGGCCGCAAGGCGCGCCCTATGACCTGATCCTGATCGAAGGCGCGGTGCGCCATATTCCGCCTTCCATCGGCGTACAGCTCCGGATCGAAGGCGGCCGGCTGCTGGGTGTGATCTGTGGCCCCGGCCGCACCAACCAGGCGGTGCTGGCGGAAGCCACACCGGCTGGCCTGCGCGCGCAGCCGATTTTCGATTGCGCCACGCCGCCCTTGCCCATGCTGCTGCCTGCCCCGGCGTTCCAGTTCTGATCGCGGGTCCGGTGGCGCAACGCAGGGATCGCTTGGCGTTGTCCGACGTTTTGTGGCAAAGAAGTCAGGAATGTGCGCGACGTGGTTCAAGGGCCGCGCGAGCAGGGAGTGGTGCCTGATGGGTCTTCGTCACAGTTTGCTGTTGGGCCTTTGCCTGGGCATGACCGGCGCACCGGCGTTTGCCGACCTGTTGCCGGTGCCGCCGCCGGTGCCGCGTGGCGGCGTGCCCAAACCCGCGTCCGCCAGGCAGCTCGCCCAGGCGCAGACCGTAGCTCCCAGAGCGACCGCCCGCGCCGCAGCCGACACGCCGGTCGATCTGTCGGTGCCGCACACCCTGGCCGAGTCGTTGGCCGCCACCTACTCGAACCAGCCGGCGTTGCAGGCGGAACGGGCGAAGCTGCGCGCGACGGATGAAGGTGTGCCGCAGGCACTGGCCGGGTGGCGCCCGACGGTGGTGCTGGCCGGCACCGCCGGCTATGGCGACGGCCTGACCCGCACTTACGAAGCCGCGTCGAACCACCTGTGGGCGAAGACGCCGGCCCAGCGCGACATCGGCACGGCGCAGGCGACGATCTCGCAGAACCTTTATACCGGCGGCCGGATCCAGGCGACGATCAACAAGTCGAAGAATGCGGTGTTCGCCGAACGCGCCAACCTGATTTCCCAGGAGCAAACCAGCTTCACCAATGCGGTCAATGCCTATGTCGGCGTCATCCAGGCGAAGGAGTTGCTGGAACTCAACATCAACAACGAACAGGTGCTGCAGAAGCAGCTCGACGCGACCAACGACCGGTTCCGGGTCGGCGAAATCACCCGTACCGACGTGGCGCAGGCCGAAGCCGCCTTGGCCGGCGCCTCCGCACAGCGGGAAACGGCGGCGGGCAACCTGCAAACCGCACGCGGCACCTTCCAGCAGATCATCGGCGTGCTCCCGCCGCCGGACCTGGTCGAGCCGCAGCCGCTGGCTTTGCCAGTCAAAAGCGACCACGACGCCGCCGCTTTGGCCACCGCGAACAATCCCCTGGTGATTGCCGCCATGTTCAACGACGCCGCGGCGAAGGATGCGGTGGACGTGGCGTTCGGCAGTTTGCTGCCGCAGATCAGCCTGCAGGGGCAGACCTTCCAGCAGAACAATGCCGGATCGCGCAGCACGACGACCAACGGCTATGCGGTCACCGCCAACGTCTCGGTTCCGCTCTATCAGGGCGGTTCGGAATATTCCGCCGTCCGCCAGGCGCGCCAGGCGGAGCAGCAGACGCAACGGCTGATCGACGACGCCAAGCGCACCGCGGTGCAGAACGCGGTCAACGCCTGGGACACCCTGGTGGCCGCCCGCGCCGCCGCCGACAGCACGCGGGCGCAGGTGCGGGCCAACCAGATCGCCCTGGAAGGGGTGGAGCGTGAAGCGATCGTCGGCAGCCGCACCACGCTCGATGTGCTGAACGCGACGCAGTTGCTGCTGACCTCGCGCACCACCCTGGTGCAGAACCTGTCCCAGATCGTGCTGGCGTCCTACCAGGTGGCGGCGGCGATCGGGCGGTTGACCGCGCGCGATCTGCATTTGCCGGTGCCATTATATGACGAAACCGCGTATTATAATGCGGTCAAGGACAGTTGGGTGGGCTTGGGCGACCGGGCAACCAATCAGCCAGGCCGCTGACGTCCCGTCTGGAGCAATGAGGCCATGAGTGGCGCGCAAACACCGCCCGCAGCAGCGGCCGGCAGCGACCCGTCGATGGAAGACATCCTCGCGTCGATCCGGCGGATCCTGAGCGAGGAGGAAACCACCCCGACCGATGAGCCGCCGGCCGCTGCCGCCGCTGAGGCGGAACCGTCCTCACCGGTGGAGGCCGAGGCCGAACCGGACGATGTGCTGGTCCTCGACAACTCCATGCGGGTGCCGGATCTTGAACCGGAGCCTGAGCCCGAGCCGGAACCGGTGCCGGCGGCCCGACCGCCTGCGGCTGTGGTGGCTCCGCCGGATCCGATGCTCGAACTGGAAACGGAACTGGAACCGGAGGGAGCGCTGCCCTTCGATGAGCAGGCGTTGCTGGCGCCAGCCGCCGCCGCCGCCGCAACCACCTCGGTCAGCAACCTCGTGCGCAGCCTCGCCTCCGACCGTTCGTCGCGGGTCTATCGCGGCGGCCCGACGATCGAGGACCTGGTGCGCGAGGAAATGCGCCCGCTGCTGAAACTGTGGCTGGATCAGAACCTGCCGCCCTTGGTGGAACGTCTGGTCAGAACCGAAATCGAACGCGTCGTCGCCCGCGCCGTCCCCTAGAGTGCCTTGCCATCGACGGCCTTCTGCGGCATCCGCGTGAGGCCGCAGGAGAGAACCATGCCGCTCGACAAGACCTTCGCCCCAGCCGAGACCGAACCGCGATTGTATGCGGGGTGGGAGCAGGAGGGCGCCTTCGCCTGCGATCCGGACTCCAACGCCGCGCCCTTCACCATCATGATCCCGCCGCCGAACGTCACCGGCAGCCTGCATATGGGCCATGCGCTGACCTTCACCGTGCAGGACACGCTGATCCGCTGGCGGCGAATGCAGGGGCGGGACGCGCTGTGGCAGCCCGGCACCGACCATGCCGGGATCGCGACCCAGATGGTGGTCGAGCGCCTGCTGGCGGCCGAGGGCGTGGACCGGCGCGACCTCGGGCGCGCGGGGTTCCTGGAGCGGGTCTGGCAGTGGAAGGCGGAATCCGGCGGCACCATCACAAGGCAGTTGCGCCGGCTTGGCGCGTCGCTGGACTGGCCGCGCGAGCGCTTCACCATGGATGAAGGCCTGTCCGCGGCGGTGAAGGAGGTGTTCGTCACGCTGTACCGACAAGGCCTGATCTACCGCGACCGGCGGCTGGTGAACTGGGACCCGAAGCTGCAAACCGCGATTTCTGATCTCGAAGTGGAGAACCGCGAGATCAAAGGTTCCTTGTGGTACATCCGGTATCCGATCGCGGGCGAGCCGGGTGCATTCATCACCGTCGCCACTACCCGCCCCGAGACGATGCTGGGCGATACCGCGGTTGCGGTGCATCCCGAGCATCCGGTGTTCGGCGCGTTGATCGGCAAGCACGCAATTCTGCCGCTGGTCGGGCGGCTGATCCCGATCGTGGGCGATGAGTACGCCGATCCCGAGAAAGGCACCGGCGCGGTGAAGATCACCCCCGCGCACGACTTCAACGACTTCGAGGTCGGACGCCGGCACGACCTGCCCATGCCGTCCGTGCTGGACAAACTCGCTCGGGTGGTGCTGGCCGAGATCGAGGACGATCTGGTGGCGGTCGACGGCGTGGCCGATCCCGCCTTCGTGCGCGGTTTGGAAGGCCAGGACCGCGCCGCCGCCCGTTCCGCGATCGTGGCGGAACTGACGCGGCTGGAGTTGCTGGAGAAAGCCGATCCCTACACAAACCAGGTGCCGCACGGCGACCGCGGCGGCGTGCCGGTGGAGCCGCTGCTGACCACGCAATGGTACTGCGACGCCGCCGAACTGGCGAAGCCGGCGATCGCGGCGGTGGAGACCGGCAAGACCGTGTTTGTCCCGAAACAGTGGGAGAACACGTTCTTCGCCTGGATGCGCGACATCCAGCCCTGGTGCATCTCGCGGCAATTGTGGTGGGGGCACCGCATCCCGGCCTGGTACGGGCCGGACGGATCCGTATTTGTGGCGAAAGATGCTGATGAGGCCTTGGTTTTAGCCCGAGCACAGTATGGGCGCGATGAGCCGTTGGTTCAGGACGAGGACGTGCTGGACACCTGGTTCAGTTCGGGCCTGTGGCCTTTCTCCACCCTGGGCTGGCCGGAACGGACGCGGGAGCTGGACCGTTACTACCCCGGCGACGTGCTGGTGACCGGGTTCGACATCATCTTCTTCTGGGTCGCCCGCATGATGATGCTGGGAATTCATTTCATGGGCGACGTGCCGTTCCGCACCGTCTATATCCACGGCCTGGTGCGCGACGAACGCGGCCAGAAGATGTCGAAATCCAAGGGCAACATCATCGATCCGCTGGAACTGATCGACCAGTTCGGCGCCGATGCGCTGCGTTTCACGATCTGTGCACTGACCGGCCCGGGACGTGACGTGAAACTGAGCACCGCGCGCGTGCAGGATCACCGCAGTTTCGTTACGAAACTGTGGAACGCCGCCCGCTTTTGCGAAATGAACGCGATCGTGCCGCAACCCAGCTTCGATCCGGTGGCGGCCAGCCTGCCGCTGACCCGCTGGCTGCTGGACACGGCAAACGGCGTGGTGGTGGACGCGACGGCGGCGCTGGAAGCCTACCGCTTCGACGAATACGCCGCCACGTGCTATCGTTTCGTCTGGAACACCTATTGCGACTGGTTCCTGGAATTCGCCAAACCGGCCCTGGCGGACGGCGCCGACCCGATGGCCGCGGCCGAGGTGCGGGCCACGGCGGCCTACGTGCTGGGCATGATCCTCCGCCTGCTGCACCCGGCGATGCCCTTCGTCACCGAGGAATTGTGGGACCGTTTCGGCTACGGCGAGCCATGCTCGTTGATCGGGGCGGCCTGGCCGGAACCGGCCACGGTCACCGGTGCCGCCGCCGCACGCGCGGAACTGGACTGGGTGGTGCGCCTGATCGGCCTGGTCCGTTCGGTGCGCACCGAAATGAACGTGCCGCCGGGGACGCCGTCGCCGGTCCTGCTGCGGGATGCGGCGCCTGCGACTTTGGCGCGTGCGGACCGCTGGATCGAGCCAATCCGTCGCCTCGCGCGCGCCTCCGAGGTGCGGGCGCTGGCGGGGGCGCTGCCAAAGGACTCGGCGCAGGCGGTGCTGGACGAGGCAACGGTCGTGCTGCCGCTGGAAGGGCTGATCGACATCGCGGTCGAACGCAAGCGCCTGACCGGCACCCGCGACAAGGCCGCCGCCGAGGGTCGGAAAATGGCGCAGAAGCTGGCGAACGCGGATTTCGTCCGCCGCGCGCCGGAGGAAGTGGTGGCGGAAAACCGCGAACGCCTGGCCGGGTTCGAGGCCGAAGTCGCTCGGCTGGAGGCGGCGCTGGCGCTGATCGGGTAGGGGGCAGTCTAGGCCGCGGCCGCCCACAAATTCGGCACCGCCGCCGCGGAATAGCCGGAGACGAAGTCCTTGACCGCGCCGGTCGTCGCATCGAACACGTGCCGCCGCACGGTGCCGATATTGCCGCCGTACAAGTGGATCGAGATCGACGCTCGGTCCGCCAGCCCGTTCGACACGGTATGGATGTCGCCGAGCTCGGGCGACACGGCGGCCACCATGCCGGGCGCCAGGCAAGACGCGGTCCCGCGTTCCAGGCCACGATCGGAGCGGGTATAGCTGACGGCTTCCTCGCAGCCGCGCAGCATGCCGACCAGGCCCCACATCAGGTGGTCATGCACTGGCGTGCGCTGGCCGGGGCCCCAGACGAAGCTGACCAGGGAAAACCGGTCGAGCGGGTCGCCGTACAGCAGATATTGCCGGTAGCGCTGCGGGTCGGGGGTGGCGAATTCGTCCGGCAGCCAGTCGTCCTTCGCCACCAGCGCCGCGAGCAGCTCGCGCGCCGGCGCCAGAACATCGGCCTCGGCGTTGCCCTGGTGATCCACCAGGCGGGTCATGGCGGCGGCAAAGCCACACAGGCGGGTAATCGGCATGGCGATTCCTGCTTTTCTGGACACACAAGGAGAATATCGCGGTTTGGGTGAAACTGGAAGGAAATTATCGCATCAGGACGCGGATGGGGAGGATTGCAATCTCCCGCGGATGCAAACGGGCCACGGACGGTCCGGCGCGCACCGCTGCCGCCGTCGCGTCGCGTCGCGATGATCGCTGGCGCTGTGCGGCGACCGTAACGGACCGGAGCCGCCCGCAGAAGCCCGTCAGGCGTGCGCAGACGGCATTGGCACGGCCGAGATGATGCACCGGACCGAACCCGGCAAAACGGCCGGGTAGCACTGGCGGGGGCGCTGCTTTGCGCAGGCCCC
>Ga0302276_10002466_pt1 | contig 16234 bp, 20 predicted proteins | sample III_Bog_N2_3_FD_198768 | JGI IMG/M metagenome (GOLD analysis project Ga0302276, IMG submission 198768) | Peat permafrost microbial communities from Stordalen Mire near Abisko, Sweden - III_Bog_N2_3 | ecosystem: Environmental > Terrestrial > Soil > Wetlands > Peat | place: Sweden: Abisko...
ACAAGGTCCTCATCGGCTCGGCCAGCGCCGCAGCATAATCCGCAAAATCAGCGCGTCGACGATCGATTCCAGCCGTCGTCATGCTAGTCTGGGTCATCTTCTTCGCCCCTGCCTTGTAGAGCTGACCAAATTGTTCCGGCAACCGTCCCGGTCCGATGAAGGTGCTGACGCGATCACGCCACGAAGCAGCCAAAAGCGGCTCAGGGCGGGTACGATCCGATCGCCAGCGGCCTGCCGCGGAATGCACGCCGCGGCAGGCCATTCCTCACGGAACAAACTGATTATAATTGGTTTCGCTACTACAAGGGCGGGTTGTAGACGCAGCCGTAACCCGCCTTTTCAAGGTCACGACAGCGGATTACGGCTCCGATCCGCCCTGGATGGTCCGGCTTGATGTGCACGGCGCGAATATTGGTCATCGCACGGCTCCGCGCAGCGGATTGATGACCCGGATGCCGGAAAAATCCTTTTCGTTATCGGTCACGACGGTGCAGCCGTGAGCCTCGGCCACCGCGGCGACGATCGCATCAAGCGCGCTGCGCGGGCGGCCTTGTGCCTTGCCGTCCGCCATGAGCCGCGCCCAGACCAGGCCGGCGTTCTCGTCGAAGGACAGTACGCGGCCAGCGAACAGTGCCTGCGGGCCCTCCGGCCCGGAGAACCAGGCCTCAAGCTGATCGCGGCGCTTGCCGGCTGGCTTCTCAAGGATCCCTCGGCGGATTTCGCCAACCGTCAGCGAGGCAATGAAAAGGTCCTCGTCGTCTTGCTCGCTCATCCACGCCAGCAGTGATGCCGAGGGAGAAAGCTTCGCGATGTCGCTGATGATGTCGGTGTCGAGCAGGTAGCGCATCAAATCCGAACTTTACGCCCTTTCTCGCGGGGGCGGGCCAGATCGAGATCCGCGCCCACAAGGGGAGAGCGGCGCAGCGCAGCCAAGGATGCCGCCTTTCCTTGGCGGCTCACCGGAGATCGTCTGGCTGACAGCCGCACGGACGCGTGATGCATCCGGGCCGTCTTCTGCCAGGCGGCGCGTCCGCAGCGCGTCCGCCGCCCGCGCAGGCGGAAGGAATCTTCAAGCTGTGCTTCGGCGACAACGCGCCGCAAAGCCTGGTCGATTTCTTCGGCAGTCACCAGCCGGACAGGTAGGCTGCAAGGCGCCGGGTCGCGAACTCTACGCCGGCAGCAGACCCGCCGCGCGATAGCTTTCGATCAACGAGTCGTAGAGCGAAATATCACGGCGACTCCTTGCCATCAGCTGCGCGCCAGCAACGGCGGCGAAGATTGCGCGAGCCCGACTTTCGCTCTCCCCGGAATGCACCAGGCGCGCAGCGGTGAGCAGCCTGCTCAGCCACGCCACATTGACATCGGCAAAGCTCTTTACCTCCTGCTTGACCGCTTCCGGCAGGTCGTCATGCTCGGCGGCCATGAAGCTGCAGAGGCACATGCGATTATCGTTATCGAGAGCCTTGCGAAACACCTCGGGATATCGCCGCAGGCACTGCGCCGGATCCGGGGTTTCGGCCAACATGGCCTCGAGGTGAGCCGCGGTGTCCTGCCAATAGCGCCGCGCGACCGCGGCCCCGAGATCGGCCTTGCTCGGGAAATGGTGGTAGAGGCTGGCGGCCTTGATGCCGACCTCGTCGGCAAGATCGCGAAAATTCAGGCCGCCATAGCCGTGCGCCTGGGCGCTGCGCCGGGCGGCGGCCAGGATGGCTTCCCTGGAGCCTGAACTCATTTTCGGCCTCACACGGTTTTGCGATGAATTACCTACCAAGTGACAGATAGGGATTGACTGCGCAACCACGGCATCTATTGTGATTTTCTACCATGTGGCAGGTAGATTATCGGGAAGCGATGATGAAAATCCATGATTGGCCGACCGGCCCCTATCCAGCTCGCGTCCGGATCGCCCTGGCCGAGAAGAACCTGCAATCGCGGGTCCGCTTCGTGACGGTCGATCTTCGCCGGGGCGAGCACAAGAAACCCGAATTTCTTGCCAAGAACTATTCGGGCACGCTGCCTGTGCTCGAGCTCGACGACGGCACCTTCCTTGCCGAATGCACCGCCATTACCGAATACCTCGACGCGCTGGATGGCGCTCCCACGCTGACCGGCAGGACGCCGCGCGAAAAGGGCTTGATCCACATGATGAGCAAGCGCGCCGAACTGGAGTTGCTCGATGCCATCAGTGTCTATTTCCACCAAGCCACGCCGGGCCTTGGACCCGACGTCGAGATCTACCAGAACGCCGAATGGGGATTTCATCAGCGCGACAAGGCGGTGAGGGGGATGCACTACTTCGATGGCATTCTGAAAACGCAGCCCTTCGTCGCCGGAGAAGCCTTCTCGATGGCCGACATCACGGTCATCGGCGGCTTGATCTTTGCGGGGCTCGTGAAGCTGCCGGTGCCGGCGGAGTGCGAGGCACTTCAGGCCTGGTACAAGGGGATGCTGGAGCGTCCCAGCGTAAGAGACCGGGTGGCGATGTCAGAGCCGACCGGGGCGCCGGCGTGAATCGCGGCCTGTGAAGGGGCGGCTTTCATGATCCGCAGCAGGATCAGCCGGAGGCGAAGGCCAACACATCCATTTGTGGAAACGTATTGTGATGGCGGTCAGTTTTCACTGCCCCTCTTCGGTCACCGCGACAGCTTCGCAAAACGCTTGACCAGCCGCTCGCGCCTGAGGCGGGACAGCCGCGTGATCCAGAACAGGCCGTCGAGCTGATCGATCTCGTGCTGGTGGCAGACCGCGCGCAGGCCTTCCGATTCCTCGGTCTGGATGTCCCCCGCAACGTCGCGATAGCTGATCCGGATCCGGGCATGACGCTGGATCTCGTCATGGACGCCGGGCATCGAGACGCTGCCTTCCCGGTGCAACATCATTTCGGGCGACGCCCACGCGATCTGCGGATTGACGTAAGTCCGCGCGCCTTCGATGGGATCGAGGTCGAGCACCACGATCCGCAGCAAGATACCGATGTGCGGCGCGGTGATCCCGATCCCCGGTGCAGCGTGCATGGTCTCCAGCAGGTCGCTGGCAAGGTCGCGCAGCGTGGCGTCGAACACGGTCACGGGCTGCGCCGGCAGCGCAAGCCGGGCGTCGGGGTAGCGGATGATCGGACGGATCGGCATGGCCGGTCGTGCGCGCGATAGCTGATCTCTGTCGTCGTCGCCTACCACCGCCGGCGCGCGTCATGCGCGCGTATCAAGCATTTCGTCACCTGGCGGTCGCAGTGGTTGATGCATCTGTTGTCATTGGTTCCAGCACCGGGGTTGGCACATCTGCCCACGCAATTTGAAGCTTGATCCTCACATTGCCACGCGCCTGTCCCTGCTTCTGCCGATGAATGGAAAAACCCTCCGATGCCGATGAGGGCGATCGCGATGAAAAGCTGCCGTGCCATGTTCGAACCTCCAGATGAGCGGGTCACTCTAGAGCCCGACCTCGCGGCGAGGCCATAACTTTTTCCGGGCGGCCCCTTGGCCGGTGCACGGGTTTCAACGGCCCCTGCTGCCTTTGGGCTTGATCCCGAGCAGCCGGCCGCGCGTGGAGATGTCGCCCCACCTGGCCGACCAGCCTAGCTGCGGAGCAGATTGCGGACCATCGGCGTGGCCGGTCCTGGTCCGCTTGCCCTGTAACGCAAACACGGCGCCTTGCGGGTCGATGCAATGGGCAATCCAGATGTCGGCCCATAATTCTATCGGCCCTCGCGTAATCTGCCCGCCCTCCACGCCCACCCGATCCATGGCGCGGTCGAGATCGGCGACTTCAAAATAGTAGAGCCAGAACGGAACCGGCGCGCTCGCGATCTTGTTGAACATGCCGCCCATCGTCCGTTCGCCCGCGCCGAACAGCCGATAGGACTCTATCGGCGTCGCCAAGGGCTCGGCCTTCTGCCAACCGAGCAGGCTCGCATAGAACGCGAATGCCGCCTCTGCGTCGCCGGCGAACAGTTCATGCCAGCCGACGCGGCCAGGCCCGCCCGGCTCGGCAGCGGGGTCGCCGTATTTCAATCCCTCGATCAAAGCGAGCGACGCGGTCTGCGGATCGGCGACCACCGCGAGCCGGCCGAGATTGCTGTCCATCGGCGGCACGTAGACCGTTCCGCCGAGACGCCTGAGCCGATCGACGACCCCGTCCAGATCCTCGACCACGACATAGCCCATCCATCGCGGTGTCGCTCCCTTCTTCCGCCCGTCGAGCGGCAGCTCCATAAGCCCCGCGACAGGGACCCCGCCGGTTGCAAAAAGCCGGTAGGCAAAGGCGGGGGTCGATGCGTCCTGCACGCCCCATCCCAACACCTTGCCGTAAAAGGACTGCGCGGCCGACAGGTCGGTCGTCAGCAGCTCGTACCAGGCGAATACGGCGGATTGATCAACCATTCACACAACTCCGGCGGTGCCCGATATGGCGGTGGATCGGCGGCCGCCATGGATGCAAACTTGATCATGACGAAGCGGCGCGCTGTTCATCGACATGAACGGAACCCGAGGATGAAGCAACCAGTTGTGAACTCGTTCCAGCTTGCAGGGTGCATGAGCCAAACGTAAAATCTTCCCGTTGCAAGCCGAACACAGGTAAAATCTTTCCGTCCTGAACACTGGCATGGAGGAGTGCTGCATGTCCCGGGTGAAGCAAGCTTCGAAGCGGAAGCGTTTGACCAAAGCCGCGGCTGTGCCGGCCCTCGGCGCCGCCGGACTGGGTCTTTCGCTGGGGGCAAGCGCCTCCGCATCCACGGGTGCGACCGCGAACATTCCGCAATCTCTGAACACCTCGCCCAATCAACGCTTCGTTCTCAGCGAAGAGGAAATCGCGGACGTCAGTCTGGCGACATTCTACGTCTTCGACAAGGAAAGCGGCAGCGGCGGCCTCATGCAGGTCGCGCGCGGCTGCGGCGGCTGTGGTGGATGTCGGGGTGGCGGCGGAGGGTGTCGCGGCTGCGGTGGCGGCGGTGGATGTCGCGGCTGTGGCTGCAGAGGCTGCGGCTGCGGCGGTTGCGGCGGCTGGGGCGCTTGGGGCGGCTGCGGCTATGGAGGCTGCTGCCTGTCGTGGGGCGGCTGCCGGTATTGCTGAGCCGAAGCGGTTTCCAGCACGCCAAATGAGTGGCGGGTCGATAACGACCCGCCGAGTTGTTGGCGCCAAAGCCCCTTGCAACTTTTCCGCGCCACGGATCGGTCCGCAAGCAAGCGACCACGTCGACGATGTGCCGGCTGGCACCGTGCCGTGCCCGAGCGCGGGTGGAATAGCGTGGCGGTCTTCCGCGCGGTTGACCGGTGAAATGCGCTAACGTCGGGTCCGAACTGCGCCCGAAAAAGATCACCCAAACCCGTCAAGCTGTCGGTTCCGCCCAGTCCCATTCGTCTTCCACGCGGAGATGTCTGCATCGGAGATCAGCAATGAGCCATTCCCGCTATCGCTGGGTGATCGTCGCGGCCGGAGGCCTGCTGGGCTGCGTCGCGATCGGCGGCATGTTTTCGCTGCCGGTGTTCCTGCAGCCGATCGCGCGGGAGACCGGCTGGTCGGTAACCGGGGTGTCCGGCGCCATGACGGTCGGCTTCCTTGCGATAGCGTTCACCAGCATGATCTGGGGCACCCTGTCGGACCGCTTCGGACCGCTGCCGGTGGTGCTGACCGGGTCGATCGTGCTGGCGGCAAGCCTGGCGCTGGCCAGCCGGGCGCCGTCGTTGCTGGCATTCCAGATCATGTTCGGCCTGATGGTCGGCGGCTCGACCGCCGCGATCTTCGCGCCGATGATGGCCTGCGTCACCGGATGGTTCGACACCCATCGCAGCCTCGCGGTCTCGCTGGTTTCGGCGGGCATGGGGATGGCGCCGCTGATCATGTCGCCGCTCGCCGCCTGGCTGGTCTCCAGCCATGACTGGCGAACCTCGATGCAGGTGCTGGCCGCCGTCGTCGCAGCGATCATGATCCCGGTCTCGCTGCTGGTGCGTCGCCCGCCGGCGGCCGCGAGCGGGGGCCCCGCAATTGCCGGCGATGGCGCGCCTTCCGAGATGTCGCGCGCGCAGGCGCTGCGTTCGCCGCAATTCATCATCCTGCTTGCGACCAATTTTTTGTGTTGCGCCACGCATTCGGGACCGATCATCCACACCGTGAGCTATGCGGTGACCTGCGGCATTCCGTTGATGTCGGCGGTCACGATCTACAGCGTCGAGGGACTGGCCGGAATGGGCGGCCGGATCGCCTTCGGCCTGCTCGGCGACCGCTTCGGCGCCAGGCGCGTGCTGGTCTGCGACCTGCTCGCCCAGGCGTTCGGCGCGCTCGGTTACGTCTTCGTGCGCGAACTCGCCGCGTTCTACGCCGTGGCGGCGCTGTTCGGCTTCATCTATGCCGGGACCATGCCGCTCTATGCGGTGTTGATGCGCGAGAATTTTCCGCTGCGGATGATGGGCACCGTGATCGGCGGCACGGCGATGGCCGGCAGTCTCGGCATGGCGACGGGCCCGGTTGCCGGCGGCCTGATCTACGACAGCTTTGCCAGTTACGCGTGGCTCTATATCGGCTCCTGGGCGGTCGGAATTGGCGCGTTCCTGATCGCATTGACGTTCAGGCCGTTTGCCCGGGGCGGCAGCCAGCCGGTACCGGTGCCGGCGTGAAGCCGGCCACAATAAATTAGTATTGACTAATGCATTAGCAACAGCTAATGTGTTGGCATGATGGCAGCAGCCACAGTCGATGCCGTGATGCGCACCCTTGCCGACCCTACCCGGCGGGCGGTGTTCGAGCGCATCGTGAATTCCGACGAGATCACCGTGGCCGAGCTGACGCGGGGCAGTGGGGTGACGCAGGGCGCGGTCTCCCAGCACCTCAGGTCATTGAAGCAGGCCGGCCTGGTCGCCGAGCGTCCCGAGGGCCGCCACGTCTATTATCGCGCCGAGCCGCAGGGCCTCGCGCCGCTGGTCGACTGGATGAGCCATTACGGCCTGTTCTGGCGCGACCGCTTTGCCAACCTCAGAATCCTGTTGAAGGAGATCGATCCATGAATGATGCCGCGCTGAAATCGGACACGCAGGATATCGTGGTCGAGGAGGTTTTTCCGCATGCGCCGGAGACGATCTGGAAAACGCTGACGACAGGCGAACTGATCGCGCGCTGGCTGAAGATGCCGGCGACCGGTTTCGAGCCGGAGGCGGGCAAGCGCTTCACCTATCAGACGACGCCGGCCGGGGCGTGGGACGGCATCATTCACTGCCAGATGCTGGAGGTGATCCCGAACCAGCGTCTGGTCTATGCCTGGAAGGGCGGGCACGAGGCAAATGTCGGCTATGGCTCCCGGCTGGACACGGTCGTCAGCTTCATCCTTTCCCGGGTCGAGAACGGCACGCGGCTTCGCCTGGTGCATTCCGGCTTCGTGCTTCCGACCAACGACACGGCCTTCAGGAACATGAGCCAGGGCTGGAAGAAGGTTGTCCGCACCCTCGACAGCATCGCCTCGGAGCAGGATTCCATGGAATCGTGGCAGCAGCGAGCGTCGAAAACCTGATCGGATCGGAAGCCGGCGCCAGGACGATAAAGGCAACGGCCTCTCGGCAGACAGGAGGCAACCGACGCGGCATCCGGCGGTTTGCCGCGGGCAATGACTGGCTGCCCGGCTCAGAGCGCGTTTGTGCGCCAGCACGGCATAGTCTACCACGCCCATTCCAGCCATTCGCGCGGGCAGGACGGAGTCTGGGGCATGCACCCGTAGCTCGGCCGCGCGCCGCGGGGACGCAATGAAACCGATCCTGGCCGCGTCGCCGCGACGAATACGGTAGTTTCGGCGAGGTGACGCAATGGGAAGCACGGTTTTCGATTCGGTCTTGTTTCGCGACATGTTCGGGACGGCCGAAATGCGCGCGGTGTTTGCCGACGACGCGCTCATCGGGCGCTATATCGAAGCCGAAGTGGCGCTTGCCCGGGCGCAGGCAAGATTGGGCGTGGTGCCCCAATCCGCCGCCGATGCCATCGGCGCCGCGGCGCGCTCGATCAGGATCGACGTCGAAAAGCTGCGCCGCGAGACCGAGATTGTCGGCTACCCGATCCTGCCGCTGGTGCATCAGCTTGCGGAAGCCGCCGGCGACGCCGGCGGTTACGTGCATTGGGGCGCGACCACCCAGGACATCATGGACACGGCCAATGTGCTGCAGATCCGCGCCGCGCTGCAAATCGTCGCGCGCGACCTGCGCGAGGTCCGTGACATCCTCGTGACGATGGCCCGCAAATACCGCGACACGCCGATGGCCGGGCGAACCCATCTGCAGCAGGCCCTTCCGGTGACGTTCGGCTACAAGGCCGCGGTCTGGCTGTCGTCCATCGACCGGCATATCGAGCGGGTCGATCAGGCGCTGCCGCGGATCCTGCTCGGTGAATTCTCAGGCGCCGCCGGCACGCTTGCCTCCGTCGGCGACCGCGGCCTCGAAATGCAGAAACTGTTCTGCGAGGAACTCGGGCTGTATCAGCCGTCGATCAGCTGGCACGTCGCCCGGGACGGCATTGCCGAGTCGGTGACCTTGCTCGGGCTCATCACCGGCACCCTGGGCAAGATCGCGACCGACGTGATGCTGATGTCGGCGACAGAATTCGGCGAAGTCTCCGAGCCGTTCGTGCCGGGGCGCGGCGCCTCCTCGACCATGCCGCAGAAGCGCAATCCGATTTCCAGCGAACTGATGCTCGCCGCGGCGAAAGCCGTGCGCCAGCATGTCGCCGCGATGCTGGACGGCATGATCCACGATTTCGAGCGGGCCACCGGGCCCTGGCATCTGGAATGGGTGGCGCTGCCGGAAAGCTTCCTGCTGACGGCCGCGTCCCTGGCCAACGCCAGGTTCATGCTCGCCGGCCTCGTCGTCCACGCGCCGCGGATGCGGGAAAATCTCGACCTGACCCGGGGCCTCATCGTCGCGGAGGCCGTGATGATGGCGGCCGCACCGAAACTCGGGCGGCAAAGGGCCCACGACGTCGTCTACGAGGCCTGCCGCAACGCCATCGAAGGCGGCGGTCAGCTCGCCGACATTCTCGCCGGCTTGCCGGAGATCGCCGAAGCCCTCGGCGGCAAGGACGCGATCAGGCGTCACTGCGATCCCGCGAACTACCTCGGCCTGTGCGGCCCGATGGTCGACCGCGTTCTCGGAATTTCAGGCGCGCGGGACGGCTGATCAGCAAGGCGTCGCACGCGGCGGCTGGTGCCACGCGGCTGCGACCCGCGTTCGGCCACCGGCCTCGGCGCCGATCCGGTTGCGGGCGCATGCCGCGCCTTGCCCAGCGCTTCAGCGCGGCCCGGCGGCGGCGCTGACTCCTTTTCCATGCCTCGATCGTCTTAACCTGCAGTTGGACCCTGCAGCAGGAGGAAACCCGGATGGTGGATATTTTACACAAGGTCGGAATCGAATCGTCGTCGCTGGCGGCCACCTTTCGGGCGTTGACCACGCTCGATGGCCTTTCCGGCTGGTGGACGAGCGACACCCACGGCGAAACCAAGGTCGGCGGCGTGCTGCAATTCCGCTTTGGCGCCGGCGGTTTCGACATGAAGGTTCTCGAGCTCGATCCCGAAAGGCACGTGCTGTGGGAGGTGGTCGACGGGCCCGCGGAATGGATCGGCACCCGGATAAGTTTCGATCTCAGACAGGAAGGCGACTGGACCATCGTCCTGTTCAAGCATCAGGGCTGGAAGCAGCCGGTGGAGTTCATGCACCATTGCAGCACCAAATGGGCGGTGTTCCTGCTCAGCCTGAAGGCGCTGCTGGAGACCGGCAAGGGCGCTCCCTGGCCGAACGAAATCAAGCTCGACAGCTGGGAATAAAATCGTGACGACGCAAGCCGAGCCGGGCGTGGCTGTTCTTCCCAACCTCAATCGGCCCCTGGCCGAGAAAGGGCAGCAGGACGGCGCCGGTTCGGCGAGAATGTCGTTACCGAGCTTGAGGATCCGAAATATGCTGAACCTTCCCCCTTCCGGCTCAGGGCGACAGCGGAGTCACCATGATCGAGAGAGCTTCGGCTTGAGTGCGGCACGGTCGCCGCCGAACGGCGAACGCCGGGCGGAGCTGCTCGCTCTGGCCGATGCGCTGCGACCCGAATTGCACCGTTATTGTGCGCGGCTGATGGGATCGGTGATTGAGGGCGAGGACGTGGTGCAGGACAGTTTCGCCCGCGCACTGGTCGCGCTGGACGAACTGCAGGAAGACGCGCCGCTGCGCGCCTGGCTGTTCCGGATCGCCCACAACCGCGCGATGGATCTGTTGCGCAGCCGCGCGATCCGCGCGGCCGCGCCGATCGAGGCGGCCCACGAGGTCGCCGACCCGGCCAGCCCCGACCCCGTGGAGATGCTGATGCGCCAGGAAGCGGTCAAGACCGCGGTGTCGCGGTTTGCGGAGCTGCCCGCCACGCAGCGCAGCGTCGTCATCCTGAAGGACGTCCTCGACGAGTCGCTCGAGGACATTGCCGGGCTGCTCGACCTCACGGTCAACGCCGTGAAGGCCCACCTCGCCCGCGGGCGGGCCCGGCTCAAGGCCATCAACGCCGCGGCGCCGGCGCAGCTGGCGCCCCGCCCATCGTCACCGGCCGTGGCGCACTACGTCGCCTTGTTCAACCGGCGTGACTGGGACGGCCTGCGGGCGCTCCTGGCCGACGATGTCAAGCTGCATCAGTCGACCTATCCGCTTCGCGCCGGCGCGGCGGATGTCGGCATGTTCTTCGGCATTTACGCCACATTCGAGGGCGTCTGGCTCGCCCCGGCCTGGCTCGAGGGCCGGGAAGTGATCGCTGTGTTCGTCGACCGAGGCGACCCGAAGCCGAGTTACGTGATGTGGCTCGAGTGGCGCGACGGCCGCATCAGTTTCATCCGCGACTACCGCTACGTCCGCTACATCGTCGACGACGCGCAACTCGTGCTGGCGCCGGACGGGAAGGCCGCGGGCGAGGGCGCTGCGCCCTGATCGCCGCCGCGGGTGTTGCAAAAATGCCTTCGCCGATCGGCGAGTGATTATCCTCGCTTCCCGCGGCTTTTCCCCGCTTCCCGCCCGGCGGATCGGGCGCGGGGGCAAGGTCAGGCACCCGGACTCGCCGACACCCATCGTCGCCGCTCGCGCGCGGCATCACGGGCGACGATCCTGACACGTAAGCTCAGGCATTTCGAGCCATTGTCGTCGTCCTCGATCCTTTCGCGACCTTGATGCCCGCCTGACCAAACGTCGCCAAAATCGCGCTTCAACCCGTCGACCGCGTGGTCTATGACTTGACGGGAAGCCGCCGCGGACGATCTGTGCGGCATGAGGCAGCTCCCAAGAGACCGGTCCCCTCGCACCCTCAACCAAGGCAGGCCCCCGATGGCACGCGTGCACTGTATCACCGAAATGGGCATGGGCGTCGACGTCCACGGCCGCGACGCCACCAAGGCGGCGAGGCGCGCGGTCTCCGACGCCATCCGCCACTCCAGCGTCGGATTCTTCCGGATGCTGGGCAAGACCGCCAACGATATGTTCGTCGATGTCACCATCGGCGTACCCGACCCCGGCGCGGTCGACACCTCAGCGGTCGCCACTGAACTGCCCTACGGAACGGTCACCGTCACGGCGGTCAGGGGCGGGCTCGAGATTCCGGCGGAGCATGGCGGCGATGCCATCATCATTGCCAACGCCGCCGTGATCGTCAGTCTCGACGACGGCGCGCCCAGCTAGGCCACGCAACCAAATTCCCGGAAGCAACCGACATGACCATCACCCTCTACGGCATCAAGAACTGCGACACCATGAAGAAGGCGCGCGCCTGGCTCGACGGCCATGGTGTTCCTTACCGCTTCCATGACTACAAGACCGAGGGCATCGCCAAGGACAAGCTGAAGCACTGGTGCGATGAACTCGGCTGGGAAACCCTGCTCAACCGCGCCGGCACCACGTTCCGCAAGTTGCCCGACGGCGACAAGGAAGGCCTCAACGAACGCAAGGCCATCGCGCTGATGCTGGCGCAGCCCTCGATGATCAAGCGGCCGGTGCTCGATCTCGATGGCAAATTGCTCGCGGGTTTCAAGCCGGAGGTCTACGCCGGTGAAGTGGCGCGCCCGGGCGGGTCGCGTCGCGAAAGGTCTAGCTCAGCTCGATGACCTCGCTCGACGCGCGGTGGCTGGCGGCACCGCGGACGGAAGCCCGGTCGATGACGGCCCTGACGACGATGACCGGCGTTGCCTGGGGCCTGACGCCCATCAGGTTGGTAAGCTTGAAACCGCCGTCGATGCTGATCGCCTTGTACGAGCCGACGATCTGCTCGACGGCTTCCGCGCTCCCGAACGGCAGCAGCAGCCGCTCGTAGGAGACATCCCTGCCGTCGGCGTCGTGCACCGTCGAGATCGAATAGACCGGCCGCTTGCGCGCCAGGCAAGCGCGGTAACACGGGGCCACGCGGGCGTATAATTCCGGCCCGATGGCGTCGTCGAGATAGCGGTTGGTACGCTGCGCGGGATCGATATGTTCGTTGCCGTAAGTGGCGGCGAGCCGCGAGCCTTCCTGGTTGATCAGAAACCGAGCACCGGCGGCCTCGCCGCCGACATCGAACCGCATCATTTCCGGCAATTCTTCCTCGATGCCGGAGGGCTGGTAGTCCCTGAGGACGGGCAGGGCACGCGATTTGCCGAGCGCACGCAGCCAGGCGTCGAGCAGAACACGCTGTTTGATGGCTCGTACCACCGAGGGGTCGGCGCTCTCGAATTGCATTCGAGGGCTAACTGAATTCGATGACGTCGCCGGCCGCGATCCGGCCGGGGGAGCGGTGGAACAGGTCGCGATCGATCACGCAGCGCAGCTTCGCGGTCGGCAGCGTCTGGTTGCCCCGCATCAGATTCCTGATTTCAAAACCGCCGTCTTCGCTGATGGTCTTGAGCGAGGCGATCACGTGGGTGACCGCGCCGCCCTCGGCGAACGGCATCAGCAGCCGCTCATAGGCGACGATCCGCCCGTAGCTGTCGTCGATGTCCGAGATGGTGTAGACCGGAAGCGCGCGCTTCAGGCATTCATGGTAGACCGGCATCACCACGGGGACGAGGCGGGCGCCGAGAAATTCGTCGAGATAGCGGCCCTTGCCGGTGTGACCATAGGCGCTCGACATCCGCGTGCCGTCGCTCTGGATCATCAGCAGCGGCGGCGATCGGGTGTTCTCGACGGTATAATAAACCAGGTCCGGAAGTTCTTCGTCGAGCCGCGAGGGCTGAAATTCCTCGACGCGCGGCAATTGCTGCTCGCGGGCATAGAGCCGCAGCCAGGTGTTCAGCAGGTCCCGCTGCTTGATCGATTTGACGATCGTGAGGTTGGCGCTCTGGAATTCCAAGGCTGCACCGCCGTCGCTGCAAAAACACGTCACCATCGGGGTCGGGCGCAAATTTTTGATGAAGAAGCTAAAATGCGTCGAAATAGCCTTAATGGAGACTTTCGGTTTAGCTCGACGGCAGCCGCTGAAAACCCGCCGGCCCGAGCCCCGGCCGCCCCGGGCCATCGGACCGATGGCGCGACCGGGCCGCTGTTCGCTGTGGCGGATGCCCAGCTTTCCGCCTTGCGCAACCCCGGCCGTTGAAGGCATATACCGGCCGGAGGCGGCCGGCCCGGGACGGAATTCCAAGGCGTCCAGGGAACCTGCCGGCAAGGGAAAATTGGCCGCGCGCGAGGGGGGCTTCGCGACGATGGCCGATGGGGGAAACTTGATTGGCCGATGAGTTCATTCTCGAAACCCATGGATTGACCAAGGAATTCGCGGGCTTTTTTGCCGTTCGCGATGTCGGTCTGAGGGTTCGCCGTGGCAGCATTCACGCGTTGATCGGTCCGAACGGGGCCGGCAAGACCACGTGCTTCAACCTTCTGACCAAATTCCTGAAGCCGTCCGCGGGCAAGATTCTATATAAGGGACAGGATATTACCGCGCTGGCGCCGGCCGACGTGGCGCGCCTCGGGCTGGTCCGCTCGTTCCAGATCTCGGCCGTGTTCCCGCATCTGACGGCGCTCGAGAACGTGCGGGTGGCCCTGCAGCGCCAGCACGGACACTCGTTCGACTTCTGGCGCTCCAAGACCGTGCTCGACCGCTTCAACGGCCGCGCCCATGAACTGCTCGACGATGTCGGCCTCAGCGAATTTGCAACCACGCCGGCGGTCGAGATGCCCTATGGGCGCAAACGCGCGCTGGAAATCGCGACCACGCTGGCGCTCGATCCGGAAATGATGCTGCTCGACGAGCCGATGGCCGGGATGGGCCATGAGGACATCGACAAGATCGCCGCGCTGATCAAGCGGATCTCCTCGAAATACACCATCCTGATGGTCGAACACAATCTGAGCGTGGTGGCCAACCTGTCCGATATCATCACCGTGCTGACCCGCGGTCACGTGCTGGCGGAAGGCAATTATGCCGACCTGTCCAGGGACGAGCGCGTCAAGGAAGCCTATCTGGGAGCCGGGCATGGCTGACGTGAAAGCCGAAGCCGCAGCCAAGACCGCGGCCACGCTACCGCCCGGCAAACCGGTGCTGACGGTCAGGGATCTGCAGGCCTGGTACGGCGAGTCGCACATCCTTCACGGCGTCGATTTCGACGTCAATGCCGGCGAGGTCGTGACGCTGCTCGGACGCAACGGCGCCGGCAAGACCACGACGCTGAAATCGGTGATGGGGATCATCGGCAAGCGCACCGGCTCGATCCGCTTCAACGATTCCGAGATCATCCGGACCTCGTCGGACAGGATCGCCCGCATGGGCGTCGCCTTCTGTCCGGAGGAGCGCGGCATTTTCGCCAGCCTCGACGTGCGCGAGAATCTGATGCTGCCGCCGATCGTGCGCCCGGGCGGGCTGTCGCTGGATCAGATCTTCGAGCTGTTTCCCAACCTCAAGGAGCGGCTCAACAGCCAGGGCACCAAATTGTCCGGCGGCGAGCAGCAGATGCTGGCGATCGCGCGGATCCTGCGTACCGGCGCCCGGTTCCTGATGCTGGACGAGCCGACCGAAGGCCTCGCGCCGGTCATCATCCAGCAGATCGGCCACACCATCGCCCGGCTCAAGTCGGAGGGCTTCACCATCCTCCTGGTCGAGCAGAATTTCCGCTTTGCCGCCACCGTCGCCGACCGTTTTTTCATCGTCGAGCACGGCAAGATCATCGATGGTTTCGCCAATGCCGAGCTGTCGGCCAACATGGACAAGCTTCACACCTATCTCGGCGTCTGAAAACAAAACGACACGATCAAAAGGGAAGACGACATGAAGAACAAGAACAAGAAAATGATTTCCACGCTGCTGCTCGGGACGGCGCTGGCGCTTGCCGGCGGCAACCTGGCCCTGGCGCAGGACAAGACCGTGAAGATCGGCGCGCTGAGCGATCAGTCCGGGCTCTACGCCGACCTCGGCGGTCCCGGCTCGACGCTGGCCGCGCAGATGGCGGTCGAGGATTCCGGAATGACGGCCAAGGGCTGGAAGATCGACATCATTTCCGGCGACCACCTCAACAAGCCCGACGTCGGCGTCAATATCGCGCGGCAATGGTTCGACGTCGAGAAGGTCGACGTCATCGTCGACGTTCCGAATTCCGGCGTGGCGCTCGCGGTCAGCAACCTGGTGAAGGAAAAGAACGGCGTCCTGCTGGATTCCGGCGCCGGCAGCTCCGACCTGACCAACGCGCAGTGCACGCCGAACACAATCCACTGGACCTACGACACCTATACGCTGGCGCACGGCACCGGCTCGGCGCTGGCCAAGAGCGGCGGCGATACCTGGTTCTTCCTCACCGCCGACTATGCCTTCGGCGCCGCCCTCGAACGCGATACCACCGCGGCGGTGCAGGCGGCGGGCGGCAAGGTGCTCGGCGGTGTCAAGCATCCGCTCGGCACCTCGGACTTCTCGTCCTTCCTGCTGCAGGCCCAGGCCTCCAAGGCCAAGGTCATCGGCCTGGCCAATGCCGGCGCCGATACCACCACCGCGATCAAGCAGGCCGCCGAGTTCGGCATCACCGCCGGCGGCCAGAAGCTCGCTGCGTTGCTGCTGTTCATCACCGACGTCAATTCGCTCGGTCTGGCCACCGCGCAGGGCCTCAACTTCACCGAGACCTTCTACTGGGACCTGAACGACCAGGACCGCGCCTTCGCCAAGCGCTTCCAGGAGCGCATGAAGAACCACAGCATGCCGACCATGGTGCATGCCGGGGTGTATTCCAGCCTGCTGCATTACTTCAAGGCGCTGGAAGCGCTCGGCGGCAATCCGCATGACGGCGCCAAGGTGGTCGCCAAGA
>Ga0302276_10002487_pt1 | contig 16142 bp, 11 predicted proteins | sample III_Bog_N2_3_FD_198768 | JGI IMG/M metagenome (GOLD analysis project Ga0302276, IMG submission 198768) | Peat permafrost microbial communities from Stordalen Mire near Abisko, Sweden - III_Bog_N2_3 | ecosystem: Environmental > Terrestrial > Soil > Wetlands > Peat | place: Sweden: Abisko...
TGGCCAGCCCCACCCTTTACGGGATGATGACGGAGGAAATCAACTATTCCTACGAGGGCGGACTCTATGGTGAACTCCTGCGCAACCGCACCTTCAAAGCCGGGGCGACCAACGCCCTGTATTGGAACCCGGTGGGCGGGGGCGCCCTCTCCCTGGATTATGACCAACCGCTGAACGCCGCCCTGAATGTCAGTTTGAAACTCGATGCGACCAGCGCCACACCGGACGCTCCCGCCGGCTTCGCCAACGCCGGTTACTGGGGCATTCCCATCCGGCCCAACACCCTTTACCGCGCCTCGTTCTACGCCCGCACAGACGGCAAATTTGCCGGTCCGTTGACCGTGGCCCTCGTCAGCGCCCCCGACGGCCTACCCCACGGCGAAGTCCGGCCGGCCAGCGCCGAGGTCAGCCAGTTGACGGCCGAATGGAAAAAATATGAGGTCACGCTGACCACCGGGGACGCGCCCGCGTCCAAGAACGCCTCCTTCCGCATCACCACCGACCAGCCCGGCACGATCTGGTTCAGCCAGGTCTCGCTGTTCCCGCCCACCTATGACAACCGGCCCAACGGCAACCGCCCCGCCCTCATGGAATTGATGGCCGACATGAACCCGCAATTCCTGCGCTTCCCCGGCGGCAATTATCTCGAGGGCAACGAGATCGCCAACCGTTTCGATTGGAAAAAGACCATCGGCGACACCGCCGAACGTCCCGGCCATCGCAATGACGGCTGGGGCTACTGGTCCACCGACGGCCTCGGGCTGCTCGAATTCCTCGAATGGTGCGAAGACCTCCGCATGCAACCCGTGCTGGCCGTCTATGCCGGTTATTCGATGCACCAGCGCCACGTCACCCCGGGCGACGACCTGGATCCCTACGTGCAGGACGCCCTGGATGAAATCGAATACGTCACCGGCCCGACCACCAGTTCCTGGGGCGCCCGCCGCGCCAAGGATGGCCATCCCGACCCTTTTCCGCTGAATTATGTGGAAATCGGCAACGAAGACTGGTTTGACCAATCCAACACCTACGACGCCCGGTTCACCCAGTTCTTCAAAGCCATCAAGGCCCAATATCCGAAGCTCCAGTGCATCTCCACCATCGGCAGCACCGAACCCAAAGCCAAGCGCGTTCACACCGTGCAACCCGACCTGCTGGACGATCATTTTTACCGCACCCAACAGGAGATGCGGTTGCACGCCCACGACTATGACAGTTACGACCGCCACGGCCCGAAAATCTTTGTCGGCGAATGGGCCACGCGCGTGGGCAGCCCCACCCCCAACCTCGCCGGAGCCCTCGGCGACGCCGCCTGGATGACCGGCCTGGAACGCAACTCCGACCTCGTGCTCATCTCCAGTTACGCGCCCCTGTTCGTGAACGTCAGCGATCTGGCCTCGGGCCGCACCCGGGGCGGTTCCATGCAATGGCCGACGGATTTAATCGGCTACGACGCCTTCACCAGCTACGGTTCGCCGGCTTATTACGCTCAGAAAATGTTCAGCAACAACCATGGCGACCAGATCCTGGCCACCGACTCCCAAGGCATCCCTGTGGAAAGCTGGCAGCCGCCGGTCCGCCGCAGCCGGAATCCAAATCCGGCCACGGCCACGAACAACGCCGCCGCCGGCACCAACTCCACACCTGCGGCGCTCCCCCCCAAACAAAGTCTCCCCACTCTCTTCTTTGACGCCACCCGTGATAGTCATGACGGCATCCTCTATTTGAAAATCGTCAATATCCGCAGCCATTCCCAGCGCGTTCATGTGATCATTGACGGGGCCAAACAGGTGAACCACGAGGGCGAAATCATCACCCTGACCTCCGCCAACCCCGACGACACCAACTCGATCAAGAACCCTCAAAAAGTGGTCCCCCGCACCGCCCTGTTAAACGATCTCGGCCGGGATTTCACCCCCACGCTGGAACCCAATTCCATCAACATTCTAAAAATCCACACCGTATTATAAACCCACGGCGGGACCAGCACCGGCTGACAAGGTTAACGGTCCGACTTCGCGGCGGGATTATCCAGGCCCGTGCCGGTGACATTATCCACCGCGATCAACGGACCGTCAAAACCCGTGACATTGATGCCGGCCAGTTTCACATTGACCATGTTCGCCAGTGAAATCCCCCGGCCGCAGGTGCCGGTGATATCGGTGAGCGTCAAGCCGTCGAGCACCCGCTGGGGGGGGACATTTTTACCCACCACCAGATCGGCGACATGATTCAATTGGATGTGGTTGAAGGTGAGGTTTTTCACCAGCGACCATTTATCCACATCGCCCGGCACGGGATCTTTGGCTTGGATGCCCTTTTTCAGCAGGTCAATTCCGATGAAGGTCGGGGAACGATTGATGATGAGATTTTCGCCGGTGATGTCCTGCATGTAACCGCCGCGTCCGTCGCGGCTTTTGATGTAGATGGCGTTCTGCCGGCCCGCGAGGATGCAGTTCTCAATCCGGATGTTGCGGATGCCGCCGGACATTTCGGTGCCAATGCCAATGGCGGCGAAGATGCTGCTCGTCAGGGAACAATCCCGGATGGTGATGTTTTCCGTGGGCCGGCCCAGGGTCTGGGCGGAGAGCCCGCGACCGGATTTGAGGGAAATGGCATCATCGCCGGTGTCAATGGTGGTGTGCTCGATCACCACATCGCGGCAGGAGTCCACGTCAATGCCGTCGCCATTGTCGTTGATGGAGCGGATGGTCAGTCCGTTGACGGTGAGGTTCTGGCAGAACAGCAGGTGGATGGACCAGAGCTGCTCGTATTCCGTGGAGAAATTTTCCAGCACGGCGTTGGTGCAGTCGGTCAATTCAATGAGGACCGGCCCGCGGGGGTTCCGCAATTTGCCGAGGCCGATGGGCGGACCGAAGATGGACCCGGAGCCGGTGATGGTGACGTGGGCGGCCTGGCTGGCGGAAAGCAACGCGCGATGGCCATCGCGGAATTCCCCCTCAAAGCGGACTTGTTCCAGCGGATAATCCGCAATGTCCGGACTGCCCATCAGGTTTGATTTCTTCTCCAATTGCAGGGTGGTGTTGGCGTGGATGACCAGGCTGCCGGTGAGGTAAACCCCCTCCGGCACGAGGATCGTCCCGCCCCCGTTCGTGGCGCAGGCGTCCAACGCCTGCTGGAGGGCGACCGTGTCCTTGGTGAGGCCATCCCCTTTGGCCCCGAAATCGCGCACGTTAAAAGTGTTTTTGTCCGCCGCCGGTGCGGATACACCGACAATGACCAAGGCCAGGCCGAGAATAAGTTTTCCAATCATGGTTGATAAAGAATGGACATTAATACCACCACGTCAACTGTCTTTGCGCCGTTTTGGCGTCAGATTTTTGTATGAGCGCCCCCGGGTGGGCAAAGCCAAAAATCGGGGAAATTGGCCTCCCGAAGCGGCAAAACTCCGCCCGGATTCCGCTGGCGACGGTCGGGGCGAGGCCTGGGCGGGCGCGGGTCAGGCGCCGGTTTGCCGGCGGGCGATGCGGCCATACCAGAAGCCGGAGGCGGCAAAGATGACAGCGCACGCGCTCGTGAAGGCGATCAGATAAGGCGAGGGCAAATAATAATCAGCCCCGATGGCGCCACCCGCCGAGAGGGCGGCGCATAAATAGCTGTAATAAGCGCTGGCCCGGGCGCTCTGAACGCTTTTTTGCAGGATGGCTTGCATGGCCCGGTCATCGCGGGCCAGCGCGTCGGCACAACCGGGGGAGCATACCAGCCGGGGATTCGCATCGGCGGGCCGGGCGCAGTCCGGGCACAGGCCGCGTCCGCAATAGGCGCAGACGCCGATGGCGTCGGTGGGGTGGCGATGGCATTTCATGCTGGCGGAGAGCATGCCTGAGCCGGGGCGGGAATGCAAATGGAGCGGACGAATTGCGCCCGGCCCGGGGAAAGGCTAGACTGGCCGCGTGGCGGACATTGTTTTAACCACGCTCAACGCGAAGTATATCCATGCGGCCTTTGGGTTGCGCTATCTCATGGCCAACCTCGGGCCGCTCCGGGGTCGTGCCACGCTGGCGGAATTTGACATCAACCAGCGGCCGCTGGACATCGCCGAGGCGTTGCTGGCGCAGAACCCGAAAATCATCGGCTTGGGCGTATATATCTGGAACGTGGAACCCACGGCGGAAGTGCTGGCCGTGATCCGGCGGGTGCGGCCCGAGATCAAAATCATCCTTGGCGGACCGGAGGTCAGTTACGAGACGGAATCCCAGCCCATCGTGCAACTCGCGGACCATGTCATCACGGGCGAGGCGGACCTGAAATTCGCGGAGGTCTGCGCCGGGTTGTTGGGCGGCTCGGACTCGTGGCCGAAAATCATTCCGGCGGAACCGCCGGATTTTTCGCACCTGGCGCTGCCCTATGAATTTTATACGGCGGATGACCTGGCGCACCGGATTGTCTATGTGGAGGCCTCGCGCGGCTGCCCGTTTACCTGCGAATTCTGCCTGTCGTCCCTCGAGATTCCCGTGCGGGCGGTTCCCCTCCCGGTCTTGCTGGAGGAATTGCAGCAACTGCTGGATCGCGGCTTGAAGCAGTTCAAGTTTGTGGATCGCACTTTCAATCTGAATATCGCAGTCAGCCAAACCATTCTCGAGTTCTTCCTGGAACGCAGCCAGCCGGGCCACTTTTTCCACTTCGAAATGATCCCCGACCGACTGCCCGGGGCGCTGCGGGCGGTCATCGCCAAATTCCCGCCGGGGATGCTGCAATTTGAAGTGGGGGTGCAGACCTTCAATCCCGAGGTGGGCGGGTTGATCAGTCGCCGGCAGAATTACGAGAAGCTGGCGGACAACTTCACTTTTTTGCGCCGGGAAACCGGCGTGCATCTGCACGCCGATCTGATTGTGGGTCTGCCCGGTGAATCGCTGGAGAGTTTTGCCGCTGGTTTCGACCGGCTCATCGCGCTGGGGCCGCAGGAGATTCAGGTGGGCATCTTGAAACGCCTGCGCGGCACGCCGATCATCCGGCATGATGCGGAATGGCGGATGACTTATCATCCGCATCCGCCTTACGAAATCCTCTGCAACCGGCTGTTGGATTTTGCCACACTGCAACGGTTGCGGCGTTTCGCCAAGTATTGGGAGCTGGTGGGCAATAGCGGCAATTTCCGCCACACCACGCCGCTGTTGTGGCCGGCGGGGGCTTCGCCGTTCCAGTCGTTTTTGCGCTGGAGCGATTGGCTGTTCGCCCGCGTTGGGAAAACGGACAGTATCGCACTGGTGCGGCTGATGGAATTGTTGTTTGAATTTCTAACCGGCGAACTGGCGTTGGAACCCCGGCTGGCCGCCGAAACGCTCTGGCGGGATTACCAACACGGCGGCCGGTTCGACAAACCGGGGTTCATGAAGGATTACCTGCCCGCATCCGCCCAGCGCGTCCCGCGCCCGGCCCGGGCCGCCCTCCCCAAACGCCAGGCCCGGCATCTGGTGTAGTGGTGGGCAAGCGACCGCCCGCCGCCGACCGGGAGATCGCCGGGGAAAACCCCGGCGCTGGCGAAACCGGTTCAGGAGGGTGGGAGTGCGGTTACCACCAGAAAACCGTGTCATTGTCCGTGCGTGGGACCATCGGGGCGTCAAATTTGCGCCATTCGGCATGCCCGTCCTTATACCCGATGTCGCCGCCCGTCGGGATGTTATGAGAATTTAAATGCGGAGTGGTTTGCGGGTAAACCAGCCCATTCACTGTGAACCCCCCCGGCACACTACTATAGTTGTTCCCGGGATGATTGTAACCAGGCAGGGTTTGATTGACACTGATGATGGCGTCCATAATCAGCTCACGATTGGAAGTGGACACCCGGACCGAATTATCTCCGGTCGCGGGGAAATTGGGGATTATTTCCGATTGCAGCGTGGTGTTTTGATTGGTGGGATCAATCTTGCTGGAAGTTCCCGACAAGGCCAGCGCAAATCCGATAACATGAAAGCCGCCGGGGTCACTGGCGCTGGGACCGGTCATGCCATAATTCCAAAGGGTTGAATTGGCGCCATAGCCCGGACCCGACCAATTTTGGAGATCGCCAAATTTTGGCGCGGTTCCGGGACAGTAAAAGGTCTTCGGCAACATGCCGGCCTGCAGTAATACTTGAGCGGCGTTATCGGGAAAATCCCAGGCCCATTCGGGCGTTCCACCACCCGCAATCTGCTGGATCAAGGGGAGCTTGTCATTGTACTGGCCGCCATAGATGTTAAACGCCAGTTCGAATTGATGCACGTTGGACAGGCATTGCATGCGCAGGGCTTTGGCCTTGGCCGCAGCCAGCGCCGGCAGGAGCATGGCCGCCAGGATGGCGATGATGGCGATGACCACCAGCAGTTCGATCAGGGTGAAGGCACGGGCCAGCCGGGATTTCCGGCGGTTGGGATGGCGCCGGCACGGAGCCGTCCGGCGGATGGGTGTGGGTGTGGGGTTCATGGGTTTAGTTAGTGCGCGTTTTTTGTTGGCTACCAGGCAAGGGAAGTGGGGTTGGGTGGGGCCTGGATGGGGCGTCCGGCAACGGGCCGCACGACCACGGGGGACACCCCTCGAGCCGGCGGTCCCGCCGACCGGGAGTGGCAAAGGAAACAGGGCATGACATGTTTTAGGTTTTTCTCAAGCACAACGACCCCGGGCCTGACCAGCCCCGGGCTCACGCCCTGGCAAGCGGGAAAAAACCGCGCGCCCGGCGTCTGAGCGACCGGAGGGATCCCGGATTTCACACCGGCCCAAGGGGTTGCAGAAACATAGCACGCGGGGAAACGCCGGACAACGCCATTTTGCGCACAGATTTAGCCATTTTGCGCAGCTCCCGGCGGAGCCTGGGCCGGGCGCGTCCGGAGCATCGCATATCCTGCGGCCACGAATATTTTTCGCCGGAGGCCGGTCCCACCTTGGAGCCACCCCCAGGAAAAACGACGGGCCGGCGCGTTCCAGCAGGCTTTTTACGCCGCCGGCCAACGCGGTCCCCGTGACGTGGAGCTAAAGTCACACCGGTTTCCACCGATAAGACAGGTGTTGGGACCGGCCGTCAGCCGCCGATAAGTGTGACAGGGTTAAACCAATGGTGAACCGCCCTTTAACTGGTTCGCCCGCGACATGGATGTCGCGTAAAAACAATGCCCCCTGCGGGGGCGACTCACGGATGGAGTTAACAGTATGCCATTAGTAATAAACACAAACATATCGGCGGAACAGACGTCTGCATTTCTGGAGAAATCCAGCAACAACCTGAGCAAGTCGCTCGAAGAGCTGTCGTCCGGTTCCAAAGTAAACTCACCGTCGGATGACAGCGCCGGGCTGGCGGTGTCCATGAACCTGACGGAACAAATGGGGGATAATTCGGCGGCGTCGGACAACGTCAGCAATGCCATTTCATTCAACCAGACCCAGGACGGTTACCTGCAGCAGGTCAACAGCGCCCTGGACCGGATGAGCGAATTGTCCGTGCAAGCGCAGGACGTGACCAAGTCAAACAGCGACCGCACCCTGTATCAACAGGAGTTCAACACCCTGGCCGACTACGTTAACAACGTGGCCACGCAGAGCTTCAACGGGGTCAGCCTGTTTAACGGCAACTCGCTGGCGGTGACGACCGACAGCAGCGGTGGCACCTTCGACAACGCCGGGGTAAACCTGGGCGCATCGGTCTATTCGCACCTGGCCAGTGAGTCGATTGCCACCACCACGGGGGCGGTGGCCGCGTTGACCGCCGTGCAGTCGGCCGTCACGCAACTCGCTTCGGATCGGGCCACGCTGGGCACCAACGAAGAAACGCTGACCAATTACAGCAATCAGCTCGAGACGCTGAACAACAACCTCTCCGCCGCCAACAGCCAGATCATGGATGTGGACGTGGCGACCGAGAGCACGGCCTATGCCCAGGAAAACATCCTCGTGCAGACCGGCACGGCGATGTTGGCCCAGGCCAATTCCCAACCGCAAATCGCGCTCAAGCTCCTGAGCTAAGCACCCGGTTTGACGGCCCGGTGAAACTTCCCGGACGGCGTTCGCGCCGTCCGGTTTTTTTTGCCCCCGGGCGGCGCAAAATACCGCGGACTTCCAAGTCTGCTGTTTGGCGGGTTTTCAAACCCGCAGGCCGTTGAATCCGGTGGCGCCCTTGATCTTCGGCTGGTCTGCCGATTTGGAAACCGGCGATACGGCAGACTGGGAAGTCTGCGGTACAAAAAACCGCCAACAACATCGGGATGCACCGGGGGCGGCGGCCCGCCGCGCTTTGCCCTTGCACCGCATGGCGGGGTCCGGCAATTTGAGTCACCGAATGAAACATTTCATGGATTTGTCCGCCCGGTGGCCGCTGCTGGCCGTCATTTTCTTTACCGCCCTCGTTTCCATCCGTGCGGCGGCGGCGGACGAAGCGACCAACGCACCGGAGTTGCAGGTGGCGGAGCCCATGCTGCTGGCGATTCCCCAGGCCGGTTTTGGCCGGGATTATCTGTTCACGGCGTCCATCATTCCGCAGGGGGGCTCGCCGACGAGCCATGGATTGTCGGGCCGCGTGGTGCGCTTCGAACTGTTCGCGGACGGCGTGGATCTGTATGAATCCACCCGGGGATTGGTGGTGACGACCGATCTGCCGGCGCGCCGGCTGCTGGCCAGTTTCCCCATTGTCCGGCAGGACACCAACCGGGTGGTGGTGGATTTCAACAAGGGGATGCGCCAGGTGTTCACTGAATCGTGGATCGGCGGCGGCGACCTCAACCTCGAGGAGCATGACACGGTGCTGGAAGTACCCGAGAGCCGCGTGTTTGAAATGCGGCGGGACGCCGGCCGCCTGATCATCCGCCAGAGCGTGCAGACTCGCAGCCGCGAAGCCGATCAGGATCTCCAGGCGCGGTATGAGGCGCGCTATTTCATCACCCCCTACACGCCCGGAAATTTCGCGGGGAAGGAACCCAACGCGGTGGACGGCCGCTATACCCGTTTTTTTGAAACCGAGGGGCGCCTGGAACCCGGCACCGGCCGCGTCTCGGCCCGGATTGACCGGTTTGCCCTGCCGGCTCCGGTGGTGTTTTATTATTCGGCCAACACCCCGCCGGAATATGTCGAAGCCGTCCGCGACGGCATCCAATATTGGAACCTGGCCTTTGGCCGGGAAATCGTGCAGGCCCGGCCCGCGCCGGCGGGCGTGACCGCCCCGGACGCCAAATACAACATCGTTCAATGGGTGCCGTGGGATCGCGCGGGTTTTGCGTATGCGGATGTCCTCAGCGACCCGCTGACGGGTGAGTCGCTGCACGGCCAGGTCTATCTCACCAGCGCGTTCAGCTTTGTCGGCCAGGCCCGCGCCCGCGTGCTGCTCCGCGCGCTGGAGGAAATGGCCGGACCGAAGCAGGCTGACCAGCCGGGCGCGGCGGCACCCCTGGCCGTGCCGTTTCTGAATTCGGCCGAGTGCTGCGAAACCGACCCGCGCGTCTATGCCCGCCAACTGGCGAACGGTCTGCAGGATTTGCTGGCCAGCGACACCCTCACCGACGCGGCTGTGCTGCGCGTCTCGCAGGATTATGTGCGCGAAGTGGTCGCGCATGAGGTCGGGCACATTCTCGGTCTGCGCCATAATTTCGCCGGCAGCCTGGCCGCCAACCTGACCGACCAGGAATTGGATGATTGGTTCAAAGCCTATCTCACCGGTCAGCCGCTCGATGCTTACACCAACAAGCTGGCCTCGAGTTCCATGATGGAATACACCGTTTTCAAGGGCTCCGTCTTCATCGGTTGGCGGATGCGGACCCACCCGGAAGCCCTGCCCCACGACCGCGCCGCCATCCGCTGGGGGTACTACGACAGTCCCGAGGCCCGCACCAACAAAATGCTCTTCGCCACCGACCAGGACATCGGGCGTTATGGCGACGTGCGCCCGTTTGACTTCGGCCCCGATCCCGTCGTCAGCGACTATGCCGACACCGCCAAAATCATTGACCTCCTGCCGAACTCAGTCATTGAAGAATTCATCCGCGCCCGCGCCCCGCGGAATCCCAACGACCGCCTCCCCTTGGAACAGGTGGACCTGGACGCCATCAGCTACGCCCAGGAAATCGCCGGGCACTTCGTGGACGCGCTCAAATGGTTCGCCGCCGACACCCGCTCCCTCCGCGTGGAAAACCAGTTTGATTACATCGGCGAACTGAACCTCAAGGAACGGCACCAGGCCCACTGGCGGGATCTCAACCGCCAGCTCGACCGGCTGGGCGGGGTGGACCGCGCATTCTTTTCCGCGCTGCCGGCGGAGTTCAAGCTGGACCTGAAAGACCCGCCCGCCGGATTGCCGGTCGTGCCGCGCTTGAGCGCCACCAACCTCTCGGTCCGCCTGGAAAAACTCCTTGGTTCCACCAATTACGCCGTGTTCGTGGGCTTGGACGACAAAAAATACCGCTTCACCCCGGACGAACGCGCCCTGATCCTCAAACGCGGCCGGCAATGTTTTGATGAACTGGAAAAAGAACTCGTCAAACAAATCTGCCTGCACTTGGAAAACGCCCCGCGCGATCTCGGGGTGGAAGCCAATGACGGCGTGGCCGAGGATGACAGTGTCGCCAAACTGGAACAGCGCATCATCGAAGTGGCGAAATACGTCGTCACCGCCCGGGATGACAGCAAACGCATTGAGGGCCGGGTGGACAAGAGTCAGGTGGCCGTCCCGGTGTTTAAATACGACCAGGCCACCCGCGTGGCCGCCGCCAAAATGCTCAACGAAAAAACCGGCTCCTACAAAGACTGGGCCGACGATGCCAAGGGCGACCTCAACAACGATTTGAAGAAAGAAGTGGTGGACGCCCTGAACCTGGATCATTTCAAGGACTTCAGGGTTTCCCTCCTCTCCCGGCCGTTGCGCGACTGGTATCAGCAGCAGCAGGAACTGCTGGCCCTGCTGCCCCCCTCGCCGCCCGCTCCCGGAGCGTCCGCCCCGCCGCCGCTACCCACCAAATAATGCGGCGTCCAGCGCCCGCCGTATCCGCGCACCGCCACCCGATCGGGGTGGAGACAAGGGTTGGCTTGCCTGTCACCACACAGATTAATCGTCAGTGGCATTGGATTCCGAAACCGCAATTCTCATACAGCCGGTGAGAGAATCGGCGGCGGCGACTCCGTTAGCGCCCATTTCGGAAATCGTGTCCCTCCCGGTTTCCTCAACTGACCCCAAACACCAGGATCGCCCGGGGCGGGATGGTGATGGCGGCGGAATAGGGGAGGTTGTGCATTGGGCCGCCGCCGGCGTTGATGCCGCCGTAATTCCCCACGGCCAGGGGGTTGACCCAATTGTCGTAGATGTCGCTGTTGAAGAGTTCGGCCCACTGGCCGCTGAGCGGGAACCCCAGTTGGTAGCCAAAAAAGGGTGCATCGTTGAGGCTGGCGACCACGACGACGTCCAAGCCTTCGCCTTCGATCCACCGGTGGAAGGCGAGGACGCGGTCGTTGTTGCTGGAGTAGTAGGCGTTGATATTCTGGCCGCGCAGGGCGGGTTGGTTCCAGCGCAGGCGGATGAAGTCCTGGGTGAACCGCAACTGGTCGCTCATGGATTTATCGCCGGCATTCAGGCCGGCCCAGTTGATGAGGTTGGTGCCGGCGGGATTTTCGTTCCATTGTTTGTCTTCCAGAAATTCCTGGCCCATGAACAACTGGGGGATGCCGGGGGCCGCGAGCAGGAGTCCGGTGGCGACTTTGGAGCGGCTGCGGGCGTAAAAGGACCGGGTGTTTGAGCCGTCCGCCAGCAGGGGAATCCGGGGATTCCGGCCGACATACACTTCGTCGTGGTTTTCGACGCAGGGCACGGCGTTCCACGCCTGCGGCAGGCCGGGCGGATAGAGACTGGCCCGGATGGCGTCCATGCTGACCTGGCTGGATTGACCATATGCGGCGGCTTGAATGGCACTGCGGACGGAGGACCGCAACGCATCGTGCTGGACGGTGTCAAAGCCGGTGCCCCCCTGACTGACGGGCTGGACGATGGACAACACGGAAGCGGAAAATTCGCCGGGCCAGTATTCGGCGTTTTCCAGAGCCCGATCCCGGACATAGCGGACGGTGTTGGTCAAGTTCTGGCAGAAGGTCCAGCCGGTGGGTTGGTTGGCCTGGAGCAGGTCGCTGATTTCATCATAGCGAAAGCCGTCGCCATGACATTCGGTCAAAAAGAAGGTCGCGTTATCAATGAGGAACTGGCAGACCGCCTGTTTCCACAGGGCGAAGGACAAGCCGCCGGCAATGCCCACGCTCGTAAAGTAGAGGCTGTTGTTATTGTCGGCGGGATTGGCTGCGCGGTCCCAGAAATAGATGCTTTCATCATCGCCATTGAAGCCGCCGGCATGGTTGTAAACGACGTCAAAGGCCACGGCGATGCCGTAAACATGGCAGAGGTCCACCAGCGCTTTGAGCTGGTTCGCCCCGCTGCTGATTTGCGCAACGGTCAACGGGGCCAGTCCCTTGGCGGCAAGCAAGCCATTGATGGTTCCCAGGTAGGTGCCCAGCAGCGTCGCATCGTTGACGGTGTAAAGGGTGTCGGGCGAGAACAAGTCGGTGCCGTCGTAACCCATGTCGGGATGTTCCTCGCATTCGGTCACAGGCAGGGGTTGGAGCATATTGATGCCCAACGCGACGAGGTAGGGGATTTTGGCGATTACATCCAGAAACGTTCCGCACTGGGGAAACGCGGCCGGCGCATACGTACCGATGTGGATTTGGTAAATGATCAGGTTGGAATAATCGGGGGTGACGAAATTTTGATCGTGCCAGGGGTAGGAATCCGGCGATCGGAGGATGCAATTGACGCCAATGGGGAAGGTGGGGTTGGGCGTCAATTCGCGCGCGTAAGGATCGCGTTTGTAACCCGTGCTCCCGCCGGCGGGGCCGACGACATAGTATTTGTAGTTGTCGCCTTCAGCCGCATTCGCAATAAAACCGGTCCAGTAGCCGGAGGCATCCCGCGTCAGCAAGAGGTCGGGATTGGTGTTGGTATTCCAGAGGGCGACGCCGCGAAAGGTGCCGTTGATGTAAACCGCCTGGGCGGACGGAGCCCAGACTTTGCAGGTGGCGCCGCCACCCGGGACCAAATTGACCCCCATCGGGGTGCCCGATTGGATGTTCGTCTGTGGTAAAGCCATAAAAATGTCTCCTAATGTTCGACTTGCAGGCCGATTATAGGCAGGTGCGGGCGGAAAAGCAAGGAAAATAATGCGCGAAAAATAATCAGCGAGTCCCTGGCCGGAACCAGGCCGTTGAAAAAAAGTTTAACCGCAGATGAACGCAGCAACGGTGTTCTTCTACGGATCAAATCTTTGCATTCGGGAGTGGGAAAAGGGCCGATGGTCATTGCTCATCGGCTGGGGTTATAATGCGTCGCTCTTCCGAGACGCCGCTACGCTCCATTTCGACGCGCTCCGGCGGTTGGGTAAAACGCCGGGGCGTCGTCGCCTGCGAGAGCAATGGGGCGGCGTCACACGCCGCCGAAGCGGCGGTGGCGGCGGGCGTATTCCTCGAGGGCGGCCAGCAGTTGCGGCTTGCGAAAATCCGGCCAGAGCGTCGGGGTGATCACGAGTTCCGAGTAGGAAATCTGCCAGAGCAGGAAGTTGCTCACGCGCATCTCGCCGCTGGTGCGGATGAGCAGGTCCGGGTCGGGGATATTTCGGGTCCACAGATGGTCGGAAATCACTTTCTCGGTGATGTCGGCCGGCTCGATCTGGCCGGTCTTGACCTTCTCGGCCAGGCGGCGGACGGCGTCCACAATTTCGATGCGACTGCCATAGCTCAGCGCCATCACCAGGGTCAGGCCGTTGTTCTTGGCGAGAATGGCGATGGATTTTTTGAGGTGGTCCTGCACCACGTCGGGCAGCCGCCAGATTTGGCCGATGACTTCCAGCCGCACGTTGTTTTTGTTCAACTCGGGCGTTTCGGTTTTCAGGTAATGGACGAGATATTTCATCAGCGCGTCCACCTCCTCCTGCGGCCGGTTCCAATTTTCGGCGGAAAAGGCGTAGAGGGTCAGGTATTTGATGCCCAGCTCGCCGGCGTTACGGATGACGGCGCGGGCGGATTCCGCCCCCTGGCGGTGGCCCTCGATGCGCGGCAACCCGCGTTGTTTGGCCCAGCGGCCGTTGCCATCCATGATCACCGCCACGTGCTGGGGCAGGCTGGTGCGGGCCTCGGGACTCAACTGGAGGGCGGCGGCGCTCACACAAAGATGGTTTGTTCCCGGGCGGGGCCCACCGAGGCGATGAACAATTTGGCGTCGGACAATTCGGCGATGGCTTTGAGATACGCCCGCGCTTTCGGGGGCAGTTCTTTCCAGGATTTCGCCTTGTCGGTGGGGGTCAGCCAGCCTTCAAACTCCACATAAACGGGCTCGCATTCGGCCAGCAATTGGGCGTCGTTGGGCACAAAGTCAAAGCGCTCTTTGCCGTGCCGGTAGGCGATGCAAACCTTGATGGTGGCCACGGTGTCCAAACCGTCGAGATTCGTGACGGCCAGTTTATCAATGCCGTTGACCATGGTGGCGTGGCGGGTGGCGACGGCATCGAACCAGCCGCAACGGCGGGCGCGCCCGGTGGTGGCGCCGAATTCCCGGCCCATGCCGTGGAGCAAATCGGAAATCTCGGCGTTTTCGGTGGGCAACGGGCCTTCGCCCACGCGCGTGGTGTAAGCCTTCATGACGCCCACAACCTCATCCATGCGGTTGGGGGCCACGCCGGAGCCGGTGCAGGCGCCGCCGGCGGTGGTGTTCGAGGAGGTGACAAACGGGTAGGTGCCGTGATCAATGTCCAGAAACGTGCCCTGCGCGCCTTCGAACAGAATGCCGTCGCCCCGGCGGGTGCATTCGTGCAGCAGCACCACGGTGTTGGCCACGTAGGGCTTCAGGTAATCGCCCGCCGCGCGATATTCCGCCAGCACCTTTTTGAACGAAAGGGGTTTGGCCCCGAGCGCTTTGAGCACTTCATTGTTTTCCTTGATGCGCAGGCGCAGTTTTTCCTCGAACCGGGCCGGGTTGATCAGGTCAATCATCCGCAGTCCCACGCGGGCGGCCTTGTCGCCGTAGGCCGGGCCGATGCCGCGCTTGGTGGTGCCGATTTTGTTTTTGCCCTTGAGCACTTCGCGCTGCGCATCGAGTTCCCGGTGGTAGGGCAAAACGAGGTGGGCGGTTTCGCTCACGACGAGATTTTTGCCGACCTTGACCTGGAGCTTTTTCAAGCCCTCGATTTCGCTGACGAGGCCGACGGGATCAATGACGACGCCGTTGCCGATGACGCAGAGCTTGTCTTGGCGCAGGATGCCCGAGGGGATGAGGTGCAGGACGTATTTTTTGGGTCCGAGAAAAACCGTGTGCCCGGCGTTGTTGCCGCCCTGGGTGCGGACGACGACGTCCGCCTGCTCGGTGAGCACATCAATGATTTTGCCTTTGCCCTCGTCGCCCCATTGGGCGCCGACCAGAATTGTATTTGCCATAGTTCTTCAAAGGCCCGCGCCGGAGGTTGACAATAAAAATCCCCGAAGGTTGATTTCGGGGCAAAGCGCGTGGTCTTTGCGGATAGAAACTAAAAAGAGCGGACGCCGGTGTCAACCTTGCAGTTTTTGAGGGTCGCTTCCTTGGGGAGGTTTCCGAGCCTGAAAACCGGCCGCTTCGGGATGGAAAGCATGCGGTTTCACCGCCCGACAATTTGGCGAATGCGACGACTGACCGCGTCGCCGGGAATGGCTTGAACCCGGCCGTCCTCCTGTTCAGCGAGCCGACGGCGGGTCTCCGTTTTCCAAGCCGCCGCGATTTCCGAGTCGGTGACGGCATCCAGAGTGTGCATCAGGCGATCCACCAGCTCGGCCACTTGCGCGTTCGGCCAATGGCTCGCTTCCTCAATGATTTGATCCGGGGTCATCCGCATGCGGTCAAACTACAACAGGTCCGACAATCCCGCAATGTGGGAAAACTAAAATTCAGAAATGGTCTTAAACAGTGTGGCGTCCCTTGCGTCACGGCGTCTCCGCCACCAGGCCGCCTTCAATTTTCACCGGCAGGGCGGTGATTTTGAGGGTGGCTGGCTCGAGTCCGGCGCGGGTGGCTTGCAGGGTGATTTCCCCGGCGGTGAGGGTTGAGCGGATGGCCACGCGGTTGATCCCGCATTCCGTGTCCAGATACAAATTGTTGACGGAATTGATTT
>Ga0302276_10002540_pt1 | contig 15971 bp, 17 predicted proteins | sample III_Bog_N2_3_FD_198768 | JGI IMG/M metagenome (GOLD analysis project Ga0302276, IMG submission 198768) | Peat permafrost microbial communities from Stordalen Mire near Abisko, Sweden - III_Bog_N2_3 | ecosystem: Environmental > Terrestrial > Soil > Wetlands > Peat | place: Sweden: Abisko...
CGGCGAACCCGGGGGTCTCGGGTTCAAGCTGTCGCATGCCCGTCCGATTCCGAACATCGATGACGTGGCCGCGGATTTTCCGCGTTTGAATATCGTCGCCGCGCATCCGGGCTGGCCCTGGACCGACGAGCTGATCGCCGTCGCCATCCACAAGCGGAACGTGTCGATCGATATCTCCGGCTGGGGGCCGAAATACATTCCCGAAACCCTGAAGCACGATATGCAGCGGCGGTTGCAGGACAAGGTGCTGTTCGGATCGGACTATCCCGGCTGGAGCGCCGGGCAGTGCTGCGACGAATGGGAGATGGCGGGTTTCAGGCCCGGCATCATCGAGAAGCTGTTTTATCAGAATGCCATCCGCATTCTGCACCTTGAAGCCGCGGTGGCGGCGGCGGTGAAAGCGGGCGAACGGGGAGCAGAGGCATGACCACGAAATCGCCTTACGTCATCAGAGCCGGCGAAGTCGAAGGCTACAGCCCGGCGAATCATACGGGGACGAAGAATTACCGGCTCATCGGGCCGAATGTGAACGGCGCCAAATACCTGGAGATCGCGCTCGGCGACATCGAGCGCAACGAAGGCTCGCCGGCGCATGCGCATCCCGATCTGGAGCAGGCGGTCTATATCCTGGAGGGCGAGGCGATCGCCGGGATCGACGGTGTGGATCACCACGTGCGGGCCGGCGACATGATGTTTTTCCCGCCGCACGTGTTTCACTCGATCAAGGTACTGACGGAACGGATCAAGCTGCTGGTGATCTATTCGCCGCCTTACGGCGAGGATCCGGCCAAGGTGATCAAATCCTGAACGGTTCTGCCACAAAGGAGTTCGCCGTGCGCACGCAGGTCGGAATTATCGGTGCCGGGCCGGCCGGGTTGTTCCTGGCCCATCTGCTGCATCGTGCCGGGATCGGTTCGGTCATTCTGGAATCCCGGAGTCGTGAGGACGTTGAGGGCACAGTGCGGGCCGGCGTGCTCGAACACTGGGTCGTCGGGTTGATGAACGAACTCGGCCTGGGCGAGCGGATGATGCGGGAGGGCCATTTCCACACCGGCATCTCCCTGCAATGGAACGGCGAGCGGCATCACGTTGACATCCAGGAACTGACGGACGGCAAGCGGGTCGCGGTTTATCCCCAGCACGAGGTGTTGAAGGACCTGATCGCGGGGCGTCTTGCCGATGGCGGAACGATCATCTTTGGTGTCAGCGGCACGACCATTCGCGGCGTCGATACCGATGCGCCGGCGATCGATTTCCGCCGAGCGCCGGATGGTGCCGTGGAGACCCTCGCCTGCGACTATGTCGTTGGCGCGGATGGGTTCCATGGTCCCGGCCGCCAGACCATTCCATCGGCACACCGAACCGAATATCAGAAAATCTATCCGTTCGGCTGGCTGGGGATCCTGACCCACGCGCCCTTGTCCTGGCACGAGCTGATCTACGCCAACCAGCATGACGGGTTTGCCTTGATGAGCACCCGGACGCCGGACGTGCAACGCATGTACATCCAGTGCGATCCGGCCGACGACATTGCGGCCTGGTCCGATGCCCGCATCTGGGACGCGTTGCATGCGCGTCTGGACATCGGCGACGGCTGGACGTTGCACGAAGGCCCGATCTTCCAGAAGGGCATTATTCCGCTGCGGTCGTTCGTCTGCGAACCGATGCAGTATGGGCGATTGTTCATCGCCGGCGACGCCGCGCATATCGTGCCGCCGACCGGGGCGAAGGGACTCAATCTCGCGGTCGCCGACGTGCTGGTGCTGTCGCGCGCGCTGGAGGCGCGCTACAAGCGCAACATCCGCGACGGGCTGGATCGTTACAGCGCAAACTGTTTGCGCCGGGTGTGGAAGGCGGAACGGTTCTCCTGGTACATGACGACCATGCTGCACCGCAACGATACCGAGACCGGCTTCGAGCAGCGCATCCACTTCGCCGATCTCGACCTGGTGCGGACCTCGCCGACCGCGGCGCGCCTGCTGGCCGAGAACTATGTCGGGCTGCCGTTCGATTAAGCCAATCCCCTTGCCAGATCGCCGCCCGCTCCCAATCTGCGAGCCAGGACAGGGGACGATGATGGCAGCCGACGACTTTGAGATTACCGGTTCGGTCCGGGACAAGCTGGTCGCGCGCAAGCAGGACTGGGCGCGGGAGGGCCGTTTGCTGACCGGCACCACGGCCGATCCGAAACGCGATCGGCTGCCCCCCGGCCAGCTTCTGGTGCGCGACTGGCCGGTGCTGGACCTCGGCGCCGAACCGAACGTGACCGAACAGAAATTCCGCCTCGACATCGATGGCGTGGTCGAAAACAAGCTCAGCCTGCGCCTTGATGAGTTCATGGCGCTGCCGCAGACCGACAGCGTATCGGACATGCACTGCGTCACCCAGTGGTCGCGCTACGACAACCACTGGAAAGGCGTCGCCGCCCGCGACCTGCTCGCGATCGTGCAGCCCAAGCCCGACGCCCGGCATGTGATCTTCACATCGTACGACGGCTACACGACGAATATCAGGCTGGACCAGTTCGATCAGCCCGACGTGTTCCTGGTGCATCAATGGGACGGCAAGCCGATCAGCCGGGCCCATGGCGGGCCGGTGCGGATGCTGGTGCCGCGGCTGTATTTGTGGAAATCGGCGAAGTGGCTGCGCCACATCCAGTTCACCATCAGCGACCATCCCGGATTCTGGGAAGTGCGCGGCTATCACAACAACGGCGACCCCTGGACGGAGGAGCGCTATGGTTGACCTGCGGCGCCGTTCGGTCCTGGCGGCAATGGGAGGATTGGCAATGGCGGCAACAGACGACACCCTGGCCTGGGGCTTCAGTTTCCCTGCGATCGAGGGTGGCCAGCTCGACCTCGGCGCCTTCAAGGGCCGATCGCTGCTGGTGGTGAACACCGCGAGCTTTTGCGGCTACACCTACCAGTACGACGCGTTGGAAAAGCTGCACGCAGTTCGTTCCGGTGAAGGACTCACCGTGATCGGCGTGCCCAGCCAGGACTTCAACCAGGAATCGCCGGACAACGCGACCGTGAAGACCTTCTGCGAGACGCGGTTCGGGATCGACTTCCCGCTGGCCGGCGTGTCGCATGTCAAGGGGCCGCAGGCGGCGCCGTTCTATGCCTGGGTGAAGCAGCAGCGCCAGTGGGAACCGTCATGGAACTTCAACAAAGTGTTGATCGGGCGGGATGGCAGGATTGCCGGCACTTTCGGATCGGGCGATGAACCGGACGGGCCGAAGCTGACGCAGGCGATCGGGGCGGTGCTGGCCAGCGGGGCCTGACCGCATCGGTCGCCTTGGGTCGATGTTGGCGAATATAAGTCCGCCCACGGCGAAGCAGAGCCGGCCGCCCTTCCGGACGGCCACCCGAACATCAAGCCAGGTTCTTATGCGACCCGTCGCAGCGCGGCTGGTTGGCGGTGTGCTTGCAGCCGCAGAAGCTGACCGTCCCCGACTGCTCCGCCTCGAATTTCAGCGGTGCATAGCCGCTGCCCTTGTGCGAGCCGTCGCAGAACGGCTGCTTGCCGCTTTTGCCGCAGGCGCACCACCAGTAGGCCTTCCCCGCTTCAACCTCGACCTTGTAGGAGCCCTTCTGGGCAACGACCGGCAACACGTCCGACATAGGCGCTTCTCCTGTTGTTCAAGCGGCGTCGAACCCATAGTCCCGTCGCGCCGCGGCCGGCGTAACGTAACCGTCCAGCAGGTCTTCGCAAAGGGCCGTCCTGTCGCGTCCCGCGGGCGGGCCATAGCCGCCCGAACCCGGCGCCTCCACCACGACCAGCGATCCCGTCGGGGCGAGGAACCCGCCCTTGCTGTTCAAGCGCCGAGCGTTGCCCCGCGGCGGGATCAGTTCGATCACCGCGGCCGATCCCGCCAGCCCGCCATCCAGGCCGAAGGGCGGGGTCACCGCGCGCTCGCAGCAGACCGCGGCATGCGCCTCGTGTTCCAGTACCCGCCACACCCGCCGCACCCCCAGCCCGCTCCGATAGGTGCCGGCGCCGCCACTGTCGGGGACCAACGCATATTCCTCCACCCGCAGTGGAAAACTCATTTCGATGATCTCGATCGGCGTGTTGCTCATGTTCGACACGGTGGCGGCGACCGCATTGATCCCGTCCTTCACCGGCCGGGCCCCGAACCCGCCTTTCACCGATTCATAGCTGACGAAGCGCGCGCCGCTGCGGTCATCGACGCCGCCGAAGGTGATCACCGCCGAGGTCCCCTGCGAGCCTGCCATCACCGTCCGCGGTGAAATCGCGAACAGCGCCGCCATCACCATATCCGCGACGCGATGCGAAATCTCGTGGTTCGCATACACCACCGGCGAGGGATGCTGCGCGTTCACCACCGACCCCGGCGGCGCCGTCACCGTCACCGGCCGCCAGCAGCCGGAGTTCGGCGGGATCAGCGACTGCGGATCGGCGATCATCTTCAGCGCGCAGAATACGCCGGACGCGGTCACCGTCAGCGGCGCGTTCATCGGTCCGGCGACCGCGGGATCCGATCCGGCGAAATCGGCGGTGATCGTGTCGCCCTGCTTGGTGATCGTCAGGCGGACCTTGAAGGTTTCGTCCCGGGTCTCACCCGGCGCGATCACGCCGTCGCCATCGAAGATATCCTCGAAGGACGCGCAGCCATCGGGCAGCGCGCGCAACGCGGCACGCATCATGGTTTCGGAGTAGTCGAGAACCTCCTGCATGATCCGCAGCAAGATTTCAGTGCCATATTTCGCCGCGAGCTCACTCAGCCGCTGCGCGCCACGCCAGTTCGCGGCGACCTGGGCGCGCAGATCGCCCTGCCGTTCGGTGGGGGGTGCGGATATTGGCGAAGATGATGGCCTCGATCCCCGGATCGGGTTTTCCGTCGCGATACAGCCGGACCGGCGGCAGCCGCAGGCCCTCGCCGTAGATTTCGGTGACCGCACCATAGGAACCCGGCGTGGCACTGCCGATATCCGGCCAGTGGGCGCGCACGCAGCCGAATCCCAGCAGCCTGCCGTCATGAAACGCCGGCGCCACGTCCGGAAACGCCCGCACGATGGCGCGCACCGCATCGGGCATCGAGCCGAGGTGGATCGGCAGGTCAGGTCCCTGCGCCACCATGTTCCCTGCGGTGTCGAACAGGCCGCAGGAATAATCGCCCGCCACTTTCAGCAGCGGCGAGTAGGCCGTCTTCGCCAGCACGATCTTCATTTCCTCGGCGGCCGAGGACAGCGCATTCTTGACGACCTCAAATCGCGCTGGATCGGTTTTCAACCCGGCCATCGTGTCCCGCTCCCTGCTGTCAGCCTTGGCGCAACGTTTCGAGCGCGCCCATCGCCGCGCCGAACGCATCGCGGATCGCGGCGAACCGGTCCCGGGCCCCGGTCACGTCGCCCTGCTTGCAGGCCTGCTCGACCTCGCGCGCCAGGGCGCTGATGACGCTGGCACCGCAATTGCCGGCGACCGAGACCATGTCATGCGCCTCGCGCACGGCTCTGCTCATGTCGCCGGCCTCCAGGCTGGCCCCCAGCCGTTCCACCCGGCCCATCAGGTCGGCCCGCGACTCGGTGATGAACTGCTCGAACTGCGTGTCGTTCATGAAGCCACGCAAGGTCGCGATCGCGGACGGGTCCACCACCGGCAGGCCATCCGCGGCCGAACGCTGCGGCCGTCCGTCGCGCGCCAGATCGTTCAGGGTCTGAAAAAGGGTTGCCGGCGTCAACGGCTTGCTGAGGTAGGCGTCCATGCCCGCGGCGCGGTAACGGTCGTCCGCGCCCGACAACGCGTCGGCGGTCAGCGCAATAATCGGCACGCCGCAATGCGGCGGCGGCAGGGATCGGATACGGCGGGTCGCCTGCACCCCGTCCATGACCGGCATCTGCACATCCATCAGCACCACATCATACCGGGTCCGCAGCACGGCCTCGACCGCCTCGCGTCCGTTGCTGGCCACATCGGCCGTGTGTCCGACACGCTCCAGCAAGGTGCAGACCAGGCGCTGGTTGATCCGGTTGTCGTCGGCCACCAGAACATGCAGAAGCCGAACAGGCGCCGCCTCGGCCGGTTCGGGGGCGGGCGGTGGGGGTTCTTCGCCGTATGCGGGCGGCAGCCGCAAGGTCACGGCAAACCGGCTGCCATGGCCGGGCACGCTATCGACCGTGATCGTGCCCTGCATCAACGCCACCAGTTGCCGGCTGATCGCCAGGCCCAGGCCGGTGCCGCCGAACGGTCGCGAAATCGAGCTGTCCGCCTGGGTGAATTTTTCAAACAGGCGGGCCTGCATATCGGCCGTCATGCCGATGCCGGTGTCGATGATCTCAAACCGGACGCTGTCGGGATCGTCCGGCATCGGCAAAACCCGCACGGTCACCTCGCCTTGTTCGGTGAATTTGACCGCATTGCCGATGAGGCTGGCCAGAACCTGTCGCAGCCGCAGGGGATCGCCGTGCACCCGGCGGCGGGTCGCGGGGTCGATTTCGCTGCGCAGGACAAGCTGCTTTTCGTCGGCAGCGCTGGTCAGCAGGCCGATCGCCTGTTCGACCGGGCCGACCAGATCGAAATCTGTCGTTTGCAGATCCATCCGACCGGTCTCCAGCCGTGAAATATCCAGGATGGCCTTGATCACCTCCAGCAGGGCCACCGCCGATTCCCGCACGCTCAGCGCCTGCTCCCGCTGCGCGTCCGTCAGCGGGGAGCGGAGCAGCAGTTCGTTCATCCCGATGATGCCGTTCAGCGGGGTCCGGATCTCGTGCGACATGTTCGCCAGGAATTCCGATTTCGCTCTGTTTGCCCGCTCCGCCTGGGCCCTGGCGGCCTCGGCCTGTTCGCGCGCCAGGCCAGCCCGCGCTTCGGCTGCCGCGCGTTCGGTGATATCGAGGTAGGTGCGGATGAAGCCGCCATCCGGCAGAGGCTGGCTGAGGATGTCCAGAATTCGGCCGTTCGGGCGCTCGCGCTCGTAATGGAATGGCTGGCGCAGGGTGTCCCCGCTGTTGATGAAGGCCTTCAGATCCTCGGAGGTTCGCGAGAACTCATTGTTGGCCCATTGATAGGCACGCACGTCGCTGCCGTGTGGCCGGCCCCGCATCAAGGTCTCCGGCAGGTCCAACAGTTCCCTGGCGCGGCGGTTGCAGACCACGATGACCTGGTCCGCGCTGATCATCATAATGCCCTGTTCCATGTGCTCGAGGGTCGTTTCCAGCATTCGGGACTGTTCGGCTGCCACGACCTGGCTTTGCCGCAAGGCCGCCGTCGTCGCGCGCAGTTCGCTGGTCTGGCTGGTCAGGCGGGTCTGCGCACGTTGCAGCTCGTCGGCGCGGTCCGCCATGGCCTGGCGCGAATCCGCCAACTGGCGGAACTGCACGGCAAGCTGGCGAAACAGCAGCAGTAGTGCCGCAATCATGACCGTGGTGCCGAGCGCAATCAGGGCCGTCTGCCGTCGCCAGGCGGCAAGCTCCGTTTGTTCGGCAAAACCGACATTCACCACCAGCGGATAGGCGGATAGCGGATGCACCGAGACGGAACGGCGTTCCCGGGCGATAAAACCCGGCGTACGGTACAGCCCGCCCCCGCGGGCGACCACATCGTACCAGGGCGAGGTCGCGGGAAACCGCACGCCGATCACGCGCGCGCCATCCGGTTCGCGGACCAGGATCGTGCCATCGCGCCGGACCAGGGTGATGGCACCGCCCTCCGCCTGCAGCACCGCCTCGTAGATGTCGCTGAAATATTTCAGCGAGAGTGCGCCATAAATCAGACCGATCATCGCGCCCTGCGGTCCACTCACCCGACGCGCGAAATAGACCGTCCATCCGCCCGTCTGCCGGCTCGTCTCGGGAATGCCGAGAAACGAGCCGCTGTCCCCGGTCGTGCTGAAATGTTGGTAGACGTCGCGATCGGACACGTCGGTGGCTTTCGCCGGCCAGAAGCGGGACGTGTTGATGATCGTCCCGCTGGCGTCGGCCAGCGCGACCGCCTCCAGTTGCGGCAGGTTGCTCATGCGGGCCGCGAGGTCGCGTTGCGTTGCCAGGTTGTCCAGCGACTGGCGGAAGTCTGCCGCCGTCTCGATCCCGTCCGCGTGGATGCGCGCCTCGATGGCTTGCAACACCAGATCGACGCTTTGCAGCGCTCTGGCGGTCTGTTCCGCCAGCAGTACGCCGATGATCGCCTCATTTTTTTGATAGTTGACGATGCTGGTGCGGTACTGGTCCCAGATCGTCAGGCCGGCCGCGAGCAGCACCAGGACGATCAGGCCCGCACAGGCGACCGCGAGGGTACGGCCGGTGCGCGCCCGGATGGTTGTTCGGGCGAGCGGCGCATCGGTCTGATCTGTCAGAGAATCGGCCATGCTGGCACCACTAGATCACCAGCGCGCTCTCACGGAAAGCGCCGGATGGCCGATGGCCGCGGAAGACGGCTCAGCTTCGCCGGTGCGACCGGTGCGCCGGTTTTCGGCTGGAAACGGAAAACGCCAGCCCGACGCAGACCAGGCCGAGGGAGGCAACCGGCAGCCAGGCGGGGCGCAACATCAGGGGCAGGCCGACTTCGGTCCAGGCCCAGCTGCCAAGGGCACGTTCCAGCCAGCCATGCAGGTTGTCCGGCAGGGCGTGATCAAGCTGATAGAGCGCTCTTCCCAGTGAGACCGACCCGGGTCCGAGGGTTGCCAGGGCGACGGCCCCCACCAGCAGGATGGCGGACAGGACAATCAGGGTGCGTTGGAGGATCACATGAACAGCTTTTCGTTCTTTCGGTCGGCATAGAGGTTCGCGACGAAGTCAGCATAGCCATTAAAGAGCTGGGTGGGCACCATTTCATCGCTCCCCAGCAGCCGTTCGCGGGCCTGACTCCAGCGCGGATGCGACACCGCTGGGTTGACGTTGGCCCAGAACCCGTATTCCGACGGGCCGATCGCCTCCCAGAAGGTGGTCGGGCGCTTGTCGATGAAGGTCACCTTAACGATCGCCTTGGCAGACTTGAAGCCATATTTCCATGGCAAGGTCAACCGGATGGGGCCGCCGTTCTGCGGCGGCAGCGGTTTGCCGTACAGGCCGGTCGAAATGAAGGCCAGATCGTTGGCCGCCTCCTCGATCGTCACCCCCTCCACATAGGGCCATGGATAGAACGGGGAATGCAGGCCGCCCATGGTCTTGTCCTGCACGGTCTCGAAGGCGACATATTTGGCGCCGGACAGCGGATCGGCCAGCTTCACCAACTGGCTCAGCGGGAAGCCGGTCCAGGGCACCGTCATCGCCCAGGCCTCCACGCAGCGGTGGCGGTAGATACGCTCCTCGACCTGGACCTGCTTCAACAGATCATCGAGGTCGATGGTGCGCGGCTGCGAGACCATGCCGGACAACTGGACGCTCCAGGGCCGCTGCTTCAGTGCCTGCGCGTCGCGCCAGAGGTTCTTGCTTTCGCTGAATTCGTAGTAGTTGTTGTAGGTTGTGGCGTATTTTTCCTCGGTCAGCGCGCGCCCCGCCTTGTATAGCGGGTTCGGCGCCAGCGCATCGTCCGCCCGAGCGAAAGCGGCGGGCAGAATGGTCATGGCAACCGCGCCGCGGAGCATGCCGCGCCGGTTCATGACCGCCGATTCCGGGGTCACATACTGTTCGGCGATCTCCCAGCCGCGGCGTCTGATGATCGGCATGATGCTCTCCACTCCGTCCCTGATCAGGCGTTTACGAAGCCAGGGCACCCGGGGATCACCCTGATGTGACCCTGACCCCGGTCTCGCCATGTCGGACCCGGCAGCGTAAGAGATATTACAGCGACCTCGCGATGAGGTGACAAATTTTCTGCGGAGGCCCGCCCATGCATCTCGCCCGTTTTCCCCGCGTCCGGCTGTTTCCCGCGCCGACCCCGCTGGAGCGGCTGGACAATCTGAGCCGGCATTTGGGTGGGCCGGAGATCTGGATCAAGCGGGACGACTGCACCGTGGTGGCGACCGGCGGCAACAAGGTGCGCAAACTGGAATGGCTGATCGGCGAGGCGAGGGCCCAGGGGGCCACCCATGTCGTGACCCAGGGGGCGGTGCAGTCCAATCATGTCCGCCAGACCGCGGCCGTGGCGCGCCGCTTTGGTATGACCTGTATCGCGCTGCTGGAGCATCGGATTGAGACCAATGACCGCGACTACCTGAACAGCGGCAACGTGCTGCTGGACAAGCTGTTCGGCTGCGCCATCGAGTACCGGCCCGCCGGCCTGGACATGAACGCCGAAGCCGAGGCGAAGGGTGCCGCCCTGCGGGCCTCAGGCGAGACCGTCTATGTGATCCCCGGCGGCGGATCGAACCGGGTCGGTGCCCTCGGCTACGTGTCCTGCGCGCAGGAGCTGATGCAGCAGGCCGACGAGATGGGTTTGCGGATCGACCAGGTGGTGACAGCAACCGGCAGCGCCGGCACCCACGCCGGGCTGGTGGTCGGCTTGCAAGGGATGAATGCGGACGTGCCCGTGCTGGGCATCGGCGTGCGCCTGCCGCGCCCGCAGCAGGAAGCCAACGTCCATCGCCTGGCCGAGGCCACCGCCGACTATGTGGGCGTGCGCGGCGGGATTCCCCGCGAGTCGGTCGTGGCAAATTGCGATTACGTCGGCGCCGGCTACGGCATCCCGACCGTGGGCATGGCCGAAGCGGTGCAGATGCTGGCGCGTGAGGAAGGGATCCTGCTCGATCCGGTGTACTCGGGCAAGGCGATGGCCGGGCTGATCGACCTGATCCGCAAGGGCGCGATCGGGGCCGGCCAGACCGTCGTGTTCCTGCACACCGGCGGCGCGGTCGGGCTGTTCGGCTACACCGGGTTCCTGGAACAATCGATGGCGGCCTGAAGGGGACGGGCATGGCCGAACCTGGCGTGATCCGGCGCGGTCTGGTCGAGACGCTGTGGTACGGCCAGGACCCGATGGCGGGCTATCCCGCGCAGCCGCCCGACCGGGAGGGCTGGAACGCCGATCATGCTTATCTGCCGGAGGCGATCGATCGGCTGCGGCCCGATATCGTGGTGGAGGTCGGGGTCTGGAAGGGCGCCTCGGTCCTGGCCATGGCGCGCCGCATGCGCGAGATCGGGTGCCACGGCGTGGTAATTGCGGTGGATACCTGGCTGGGTTCGGCCGACCACTGGCTGGATCCGGTGCTGCGGGGCCGGATGCACGTCGTGCATGGCTATCCGCTGCTGTATTTCACCTTCCTCGGCAACGTGGCGGCCGAGGGGCTGCAGGACTACGTGCTGCCGCTGCCGCTCGATTCGATCAATGCGTTCGAAGTGCTGTCGGGCAAGGGGGTCAGGCCGTCCGTGCTGCATATCGATGCCGGGCACGATTACCGGTCGGTGACCACGGACCTGGAGCACTGGTGGCAACTGCTGCGGCCGGGCGGCGTGTTGATCGCCGACGATTATGACGCGGCCGGTGTCGTTTGGCCCGAGGTGGGGCGGGCGGTCGATGATTTCCGGGCCCGCACGCCGCATGTCGATTTTGCCGCGGTGCCGTATAAGTGCCGGTTCAGCAAGCCCCCTTAGCGCGATGTGCCGGCCCGCCGCCGTCCGGTGAGTTGCCGGTTGATCCAGACGAATGCATCGACGAGCCAGTCCCGTTCGTTCACGGATGCGAGGCGCCTTGCCTGCCCCACCATCGCCCCGCATCCGCGGTTCAGCGCCTGCCGGCCAAAACCACCCGAGGAAACCGCGCCCATGCTGCACAGCACCCACCGCGTCCTGACCACCCACACCGGCAGCCTGCCGCGCCCGCCCGCGCTCACCGCGCTCTACGCCGCGCGCAATCGCGGCGAAGCGGTTGACGCCGCCGCGATCGAGCGCGCTGGCAAAGCCGCCACAAACGACGTCGTGCGCCGCCAGATCGCCGCCGGCATCGATGTCGGCAACAACGGCGAACAGCAGCGCGAGGCCTTCTTCCTGTATGTCCGCCACCGCATGAGCGGCTTCGGCGGCGCCTGGACCCGCAGGCCGATGGCCGACCAGCTCCGCTATCCCGCATTCCGGGCCTGGGGCGACGTGATCGAGTCCAATCGTCCGCAGGTGAGCAATCGCGATGGCGTGCCCAAGGCGATCGGCGCGGTGCGCTATCTGGATCCGGAAGCGGTTCACGCCGAGTGTGCCGACTTCCAGGCCGCGCTGGCTGAAACCGCCGGGTTCGCCGAACCCTTCATGACCGCGCCATCGCCGGGGATCATCGCCGCGGCCATGCGCAATGAGTTCTACGACACCGAGGACGCCTATCTGGCCGCCCTCGGCGAAGCCCTGCGGGTCGAATACGAGGCGATCGTGGGCCACGGGTTCCTGCTGCAGATCGACGCGCCCGACCTGGCGCTGGAACGGCACGTTTCTTACCAGGACCGTCCGACCGCCGACTTCATCGGTTTTGTGGAACGGGTCGTCGCGGTCATCAACCACAGCCTGCGCAACATTCCCCGCGAGCGGGTGCGGCTGCACGCCTGCTGGGGCAACTATGAAGGCCCACACGACTGCGACGTGGACCTGGCCGACATCCTGCCCGCGATCGCTCTGGCGAACGTGGGCGGCTGGGTGCTGCCCTTCGCCAATCCGCGCCACGCGCACGAATATCGCTGCGCCGCCCGTCTGCCGCTCGACGATGGCCAGGTCGTGGTCGCCGGGGTGACCGATCCGCTGACCAACTTCGTCGAGCACCCCGAGGTCATCGCCGACCGCCTGGAACGGATTGCGCAGGTCGTCGGCGATCCGACGCGCGTGCTCGCCGGCACGGATTGCGGGTTCGATACCTCGGCCGGCCGGGGCCGGGTCGCGCCGGACGTTGTCTGGGCGAAGCTGGCGTCGATGGCGGCTGGCGCCCAGATCGCCTCCAGGCGGCTGGGGATGGGCTGAGACCATTCAGGCGGCTGGCGAGGTTTCCTGCCAGCCGGAACGATTTTCGCGCGAGGTCGATGCGTTGCTGGCTCGGATCCGTGCGGCCTGACGGTCAGACCGCGCAATCCGCACCGTTCAGGCCAGCGGGGCGACCGACAGCCGCCCGGTCACAGCGTGGCGGTCGATGAAGCTGGCGACCATGCCAGACGCCTTGGCTTCCTCGACAAAGGCTTTCAGAAAGGCCGCGCCCACGGTGTTTTTGCGAGCGGTGCCGACCGCCTGCTGCACGGCGGTGAACTGGCCGTCGAGGATCGTGTAGCCGGGCAGCTTTTCGATATCGGTCAGCAGGCCCGGGCGCAGGCCGGCCATGGCGTCCAGCCGGTCCTTGGTCAGCAGGTCCAACGTCGCCGGCCCGCCATTCGCGCGCACCAGGGTGGCGTGCCTGATGTTGCGCTCCAGCCACAGGTCATAGGCGCTGCGGGCGGACACCGCGATGCGCACGCCGGGCTTGTCCACGTCCGCGATGGTCTTCAGCGGCGAGCCGGGAGGTACCAGGTAGGTCGCCTCGATCTCCGCGTACGCCGCGGTGAAATCGATCTTTTCCGCCCTGGCGGGTTCGGCGCCGATATTTCCGATGTCCCACAGGCCCTTCTCGGCGTCGTCGGCGAGCTCGCCCGGCTTGGCGTAGGGGACGAACTGCACCGGCACGCCCAGGCGCGCGCCGATCGCCAGCGCCATATCCGGCGACACGCCGGTGGGATCGCCCGAAGGGCTGCGGCCGGTGACGAGCAGGAAATTGCCCATGTTGATGGCGGCCCGCAAAACGCCGGTCGGTGCGAGTTCGGCGAGGATGGCTTTTGACATGACGCTTCCGTCCATTGGTGGTTTCAGACGCCGATTGTATGGGACTTCCGCGCCCCCGCAACCCCGTCACAGGCTTTGTGCGGCGACCGACCGTATGAGGCGCCGCGTTTGCCGGTGCTGCGCAATGATACTGGCAACCGGAACGACCACGCCGGGGATCGGCTCGATCGTCAGTGCGTCCGCAAGTCCCGCTGGCGTGACGGCGGTGTGGCTGTCCGCGGCGGGCGATCGGTAAACCTCCACCGTCTTCGTCGCCAGGTTGACGATCCAGCCGTCGGGAATGCCGCTGCAGGCGTGGAGCACCAGCTTGACGGTGCGATCATGGTCCAGGCTGGTGTTGGCAACTTCGACGGCGAGCACGGTGTCTTCCAGCCGGAATAGCGTCGTCCGGTAGCCGTCGCGCAGCCGCAGCACCCAGAATTTTGGCTGTCGGTCAGTTGGACGACACCGGGTTTCCCGATGTCATGGTAGGCGCACCATGACGCGTGAAACGATGCCGTCGTCCAAATTACCGACCGCGGGGCAAGATGCATGCCGGATCACGTTGCCAGGAACCGCGCGACTATCGGGTCTTGGCGCATCTGTGCCAGATCGTCTGCTGTGGGCAGCACCGGGCGGTCGCGCTGGACGTTCACCATGCACAGGAATCCCAGCGATTCGCCGTCGGTGGCGCGAAACTGGTGCCAGGTCCAGGCCGGGATCGTCACCAGGTCCCGCGGCTTCACCGCGCGCACCTCGGTGCCGACCATGCACTGGCCGTGGCCGCGCAGGATCATCACCGCGTGCGCATGTTCGTGGCGTTCCAGAGTGGAGTAGCCGTTCGCCTCCATCTCGAAATAGCGCAGTTCGCAGCCCAACGCGGCCTCGTGAAACAGCACCTGGCGGGAGATGTCCTTGAACGGCGCGCTGCCATCCTGCTTGTAGGGCTGGTGCGCCACACCGTCCCACCGGAAGGCATCCAGCGCGGGGCGAAAATTCGGCGGCTGGTCGATATCCATCGGCGATCAGGTCTCCTGCTGGTATGGGTGATCGGCGACCGCCCGCACGAACACTTCGGCCGCCGCGGTGACGTGTTCGCGCGCCATCAGCAGGTTGCCGCCGATCAGCAACATCGTGTCCGGGCCGTAAAAATCAAGGATTTCGCCGGTTCTTTCCACCGTCATCCCGCCCGCCGGTACCGGCAGCGCGGCCCGCATCCTGTCGTCGGACCGGCGCGCCGCGGCGGCCAGGCGCCGGCAGGTCTCGGGCGCGTAGCCGAACCGGCCGCCGAAATTCGGGAAGATCACCGCATCCGCGCCGATCAGCCGGAACAGCGCGCCGATCAGCAGGTCGGGCGCAATCCGAGACGCACCGCCGAGACTGGGATGGGCGAAGATCGCCATGTCGGGGAAGTCCCGGCGCAGCGCCTGCACCGCTGGGAAGCCGCAGATCATCGGCGCCAGCATGACCGTGTCCAGCCCCAGGTCGCGCGCCAACGCGGCCTGTGCCCGCATCCGGTCCAGATCGCCGGTCAGGCTGGGGATATAACGGGTTGGGTGTCCGGTGGCGTGCACCCCGCGCGCCACGCCATCCGCACAGGCGCGCACCCGGTCGGTGAAGCGGGCATAGTCCTGTTCCGCCAGCCCGTGATCGTCTTTGATGAAATCCAGCCCACCACGCGCGAAGCGTTCGGCCAGCAGCGCCAGGCGCTCCACCGGCAGTCCTTGCGGTTTCAGGGCGGAGCCTGTCAGCGCGCGATGGGGCAGCTTCAACCGGTGGCGCAGTTCGCCGATGCCGTGGCGCGGCCCGCCGAATGCCTGCACCAGCGCATCCGGCACGGCGACCTCGGCCAGCACCACGTCCTCGTGCAGCGAGGTATTGCCGAACAGCATGTTCAGCAACTGCCCGGCATCCTGCCCCACGGTCGCTGTCGCCAGCCCGATCCGCACGGCGAAGACCCCGTCGCCGCGGTCGTCGATCGCCTCGACCGCACCGACGATATCGGACAGAACCGAATCGTCATCGATCGCAGCCAGCGGCATCTCGACGCTTTGCTCGATGGCGATGGCCTGCGCGCGCGCCTCGATCTCGGCGGCGGCGGATCGCACGTGGTAGGTGACGGTGAAGCGGCCACTCATGGGCGTGGCACGACCAGGGCATCGACCGCCACGGCACCCGAACCACCCAGGATGACCGGGTTGATGTCGATCGCGGCCAGCCGCTCGCCCAGGGTCACCGCGGCGGTTTGCAGCGCCATCAGCAGGGTAACGAAGGCGTCTTCGGCACCCGGATGAGTCCAGCGCGGGCTGCGCAGCA
>Ga0302276_10002553_pt1 | contig 15931 bp, 9 predicted proteins | sample III_Bog_N2_3_FD_198768 | JGI IMG/M metagenome (GOLD analysis project Ga0302276, IMG submission 198768) | Peat permafrost microbial communities from Stordalen Mire near Abisko, Sweden - III_Bog_N2_3 | ecosystem: Environmental > Terrestrial > Soil > Wetlands > Peat | place: Sweden: Abisko...
CCGACCAGGTGACCGTGGTGTCCCGCGCCGCCGGCGCCACCGAAGCGGTGCGCTGGGTCTCCGACGGCCTGGGCGAGTTCACGGTGGAAGCCGCCAGCCGAGCAGGCCGCGGCACCGACGTGATCGTGCACTTCAAGGACGAGGAGAAGGAGTTCCTGGAGCCGTTCCGCCTGCGCAGCATCGTCAAGCAGTTCTCGGACTTCATCGAGCATCCCATCGTCATGGACGGCGAACCGCCGGAAGCCGGCGCCGCCCCGGCCGAGGAGACCCTCAACTCGCGCAAGGCCCTGTGGCTGCGCAGCAAGAGCGACGTCACCGCCGAGGAGCACACCGCCTTCTACCGGCAGGTGGCCAACGCCTTCGACGAGCCGGTCAAGGTGATCCACTACGTGGCCGAAGGCGCCCTGGAGTTCCGGGCCCTGCTCTACATTCCCCGGACCAAGGGCTTCGATCTGCAGTTTGCCGAGGCCAAGACCGGCCCCAAGCTCTACATCAACCGGGTCCAGATCATGGATCACTGCGAGCAGCTGCTGCCGCCGTACCTGCGGTTCGTGAAGGGGGTGGTGGACTGCCCGGACCTGCCCCTGAACGTCTCCCGCGAGGTCATCCAGCACAGCCCGCTGCTGGAGAAGATCCAGAAAAGCCTGGTGAAGAACGTCCTGTCCGCCCTGGACGACCTGAAGACCAGCGACCTGGAGACCTACACGGCGGTGTTCGCGGAGCTGGGCGGCATCCTCAAGGAGGGCCTGGCCCGGGACTGGGACCACCGGGCCCAGATCGCCGACCTGCTGCTGTTCCAGAGCCTCAAGACCGAGGCCGGCAAGGTCACCACCCTGGCCCAGTACGTGGAGGCCATGCCCGCCGAGCAGACCGATATCTATTACCTGGCCGGCGAACAGCGCGCCGTGCTGGAGCATTCGCCCGCCCTGGAGGTGTTCCGCCACCGCGGCTGGGACGTGCTGCTGCTCACCGACCCCATCGACGAGTTCGTGTTCCCCTCCCTGGCCGACTACAAGGGCAAGCCGCTCAAGGCCGCCGACCGCTCCGCGCCGGAACTCCCGGCCGAGGCGCTCAAGCAGGCGGAAGAGGCCAGCGGGGTGTTCCAGCCGCTGCTGGCCAGCCTCAAGGGCCAACTGGCCGAGCTCAAGGACATCCGCCTGTCCCGGCGGCTCAAGGAAAGCGCCGCGTGCCTGGTTGCGGACGAAGGCGATCTGGGCGCGAACATGGAACGCCTGCTGCAGAAGATGGGACGGGCCGACGCCCTGGGCATGGGCGGTCCCGCCCAGCGGATCCTGGAACTGAACCCCGAGCACGCCGCCGTGCAGGCCCTGCTGCATCTGTACCAGGCCGACCCGGCCGATGCCCGGATTGGCACCTATGCCCAGCTGCTGCACGACCAGGCCGTGCTGGCCGAAGGTTCCCGGCTGACCGATCCCAGCGCCTTCGCCCAGCGGATCAACGACCTGATCGTCAAGACCGCGAATTAGTCATCCGGGTCCCGACCCGGCGCCCTGTTCGTAGCTATCCGTTCGCTGACGCGAACGGATAGCTACTGAAGGGAGCCGGGTCAGGCGACAGGCATGTTCCACCTTCGGGTGGCGCCGGGGGCGGAAGGTTCTGGGTCGTAATTGGGCTGGGCTGTACGTTCAAACCAGATGAAGGTGCAACAAGGGCTTTGCCCACGAGGCGATCGAAGGGTTCGGTTCCTTGATCGGAGCGACGAAGGAGCGGAGATCACGGAACCGAACCGACCCACGGGCACCACGTGGGGACCCGAACGGAATACCTAGGCGGGCTCCTTGGGTTCCAGGGCCCGGTTCCAGACCACCCGCTGGGGCACGGGCCAATCGAAACCTTCCTGGCGGAAGCGGAGGATGATCCGCTTGCGCAGTTCCCGGGCGGCGGCCCACTGCTGCCCGGGCTCGGTCCGGGTGAGGGTGCGGATCACGTAGCTGTGCGGGTTCATGCTCTCCACGCCCAGCACCTCGGTGGGTTCCCGGACGCTGTCCATGGCCGCCGCCACCTCCACGCCCAGCTCCGTCAGGACCGCCATGACCCGCTCCACGTCCTCGTTCTGGCTCACCTCCACGTCGACCATGGCCTTGGCGAACTCCTTGCTCATCACCACCACTTCGGAGATGGTGCCGTTGGGGATGTAGTGCGCCCGCCCCTCCAGGTCGCGGAGCATGGTGACCCGCAGGGTCATGCGCTCCACCATGCCGCTGTGCATGGCATCCACCGAGATGATGTCGCCCACCCCGAACTGGTTCTCCACCAGCAGGAAGAACCCGCCGATGACGTCCTTGACGATGCTCTGGGAACCGAAGCCCAGGGCCGCGCCCAGGATGCCCATCCCGGCGATGAGCGGCCCCACGCTCACGTTGAACTCCTGGAGCGTCTCCAGGATGAAGAAGGAGATCACCACCACCCGGGCGAAGTTCTCCAGCACCGCGCCCAGCGTGTTGGCCCGGCGGATGGTCTCGGGGTTGCCGTCCTTGAGCGCCGCGCCCAGCGACCGGTTCACCGCTCGGTGCACCAGCCGCATGGCCCACAGGATGATGGCGCAGGTGATCATCACCAGGACCATCCGCTGCAGCTTCAGCCACCCCATGCGATCGAACCAGGAAGCCAGCGCGTCGAGCCGGTCGGAAAACAGAAGCATCATCGCTAACCTCAAGGGTGGTGATGACTAAGCTAGCAGTACCGGGCCCCGGGGAAAGCCCAAACCCTTCGGTTCGAGCCTTGACAGGCCCACCCGAAGGCTTAAGCACGCCTTGCGTACACTAGTTCGGCCTGTCATGATTCACTTGTAAGTGCCACACAAGGATGGTTTATGGAAATCCGGGTCAGGTCGCTTCGCCTCTGGGCTGTCCTGCTCCCTGGTCTGGCTGGGCCGATCACCTTGGCGGTCCCGGAGACCGGAGGGGCAGCCGGAAGCCTGGCGCCTGGCCGTTCCATGCCTCCGCGACGCCACCGCCACCCCGTCCCCGAGGCAAGTCCCCGTCCAGACCTCCGCTTTTTCCCAGATGCCGGAAAGCGGAACGACTAACCTAGAACCCAGGCACCGGAGGTAGGTTTCCATGACCAACGCCATTTTCCAGCTTCCCGAAGCGTTCAATGAGCCGGTGCTGTCGTACGCCCCGGGCACCCCCGGGCGGGCCCTGCTCAAGGCCGAACTGGATCGGCAGTACAACCAGGTCGTGGACATCCCGCTGATCATCGGCGGCCAGGAAGTCCGCACCGGCAAGCTGGTCCCCGTGGTCTGTCCCCATGAGCACGGCCACGTGCTGGGCCACTACCACGAGGCCGGCGAGGCGGAGATCCGCCAGGCCATCGCCGCCGCCCTGCAGGCCAAGGCCGCCTGGGAGGCCACCCCCTGGGAGGAGCGGGCCGCCATCTTCGGCCGCATGGCCAGCATCATTTCCACCCGCTACCGCTACATCCTGAACGCGGCCACCATGCTCGGGCAGTCCAAGACCGCCTACCAGGCGGAGATCGACTCCACCTGCGAAACCGCCGACTTCTTCCGCTACAACGCCAAGTTCATGGAGCAGCTCTACCAGAACCAGCCGCTGTCCACCCCCCACGTCTGGAACCGGGTGGCCTACCGGGCCCTGGAAGGGTTCATCCTGGCGGTATCGCCGTTCAACTTCACCTCCATTGCCGCCAACCTGGCCACCGCCCCGGCGCTCATGGGCAACACCGTGGTGTGGAAGCCGTCCTCGGTCTCCGTGCTCTCCAACTACTACCTGATGCAGTTGTACAAGGAAGCCGGGCTGCCGGACGGGGTCATCAACTTCCTGCCGTCCAAGGGCTCCCAGCTGGGCAAGATCGTGCTGGACGATCCGCACTTCGCCGGACTGCACTTCACCGGCTCCACCGCCGTGTTCAACAGCATGTGGCAGACCGTCGGGTCCAACCTGCCCAAGTACAAGATCTATCCCCGGCTGGTCGGCGAGACCGGCGGCAAGGACTACATCTTCGTGCACGGCTCCGCCGACGTGGAGGAGGTCGCCGCGGCCGTCGTGCGCGGCGCCTTCGAGTTCCAGGGCCAGAAGTGCTCCGCCTGCTCGCGGGTCTACGCCCCGGCTTCCCTGTGGCCCGCGCTGCAGAAGCAGATCCTGGCCCTCATGGGCCAGGTGCGCATGGGCGACCCCCGGGACTTCCGCAACTTCATGTGCGCGGTCATCGACCAGACCAGCTTCGACAACACCATGCGCTACATCGAGCTGGCCAAGGCCTCGCCGGCGGCCGAGATCCTGTGCGGCGGCAAGGGCGACAAGTCCGTGGGCTACTTCGTCGAGCCGACCATCATCCGCACCACCGATCCCAAGTTCGTCACCATGCAGGAAGAGATCTTCGCCCCGGTGCTCACCGTCTATGTCTACGCGGACGAGGCGCTGGACGCGACCGTCGCCCTGCTGGACGGCACCTCGCCCTATGCGCTTACCGGCTCGATCTTCGCCCGCGACCGCTACGTGATCCAGCAGCTCACCGCGGCCCTGGCCAACACCGCCGGCAACTTCTACATCAACGACAAGTGCACCGGCGCCATGGTGGGCCACCAGCCCTTCGGCGGGGCCCGGGCCTCCGGCACCAACGACAAGGCCGGCAGCCTGCTCAACCTGCTCCGCTGGACCTCGCCCCGGACCATCAAGGAAAGCTTCGCCCCCGACCGCAGCCTGCTCTATCCGTTCCAGGACGAGGCCTGATCCCGCCCCGGTGGCCGCCCCGCCCGCAAGGGCGGCCGCTGGCGTTCCTTCGGTCCCGCCGTTTGCGCAAACCGAGCCCTGCCCGCGCACCCGGGCTCCCGAGGCCGGAGCGCGCCTGCGTTCAATGCATTGTTCCATGGGAGGTCCCGGGTCCGACCGGGGCGCGTTGGCATGAATAAAAAGACCGTGACCATGAAGGATATTGCACTCAAGGCGGGGGTTTCGGTCACGACGGTCTCCCATGTCATCAGCAAGACCCGCAACGTCGCCCAGGAGACCCGGGAACTGGTCCTGCGCACGGTGGCGGAACTGGACTACCAGCAGGCCGAGAGCCGGGGGGAGCCGCCCACCCTGGACCGCATCGGCGTCATCACCGCCGATATCCAGGAGGACTACTACATCCTGCTGATGAAGACCATCGAGACCATCGCCTCGGAAAACAACGTGTCGGTGCTGTTCTGCGACTCGGCCGACGACGTGGCCAAGGAACGGCGCAACATCAAGATGATGCTCAGCAAGAACGTCGACGGCCTGATCCTGGCCCCGGTGGACACCCGGGCCTATCCGCGCGAACTCAGCCAGTCCGAGGTACCGGTGGTGCTGGTGGATCGCCAGTACGAGCACCACGACACCACCTTCGTCGGCATCAACAATGCCAAGAGCGCCTTCGCCGGCACCCAGCACCTGGTGGACAAGGGCTGCCGCTGCGTGGCCTACATCGGCTATGCCGAATCGGTCTACACCATGCAGCAGCGGGTCATGGGCTACAAGACGGCCCTGCTCCACCACCTGCCGCACCAGTTCCCCCAGGTGCTGCACCTGGAGTACAGCAAGGAGGACTCCTACCTGCTCATCAAGCGCTTCCTGCTGGAGCACCAGCCCGATGGCATCCTGTGCGGCACCTCCGACGTCTGCTATCAGGTCCTCAGCGTGGCCGAGGAGCTGGGCCTGCGCATTCCCGAGCAGTTCAAGCTCATGACCTACGATGACAACAAGTGGCTGGACTACCTCAAGCACCCGGTCTCGGTCATCACCCAGCCGACGGTGGAGATCGGCTGCCACGCGGTGGAACTCCTGCTGCAGATGGCTGGCAGCCGGCGCAAGAGCCGGCCGACCCGAACCGAAGTCCTGTTCGATTTCCAGATCATCGACCGCCTCCGGAACAGCTGAAGCGGGCCCGGGCCGGCGTTTGCGGGGCGGGCCGCGGCGTGGCGTGGCGCGCGGGCGTTGCCAGCCGTTCCCGGTTCCAGGCCGCTCATTGGCTTGCTGAAATTGCGCAAAATGGCGGCGCGGCGTTCCGCCCTGGCGCCGCTTCGGCCGGCCGCCGCCAGGATCCGCCTAGACGCGGGCGTGGCGCTCCGATCCCGGCCGTGCGCTTCCCCGCCAGCCGCTTCCCCGCGCCGGGCGCCCGGAGGGTGGCATCCATTCGGTATATCTATTTTTTGCCATACTTAGCCGACACATTCCGGCGCCCTGATTCCCGCCGCTGCGGACAGAAAAAAATCGCGCAAAATTTGCTTGACAGTTTCGGGATTGGCTTTAGATTTACGTTACAGCGAAGCAAACAATTGGCAATTTTTGCGGCAAACCATCGTCCCTTCCGGCCTTGGGCATGCCCTCCTCCACCCCAGGCATCCAATGGGTACCCGCCCATGCCAGGAGCCTTGGGCCCTGTGGACGTGGGCCCCGGAAAACATAGCAGACGACAGAACGGATGATCCGCGCAAGCCGGCGCTGCGCGCCAGCGGATCCGTGGCATTTCCTCTGGTCAGCCCATCGGGGCTGAGATGGAGACATGTAAACAACCAGATTCTCATTCTCCACCCACAGTGGAGGATCAGGAGGTAGAAGGTGTTGAAGAAACTAGGTCTCGCCATGCTGGGCCTCACACTCTCGGCCGGGCTGAACGCCCAACCCACCAAGGTGCACAAGGTCGCCTACATCGCCCGGGCTCAGGCCGATTCCTTTGCGGCCTGGCTGGCCAACTCGGTCCAGGATGAGGCCAAGAAGTACAAGGACATCAGCCTGAAGGTCTTCGACGGCCAGGCCAACGACGACACCGAGAACTCCCTGATCGAGAACGCGATCACCAACAAGTTCGACGTGATCATCATCCAGCCGAACAACGGTGAATCGCAGCGGCCCTATGCCGTCAAGGTCGTCAAGGCCGGCATCTTCTGCATCACCACCAATGCCCGCATCGCCGGGATCGCCGGCGCCTCCTCCGTGGACGCCGACCCCTACACGCAGGCCGCGGTCAACGCCCGCCTGGCCCTCAAGCAGATTCCCCAGAACGCCAAGGTGGTCGTGCTCGATGGCCCTCCGGGAAACTTCCACGCCGATTCCCGCCGGGTGAGCTGGCAGAAGGAATTCTTCGCCAAGCGCCCCGACGTCAAGATCGTCGGCGAGCAGATCGCCAACTGGAACAAGGATGAGGCCATGAACTTCATGGAGGACTGGGTCCAGGCCAATCCCAAGATCGACGCCATCGTGTCCATGAACGACAATATGGCCGCCGGTGCCCTGGAAGTCGTGAAGAACAACCCCAAGTACAAGGGCATCTTCTCCTACGGTGTCGATGGCACCGCCGAGGCCTGCCTGCTCATCAAGAACGGCCAGATGACCTCCACCTGCCTCCAGAGCGCCTACGCCCTGGCCGAGAAGCTCATGGACACCACCGAGAAGCTGGTCAACGGCAAGTCCGGCCAGATCAACGTCGACATCGACGCCCCCCTGGTCACCAAGGCCAACGTCGACGGCTACATCGCCATGCACAAGAAGGCCGGCGCCATCAAGTAGGACGCGCCCGTCCCAGGAAGGGGTGCGTGCCCTGCAAGGGGCATGCACCCCGCATGATTCTCCCACTGAGGTCCCCATGGATTCATACAAGCTTCAGGTCCAAGCCATCAGCAAGTCGTTCCCTGGTGTCCTGGCCTTGGACGGCATCAGCCTGACCGCCCGCAAGGGATCGGTCCTCGTGCTCTGCGGAGAGAACGGGGCCGGGAAGTCCACCCTGATGAAGATCATCAATGGCGTCTACCAGCCGGATCGCGGCGCGATCCTGATCGACGGCAAGCAGGTGCACATCCGGAACCCCATCCAGGCCCGCGCCCTGGGGATCTCCATGATCTTCCAGGAACTCAACTACATTCCCGAGATGACCGTCGAGGAAAGCCTGTTCTGCGGCCGGCTGCCCGTGAAGTTCGGCCGCGTGGACTGGAAGACGGTCCGCGCGAAGACGCTCGAACTCCTGGCGCAGGAGCACCTGCCCTACTCGCCGACGATGAAGATGAAGGACCTGTCCGTTTCCGATATCCAGATGCTGGAGATCCTCAAGGCCATCTCCAACGATGCGAGCATCCTCATCATGGATGAGCCCACCTCGGCGATCACCGACCGCGAGGTGGAACGGCTCTTCCAGAAGATCGCCGAGCTCAAGGCCCGCGGCACCGCCATCATCTATATCTCCCACAAGATGGACGAGATCTTCCGGATCGCCGACGACATCACCATCCTGCGCGACGGCCGTATGGTCGATTCCAGGCCGCGCGCGGAACTGGACATCGACCAGGTCATCGCCCTGATGGTCGGCCGCAAGCTCGAGAACAACTACCCCAAGCGCCCGATCCCGATCGGGGCGGAAGCGCTGCGCGTGGACCACCTGGACACGCCGGGCGTCTTCCATGACATCAGCTTCTCCGCCCGCGCGGGGGAGATCGTGGGCTTCGCCGGGTTGATGGGCGCGGGCCGCACCGAGGTCATGCGCGCCCTGTTCGGCCTGGATCCGTACGGGTCCGGCCAGATCGAGATCGGCGGCAAGCCGGTGGTGATCCGCTCCGTGAAGGACAGCATCGCCGCGAAACTGGTGATGATGACCGAGGACCGGCGCCGCTACGGCCTGGTCGCGGTCCGCAGCATCAGCGAGAACGTCACCCTTTCCAGCCTGCGCCGGTTCATCTTCCACGGCTGGCTGCACAAGGGCAAGGAGAAGAAGGTGGTCACCGATATCTGCGGCCGGCTGAGCGTGAAGGCCCCCTCGGTGAACACCGCCGTCGAGGCGCTGAGCGGGGGCAACCAGCAGAAGGTGGTCCTCGCCAAGTGGATGCTCAACGATCCGGACGTCCTGATCATGGACGAGCCGACCCGGGGCATCGATGTGGGGGCGAAATACGAGATCTACAAACTGATGGGCGACCTGGCGGCCGAAGGCAAGGCCCTGGTCATCGTGTCGTCCGAACTGCCAGAGCTGATCGGCATGTGCGACAGGATTTACGTGATGTGCAAAGGCGAAATCGCGGGCGAACTGAGCCGCGACCAATTCACACAGGAGGCGATTATGCGTTTGGCCACGGGCATCGAGAAGATGGCGAGGGAGGCATCGTGAGCAGCATCAACAGGGCCAGGGCCACCTGGGCGACGATCACCCGAAGCTACAGCATTTATCTAGTCCTTATCGTGCTCCTGGTCATAAGCTCGGTCATCAATCCGAATTTCTTTTCGGGCACGAACCTGTCCAATGTCACCCGGCAGATTTCGGTCACGACCATCCTGGCCTTCGGCGAAACCATCCTCATCATCTGCGGCCTCCTGGACCTGTCGTCCGGATCCGTGCTTGCCCTCTCCGGCCTCCTGTCGGTCGCGTGCTTCAAGGCGACCGGATCCATGTCCCTGGCCTTCGGCGTCGCCATCGCCGTGGCGATGCTCTGCAACCTCCTGAGCGCCCTGATGGTGACCCGGTTCGCCGCGCCCTCGTTCATCGCCACGCTGGCCATGCAGGAGATGGCCCGGGGCGCCGCCCTGCTGTTCTCCAAGGGCCAGAACATCTACCAGATCGGCGAATACGTCAAGCTGGGGCAGGGCTCCCTGGGCTTCATGCCCATTCCGCTCCTGTTCCTGCTCGGGCTGTTCGGCATGACCTGGTACATCCTCAAGAACACCTGCTTCGGCCGCTCGCTCTATGCCATCGGCGGCAACCAGGAGGCCGCCAAGGCTTCCGGGATCGACGTGAACCGCACCAAGATCATGGCCTTCCTGGTCAACGGCCTGCTGGTCGGCATCGCCGGCGTGCTGTTCATGTCGCGCGTGAATGCGGGCCTGCCCAACGGGGCCGTCAACTATGAGTTCCAGGGGCTCACCTCCTCGATCATCGGTGGCACCAGCTTCTCGGGTGGCATCGGCACCGCCGGCGGGACCGTGGTCGGCGCCTTCATCGTCGGCTTCCTCAACAACATCATGAATCTGGCCAACATCAATTCGTACATGCAGCAGATCGCCCGCGGAGCTATCATTTCGCTGGCCGTTATCTACGACATCTGGACCAAGAATAGGAGGACCAGGAGCCTCGTGCAGAGCGTCACGAAGTAGGTCCCGGCGGCGCGTGTCGCTGTCCTGTTTCTCCTGGGAGTGCAATGCAGAACAAGCTGGTAAGGCTCGTAGATATAGCCCAAAAGGCGGGGGTCTCGATCACGACCGTCTCGCACGTGATCAATAAGACGCGGTATGTCAAACAAGAGACCCGCGAGCTGGTGCTCAACGTCCTCGACGAGCTGAACTACTACATCAAGAAGCCGAAAAGCCGCCCCAGTGTGTCCAGGTTCATCGGCGTGATCGTCGCGGATATCACCGAGGACTACTACATTTCCATCGTCAAGGCGATCGAGACCTACGCGTCGGAGCAGGGTTTCTCCATCCTGCTCTGCGATTCGGAACACGACGCCGAAAAGGAAAAGCGCAACATTAAGAACATCCTGGACCGGGGCGTGGGCGGGCTCATCATTTCGCCCATCAATTCCGAGAAATACCCCAAGGAGATCCGGGAGGCCCAGATCCCCGTCGTGTTCGTCGACCGCACCTACAGCGAACACGACAAGGTCTTCGTCGGCATCAACAATTTCGAAAGCGGGTGCATCGGCACCCGCTACCTGGCGGGGAAGGGCTGCAGGACCATCGGCTTCATCGGCTATGCCGAGACCGTCTACACGGCCCACCAGCGGTCCGTCGGCTACCAGGACTGTCTCAAGGAGCTGCTGCCCGACTGCCAGCCCAGCGTCCTCACGCTGAACTACCGGCAGGAGGACTCCAACAAGCTGATCCGGGAATTCGTGGCCAGAGTCCGTCCCGATGGGGTGCTTTGCGCCACCTCCGATGTCTGCTACCAGCTGATCGGCAGCCTCGAAGAGATGGGCATCAGCATCCCGAACCAGATCAAGATCGTCACCTACGACGACAACAAATGGCTCGATTACCTCAAGTTCCCCGTCTCGGTCATCACCCAGCCCACCTCCGAGATCGGCTTCACCGCGATCGATCAGCTGGTACGGATGATCCTCCGCCCCAAGGAACGCAAGAAGATCGCCATGAACGTGTTCCTGGAAACGGGGTTCATCGACAGATTATGACTTATACATACAACCATCGGAGGTTCCAATGCAGGCGGTCATACTGAAAGAGAAGAACAAAATCGTGCTCGAGGATTTCCAGGCCGGGGAGATCCTTGGGGCCGATGACGTGCGGATTGCCATCAAGAACGTGGGCATCTGCGGAAGCGACGTCCACTACTTCCAGCACGGCAGCATCGGCGACTTCGTCGTCCGGGAGCCCATGGTCCTGGGCCACGAGGCGAGCGGCGTGATCATCGAGGTGGGATCCGGAGTCCAGCACCTGAAGGTGGGCGACCGGGTCTGCATGGAGCCCGGCATTCCCGCCCAGGGCAGCCCCTCGACCCTCGCCGGACGCTACAACCTGGATCCCGAGGTCCGGTTCTGGGCCACGCCCCCGTACCACGGCTGCATGCGGGAATCGGTCGTCCATCCCGCCAACTTCACCTTCAAGCTCCCCGACGAGGTGTCCCTGGAAGAAGGCGCGCTGGTCGAGCCCCTGGCCATCGGCGTCTACTCGGCCCACACCGCCGGCATTCAGCCTGGGGACGTGGCCCTGGTCTTCGGATCGGGCACCATCGGCATCGTCACCGCCCTGGCCGCGCTGGCCTCGGGCTGCTCCAAGGTGCTGCTGGTGGACGTGAAGGAGCGCAAGCTGGAGATCGTCCGGCAGCACTTCTCCGAGAACATCATCTGCGTCAATTCGGCCCGGGAATCCCTGGAGGACGCGGTCTCCGCCCTGGCCCCCGAAGGCGCGGACATCGTGTTCGAGGCGAGCGGCAGCGCGGCGGTCATCGGCAGCTTCGTCCGCTACCTGCGCCCTGGCGGCCGGGCCGTGATGATCGGCATGCCGGCCGCGCCCGCGCCGTTCGACGTGGTCGCCGCGCAGGTGAAGGAGATCGAGATCCGGCACATCTTCCGCTACCGGAACATGTATCCCCGGACCATCAAGCTGATCGCCTCTGGCACCCTGAAGGTCAAGCCGCTGATCACGCACCACTTCGAATTCAGCGACGCGCTGAAGGCGTTCGACTTCGCCGCCGGCATGCCCGACGACGCCATCAAGATCATGGTGAACCTGTAGGAACGACGGGGCGGGTCCGCTCCCGGCGACCCCAGGCGGCCTCAGACGGCCCCAGACGGCCCCAGGCTGGTCCCGGCTGCACCCGCAGCCGGGACCCTCAAGTTCCGGATCCAACCTGGGGCCGGTTCCGGCGATAATGCAGTTTCACCCCTCAGCGCAGCACCTTTTCGTGGAGATCGTCATGACCGCAACCCGCACCGTCCTGGGCATCGACGCGAGCACCCAGAGCCTGAGCGCTGTCCTGCTGGACAGCGCCGGGGCCATGCTATGGCAGCACTCCCTGGCCTATCGGGAGGACCCCCGCCTGCTGGGCGCGGGGTTCGAGCATGACACGATGATCATCCCGGCCCGGGAGGCCGGAGAGGCCGAGCAGCCGCCGCTCCTGTTCATCGCCGCGCTGGAGGCCCTGTTCCAGGACCTCCAGGCCAGCGGCCAGGACCTGGCGGCCATCGCCGCCATCAACACCTCCGGCCAGCAGCATGGCCATGTGTACCTCAACGGCCAGGCCGAAGCCGCCTTCGCCGGACTGCGCGGGGCCGCCGACCCGGGGGCCGATCTGGTGGGCCTGCTGCGCGGCGGGTTCGCCTACGGCGGGGCCCCCATCTGGAAGACCGCCAACACCCAGGCCGAGGCGGCGCACATCCGCGCCGCCGTCGGCGGCCAGGCGGCGATCATCGCCCGCACCGGCAGCGACATCCCCCTGCGCTTTTCCGCCAACGTGCACCGCAAGCTGGCCGTGCGCTACCCCGAGGCCTACGCGGCCACCCGGCACATCCTGCAGATCTCCAGCCTCGTCCCCGCCATCCTGGCCGGTGACTGCACCCTGCCCCTGGATTTCGGCAACGCCTGCGGCACCGGCCTCATGAACTACCGGGAACGGGCCTGGGACGCCACGGTGCTGGAGGCGGTGGCCGGGGACCTGCCCGGCGGCGCCGCGGCCCTGGCGGCCAAGCTTCCGGCCCTGGCCCATCCCCTGGCCGTGATCGGCAGCGCGGCCCAGTATTTCCAGCGCCGGTTCGGGCTGGCGGCGGACTGCCGGATCATCGCCGGATCCGGCGACAATCCCCAGTCCAAGGTCCTGGCCAGCGGCGATCTGCTGAGCCTGGGCACCAGTTTCGTCTACATGATCTCCAGCCCGGACGGCGGCGTCGACGCCCAGGGCACCGCCAATGCCATGTATGACGGCCTGGGCCGGCCCTTCAACTTCGCCTGCCGCACCAACGGCGCCCTGGCCTGGGACCGGCTCCGGCTCAGGCACGGCGTGGGGGCCAAGGACTACGCCGCCTGCGACGCGGCCCTGGCCGGGGTCGCCGCCGGCAGCCTGCTGCGGTTCTGGCACCCGGACACCGAATCCTTCCCGGTGGTGGCCGCCTGCGCCGAACCGGTGCGCCTGGACTCCGGGCCGGCCGGATTCGCGGGCGACTATGCGGCGGTGGTGGACAGCTCCCTGGGCCTGCTCTACCGCTATGGCCGGAAGATCGCCGGGGCCGGCACCCCCGGAGAGGCCATGAGCATCTGCGGCGGCCCCTCCACCAGCCTCGGCATCATGGGCCGGATCGCCGCCATCTGGAACCGCCCCGCAGTCCAGGCCGGCCAGGCCGGCGCTGCCCTCGGCGCGGCCGTGGCAGCGGCCGTGGCGCTGGCCCCCGAATCCGGACGCGAAGCCCTGGCGGAAAGCCTGCGCCAGACCCTGTTCGCCGGAAAGCCGGTGGTCCAACCGGATCCGGCCCTGGTCGACGCGTACCACCGGCCCGGGGGCTACCTGGACCGCATGGAGACGGCCTTCGAGCAGCTGCGCGGCTGAGGCTCTGGCCGAACCGCCGGGAGGCAAGGGAAAGGAACGGGAACGCGCCGCGGCGCGCTCCCGTTCCTTGCTTTCCTGGGTTCCGACTCGGGGAAACCCCAACTACGGTGTACCCAGGGGCAAAGTAGCCAGAAGGCGTGTCACTTATGGGTTTAGGGAGGGTGCCCGGTTGGGGTAGACCCTATCATGGCGTCAGGGGGACGTCCTTGGGGTGTATGGATAGAGTCTGGCTTTGCCTTTCCTGGCACTGCTTCGCCGGAGTCCAAGACCTCAGCCCTACAGATGGCCCCCATTGCACTTTTGTTGGGTTACCCCCGGATACCAGTGATTGTGCCGCGACGGCGCAGCATTACTTCCCTACTGCAGATTGACGCCAGCAGATCGAACTGGACCCAACATGACTCCGTCTGGGCCGAAAACGAGCATGTAAGCCTGAGAATCTGTACTAAAAATGGTCGCACGGGCCCATGTCCAGGTGAGATGGAGATTGCCCACGCCGTCTAGGGAATAGCTGCTGGGCCGGCCCATAACCGCAATGGCTTCAGCCTTGGTTGTAACGCCAGGCTTGAATTGGGCGACTGCCTCCGGGTTGACCTTATGGCCGGAGACGGCACATCCGACGCTCCCCAGAGCAATCAGGCATGGAACGAGAAGGATAGATTTCATGATGGCTCCAGATAGTAGGGGATAACCGATTATAATCATCTCCTGATCCAACTGTCTACAATCCATAGGCATTCACGCCCTGGCGCAAGGTAGGGGTCACCGCACCGAACGAGAATTTACGTACGTTAAGATTGGCTCATGGAGAGTGGTGGCCCTGGGCAACCTGGCTGCTGAGGCTCCAGACATAGTCGCCCGTGAGGTTACCGATGAACGCCGACACTTTGGACGCACCACAGCGAGCCGGTCTAATCTTCGACTGTGAACGTTGCGGTAAACCAATTGAATTCGCTGCAGCTTTGCTCTTTTCTCCACCGAACGCGGAGATGGTGCGCAAACACCATGTCTGTGGGGAATGCTATGAAATTATCATTAATGATTTTAGGACCATTAAGCAAAAGGGGTTGTAGCCCCATGCCCATGGTGAACGGCGGATAGGTTAGAGGAACCCACCGGCGGCAGGTTAAGATGGATGGCCAAGAATGACCAGGCCAATTTAGATCGCGATTGTCATTCTTGGCCACCAGTTCTAGGCTTGGCCAAGAAGGGTATACCCATATCGTCCGTCGCACTCGTCCCCGGAAGGCCACCGCGATTGAATGATATTTTCATAATGCGTGCAATTTCCCGTTTGGTGATGCGATCTCATACTGATTCCGGGCCCGGCGCCCTCCTGAGGCAAGCATGCGGATCGGAATGCTAATTTTCCCGATGCTGGAAGAGTTGGACCTAGTGGGTCCCTGGGAGATGGTTTCCATGTGGTCCCAGCAGCCGGGCGGTCCGGAGGTCCGATTGCTGGTGGCTCAGTCGCAGGATCCGGTGGTCTGCGCCAAGGGCCTGTCACTGAATCCGCACGTCACGTTCGAAACGTGTCCGGAGCTGGACGTGCTCGTGGTGCCTGGAGGGCAGGGCACCCGCACCGAGGTGGACAATCCTGTGCTGGTGGATTTTATCCGCCGCCAAGCCCCAGGTTGTCAGGCCATCCTCTCGGTTTGTACCGGCGCTTTCCTGCTGCACCGAGCCGGCCTGCTCTCCGGCAAGCGGGCCACCACCCATTGGGCTTCCCTGGACCGCCTGCGCACCCTGGGCGATGTGGAGGTGGTGGAGGAGCGGTGGGTCCGGGATGGCCGGATCTGGACCGCCGCAGGGGTATCTGCCGGCATCGACCTCGCCCTCGCCTACATCGCCGATGCCGCCGGAGAAGACGTCGCGGGGCGGGTGCAGTTGGCCGCGGAGTATTTCCCGAACCACCGGATCCACGGAGAAGCCTCGCGCCACCCCCAGGCGCCCC
>Ga0302276_10002570_pt1 | contig 15881 bp, 10 predicted proteins | sample III_Bog_N2_3_FD_198768 | JGI IMG/M metagenome (GOLD analysis project Ga0302276, IMG submission 198768) | Peat permafrost microbial communities from Stordalen Mire near Abisko, Sweden - III_Bog_N2_3 | ecosystem: Environmental > Terrestrial > Soil > Wetlands > Peat | place: Sweden: Abisko...
CGTGGTACACGCCATCGCCGAGAACACCACTCGGGGGCTGTTATAGCGCCGGTAGTCCACGCGCATCAGCACGGCCAGAGCGATCATGCCGAAGAACGCGTACATCGCCTGCTTCGCGACATACTTGTACGGCGACCCCTCTTCCTGCGCCATCACCGCGGAGATCGAAAAGACCATCACCAGGCCAAACAGCACCAGCAGCAGCACGGTGCCGAACAGCCATTTATCTGCGCCAACCCGCTTCGCCATCCAAACCCAGCCTCTAGCTAGTAGCTCTTAGCCCCTAGCTAAAGCTAAGAGCTAACAGCTACGAGCTGCTTCACTAATTCCTTGAACACCCGACCCCGGTGCTCGTAACTGTCAAACTGATCGAAACTCGAGCACGCCGGCGCCAGCAACACCACATCGCCCGGCTCGGCATCGTGCGCCAGCCCGCGGACGGCAACCTCCAGCGTACCTGCTGAGACTATCTTCACCACTCCCGCCAACTGCCGCTCAATCTTCTCTGCCGCGGAACCAATTGTGGCAACAGTCTTCACCCGCGCGCGCAGCAGATCGCTCAGCTCCCTGTAGTCGGAGTTCTTGTCCTTGCCGCCCAGGATCAGGCGAACGCCGCCCGGAAACGCCTCCAGCGCCTTCCTGGTCGCATCCACATTCGTTGCCTTGGAGTCGTTGTAGAACGCCACGCCGCGCACCGAGTCCACATACTCCAGCCTGTGCTCCACCGCCCGGAAGCTGGCCACGCTCGCGCGAATGCTCTCCGCCGGAATTCCCGCCAGCCGCGCCGCGCACACCGCCGCCAGCACATTTTCCACGTTATGCGCCCCGCGCAGCGGAATCTCCGCGACTGGCATCACCGGCTCCGCCTTCGCGCCCTCGCGCGGCACAAACAGGATGCTCTCCCCATGCACAAACGCGCCCTGCTTGATCGGCCGCCGCCCGCTGAACCAGAACACCTGCGCCCTGGTCTTTGCGGCCACCATCTGCGTTGGCTTGTCCTCAGCATTCAGGACGAGGAAGTCCTCCGGTCCTTGCCGCTCTGTAATCCGCGCCTTCATCGCCGCATAGGTCTCAAAGGTCCCATGCCGATCGAGGTGGTCCGGCGTGATGTTCAGCACCACAGCAATCCGCGGATGGAACTCCTCCACCGTCTCTAACTGGAAGCTCGACACCTCCAGCACACTCCACACATCTTGCTTGTCATTCGACCCGTCTTGCTTGTCATCCCCCGCACTTTGCTTGTCATTCTGAGCGGAGCGAAGAATCCCCGTATTTTGCTTTTCTGCGATCTGCCTAGTGAGTTCAATGCTTGGCCCCACCAGCTCAATCACCGGCGTCCCAATATTCCCGCCCACCAGCGTCGGCCCGCCCGCATCCGCAAAGATTTTGCCCAGCAGGGAAGTGGTGGTGGTCTTCCCATTCGAGCCCGTGATCGCCAGCACGTTGCCTTGCAGAAACCGGCTCGCCAACTCCAGCTCTCCAATAATCGGCGGCCCGTCCTTCCCGTAGGCCCGCACCTGCTTCAGCTCCGGCGTGTCGTACGGCACGCCCGGCGACACCACAATCAGGTCTTGCCGCCGGAACGTCAGCAGCCCATGCCCGCCCGCCTCCACCATAATGCCTGCATCCAGCAGCGCCGGAATCTCATTCGTCAGCGCTATAGCGCTACGCGAGTCGGATACCGTCACCCGTGCCCCCTGCTCGCGCAGAAACAGCGCCGCCGCCATCCCACTATTCCCCAACCCCACCACCAACACGCGCTTATTCTTCAGTTCCATGAACCAGTCCTTGCTCGCTAACCATCGGTGCGAGCTATCCACGCTCTACTGATATTGTTGCACTAGGAACGGCGGGAGCAATCCATGGCGCGAACCATTGAAGTGGAAATCGATGAAGTCAGCGCTGTCCATCCTCTCGACCCAACCGTGAAGCTGCCGCCGGGTAGAGCCGTCCTGGCCTGGCCTGAAAGCGAAGATATCTATTCGGCTCTCATGTCGGAAAAGGCGGTTGCCGACTGGCTTCGCCCGGAAGAGGACGAGGCATGGGCGTATTTGCAGCAGGCCAAGTAGCGCTCCTTCGCTCCACTTCAGCAGCCCTGAATCTTAACTACCCAAAGAAAATCGGTTCAATCGGTGTAAATCGGTGTTAATCTTTTTGCGCTCTCACCTCAACTTCAGCGTTGTCAGCGCGAACAACGCGAACACCAGCGCCATAATCCAGAACCGCGTAATCACCTTGCTCTCGCTCCACCCGCACAGCTCGAAGTGGTGGTGCAGCGGGGCCATCCGGAAGATCCTCTTGCCGCCGCGCAGCTTGTAACTCCCCACCTGCAGGATCACGCTGACGGCCTCCAGAATAAACACGCCGCCGATAAACGGCAGCAGCAGTTCCTGCTTGATGATCACCGCGACCGTCCCGATTGCGCCGCCCAGCGCCAGCGAACCCACATCGCCCATAAACACCTCGGCCGGGTGCGCGTTGTACCAAAGGAACCCGATGCTGGCGCCCACCATCGACCCGCAGAAGACGGTCACCTCGCTCACCAGCGGCATCCGATCCAGTTCCAGGTAGTCGGAAAACACCACATGCCCGCTCACATACGTCAGCACCGTCAGCGCGCCCGCGGCAATGATGGTGCAGCCAATCGCCAGGCCGTCCAGGCCATCCGTCAGGTTCACGGCGTTGCTGGTCAGCGTAATCACCAGCATCACAAAGACGACAAACGGCACAAACGCAATCCAGTGCAGGTGCGGCATATTGCCCATCCACTGCCACACCAGGTCCGGCCGGAACTTCTTGACAAACGGCACCATCAGCCGCGTGGAGTAGGTCCTGCCTTCCATCTTCAGCAGCGCCAGCGCCACGGCCACGCCGGCCACAAACTGCAAGCCCAGCTTCTGCCGCGCGCTCAGCCCTTTGCTGTTCTTGCGCACCACCTTCAGGTAGTCGTCGGCAAAGCCAATCGCCCCATACACCAGCGTCGACCCCATCGCGATCCAGACCCCCGGATTCGACAGATCCGCCCACAGCAGCGTCGGCACCAGGATGGAGATCACGATCAGCACTCCGCCCATGGTGGGCGTGCCGCCCTTCTTCAGGTGGCTCTGCGGCCCATCGTCGCGCACGTACTGGCCAATCTGGAACTCGCGCAGCCGTCCAATCACGAACGGCCCAATCAGCAGCCCGATCAGCAGCGCCGTCAGGCTGGCAAACGCCGTCCGGAACGTCAAATACCGGAAGATGCGAAAGACGTGAAAGTAGAGGTACAGCTTCTGATACAGCAGCCAATAGAGCAATCCGTGCCCGCCTTTGCGCACGCAGGCCATCGCGGCCGCATGCCGATTCCAAGGCTATGTTAACAGGCTCAGGCAGCCCTCCACCGATTTACGCGATCATGGTATCCGGCCCGGCACGGCTCACCCAACCTGCCGCTAATTGGTGCGCACAATGCCGCTCAATCCCGCGACAAAGAAAGTCGCCAGCAGCCACCCCAGTACGATCATGGTCCACCGGTACCAACGCAATGCTCCAGGGGACGTGAGTTGATTGGTGAGTCGCGTCAGGAGTGCCCTCAATCGGGCAAGCCGGCCAACAGGTTGCGGCTGCGGCACCGTAGGCTTGGACACTGAACCTGGCTGCCAATACGCGTCTTGTCCGAGCTTCAGCAGTGGGATGCTGTTTTCCACGGAATAGATAAGAGGATTGAAGGGCGGATAGGATGCCGGGACAGAACCTTCATCGCGAAGGTGAGCGTAGGCATCCTTGTCGGTCGGAACCATGGCTCCCATACGATGGGCCCTGCGGTGAATGATCCAACCTAACGCAGTGATTCCGGAAAGTTCCCAGATCGCCCTCCCAGGATAGATTCCGAACCCAACCGTTACTTTTGAGAAGCCGTCGGATGTCGAACGCCACCACCGTTCCCCCCGCAACAGTTTTCGTCGGCTCTCCGCCCTGGAACGCAGTTCGAGATCCAGCAGGATCTTCTTCGAATCCCCATCGTTTCCAAGTTCGCGGAGCACCTTGGCCAACTGGCGATAGGGCTGTTGGGCAAAATCTGGAGGCAGCGCGACCCATTGCTCACTCCACGAAATATCCTTCAAGTCGTCGGAAATTCCGCCGTACACGAAGCCATCCAGGTACAGCTTGTCCTGCTTGGGCCAACTTGGCCTGTCACTGGCAAGATTCCCAACGGTCACCTGCTCCAGGTCGAGTTCCGAAACCGACCTCACATTGTTCCACTTCAGAGTTTGTTTGATGGATGTCTCATCGAGGTTGAGTGTGTCAAATTTGCCGCCGGCGCAATCCAGGTCCGCCCCAATATGAGCGCTCCTTAGCATGACGTCGCCATTCGCGATGAACCCCTCGGAGAGAAAGACGGTCTTGGAGACCTCTGCCCGATCAAGATTCAATGCCACACCCTTTGGGGTGTTGAGGGTCGCGTGTTGGCAGTCGAAATCTCCGCCAATCTGGATACCTTCCAGGTCGACCGTACCGTCCGCGGAACATTCCAGAAATACCCCTCCGCCGATCTTGGCGCGCGCCGCAATGAGTGCGGAGCCTTCCGGATTGCTGAACCTTCCTTCGCTACAATCCAGATCAGCGGCGATCTGCGTTCCGATAAGACTGATCGCGCCCTCGGAAGAGAAACCATACCGGAGCAAAACACTCCCCCCCAGATCGGCGTTGTCTGCATACAGCGCCACCCTGCCTTTCGCAGAGAGCGTGGCATGCTCGCAGGACAGATCCTTGCCGACGTGGGCCCCCGACAGATACACCGTACCTACCGCCGAGAAGCCCCCTTTTTCATCTCCGGTTAGATAGACAGCCCCGTCCACTCTGACGTGGTCTGCATTCAGCGCATAATCTCCTGGATTCCTGAAGGTCCCGTGGTCGCAATCGAGATCTTTCCCGATATGCGTTCCCACCAGCGTCACGGTACCATTCGCGGTAAAACCGTTGCTGAAGTAAATCTTGCCTCCAATCTCCGCAGTATCTGCGTCGAGCGCAGTGCCTCCCTGGGCGTTGAAGTTGCCGCCCCGGCAGTCGAGGTCAGCTCCCAAATGCGCGGAGTAAAAACTCACGGTGCCTTCGGCCTTGAATCCGTCCGCCAGGAAGGCCGAACCATGGATGCCTGCCGTGATCGCGTTAAAGGCACGGCCCCCTCTGTTTTGGAAGCTGCAGTTGGAGCAGTCCAGATTTCCTCCAATACTTGCTCCTAACAGGGTGAGTTCGCCGAGTACCGACACCCCGGAAAAGAAGGCTGAACCCCCAATCATGCAGCCTTCGAAATCCAGGCCCGTGCCACCGAATCCCCTGAACATTGCGCCGCGGCAAACAAAATCGCTGCCGACATGGGCCCGCACAAAGCTCACCAGGCCGTCCGCGGAAAAGCTGTTTCTCAGGAACGCTGAGCCATTAATTTGCGCAGTGTTTGCGTAGAGAGCATCGCTTCCAGGGTTGCTGAATGCACAATTGGAGCACTCCAGGTCCCCCCCGATAGTTGTTCCATACAGGTCGACTTCGCCGGTCGCGGAAAATCCATCGGAGAAGTATGCGGATCCTCGAATGCTGGTGCTCGAACAATCCAGCGCCGTTCCCTTCGGATTGCTGAAGGTGCTCTTCGTGCAAACCAGACCACTGTCAATACGGGCGCTGTCGAGAAGAACGCTTCCATGGGCAGAAAAGCCATCGTTAAGGAACACCGCGCCCCGTATCTCGGCGGTGGTTGCTTTGAGGGCGCATCCGGTTGGGTTGGTGATACTGCAGCGCCCACAGTCCAGATCGCCGCCAATGTGGATCCCGTAGATATCCACCTCGCCGGCCGAAGAAAAGCCGCTCCGCAGCAGGAGCCCTCCTCCAATCACTGCATCCGAAAGATCCAGGGCAATTCCACCGGCAAGCCTCATGGAGGCGCCTTCGCAATTCAAGTCGCCGCCAATATTGGCCCCAGAAAAATCAACTGCTCCGCCTGCGATGAATCGTTCATCGAGGAAGACGGAGCTCTGCACTCGCGCGCCATTGCCGAGGATGCTGTCTGCGCGAGTTCCCGAGAGGGACAGCATTGGAATGGTGGCAGACTGCAGGTTCATCTGGCCTATCAGCCGGCAATGCGTCAACAATATCGGGAAAGGGACCTTCGCATAGGACAGGTCAAGGTCGCCGAAGATTCTCGCCCCATACACTCGAATTCCCCGCAAGTCCGTCTTCTTGCTGGCGTCCGCGTCCGTGCAGAGCCATCGCAGCAACTCCGCCCGAATGGTCCGGTCGAAGCCCCACCCTTGCAAGAGAGAAGGATCGTTGCTTGCGTCCCCATCTTCGGAATTCTTCCCGCACACGGCCCAATCACCCTCGGGGGCTGCACGCAGCAAACGCTTTTCGGCCTCGGATAGATTGCCGCGAAACTTTTCGGGCAGAATGCCTTCCAAAACACCAATGGGAGGACTGGAATTGGTGGCCATACCACTCTCCTGGCTCGACATGGAGAAACACCAACATCCGGGGATAACGCATAGCTTAGCACGCGTTGCGCACAGCAAAGCAGGAGGGCAAGGCTCAATCCAACGGTCCGTGCATGGCGATACGTGTGCGGGCTACGCGATCGTGGTATCCGGCGCGGCACGGCTCAGCAGCACGCGGATGTCCGACGATTTATTGAACGAGAACGCCGGCGGACTCGCCGGCGCCGTAATAAACGCAAAGTCCGCCCGATGCACATTGTCCGTATACATCGCCGGTCGCGCATCTGGAGTCTTCGGCTGTACCTCGACGTGACTCATTTCCACCCGGTTCACATGGCGGAAGTAGAACCCATACGTCGGCAGCGTGCCGAGCATACCCGGCTCCGGATATGAGTCTTCCTTCTCCGGCACATCGATCTTTGCCTGGTCCGCCGTGCCGCCGCCCTCCGTCTCCACGTAAATATCCGACAGCTTGATGTCCTCCACGGCAAATCCCGGGATCCCCGTAATGTTCGATCCGAACTTCCCAGCCGTGTTGTAGCTGGTAATGTTCGAGATCAGCACCCGTCGCAGCGTCCCCACGACCGTGCTCTGATCGCCCGTGCCCTTCGGCCCGCGCAGCCGCGAGCCCAGGCGCAGGAAGATCGGGCAGCTGATAATATCCCGCATCGTGATGTTGCTGACCGTAATGTCCTCGAGCAGCGCGCCATCGACCGTCTCCAGCGCCAGCCCCTGGCAGCCCTCGAAAACGCAGTTCGAAATCGCGATGTTGATGAAGCCGCCATTCGACTCCGTCCCGCACTTGATGCGTCCTGTACCGCCGACCTTGTGGTCCTCCTCCATCGTGAACTTCTTCCACGTCCCGTCCAGCACCGTGCCCAGCCGGTACGCACCCGTCACAAAGCAGTTCGTGATATTCACGTTCCTCGTCGGCCGGTTGTACCCAAGCGCAAAACTCGACTTGGGACAGATGCCGTCATCCCACGGCGAGTTCACCGTGCAGTTCGACACCCGCACGTTCTGGCAGCAGTCGATGTCCATGCCGTCGCGGTCCGTATCGATCTTCAGGTTATCGATGGTCAGTGTATCCACGCCCGTCAGCAGCAACCCGAAGTGCCCGCCCTTCAAAATCGAAAAGTCGCTCAGTGTCACATTTCGGCAGTTCTTCAACGCAATCGCCTTGTTCCCCACGCCCGCCTGGTTTGCGTGATAAATCGGGTAGTCCCCCCGGCCTCGCGGCAGGGATCCGGCTGCACGGCCGGCACCGCCCTGCCCCCCCGTCCCCGCCGGACCGGCGGCGGCGCCGGCTCCTGCTGCCGCAGCCGGCATTCGTTCCGGGCCAAAGCCTGCACGCGGCGGACCGGTCCTCGTCTCCGCACCCCAGCTCAATCCTTTGCCGTAGATCAATCCCGGTCCCGTAATTGAAAAATCGTTGATCCCCTCGCCCCAGATCAGCGAATTATGCCAGTGGTTGTGCCCGTAATCCTGATACGCATCCCATGCCGTGTTCGGCTCGGCGGCATCGTACGTACCGCCCATGTAGCCTGTCGTCTCGCCATCCTTGGGAGAGGCCGCCGCCTCAATCGTGCATCCCTGCGCCAGGAACAGGTCGACCTTGCTCTTCAGCCGGATGGAAAAGCACATATACGTGCCGGCCGGAAAGATCACCGTCCCACCGCCCGCTGCAGCTGCCGCCTCAATCGCCTTATTAATTGCCGGCGAGTCCACGGTCTTGCCGTCTCCAGTCGCACCATATGTTCGGACATCGAAAAACAGCGGCGACAGCGCCGGCTCCGCGACCTTCTTCTTCGCGGCAAACGCTGGAATGGCAGAAACGGCGGAGGCAGCAAGACCCATACTGCTGAGTCTCAAGAGATCGCGGCGGGCAGAATCAAAAGTTTTCATCGCGCCCGCCATGCTAGCAGAACTGCCGCACGGTTGGAAAATGTTCCCACTGGAGAACCCGGCCCCACTCCGCTGTCACAATTAGCTCCACCTCTCCACCGGCGTAAAGCCGCTCGCAACCTCGCCGCCCAGCACCGTCCTGTCGCCCACCGTCAGCCATGTGTGCGCCAGCAACTCGCCCTCCGCGGAACGCTTCACGCCGTAGACCACCGTACTCGCCACGCCCCGCCAGCGCAGCATCGTGTAACCCGCCAGCGCCTGCGGAAAGCATACAAACTCTACCGCGGAGTGCCGTGCGGCTGCGCTCACCGCCCAGCGCACTCGCCGCGCAATCGCCACCTCCGCCCCGGGGCCGGCGTCTCGCGCACCGCTCTCCGCCTCCGAGTTTCCTGTGCTGCCGTGCGTGATCGTCCGGATAATCCGCCGCACCGGCACCACGGCCAGGCACACCCGGAAGAACGCCAGCAGCGCCAGCGCCTCCGCTGCGAGCAGCAGGTCGCCAGGCCGCCGCTGAACGATCTTGGACAGCAATGTCATTGGCAATGTGTCTCCGCCGCAGCATTCAATTCCGCCCACGTCCCGCACCGTGCAATGCGGCCCGCATCCATCTCAAAGATCTGGTCCGCCCGCCGGATCGCGCTCGCCCGGTGCGCCATCATCAGCACGGTCAGCCCTCCGTTGCGAGTGCCCACCACCTCTTTGATCGCGTCCAGCACTCGCGCTTCATTCTCCACATCCAGCGCATTGGTCGCCTCGTCCAAAATCAGCAGCGCCGGCTTGCGCAGCAGAGCGCGCGCCAGCGAGATCCGCTGCCGCTGCCCGCTCGACAGCAGTATTCCGCGGTCGCCTACCACCGTCTCGATTCCCGCCGGCAGTTCATACACGAACCCCGCGCAGGCCAGCAGCAGCGCTGTGCGCAGCTCGCCATCCGTGGCCTCCGGTACTGCCCACAGCAGGTTCTCGCGCACAGTCTGATGAAACAGCACAGTCTCCTGGCCCACGTAGCCGACCTGGTGGCGCCATTGCCGGATCTCCGCTGGACCCAGCGCGCGGCCGTCCAGCAATAGGCTGCCTCGGGTGGGCTGCAGCAGTCCGTTCACCAGGTCGGCAATGGTGCTCTTGCCTGCTCCCGATGGGCCCACCACGGCGACCACCGTACCTGCGTCGATCGTCAGATCAATCCCCCGCAGCACAAACTCCGGCTCCATCGATGTTGAATCGTCGCCTGTGCCTGCAGGAGGCTCGTACGCGAACCACACATCCTCCAGCCGGAATGCATGCTCCAGACGCAATGCCGCTGCGCGTTCGCCCGCGTCCACGGTTGCCTCCCGTGGCTCGGCGTGGGCTACGCAGTCCGCCTCAATGTTCAGCACGTTGTCAAACGACGGCAGCCTGTTCGCCGCCTCGTGGGATTGACTCTGTATCGCAGACAGTTGCGGCATCAGCCGGGTAAAGATGGCCAGCAGGATCAGCATCGTTGCCGGCTGCACATGCAGCACCGTCAGGGCCACGGCAATCACCGCACCCAGCGCCACCAGCGACCCCACCTCAAACCGGAAAGCCGACGCCGCCTGGTGCTTCGCACTCTCCACGGAGTGGCGCGACACCTGGCCGCACAACCGTGCAAACATCTGCACGTCGCGCTCCTCGGCGTTGTAGGTCTTCACGCTCTTCAGGTTCATCAGGTGTTCTTCCGTCGCGGCATACACCTCGCCCACACTGTCGGAGACGCTCTTCCCGCTGGCCCGCATCTGCCCCAGCGATCGCCGCTGCAGCAACAGCAGGCCGCCGCCCATCGCCAGCACCACCAGCGTCATCGGCGCGGACAACTTCAGCGCCACCACCAGGTACAGCAGCGTCAGGCAACTCAGGTTGATCAGCGAGAGCAGCAGGCTCACCGAGAATGCGGCATGGCTCAGCTCCTGGGTCAGCACATGGGTTAGCCGGCCGGCGCGCTGCCGTACCAGGAATCCCCACTGGGCCTTCACCACCGACTCGTACACCCGCCGGCTCAGCGCCAGTTCCACCCTGGTCATCAGCGTCGCCACCAGCATGGACTGCGCCCGCCGCAGCATGGAGCGCGCCGCGCCCGTTGCCAGAAAGGTCCCCAGCACCACCGGCAGCCACAGCCAGTGCGGAACCCCGGCCAGCACCCTCTGGGTTTCCAGGCTCAGGCGGCTGGCCGTAGACGACCCGGAAAAGTTCATCCCCGCCACGGACAACAGCGGCAGCAGCAGTACCAGGCCGAAGCCCTCCGCCAGCGACCCCGCCAGTGCCACTGCAATCGTCAGCACAAACGTATGCCGATCCATCTCGGCCATGTACCGCACCAGCCGCGCCGCCGTCTGCCACGTCGAGCCGGCGCGGCCTGCGGATGCTGGATTGGAAGTTGCCTGGGCAGGGGAGGCCATGGTTGCTACGTTACCAGAGGGCAACCCACCCCCGCCGCGCCGAACCCTAGCATTCCATTGGCTCTGCCGCGGATGACAGCCCAGCAATGGGCTTGAATCGAAGGATACACACGCTCAAGTGGAGATCCTGCTGCGAGACTGCTCTAAAACCGCAGCGATGTCTGCAGATCCACCACCCGGTCCGGCGATAGCGAACTCCCGCTCGTCAGTCCCGTCGACTTCCCGAACAGCGGCGAATTCAGAGTCCCCACTGGCGGCGTCAGGTTCTGGTGGTTCAGCAGGTTCTGCGACTCCACCCAGAACTCCAGCGCATACTTGCGCACCGCACCTGCACCCGGAGCGGCCTCATGCTTTGGCCCCACCCCGATCTTCTTGCCCACCGCCAAGGTCACCAGCAGCAGTCCGGGCCCCTGGCCATAGTTGCGCGGAATCATCGTCTGGCCCGGGATCGGGTTGGTGTCGAATGTCCCCCACCGTGTCGCCACCACGCTGGGCCGCGTCAGATCCGTCGCAAACGAGGGCCGGTCGTTGTACTGGGTGTCGCCGTTCAGGTCCTGGCCCACCACAATGTTGAATGGCGCTCCACTGGTCGCCCGCAGATATCCCCACGAGCGCACTCCAAAGGGCAGGTCCACGCTCTCGCCCACCGTCAGCGAGTGCCGCACATCCGTCAGCGCTCTCCCGTAATCCAACCCGAGGTCGTACTGGTTTGAGGGGAATCCGCCGTCACTCTCCGCGTCACTCTTCTCAAAGCGCAGCGCATAATTCCCGTACGCCGTGAACCGCGCCGTCCTCGCGGAGAAGTTCGTCGAGAGCTGGTTGGTTCGCGACACTCCCTCCGAGACATATTGATAGATGTTCTGGCTGCTGCCATTGGGCCGTACCCCGCTCCCAGGATTAGCAGGATTGTATGTGCCTGGCAGTGGAGCGTTGACGTTCTCCGTCAGTTGCGTGTGCACGCCGAGGTTGCTCAGGTAGGAAACGCTCACCACGCCATGCTTCGAGAGCCGCCGCTCCAGGCTCACATTCGCGCCGATAAAGTACGATGCGTGAAAGTCCGCAGCAACGCCGTACGTTACCGGCGCCGACTGCGCTCCCAGCTCAGCCACCATAGGCCCGGAACACCCCGCCGACGCAGCGCCTGGAATCACCGGGCAGAACTGCGGCGACTGCACCACGTACTCAAGCTGGGTCACCCCGTTCTGCCGCGCCACCTGCAGCGCCGGCTGCATCGTGAACCGCCGGTAAAACACGCCCGCACCCCCGCGCACCACCCACTTCGGCGCTGCCGCCTTCGCCCCATTCTGGCCGCCCGGCCCCCAGGAGAACCCAACCCGCGGCGCCCAGTCCGCATGGTCCGGAATGTAGTTCTGCGTCTCGAATCGCAACCCGTAACTCAGCGTCAGGTTCGGCCGCACCCTCCAGTCGTCCTGCACAAACAACCCCGCGTCTGCAATCGTCACCGCGGCGTTTGGGCTTCCCACCGTCAGGTTGAACTGGCTCGCCCCGCCTCCCGCAGCCGTAATCTGCGCGATGCTGTCGCCTGCCGCCATCCCCTGTCGCGTTGCCTGGTATGCGCTCAGAGTGGAGAAAATAAACTCGCCATTGAAGTTTGCCTCGGAGCGGTTCGCGTCGCGCCCAACCCGCAACCGCCCTCCCATCTCCAGGTAGTGCCGGCCCTCAGCTGCCGACAAATAACTCTGCAACTCCACCTGGTTCTGGTGGTCGCTGTACATCCCCTGATTGTTGCCGCCGTCCGTCTCCGCACCCTCCACCAGAAGAGTCGGCGCGGTACTCACCGGGGTCTGCGTCGTCCGCGTGCGGATGTATTGGAGACGAGTCTCATTCACCATCTTCGCGCCCATGGCCTGGGTATTGGTGGCGCGCAGCGTCTGTGCCACGGTGTCGCTTTGGAAGCCCTGACTTGCCAGCGCCAGTTGCCCCACCCCGCCATTGTCCTGTGTGGCCCGGTCGTAGATGTACCGCAACGTCATCGTGCTGTTTGCCCCGGCGCGCACATCCAGCCTGGGCGCAACATTCAGCGACGTCCGCGGGCTTGCCACCGCATAGTTCGTCACCGCCTGGTTGAGATTCGCATCCAGAGTCTGCGCATCCACTGCGGTGTTGATCCCCTGCCGCATCTGGTCCACGCTCCCGTAATAAGAAGACCTGGGGTTCAATGGTCCGCTGACATCGCCGCCCAAGCCGGAGGCATAGAACGGGGGCTGCGCCGGCGCAAACGGATTTCCTGCATCCAGTGCGGAATCGTCTCCGTACACATACGCTTCGCCGTGCAACTGGTTCGTCCCCGGCTTGCTCGATACCTGGATCACGCCATTCAGCGGTTCCGTATCGTTCTCCGCCGAGTATGGATTCTGATTGATGCGTATCTCCCGAATGCTATCGCGCGCAGGCAGCTTGGTCCCAGAGAACCCGTCTACACTCAGCGCGGCCGCCATGTTTCCTGCCAGGCCGCGCAGTTCATCCAGCAGCGCCGTCGGGTCCAGCGGCATCTCGGCCACCTCGCGCGCGCCCAGCACCAGCGCGCTTCCGCTCCGGTTGTCGCTCTGGGCCGCATCGTCCGGCACTTCAATCCGCTCTACCTTCACTTCAATCTTCAGCCGGACGTCCACCGTGTGCTGTTGCAGCCCCGCCTCATCCAACTCCTCCGCTCCCGCGCTCACCCGCACCGGCGCGCTCTCGAACCGCGCAAACCCCGCCGCGTTCACTGTCACCACATAGGTCCCTGCATGCACAAGAATCCGGTATGCACCAGTTGGTCCGCTCTCCGTGCCACTCACCGCGGTGGCCGGACCGTCAATACTCCTCAGCGTAATCTGCGCGCCAGGAACCACCGCGCCCGAAGGGTCGGTCACCACGCCCACGATTGCTGCCAGTGGCTTTACCGGCTGTGCCTGCGCCTGCCAGCCCCCGCACCCCAGCAGAATCGCACCCACGAGCTTCACCCAGCGCGGCCTGTATCCCTGCGCTTTGCCATCCAGTATCGCTATCTCGCCATCTGTCGCCACTGCGATCTCGCCCTGCATCGTGCCTGCTTCGCAACTCGACATAAGTCTTTGCCCACCAGAATCCGCCTGGTGGAGTGGGAACCCCAATGAAATCAATCGGGAGTCACCCATAGAGTATGGTCCACAACCGCCGCGTAACACTCCCCCGAACGCACCACCTACCCCCTCCCTGAAAGTCCCTATTGCATAGGTACTTTCGATTTAAGCCACGTCTTCGAAGGCACTTACGGCGTGGTGATCGTCCACAGATCCTGGTCGTCGCGGACAAACGCGCCGGTAGCCACTCCACTCGCTCCTGTTGCCATCAAGTCCTGCCCTGTCTGCTTGTTTTGGATGCGGTATCCACCGTCCGTAAACTCATCCAGCCGCCACATCTGTCCATCCGTTCCATTGTACGGAGCCAGTGCTACCGTCCCCGCTCCCGCCACCTCAATGGCATCGCCCGTCCCTGCGTCCACCACCTTGTAGAAGCCACCGCCCGCCGGCGCGATGGTCCACTTCTGGTTGTCCAGGGCCAGGTAGCGGGCCACCCGCAGCATGGGCGGCCCCAGTGGTGCTGGCGCCATAGCCACGGCTGGCGTCGCGGGCGCACTCCCGGCTGTCGCAGCCGGAGACGGTGCCGTCGGGGTATGCTCCTCCAGCGTGTTCTCCGTCTGTCGTGACAGAATCTGGTATACCCCGCTTGTCAGGTTGTCTCCGGCCACCGGCCACCCGTCTGTCGACCACAGCAGCGGCCGGATATCCAGCACGCTTCGCCCGTCGCGGGCCATGTCCGCCTCATAGTGAATGCTGAACCGCTCCGGACCGCCCTCGCTGCCGTCGGGGCTGGCGTCGTAGTCCAGCACGCGCCCGAAATGCCCCGGCCCAATCCGGTGGTCATGCGCCGCCAGAAACAGCGACCCCGCGCCATTCGTCATGGGATCGCCGTGTTTGTCCAAATATGGCCCCGTAATCGCCTTGGCCCGGCCCACGCGGATGTTGTATTCGCTGTCCTTCCCCTTGCAGCAGCTCCCGTGGTTCACAAACAGGTAGTAGTAGCCGTCATGCCAGATAATGTCGCTGGCCTCGCTCTGGTTGGCGATGATCGTTACCGGCGACTTCAGCGCAATCCGCTGCCCCGTCTTCGGGTCCAGCTGCACCAGGTCGATGGTCCCGTGGTACGAGCCATAGCACAGCCACAGCGTGCCATCGGGCGCATGGATCACCCCCGGATCGATCGCGTTCAGGTCCTCGACACCGTCCGAGCTGGCTACCACGCCGCCGTCCACCCACTTGTACGCCGGGTCCTTCGGGTCCAGCACCGTGTTCGACATCATCGCCACTGCCGACTGGAACGACATCCACGCAGACACCGCGTAGTACAGGTAAAACTTGCCGTCCACTCGCACAATGTCCGGCGCCCACACCCCCGCGCCGTCGTTCTTCGGCGAGAGCGCATGCACCTCGTCCGGAATCTTCTCGAATGCACTACCCTCGCGCGTCCACGTCTCCCCGTCCGGCGATGAGAGGAACGATGCGCCCCGTCCCGTCGTGTAGAAATAGTACTTGCCATGGAACCGCACCACCGTCGACGGGTCGTGCACCCCGGGCATGCCCAGCACAGGCACTCCGATCGCCGGGCCAAACCCTCGCCGCGGCGCGGTCCCCGCGGCCACCGGCTGCGGCGCTGCTTGTGCCGATGGTGCCGTTGCCGCGGCAGGTGTTGTTGTCTGCGCGAGCCCCTGCGCTGCCATCCATGCGGCTGCAATCGCAATCCCCGCCAATCTGCGCACTTCTGTCATCCGCACATCTGCTCCTCGTCGCTGCACTGCAGCCGCCAAATTCCCAGCGCCACCAGCATACCTCTCCGTCCGCACGCGAGGGCACCGTGGCCCCAACGGCGCCGACGTCACAACAGCCATGCCTCGGCATTCTCTTTGCAGTCCGGCCATGTGACTGGAGACAACAAAGGCACCCCCGAAAGGGTGCCTTCTATCGGTGCGCCCAGCATGGGCGCGCTCTTACGGGTGCAAGTCCCGTCGCGAGCAGGTCACAGTGAGCGAAGAGAAGCGCAACTGCATGAGGGCGACCGAGTG
>Ga0302276_10002571_pt1 | contig 15878 bp, 15 predicted proteins | sample III_Bog_N2_3_FD_198768 | JGI IMG/M metagenome (GOLD analysis project Ga0302276, IMG submission 198768) | Peat permafrost microbial communities from Stordalen Mire near Abisko, Sweden - III_Bog_N2_3 | ecosystem: Environmental > Terrestrial > Soil > Wetlands > Peat | place: Sweden: Abisko...
CGGCGCCCGCGTGCCAGGTGCGGGTGGCACCGGACTACGTCGCCGGGCTGCGCAGCCTGGAGGGATTTTCGCATCTGATCCTGCTATACTGGCTGCACCAGGTGAAAGCGCCGGCGCTGGAATTCACCCCGCCCTTCGACGGCGAACCGCGCGGCGTGTTCGCCACGCGCGCGCCCTCGCGGCCCAACCCGATCGGTCTGTCGGTCGTCGCCTTCGACGGCTTCGCCGCACCGGACTGCCTGACCGTGCGCTATCTGGACTGTCTGGATGGCACGCCGCTGCTGGATATCAAGCCCTACCTCCCCACCACCGACAGCGAACCCCACGCCACCATGGGCTGGCTCGGGGTCCACGCGACACGAAACCGGAACACCGTGTGACCGCCCCCCTCGACGGAACCGCCAACCCGCGCCATGTGTAGCGGCTGAGGAGATCCGCATGTCCGAAACCCTTCTCCGTCCGCCGCCCGTGCTGTTCATGCCGCAGAAGCAGCCGGCCAAGCCGCACACGCGGGCGTTGAAAGTCGTCTCCGAATACGAACCCGCCGGCGACCAGCCGGCCGCGATCGACGAACTGGTCCGTGGCGTTCGCTCCGCCGAACGCGACCAGGTGCTGCTGGGGGTCACCGGGTCGGGCAAGACATTCACCATGGCCAAGGTGATCGAGGCGGTGCAGAAGCCAACCCTGATCCTCGCGCCAAACAAGACCCTGGCGGCGCAGTTGTACGGCGAGATGAAAAGCTTCTTCCCCGACAACGCGGTGGAATACTTCGTCAGCTACTACGATTACTATCAGCCCGAGGCCTACGTTCCGCGCACCGACACCTACATCGAAAAAGACGCGCAGATCAACGAGCAGATCGACCGCATGCGCCACGCCGCGACGCAGTCTCTGCTGGAGCGCAACGATGTCGTCGTGGTCGCCTCGGTGTCGTGCATCTACGGTATCGGGTCGGTCGAGACCTATTCCAAGATGGTGGCGAAGCTGGAGGTCGGCGGCAGCATCGACCGCGACAAGCTGGCCAAGGCGCTGGTCGATCTGCAATATCGCCGCAACGATACCGCCTTCGCCCGCGGTGCGTTCCGGCTGCGCGGGGAAATCGTCGATATCTTCCCCAGCCATTACGAGGACCGCGCCTGGCGGGTGAGCCTGTTCGGCGACGAGATCGAGGCGATCCACGAATTCGATCCGCTGACCGGCGAAAAGACCATGGCGTTGAAGGAGATCACGGTTTACGCCAACAGCCACTACGTCACCCCGCGCCCGACCCTGGCGCAGGCGATCCGCGATATCAAGATCGAACTGAAGGAGCAACTGGCGAAACTGACCGCCGAGGGCAAGTTGCTGGAAGTGGAACGGTTGAACCAGCGCACCACCTTCGATATCGAAATGATGGAGACGACCGGGTCGTGCAAGGGGATCGAGAACTATTCCCGTTACCTCACCGGACGCGAACCGGGCGATCCGCCGCCGACTTTGTTCGAATATCTGCCGGAAAACGCGCTGCTGATCGTCGATGAAAGCCACGTCACCGTGCCGCAGATCGGCGGCATGTATCGCGGCGACTTCAACCGCAAGTCGGTGCTGGCGGAATTCGGCTTCCGCCTGCCGTCCTGCATCGACAACCGGCCGCTGAAGTTCGAGGAATGGGAACGCTTCCGCCCACAGACCGTTTTCGTTTCTGCGACGCCGGGTCCGTGGGAGATGGAGCGCACCGCCGGCGTCTTCGCCGAACAGGTGATCCGCCCGACCGGGCTGATCGATCCGGTCACCGAAGTGCGGCCGGTCGAACACCAGGTCGATGACCTGCTGGGCGAATGCAAGGCGACGGCGGCGAAAGGCGCGCGCGTGCTGGTGACGACCCTGACAAAGCGCATGGCCGAGGACCTGACCGACTATCTGACCGAACACGGGGTGAAGGTGCGGTATCTGCACTCCGATATCGATACGCTCGAACGGATCGAGATCATCCGCGACCTGCGGCTGGGCGTGTTCGACGTGCTGGTGGGGATCAACCTGCTGCGGGAGGGGCTGGATATCCCGGAATGCGCGCTGGTGGCGATTCTGGATGCGGACAAGGAAGGATTCCTGCGCTCGCAGACCTCGCTGATCCAGACCATCGGGCGGGCGGCGCGCAATGTGGACGGGCGGGTCATTCTGTACGCCGATACGATGACCCGGTCCTTGCGGTCGGCGATCGAGGAGACCGAACGGCGGCGCAACAAGCAGCGTGCATGGAACGAAGCGCACGGTATCACCCCGGTTTCGATCCGCCGCCAGATCGGCAAGGTGCTGGAGAGCGTGTTCGAGCAGGATTACGTCACCGTGTCCCCGGTGAAGAATGGCGGGATCGCGGAATTCGTCGGCAAGGACCTGAAGACCACGATCGCGGAGCTCGAAAAGCGCATGCGCGCCGCCGCCGCCGATCTCGAATTCGAGGAGGCAGCGCGGATACGCGACGAGATCAAGCGGCTGGAGGCGCTCGATCTCGGGTTGGAACCGCCGCCGGTTGCGAGTGCCTCGTTACGCTCGGCCGCGGGCGGGCGGGCGCGCAAGGACACCAGGCCGGAACCGATGGGTCCGGGCGGTGGCGGCTACGATCCGAACAAACGGCGCGGGAGCAAGGGGGGGATGCGGCGAAAAGGGCCGTAGGGTATGTTCGCTGCGGCTGGAAATTCAGTTCTCTACCGTTATGGACGACCCTCGCCGCCATGCCTGCGCTGGCCCAGGCGGGCTTCGCGGCCGGAGGCGGATCGATGCGGCACGGCCCCGCTCAAGCGCGACCTGGTTTCGGATGACGCCGGTCTCACACCCCCGGCAGCCGCCCCTTGATCGCATTCGCCCGAGCGGTCCAGGTAATCGCGCCGCTGGGTCCGGTGGGCATGCTGGCGCGGACGGTGTCCTTGAAGCGCGCGATCTCCGCCTCGGTCATGGCGGCCAGGACGGGGCGCATGCTGCCGGACGTGTTGGTGCTGGTGACCCAGTACTCCTCGAAGTCGGGAAAACTGCGTTCCACTGTGATCGCGCGGGTTTCCACCTCGACCAGCCCCGCGCCGTGCCACAGACCCATCAGCACGTCCTGGCGCGAGGCATCCGCGCTGGGCGGCAGCATCGGCGCGATGCCCATCGCGCGCATGCCAGCCTGGATCGGCGCAAAGGGGAAGCCGCCGCCTTCCATGTCCCAGGCATAGGCCGCGATCAGCCCGCCGGGACGGACGACCCGCGCCATCTCGGCCACGCCGCGGGGTGGTTCGGGAACGAAGAAGATGACCAGCGCCATCACCGCGGCATCGAACCGGTCGTCGCCGAAGGGCACCGCCATCGCGTCCCCGTTCGAGAACGCCGCGACCTGCGCGGCGGGGCGGGTGCGGGCGAAGGCGAGTTGCCCCTCGGAGGGATCGACCCCCTGCACCTCGGCCGGCGCGCAGCGTTGCACCAGCAGTTCGGTGAAGGCGCCGCTGCCGCAGCCGATGTCGATCCAGCGCTGGGCGGGCGGCGGCGCCAGCCAGTCCAGGAAGGTCTCGCCGGCGAGGCGGCTCCAGGCGCCCATCCCGCGTTCATAGGCGGCGCCGTCTTCGAAGCGGATGGGCGGTTGGGTCATGGCGGGGTCCTTCGAAAGAGGTGTCAGTCGCCGAAATAAGCTTCCTCAAACTCGTCCAGCATGCCGCGCAGTTCGGTCAGCATGGCGCGCATCAGCTTCTTCTGCGGCTCGTCGCACAAGCCCTCGCCGATGACCTGGTTCAGCGTCTGCCCGGCCTGCGCCAGCAGCTTGAGGGATTTGCGTTCGATCAGATCGGCCATGCCGCCTTGCCCACCGGTTGCCAGAACGGCGGATGATAGGGACGAATGGCGCCGCGCCAAGCCCCCCGCTCTGGACGCCGCCATCGCGGCGGGCGAACCTGCGGTTCGGAGCCACTCTGCAAGGGAGACCAACATGCAAGCCGACCCGGACCTGCATGAATTCGCCCGCCTGATCGACGCGGCCGACCGCGTCGTGGTGTTCACCGGCGCCGGGATCAGCACCGAATCGGGCATCCCCGACTTCCGCAGCCCGGGCGGGATCTGGACCAGACAAACCCCGATCGATTTCTCCGACTTCATGCGCTCCGACGCGGCTCGGCGGGAAACCTGGCGCCGGCGGTTCGAGATGGCACCGATCCTGCGCAAGGCCACCCCCAACCGCGGCCACAGAGCCGTCGCGGAACTGATCCGTTCCGGCAAGGCGCGTTCGGTAATTACGCAGAACATCGACGGTCTGCACCAGGACAGCGGCATTCCCGACGACAAAGTGATCGAGCTGCACGGCAACACCACCTATGCGCATTGCCTCGATTGCGGCCAGCGCTACGAGATCGAGGACCTGCGTGTCGATTTCGAACGCGACCGGATTGTGCCGCATTGCGCCTGCGGCGGTTGGGTCAAGACCGCAACGATTTCGTTCGGCCAGTCGATGCCGGTGAACGAAATGCGCAGGGCGGAGCGCGAGACCCTGCGGTCCGACCTGTTCATCACCATCGGATCGTCGCTGGTGGTCTATCCCGCGGCCGGCTTTCCGGAGCTGGCCAAGCGGAACGGCGCCGTGCTGGTGATTCTGAACCTGCAACAGACTGGCCTCGATGGCATCGCCGACCTGGTGCTGAACCGCCCGATCGGGGAGGTGCTGGGGACCGTCGTCGGCGTGGCCTGAAGAGCCCCGCTTACACAGGGTTGAACCGGAACCCATCCCCCCAGCGCGTCAGCCGCCCCTTCGAGGTGCCCGGGAAATGCGCCGGACACAACAGGGTGGACGTATCGCACAAGCGTCCGAATAACGATCGCCGCGACTCGACGCCCTGGGCGCGGTCATAATCGGCGCGCATCACCACCTCGGGATAGCGCGCCTGGATCGGCGAATGGATCATGTCGCCGGCGATCACCGCATCCGCCCCCGGCCTTCCCACCATGACTGAGTAATGATCGATCGTATGCCCGGGGGTCGGGATCAGTTTCACCACGTCGGACAGTTCGTGGTGGCTGCTGACGATCTCGTGCCGGCCCGCCGCGACGATCGGCAGCACGGAGTCCGCGATCCACGGCTGCTTGCCGGGATCGGTGCGTTCCTTCTCGGTCCAGAACGCCAGTTCCCGGTCCGCCAGCACGTATTTCGCCCGCGGAAAGGTCGGCACCCAGCGTCCGTTCTCCAGCCGCGTGTTCCAGCCGACGTGATCGACGTGCAAATGGGTGCACATCACGTAGTCGATGTCGTTCACCGCAAACCCCGCCGCGGCCAGGTTATGCTCGTAGCGATTCGACCGCATGCGGTCCCAGAACGGATAGTTCGGGCGTTCCTTGTCGTTGCCGACACAGGAATCGATCAGGATGGTGTGATGCTTCGTGCGCACCACATAAGACTGGATGCACAGCATCAACTGGCCCGACACCGGGTCCAGATAAGTCGGGCCCATCCAGGACCGGTTCTCGTCCAGCCGCTCGCGCGTCAGGTTCGGGAAGAAGGTCAGCGGATCGAACAACGGGCCTTCCGATTCGATCACGCGATGAATGGTCAGGTCGCCGAGGGCGAAACTTGTGCTCATGACGGGACGGTCCTTCGGGTGACGGGGTCAGGCGGGCATCTCGTAACCAATTGCTGACTCGATTTCGATCGTGCGTCGCACCGCCGCACGCGCCATCATGCGGTCGCAATGGGCGGACAGTGCGGGAAACCGCGCGGCCTCGGCGGGGAAAGACCCGGCGAAGCGCCAGAACAGGCGAAACAAATGGATATCGGCGATCGAGTAGCGCCCCACCGCCCAGTCGCGCTGCCCCAGGCGGTCCTCGGCGATCGCGAACACCGCCTGGCAGCGCGCAAGCCCTTGCCGACGCGCGGGATGCACCGTGGCGGCGATGAATGACATCCAGGCGATCGCGTGCGCCTCGTCCTCGGTGTCATCGAAAGGCCAGAGGCCGGCCTGCGGATAACGCCGAGCGAGGTAGAACAGCACGCCGGCGACCTCGGTCAAGGGGCGGCCGTCGATCAGCAGAACCGGGACCTTGCCTTCCGGGTTGCGCGCAAGATGTTCCGGCGTGCGGGTCTCCTGCCGAGCAAAGGACAGCGGCCGGCTCTCGAACGGAACGCCGATTTCGTGCAGCGCGATATGTGGCGCCATCGAACTGGAGCCGGGCGCGAAGTACAATGTCAGCATCGGTCATCCCCTGGTTGCCAGCGGCGAACCAGGGGATGGCAAATGAGGCCGACCGATCTGTCAACCCGTCACGTCCGTGGCGGACGGCCGACCGTGATGGGATGGGCGGGATAGCCGATATCCAACACCGGCGGCGGCGTGGCCGGCGCCGCCGGTTCCGGTGCGGTGATCACACGCGGGGCGTTCGTCCCCGAGGTCCCGCAGGCGTCGCCGTAATGTGCCACGTGAACGACCGGCTGCGATCCCGGTCCGTTGAAGCTGTAGGACACACTCTCCCCACAGATCCCGTGGCCGCCGCCACCCATCGCCGCCTGAATCATCTGTTCGGGGTCGGGCATCGGCGGGAACAGCGCGTCCATCCCGGCCATCATCCGCTGCAGCATCTTTTGTTGCTGAGCGATCAGCCGCAGCACCGGAACCGCATCGGGATCGGCCGCAGTGAACACCGGCGCGGCGGCCGGCGTACTGACCCCGGGGCCACCGAGGATCAACACCACCGCGCCGGGTGGCACCTGGATCACCCTTGTGCCATCCGCGGGTTGCGCCATCGCGCTGACGGCGAAGGCGGGCAGTGCCAGGCAGGCACTCAGCCAGGCAATACGAGACGTGTTCATGACAGAGCCTCCAGATCAGGTGATTGCGAAGCGGCGCATGATCTGATCAACCGGCCTTGCAGCGGCGCTGCCGGCAGATGAAACTTGGGCAAGTTTCATCCCCTTGCAGTGGGCAGCGCCGAACCGGTCAGCCCGCGAGGATGCCGCCGTCCACCGTCAGCGCATGACCCACCATGAAGCTTGCCGCCGCACTGCAAAGCCACAGCACGGCGGCGGCGATTTCGTCCGGCTCGCCGAAGCGTCCGATCGGTTCCTGCGCCACCATCCGGCGCACGATGTCCGGATCGTAATTGTTGGTGACCGCGACCGCCATCGGTGTGTTGACGAAACCAGGACAGACCGCATTGATCCGGATCCCGGCGGCGGCATAGTCGAGCGCAACGCTTCGCGTCAGGCCAATGACGGCGTGCTTGCTCGCCGAATAGGCGCTGCGTCCGCGGGAGCCTTTCAGGCCGCCGATCGAGGCGCAGTTGACGATCGCACCATGGCCCTGTGGCAGCATCGCGCGCAGCTCGCCCTTCATGCAGTTCCACACGCCGCGCAGATTGACGGCCATCACGCGTTCGAATTCGTCGTCGCTGGTTTCCAGGAACGCCGCGGCCGGGGAATTCACCCCCGCATTGTTGAAGGCCACGTCGAGCCGCCCATAAGTCCGGACGGTGCGCTCGATCACCGCATCGACCTGCGCACTGTCCGTCACATCGCAGGTCACACCCGTCACGCGATGACCCGCGGTTCGCAGGCTTTCCGTGGCTGTGCCAACCAGACCCGCGTCGCGATCGGCGAGGATCACAGCAGCACCGGCCCTGGCAAAGGCCACCGCGGTCGCGAGGCCGATGCCGCCACCCGCTCCGGTCACCAGCGCGACCTGTCCGTCGAATGCGGCGGTCATCCGATGTCTTTTGTCATCGCAACATCCTGCGGTCAGGCGGGATATTGCGCATCGGTCACTTGTTCCATCCAATCGACGACCTTGCCGTCCAGCGCTTCCTGAATGGCGATATGGGTCATGGCCGTGGTTGCGCAGGCGCCGTGCCAGTGCTTTTCGTGCGGGGCAAACCAGACCACGTCGCCCGGCCGGATCGGCTCGACCGGCCCGCCCTCGCGCTGCACCCAGCCACGGCCGGCGGTGACGATCAGGGTCTGGCCCAGCGGATGGGTGTGCCAGGCGGTGCGGGCGCCGGGCTCAAACGTCACACTCGCACCGCGCGCTCTGGCTGGTTCGGGCGAGGTGAACAGCGGATCGACCCGCACCGTGCCGGTGAAATACGCCTCGGGGCCGCGGCCCGACGGTTGCGAGCCATTCGGTTTGATGTCCATCGTCTGTGTCCTCGAACTCTTTGTCGATGCCTTGCGTGTGCGATCATCCACGCGCGTCGCGAAACCACCGACCGTGTCCGCAGCGCCAATTCGTACGGCGTGGGCCGATGGGGTGCGTTGCTAACATGACGAGAGCAGCAGGACCATAGAGGGTCATGGCATGTTGCACGGGTCATCCCGACCCTGGCCAATCCTGGGATAAAAATGGCGTTTGTGTGAATGCGGTGGTGCGTGCAATGCACGGCGGTGGTTATGATGCCGCCGCACCACTTCTGTACAATTTGCGCTATAAAATTTAACTTACCTCGGGTTGACGCCTTTTGATACCTGCCAGACTGTCACTGGAAATTTGCCTGCATCGACTAGGACGTTCGCAAGTCCGCATTTTTAGCACGGAGGAAGAACGAGACCGCGGAGCGCCACGGAGGCGTCCGCGATGTCGGGCAGTCCGACATCCGGCCGAAGAGTCCGTCTCGAAATCCTCGGGGTTTGCCGCCACGGTGCATTGTCCCGTAACTTTTACGCGATCGGCAGCATTTTTTGAAGCCAAATGAAGGGAATGAACCACGATGAAGGGGATGCTCGGGCGGTTGCGTCTCGGGCCGGGAGAGCGCAAACGCCGGACGCCCGACCAGCTTATCCCCTACATCAAATTCATCCCCTTCATTTCACTAAAAAAATTCGAACCAGCTCCAAACGCGCCGGCCCCCAGGTTCGCTCGCCGCCGGGTGGGAATGTCCTCCGTGGCCCTCAGTGGCCTCGTTCTTCCTCCGTGCTAAAAACCGCGGACGAGCCAACCTCGCCGGCACCAGCAACAACGAACACGAACAACCCGCACCACCCAAAAGCCAGAGCACCCGTCACCCCAACCGCTTCTGCATCAAGGCCGAGGCCACAGCCTCGTAACCCATCGCCTCATAATACCGCATGACCGAAACGTTGCTTGAGCGGACCAACAACTGCACCTTGGGCATCTGGCGCGCCTTCAGCCAGGCCTCGGCGGCCCCGATCAACTGGCCGGCAATTCCCTGCCTGCGAAAGGCCGGGTCGGTGGCAACGTAATACAACCAGCCACGATGGCCATCATGCCCCACCATGACGCTGCCGACGATCCGACCGTCTTGCTCAGCGACGAGGATCTCGGAATTGACCCGGCCCAGCGCCAGGCGGAATTCTGCCTCGATATCATTCCACGGCATCGCCAACCCGCAAACGCGCCACAAGCCGGTGACCGCGGCTTGTTCGGACGCCTCTGCGCTTCGAATGTCCAACGCCTTGGTCCTACGCCGCCATCGTCAGCCGCTTGACGAAAGCCGACCAGCGGTGACGCCGCAACTCGCTGCGCGCCTTGTCGTCCGTCGTCATGTAGTTCAACTGGATGCTGTAGCGCGGCCCGACGAACGTCCGGTGCCCGTGCCACGATGCCGGCCCGTTCGGAAACACCAGCAACGTGCCGTTCACCGGCGGCACCTCGACCGCGAAATCCTCCAGATCGCGCGGGCCGCGCAACAGCCGCAGGCAGCCTTCCTGGCGCGCCCAGGCTGCCGTCTCGGGGTTCAGATACAGCAGCACGGTCACCCGCTTGGCGGTCGAATCGCAATGGATCCGCCCGTCGCGCTCGCCCGTCCAGCCCCGCAAGGTCAGCATCGTCGGCGCAGCGGCAAGGTCCAGCCCGAACAGCCCGGCAATCGCATCGCGCAGTCGAGCGCCCTCCATCGCCTGCACCAGCGCGCGCGCGGCCGGTCCCAGCCGGACCGAGTCCGGGGGAAAGGAGCCGCGCCGGCCAAGCGGCGGCAGGTCGGCCAACACCGCCCGCAGGCTGGCGGGCGGCACGAAATCCGGCACGACGACGTGCGGGAATGGATCGATCGAAACCGGTGTCGCGGCCAGCTTTGGGTAGTCCAATGCGATCATCTCATCGCCGGTCATGCTCTGAACCGGGGCTGGCTCAACAGCAGCGCCTCGGCTAGGTCGATCAGGTCGTCCGGCCAGTATTCGTCCGGCCGCGGCCGGCGGTTCGGCAAGCCCGCATCCGGCCGGCAGGTCAGCACCTTCATCGCCCAGCGCGCCGGAAATGCGGCTCTGCCCTGGCTGGCCCCCAGCAGAGCGCCCGCAATCGCGGCGTTCGTATCGGTATCGCCGCCCGCACTGGCGGTGCGGATCAGCGCCGTCTCGGCATCGGTGCCCGCGGCGAGGTGGGTGAACGCGTTCCCCAGCGCCAGCAGCACCCAGCCCATGTTGTGCTGGAAATCCGCCGGCCCCACGCCGGCCTCGGCCTGGCGCAACGCTGCCCGAACCGGCTCCCCGCCTTCGGTTTCCGTCACACGCAAGGCTTCGCGCAGCATCGCGTGCCGGTCGCCGCCGGCAACCCCCGCCGCGATCGCCGCCGCATAGGCACCGCAGGCGATCACGCAGGCGGGATGCGGATGCGACAGCGCCGAATCCGCCATCGCAGCGGCGGCGGCCCGTTCGGGACTGCCCGCCCAAACCCCGATCGGCGCCACCCGCATCAGTGAGCCGTTCGCCTGACTGGCCGGATTGGCCGCCGCTCGCGCCGCCACCGCCTTCCCAACCGCGGTTCGGCGTGCGGCATCGAAGGCCAGCCGCGTGGTCGCGCCGCAATCGAACGGGCCCGAGTCCAGCCAGCGCCCATAGGCCGCCGCCGCCGTCTCCGCATCGTACTCCGCTCGCCCCACCAAACCGCGCGCCAGTGCCAGCGCGAGCTCGGAGTCATCGGTCGGCTGGCCCGCCAAAGTATCCCACACCCCGCCATCCCGCAGGTCACGCACCCCGTTCGGATACTCCCGCCGGATGCTGGCCGCGTCGCGGAATTCCACCAGCGACCCCAGCGAATCGCCGATCACCAACCCCAGCAGGCACCCGGCGCCGCGGTCCAGCATCGTCTCGGGAACCAGACGCGGGAAGGTCAGGGCGATCCGCGGTTCCCGCCGCGGTTCGGTGCTGCCGCGCCAGACACGCACGCGCAAGGTCGCCACCGCCGCCGGCGCGCCGCCGAAACAGGCGGACGGACGGCTCTCACCCAGGTCGTTATAGGTGACGGGCGCGCCGTCCTCGGTCACCAGCACGCCCCCGGCCGCGGTCAGCAAGGCATGGCCGCCGGCGATGTCCAGCGCATTCACCGGCCGCAGGGTCTGCGTCGCGATCCCGTCCCCAACCGCGACCCGAGCCAGGCGATAGGCAATGGAGGGCAGGGGCATGAAGCGTCCCGGCGCGCAGGCGGTGCCGCTCCAGACCGGCCGCTGCCAGGCGCCGTGGTTCAGGAACACCACGTCGCCGGTCTCCAGCCGCCGGTCGCGCAGGTCGATCGTCACCGGCGCGCCGTTGCGCGTGATGCCGCCGCCCTCGGCCCAGGCGATCAGGTCCGGCCCCCGATCGGGCGACAGCGGTGCATAGACGACCCCCAGCACCGGCACGCCCGCCCGCAGCAACGCCACCGACACCGCACTGCCGCGCTTGCCCTCCAGAAACGCGCGCGTGCCGTCGTGCGGATCGACCACCCAGCAGAAGCCGTTGGCCTCGGCCGCCACGATACCGGCTTCCTCCCCGACAAAACGCGCCGGGAGCAGGCCCAGCAGGTGGCTGCGCAGGAAGAGCTCGACCTCGTAGTCCATCGGCGCGGTGACGTGATCGCTGAAGCGCGGCCCGTCCGGCCGGGTGAATTCGGCGGCGACCATCCGCCCGGCCTCGGTCACGGCCTGGATCACGGAGGGCAGCAGCGTCTGCGGACTATCGGGCACGGTTTTCCCCTTTCGCGGGCCGCCAATCTAGGCGAGGGCGGCGGGACACGCTATCTGCCCCTGCCTGCCATGGATATTCAGACCAACCCCTCCCCGGTCGCGGCCGGCCCGCTGCCCGCCTATCGCGCCATGGTTGCGGCGGGCGAACTGGCGCCCGACGCCGCCCAGGCGATCGCCGCGGAACGGTTGCAGGCGCTGTGGACCGAGTTGCGCGGTTACGATCCGAAGCCGTTGCAGACCGGGCGTTTCGGCCGGCTGCTGCGCCGCAAGCCGGCGATGCCCACTGGCCTTTATCTGGTCGGCGCGGTCGGGCGCGGCAAGTCGATGCTGATGGATCTGTTCTTCGAAACCGCCGCGGTCGCGCGCAAGCAGCGCGTCCATTTCCATCGCTTCATGCAGAACAATCATGCCAGGGTCCACGCCTGGCGGCGCGCCAACCCGGATGCCGCCGACCCGATCCCGCCACTGGCGGACCAGATCACAGCCGAGGCGGCGCTGCTGTGCTTCGACGAGTTCCAGGTCAACGACATCGCCGATGCGCTGATCCTGGGGCGGCTGTTCCAGGCGCTGTTCGACCGTGGCGTGGTGGTCGTCGCGACCTCCAACGTCGCACCGGACGATCTGTTCAAGAGCCAGCCGGGCCGGGATGCCTTCCTGCCTTTCATCGCGCTGATCAAGCAGCGGCTGGCGGTGCTACCCCTGGACGCCGCGCGCGACTTCCGGCGGGAGCGGATGCGCGGCCTGCGCACCTGGCATGTGCCCGCCGATGCCAGGGCCGACCGCGCACTGGACGAGGCCTTTGCGCGTCTGACGGACGGGGCGGTGGGGCGGCCGGTGAACCTGACCGTGATGGGCCGGACCGTGACCGTGCCGCTGGCAGCGCAGGGTGTGGCGCGGATGGACTTCACGGCGTTGTGCGAGGCGCCGCTGGGTGCCGGCGATTACCTGGCGATCGCGACGGAATTCCACACCCTGATCCTGGACGGCATTCCGCGCCTGTCGCCCGATAATTACGATTTTGCGCGTCGTTTCATTGTGCTGGTGGATACCTTGTACGATCGGCGGGTGAAACTGATCGCCTCGGCCGCGGCGATGCCGGATGACTTGTACCGGCGGGGCGAGAATGCCAGGATGTTCGAACGAACCGCATCGCGGCTGGATGAAATGCAAAGCGAGGCCTGGCTGGCCTTGCCGCATTTGACGTAACGGTCCGGCGCCGGCCCAAGCCGGATTTCCCGTTGGTTTGGTTGCGCAGAGGCAGCGAAATATCCAATGCGCAACAGGCTTAGCCTGGCAACGCCAGTGCGCTCGGCAGCCCCGCATTTTCCACCCGCGCCGACCCGGCCGGGATCGCTGGCGATCCCGTGGCGGGAGGGGGCGTGTCACAGAGCGCGTTTTGCGGCATGGTCCGGCCTCGCTCGCCGCACCCGGAGGCCTTCCATGCCGACCTATGACTTCGTCACAGTCGATGTCTTCACCGAACAGCGCTTCGGCGGCAATCCGCTGGCCGTTTTGCCCGACGCGCGCGGCCTGTCCGACGCGCAGATGCAGGCCATCGCCGCCGAATTCAACCTGTCGGAGACCACCTTCGTCCTGCCGCCCGACAATCCGCAGCATCACGCGAAAGTGCGCATCTTTACGCCGACGCGCGAGATGCCCTTCGCCGGCCACCCGAATGTCGGCACCGGCTTCGTGCTCGCCGGCCTGACCGACGACCCGCCCGAACATTTCGTGTTCGAGGAAATCGCCGGCCTGGTCCGCGTCCATCTGTTGCGCGATGCGGACAAGGTCGTCACCGGGGCCCGGATCTCCGCCCCGCAGGCGTTGTCGATCGACATCGATATCCCCGTCGATGTGATCGCCGCCTGCGCCGGCCTGACCGAGGCCGATATCCGCACCACCGCCCACACGCCGCTGGTCGCCTCGGTCGGCACGCCCTTCGTCATTGCCGAGGTGGCCAGTGTGGCGGCCCTGTCGCGCGCCAGCCCCGACATCGCCGCCTTCCGCGACGCGGGGATCCGGTTCGGCGGCACACCACCGCGCTTCGCGCTGCATTTGTATGCGTGGTGTGGCGGCGACCCGGCGCGGCTGCGGGCCCGGATGTTCGCGCCGCCCTTGGGCGTGCTGGAGGACCCGGCGACCGGCAGCGCCAATGCCGCTCTGGCCGCGCTGCTGACCTCCATGGCGCCGGGTGAGAACGTCGATTTGCACTACGAGATCGAGCAGGGTGTGGAGATGGGGCGGCCGAGCCAGATTATTGCTTCTGCGTGCAAGACGGGGGAGGGGGCGGTGCTGGCGACGGTGGCCGGAAGCTGCGTGCCGGTGATGCGTGGCACGCTGACGGTGTAACGACGCGGGCGTGGCGGGCTGCTATCGCAACGGCATCGCCAGAGCCGGCAGCCAGGTCGCCACCGGCGGAAACAAGGTGACGACCGCCGGCACCAACACCGGCCGCGACATTGCCTCGTTGCTGATCTCGGCGATCCGGCTGGTCACGAATGGCACCACCCCGGCCGGCGGGTGGATCGTCAGGCCGCCAACCGCTGCCCGGTCGCGGCGTCGAACACGTGAACCAACCCGGGATCAGGCGTGATCCGGATCGTTTCGCCAGGCCTGGCCGAGACCCGCTCGCGGAAGGCCGCGATGATGTTGCCGCCGGCGAATTCCGCCATTACCTGGGTTTCCGATCCGGTTGGCTCCACCACGTGCACCTTCGCCGGCACCCCGCCTGCATCGAGCTGGAAATGTTCCGGCCGCACGCCATACACCACGGGCTGCCCGTGCGAACCAGGCCGGCCGCCCGGCAGCGGCAGATCGGTGCCGGAATCCGACCGGAAGATTCCATCCGTGATGGTGCCACGCAGGAAATTCATTGCGGGCGAGCCGATGAACCCGGCGACGAACAGATTGTTGGGGTAGTCGTACAGTTCCAGCGGCGCGCCGATCTGCTCGACGTTGCCGCCGTTCATCACCACGATCTTGTCGGCCATCGTCATCGCCTCGATCTGGTCGTGCGTGACATAGACCGTCGTGGTTTGCAGTCGCTGATGCAATTCCTTGATTTCCGCGCGCATCGCCACACGCAGTTTGGCATCCAGGTTCGACAGCGGCTCGTCGAACAGGAAGACCTGAGGGTCGCGCACGATCGCCCGCCCCATCGCCACCCGCTGACGCTGCCCGCCGGACAATTGCCGCGGATAGCGCGCCAGGTATGGCGCGAGACCGAGAATTTGTGCCGCGCGCGAGACCTTCTCATCGACGACGGACTTCGGCGCCTTGGCCAGCGACAAGGCAAAGGCCATGTTGTCGCGCACCGTCATGTGCGGATACAGCGCGTAATTCTGGAACACCATGGCAATGTCGCGTTCCTTCGGCGCGACGTTGTTCACCACCCGCCCGCCGATCGCGATTTCGCCACCGGTGATGTTTTCCAGCCCCGCGATCATGCGCAGCAACGTCGATTTGCCGCAGCCGGAGGGGCCGACCAGGATCACGAACTCGGCGTCGTCGATTTCGACGCTGACGCCGTGCAGCACCTCGGTCGTGCCGAAACGTTTGCGCACGTCGCGAATGGACACGTTGGCCATTGGTTCTTGGACGCCCCTGTGTTTGTTGCAGCGGTGCATTGCGGGCACCGCCCCTCCCCCTGCCCCCCTCCCGCAAGGGGAGGGGGAAAGCTGCCGTGTAAACCTCAGAACTTCGAAACGCGGGTTTCTTTCGCGGTGATGAATTCCAGCAGCGCCGGCTTGCCTTCCTTCGTCTGCTCGATACCGCGCTGGATCGCCGCCTGGATCTGGTTCGGATCCGTCACACGCTCCCCGTATCCGCCGAACGCCTTCGCCATGTCGGCGTAGTTGCCGGAAATGTCGGTAGACCGGTATTTCTCGGTCGAGACCGGCATCACCTTCAACTCGATCGCCATCGAGAAGTTGTTCATCAGGCAGGACAGGATTGGAATCCGCTCGCGCACCGCGGTTTCGAAATCCATCCCGGTGAAGCCGATC
>Ga0302276_10002581_pt1 | contig 15832 bp, 13 predicted proteins | sample III_Bog_N2_3_FD_198768 | JGI IMG/M metagenome (GOLD analysis project Ga0302276, IMG submission 198768) | Peat permafrost microbial communities from Stordalen Mire near Abisko, Sweden - III_Bog_N2_3 | ecosystem: Environmental > Terrestrial > Soil > Wetlands > Peat | place: Sweden: Abisko...
ATTGGGCGAGGTGGCAGGATAGATCGCCATGAGCGCCTGGCCAACGGGATCGATTAGATCCGAGGGGATCTTGTTACAGTCGACTCCCTTTGGCTGCAGCCCATACTGCGGGTTTGTGGTTGAGGTGGAGGTATTGGCGGGCAGTGGATCGCCGGTGGAGGGGTTGCATTGGAAGTAAGGATCCGGCGCGCCAACCATGTTTGGATTGGCGATCACGAGTCCTGAAACCGGATTGCCGAACGCATCGGCTGAGAAGTCGCCGCCGCGCATACCGGTTCCCGGAGTGGTGCCAGAAGCTGTTGTGCCTGAAGGAATCAGTCCCGCGAAGGTAATGCCTTCGCGCTGATATTTCTGCTCGCCATCCACGAAGAAGAACGTTTTGTTATGGCGGATGGGGCCACCGACAGAGCCGCCGAACTGGTTCAGATTGAACTTGGGGGTTGTGGTGTCAAAGTCGGCTTTGGCGTCGAGGTCGGTGTTGCGGAGGAACTCGAAGAGAGAGCCGTGCAAGTTGTTCGATCCTGACTTGGTGGTGACGAGGACGGTGGGTCCGGCGCGGGTGCCGAATTCGGCGGAGTAGGTGTAGGTGAGGACCTTGAATTCCGCAATGTCGTCGATGGAGGAGAAGATGCCGATGCCGCCGGCGGTGAGCTCATTGTTGTCGACGCCGTCGAGCAGCCAATCCGAAGCATTGGGCCGGGAACCGCCCACTGAAAGTGAGTACGAACCGCGCGCTGCCACTTCGCTGTCGCTGCCTGAGGTGAAGAAGCTGCCTGGATTCGTCTCTGCGGTGGCGCCGGCGGTGAGGGTGGCGAGCTGGACGAAATCGCGGCCATTGAGCGGCAACTGCGAGACCTGCTGCGCGGTGATGACTTGACCCAGGGATGAATTGGCGGTCTCGATGGCGACGGCTTCGCCGGTGACGGCTACGCTTTGAACGACTGTGGCCGGCACGACGGAGAAGTCGAGTTCGCGCGCCTGGTCAACCTGCAGGTGAATGCCCTTTGTCGCGGCGCTTTGAAAGCCAGTCGCATCGACTTGCACGGTGTAGGTGCCGACCGGCAGGAGGGGGATGAGGAAGTGGCCGGCGGAGTCAGTTTTGGTTTCGCGGGCGAGGCCGGTTTCGTCAGAGGTGGCAGTGACGGTGGCGCCGGGAAGCGCGGAACCGGCTTTATCGAGGACGTTGCCTGAGAAGCTGCCGGTGGCCTGGGCATGGAGGCGCGGCGAAAGAATGAGAGCGGAAAAGCAGAGGATTGCGAGGATGAAGAAGTAGAGAAATTTTTTATCGGCGTGGCCTTTGACCGACTGAGGACAAATTGTTGCGGAGTTCGTGCATTTCATAGTCAAACCCCTTTCGAAGATTCGGGTGAGGGTGGCTGTTGCATCGACGACGCGTCTATGGGTTATTACGACGATATGAAGTTGGGGTTGGAAAGTCAACGCAGCGCGGCAGCCGCGTTGCCACGGCTGCGGCGGGTTTAGACGGGGAAATTACGGGCGATGTCCGGTGCCGTACGTAGCGAAGCGGCAAGAGCAGGTGGCGATGTAGAGCGCTATTTGCTCGCTTCGGCAAAGCGGCGCACGCGCTGGTTCATGGAGGTCCAGCCTTTGTTCATGTTGCCTATTTGCTCCTGAGTGTGGACCCCGAGCGCGGAGTGGCGGAAGGTGATCAGGGTTCCACCATCGACTTCGCTAAGCCGGTATTGCACGTTGGAGACGAACGGGAAAGAGGCGAACAAGGGGCCGGCGAATTCGAGCAATGTGGGCTGTTTGATGGCCTGGACATGGGCCCAGAAGTGGCCGTTGTTGTCGCCGAGATCGCGGTACCAGCGGCCACCAGGCCACGGCTCGATTTTCATGTTGAGCGATTTGCCGTCGGGGGTTTCGTTGCCGGGGCCGAGTTGCTCAAGCAGTGCGGCAAAGGTTACGTCGAGAGGCGCCTGGACTTGGATTTCCTGGTTGATGGTGAGGGTGAGGTTCTCGAGAGCCTGTTCGGTGGGGATCATGGTTTCTCCTTGCGGTTTGGGGATGGGGATTGCAAATCTGCTGCGCGTAGGCGGACCATTTCTTCCGCACGCTCTTTGACTCGGTCGAGCTGGTGCTTCCAGTAGCGCTCGAAGAAGGCGGCCCATTCGTGGAGGGGGCGGATGGCTTCTGCGTTGGTGCGGTAGAGCTTTTGGCGGCCCTGGCAACGCATGCGGACGAGGCCCACATCGCGCAATACGCGGAGGTGCTTGGAAACGGAGGGCTGTTCGAGGCCGAGGGCTACGACGATGTCGCCGACGGGGCGTTCGGTTGCGGCGAGATAGATGAGGATTTCGCGGCGGCGGGGTTCGGCGACGGCGTTAAAGGCATCGGAGGTGGTGCTTGCGCGGGCCATGAGGAGACATTAAATGCCTATATGGGAATAGGTCAAGGGACTCTTTGGCGGTGGGTGATTTGTGTCTCGCGCGATTGAATCGTGGGGATCTGCCGCATATAGTTAACCCACGATTCAGGGGGCGAACTGCGGGCGATGAAAATGAGACCGGTGGTTGCGGGTGTGCGGTTGGCGGGAGTTTTGTTTACGGTTTTTGTGGGGCTGGTTTGCGGGTCGGGGTGGGCGCAGACGGCTGGGGATGGGTTGGGGCCGGCGGGCATGCGGTCGTATTCGCAGACGTTCAATGTGACCTTTAAAACTGAGGCGGGGGCGCGTCGGGCGGAGCTTCGGATTGTCCCTCTTTATCACGATTACCGGGCGGGGTTCTCTTCGCGCTGGGACGATAGCACGGTGAACGATGTGCGCGCGGCCGAGGTGATGGCGAAGAACGGACAGTTTGGGACGTTCTACCTGAACAGCCTGAGCGGCTGGTACCAGGACAGCAAGGCGACAGGGGTTTCCGTGAGTGATCCGGGAGTGGAGATTCCTCGGATTCTTCTGCAGGATGGGGACTCGATTGGCGGGCATACGCTGACGCATCCGGTGCTACCGGCGTTGTCGAGCAATGCGGCTTTCAAGGAGATTATGGGGGTTCGCGTGGAGCTTGAGAGCCGGACGGCCACGCCGGTGATGGCGTTCGTGTATCCCTTTGTGGCGTTTCAGTCCGCGTATCGGCAGGGGGCTGATCGGCTGGATTTTGACGAGATGCTGCGGCGGTCGGGGTACTACTTGCTGGGAGAGAACAATTACGACGCGGGCCGGAAGGCGAGCGGGTTTCTGGATACGCGGTTCATTATGCTGGACGGTCGAAGCTCGGATGTGGTGCTGAACGAGTTCCTCTCGCAGCCGCAGAAAGCGGACGACCGGCCGTTGTTCCTGGTGACGATGCACGCATGGGTTTCGAATTGGGGAGGGCCGGAGTTTCCGCTGCTTGGCGCGACTTATCAGAAGTGGGCGGGCAGAAAGGAGCTTTGGTATACGACGGAGAATCACTATGGGGCGTACCGGTATCAAGCGCTCTATTCGCGGCTCAACGTGCATGTGAAGGGCAAGGTTTTGAGCGCGGAGTTGGTGCGGCCCGAGCCGGTGGATCTGAATGACTGGACGCCGCTGACCTTCAAAGTGGAGGGAGTGGGCAAAGATGACGTGGTGAGTGTCGACTCTTTGGAATCGGACGTGACGCCGGTGGCGCTGGGGGAATCGTATGGGTTCGATTTCTTCCACGGTCGGGATCGCGGGGCGATTGAAAGCTATGTGGAGCGGGACAATCCGACAAACAGCGATCAACTGGAAACGGTGGACGGTGGAGGAGGAAGTTTGCATGCGCTGCTATTTCGGAGGGGGCAGGAACTAACGCTCGTGCTGCGGAATGACGGGGCGGAGCGGGTGAGCGATGTGCGCGTGGCATTCCGGCTTCCGCTGCGATGGCGGGAGGGAGTGATTACGCGGGGAGTGGAACGGATTAACCCGGGCGAGACTTTGACGGTGCGGGTTCCATTGACCGAGAGAGCGGACGCGGCACATTACATAGACGGGCCGGAATATGACGTGGCGCAGGTGGATTACCGGGGGCATGCGCGTGGGCGGTTGTATGCGACTTGCGAAGTGCCGGGTGGAGAGCCCGCGGCGACGTTCGCGCGGAATGGATTTCTGATGATGGGGCCGCTGCCGGGCGATGTGGCGGGGTTCGATCCGCTGGCCGCTGGGCGGGAGATTCTTGGCGGGGTGGCGGTGGCGAAGAGCTATGCGCTGCCGGGCGCGGAAACGCTTCAATGGAAGGCGGTGGATGCCGCTCGGGGGGCGATTCTTGACCCGGACATGATTCCTACGACGGGGAAACCGAATCTGCCGTCCACCTACCCTGGGGACAAGGATATCTATTCGCCGCACTTCAAGCTGGCCTATCCGCTGTACGGAAGCATTGTGTCTGAGCAGGCGCAGACGGTTCAGGCGGTGGTTTGCAAGGAGTGCGTGAGGCAGGTGTGGGTGAACGGGATGGAAGCAACCGTAGATCGGCTGGTACTGAAAAAAGGCGCGAATGACGTTCGCATCCTGTATGTGCCGAGCATATCGACCGGGCAGGAGTATTCAGAGAGGAACTATGGGTGCTATTTCCGGCTGACGGATGCGGATGGGAAGCGAGTGGAGAACGTGGTGTTTCAACGGCCGCAGATGCCTTGAGGGACGCGGCCTTCAGGAGAATTATTTGGTGGCTAAAGCCCCCAAATATCTCATTAAATTTGGTTTTGGCACGACTGAAGTCGTGCCCCTTCACACTTCTAAGCCCTCTGAGCGAGGGGGATTTTCTTGTTTGCAAGAGATTTCAGTCGGCCTTTTTGGCGTTGCGAGCGCGGACTTTGAACCAGATGGGGGTGCCCTTGAAGCCGAAGGCCTCGCGGATCTGGTTTTCGAGGAAGCGCTCGAAGCTGAAGTGGAGCTCGATGTCGCGGTCGGTGAAGAGGATGAAGGTGGGCGGAGCGACGGCGGCCTGGGTCATGTAGAAGATGCGGAGGCGCTTGGCCATGGGGACGGGGGCGCGCTGGAAATCGACCTTCTCGAGGAAGCGGTTCATCTGGCCGGTGGAGACGCGTTTGCGGCGCTCGGCCGCGACGGCTACCACTTCATTGAGGACGCGGAGGAGCTTTTTGGCACCGGGGGCAGTGGCGTCAAGGGCGGAAAGGAAGATGACCGGCGCGTAGTTGAGATATTTGAGCACGCGGCGGAGTTGCTCTTCGAAGATTTCGCGGTCGGCGGGGGGCTTGCCATCGGTGCGGCCGGTGGTGACGGCGTCCCACTTGTTGACGAGGATGATGACGCTGCGGCCGCTCTCGTGGGCGTAGCCGCCGATGGTGGCATCAGCGCCGGTGACGCCCTCGGTCGCGTCGATGACGAGGAGGGCGACGTCGGCTGCTTCGAGGTGACGGCGGGCCATGACGACGCTCATCTTTTCTGCCATGAGGTGGGTTTTGCTCTTGCGCCGGATGCCTGCGGTATCCACAAAACGCAGTTGCTTGCCTTCGAACTCCACGACTTCATCGACGGCGTCGCGGGTGGTGCCGGCGATGGGCGAGACAATGGCGCGGGTTGTTCCTGTGAGCGCGTTGAGCAAGGTGGACTTGCCTACGTTGGGACGGCCGATGATGGCGATGGAGGTTTCATACGGCTCGTAGTCGCCGTGGGTACGAAGGAGGGGATGGCCGTCTTCGTCGACTGCTGGCTCGTGGTCGTCTGGATGAGTGCGATGGTCGCCGGGGAGGAGCGGGGCTCCTTCGGAGATTTCATTCTCTTCGGCGATGGAGTCTTCGGACTGCTGGAGTGACTCTTCTTCGGGGGTCACGGCTGGCGCGGGAAGGGCCTGGGAGATGGCGTCGAGAAGATCGCCGATGCCGAGGCCGTGTTCTGAACTGACGGGGAAAACGTTGCGGAGGCCGAGCTGGCGGAAGTTTTCGGCGGCGGCGGCCATGGCATCCCCTTCCACCTTATTGACGGCGAGGAAGACGGGCTTGCCGCCGCGAATGAGGAGCTTGACGAGGGCGTAGTCGGGGCTGGCGAGCTCAGTTCGAGCGTCGACGACGAGGATGAGGGCGTCGGCTTCCTTGAGGGCGACTTTGGCCTGGGTATAGATCTCGGTGGGGATGAGTTCGGGGTCGTCAGGGACGATGCCGCCGGTGTCGACGAGGCGGAAGTTGCGGCCGGCCCACTCGTATTCGCCGTAGATGCGGTCGCGGGTGATGCCGGGCTCGTCGCCGACGATGGAGCGGCGGCTGCCGGTAAGGCGATTGAAGAGGGTGGACTTGCCCACGTTGGGGCGGCCGACGATGGCCACGAGAGGGAGCGATGAGGCACCCGCCCTGGTGGGCACTACCGATCTGTGATGCTTTGCCAAAAGAACTCCAATGGATCAGAAACTTTAGGGCTCGCGCGACGCAATTGCGTTGACGCGCCCGCCTGGGATAGGGCAGGGGCCTTCTTCCAGCTTAGTCCTTCTTTAGGGGGAAGGGCGGAGCGAGGGGTTTGCGGAGCGCCAGAATGAGCCATTTCCAATGTTCCAGGAAGGAATTCGGTCCTTTTTTTGCCTCAGGGTGTGCAGGAGAACCCGATGCGTGTCCATGGTAACCAAATGAATCTCAATACGATTAACCCTTACTCCGCCGCGGCGGAGAAGGCGCTTGCGGCGCAGAGAGCCGCGAATGGGCGTAAGAAGCTGGTGAAAAGCGCGGTCGCCGCCGAGTCCGGCGCGACGACCGAGGAGACGCTGATGATCTCGAGCTGGATGAACCAGGGACAGGTTGCGAAGCGGTAAGGCTTCCGGCTCACTATGATGGAGTGAGCCCGCTATGGCCACCGCAGACACGACAACCCGTGCGTTGCCGACGTTGCACGAGTTTTTTGCGCCGGGGGGAATCCTTGCGAAGTCGTCGCTGCCTTATGAGTACCGGCCGGGGCAGTTGGAGATGGCGAAGGCCGTGGAGCGTGCGCTTGAGGAACACCGCCACCTGATTGTGGAGGCGGGGACGGGCACGGGCAAGACGCTTGCTTATCTGCTGCCGGCGCTGCGTACGGGACAGCGGGTAATTGTTTCGACCGGCACGAAGGCGCTGCAGGATCAGCTTTTCTTCCGCGACATTCCTTTTCTTGAGACGCTGCTGGGCCCCTTGCGCGTGTGCTACATGAAGGGGCGCGCGAATTATCTTTGCCGGCACAAGCTGGTGACGCTGCGGAGTCAGCCCATATTGTCGGGCCTGGAAGAGATTGATCAGTATCGGCAGATTTCCGAGTGGGAACAGGTGACGGAGACCGGGGATCGGGCTGAGATTGACGGCTTGCCTGAGTCGAGCGCGCTGTGGAACAAGCTGGATGCGCGGACCGAGGCCTGCCTGGGGTCGACCTGCCCGGATTACCGGCGTTGCTTTGTGACGGAGATGCGGCGGAAGGCGCTGGAGTCGGACATTATCATCGTCAACCACCACTTGTTTTTTGCGGACTTGAGCGTGAAACAGGAGGCGGCGGGGGCACCGGACGCGGGGATTCTGCCGGAGGCCGCGGCGGTGGTGTTTGACGAGGCGCATGAGCTGGAAGATGTGGCGTCGAGCTACTTTGGGCTGTCTGTAAGCAATTTGCGCTTTGAGGAGTTGGCGCGGGATACGGATGCGCTGTTGCGGGGCAAGGAAGGCACGGAAAAGCTGCCTGCGGCGACACAGCAATTGCGGGAGCGGGCGCGGCTGTTTTTTGCCGGGTTGCCGATGAGCGGAGATGGACGGCAGCCGTTTACGGGGCGCGAAGAGTTTCTGGAGACTTCAGGGGATTTGTATCTTTCGGTGCGCGCCTCGCTGCGGCGGTTGGAAGCGGAGATGGATGCGCTGGAGGAGATTGACGAAGCGCCGGGGTTGCGGAAGCGGGTGACGCGGCTGCGGACGGAGCTCGAGTTCCTGCTGGAGTCGAACGCGAGCAACATGGTGTATTGGATGGAGCGGCGGATGAGCGGCGGCGGGGATAACGCTGCTGGCGGCGCGCGAGGCGGCGGGTTTCGTGCGCAGGCACGGACGACGTTTCTGCAGGCTACGCCGATTGATGTTTCGGAGCTGTTGGCGGAGCGGGTGTTCGAAACGATTCCGACGGTCATACTGACCTCGGCCACGCTGACGGTGCAGGGCGGGTTTGAGCACATGCGCAAGCGGCTGGGGATGACGGAAGCGCGGGAGCTGGTGGTGCCTTCGCACTTCAAGTATGGCGAGCAGGCATTGCTTTATCTGCCGCCGAACATGCCCGATCCGCGGGAGCCGGATTTTCCGGAGGCTGCGGCGAATTGCATACGGCGCGTGCTGGACATTACGCGAGGGCGCGCTTTCTGTTTGTTTACGAGCTACGCGCAGATGCGGGACCTGTATGAGCGGCTGCTGCCGGTGCTGGATTTTCCACTGCTGCTGCATGGGACCGCGCCGCGCAAGGCGCTGCTGGAGCAGTTCCGCGAGACGCCGAATGCGGTGCTGTTTGGGACGTCGAGCTTTTGGCAGGGTGTGGATGTGCAGGGCGAATCGCTGAGTTGCGTGATTATCGACAAGTTGCCGTTTGCCGTGCCGAGCGACCCGGTGGTGGCGGCGCGGATGCGGGCCATTGAGGAGGCGGGAGGGAAGCCGTTCTTCGATTACCAGGTGCCGGCGGCGGTGCTGACGCTGAAGCAGGGGTTTGGAAGGCTGATCCGGTCGCTGGAGGATCGAGGGGTGCTGGTGCTGCTTGATCCGCGGATACGAAGGCAGCGGTATGGGCAGACGTTTCTGGCTAGTTTGCCGCCTTATAAGATGACGGCGACGATTACGGATGTGGAGAGGTTTTTCGAGGATAAGGCTGAGTGATTGCGCGAGCAGGGAGTCAACTGACTTTATGTTCTTATCCGGATTGGTGACGGCACAATCAGAACCCGTTCAGGGGTTTGCTGTTTCACCCCTTGTTGGTAATCATTGGCCTTCCGTCCGTGCGTAATGTGCAATTGCAGAAGTCGTACCAGTAACTGCCGCAGAAATGTCCGACGGGAAATCCGGGAAGTCGACATCGGATTTAATTGTCAGAACCTTCGAGTCGGCCGAAAGTTGCCATCGCTCTTTGGTGCGAACACGGACTGGGCCAGCTGTGGGTTGTGGACGCGTCACTACAACAGATTCGATGATGAGGTTCTTCCCTTTTAATTGAGCTTTACAGGTCCCGGAAACTCCCCCTGGACTCATGTAGGTCCCTGCCCCGCTGTTGAAGGGACAGTGACTGGTTGTTATCTTTCCCATCTCTACCCTGGTGATCTCAATCTTGTCCTCGTTTTGAGTCACTTCGAGAGTCGAGTCTATTGTGGAACCGGACGCGGCTTTCGATCTTTCACCGGAATACTTGCCAGAAAAACTGCTGCTATCTTCCGCCGACAAAAGCCTAGCTGGCAAAGCGAATGCCAAGCACCCAAGCACTGCAACACGAATGATCTGCTTCATTGTCTTCCCCCATGCCGCCTCAGATCATAGTGCAGAAGCCAAGCTTAAATTCCGAGATAGATTGAGCGGTTGACACGTTCAGGTCGCATAACCGCCAGTCCGGATATTATGACTTTTTGCCGTTGAGTAAAGGAACCGCGGCAGTCGCAGATCTTTCGACTCCGCTGCTGATGAACAGGATAATTGAGGGTCTTGGTTTCCCGCCTTTGCGCCAGAAAAAAGGCGCAAAAACGGGGCACGGTGTTTGTTTACTCGGTCCAGCGGGGGATTTAGATTCCGCGTTTTGTGCGCTGGTGGAGTTTGGATCGACGAGTCGCGGGAGATTTGTGTCCTTTGCGTGCTGGGCTGGTGTGGGCTGCTACGCGCGTGGTGGTAACTGCGTGGCCTCTGTGCTGGTGAACCACTGCGGGGTGAAGCAGGAGGGCGATGCGGCGTTCGGCGGTTGACGGCTCGTCTTGATACTGAGGGTCGAGCATGGCGATTACGGAGACGGCGCGGACGCGATAGAGGCGTGCCCACTGACTTTGTACGAGGGATTGCTGGACTGTTTTCCAGTATTCGGTGTCGGTGGCAAATGAGGCCTGGGCGATTGGTGGTGCGGGGAGTGACGAAGCGGAATCTGTGCCGGCTGGGTAGTTGTTGATCTGGGCGTAGTTGTTGATCTGGGCCAGGAACTGATTGAACTCCTGCAGGTTGACTCCCATTTGATAGACGAGCTGGCTGAGGGCCATTTGCTGCGAGGGTGTTAGCTGATCGAAACAGCGGCAGTAGCCGCGGGCGTTATAGATGGCTTGCAGGGCGGAGACGCGGAGCAGCAGCGTGGCTTCGTCGTCGTTGATCTGGGGCTCGAGGGTCTTGATGCGCTTGCGAAACCCCTTCTTGTTCCACGTCTCCATACGCTTTTGAAACTGATCGAGGATGGTGCGGAGGCGGCCGGGGTCGAGGCCGGCGGCTTGCCAGAGATCGGCTGAGGAAGGCTCAAGGAAGCCGTGGGGATTGAGCGGGTCGGGCTGCGGGTGCGGGCGCGCGGGCAGATCGAGACTGACGCCGGCGCCGATAAGGGGTTGCGCGGTTTTAGGGTCGGGATAGGCGGCGAGGATCCAGCCTTCGTGGCGGTGATCGCGAAGGATTTCCATGAGGTCGCGGACGTCGAACTTTATGCCGGTGGTGGTGGACTCGAGGAGTTGCTGGACGGTCTGCGGGGGGAGCTGGGGATCGGCCGAGACTGGGGTTGCGGACAGGGATGCTGGATCGGTAAGAGGCGCGGGGATTTGCGCAGAGGCCGTGATGGCGATTGCGGAAACGAGAATCGCGTGAATCAGAGATTGGACGGTGACTCGCATGGGTGAACAGTTCCCCGCTGCCCTTGTTCTTTTCACGATGACCTAATTGACGGGCAGATGCAATGGAAGAATTGCGGTGCGGATGCAGAAAGTAATTGGTTGCGGCTCATGAACGAAGAACGCGGAATGGAAGAAAGGGCCATAAAAAGCTGTAGATAGGTGGAGCTATCCCACCTTAACCGCTTTGCAAAATGCGCAAAGCGGCGAAAGTGGGGCACCCGCATTTGTTTGGGCACCCGCTTTTGTTCCTAGTAGCACGACTGCAGATCATTGCTGATCTGTATTTGTCACATTACGAGAGCTGGGATTGCTGTTCGGCGGCGCGGAGGGCGAGGCCGTGGGCTACGGAGGTGAACTCGTTGCCGCCGCGAATTCGATCTTGGCCGAAGCGGGTCTCGAAGATGCGGCGGACGGCTGGAACGAAGGAACTGCCGCCGGTTAGGAAGACGCGGTCGACCGCGCGGGGATCGACGCCGGAGGTTTGGAGGAGGGTGTCGATGGAGCCTTCGATGGCGTGCAGGTCATCGGCTATCCATGATTCGAATTCGGCGCGGGTGACGGGGATGCGGAGATCGAAACTTGGAGCGATCGGGCTGCCTTGGCGAAAGCGGAATTCGGCACGGTCGGCGCGGGAAAGCTCGAACTTCACTTGCTGGACGGACTGGTGGAGCTGGTAGCCGAGGTCTTCGTCAATAAGAGTGATGAGTGCCTGAATCTTTTCCGGCTCCAAAGCACGCAGGTGCGCGCTCTTCAGGATTTCGCGGACGTTGTTGGTGCGCAGGAAAGAGAGATAGTGCCATCGCTCGAGGTTGGCGTAGATCCAGGAGGGGACGGCGGGGAGGAGCTTGTTGAGCGAGCGGGCTTCGGAGTTTGATCCGAGGGCGGGGGACACGAGCTTGCGGACGATGCGGGCATCGAATGCGTCGCCGGCAAGGCCGAGGCCGCTGTTGCCGAGCAGATCCTGCGGCGTGCGGCCGCGGCTGCGGATGCCGGAGCCGACGCGGAGGAGGGAGAAGTCGCTTGTGCCGCCGCCGAAGTCTCCGATGAGGATGAGTTCGTCGTGCTCGAGCGTGGCCTCATAGGCGCAGGCGGCGGCGACGGGTTCCATTTCGAAATCGACATGCTCAAAGCCGGCGGCGGTGAAGGCCTGGCGGAGGCGAGAGACGGCGAAGTCGTCATCCTCAGAGGTGTTTGCGCCGACGAAGCGGACGGGGCGGCCGACCATGGCATAGCGAATGGGGCGCTGGAATTGCGCTTCGGCGTACTTGCGCAGGTCGGCGAGGATGCGGGCGATGAGGTCTTCAAGCTTGTAGCGGCGGCCGAAGACTTCAGTGCCGGTGAGCGAGCGGCTGGAGAGGTGGGACTTGAGGGACTGGATGAGGCGGCCTTTTTCGTCGGCCTGCAGATAGTGCTCGATGGCGGCGGGGCCGGTGAGGGCGTGGGTTTTGCGGGGACCGGTGCCGGATCTGGCCTGTTCAAGATAGAGGACGGAACGGAAGGATTGAATGGGGCCTGCGAGTGAGGGGAACGAGGCTAGCTGCAGGCCGGATTCCGGAGTGAGGAGGGCTACGGAGCTATTGGTGGTGCCGAAGTCGAAGCCTAGTGCTGCCTCGCGAATCGGGGAAGTCTGCATCTGGTCTATTATTTCGCACCTTGGGTGAGGATCTGATTTGGGAGTGGGACGGAGAGTCGGATTGTTTGGGAATTTCGCTTTGGTCGGGAATAAATTCCGCAATGCCCAGTTTGCATGGGTGGAGGGATTTCCCAATGAAGGATGCGAATCGCGCGGCGGCTGAGCTGAAACTGGCCGAGGGTGCGGAGGCCGGTGATGGAATAGATCGGCGAAACTTTTTGAGCTGCATGGCGTGGGCGGGCACTGGCCTGCTGTGGACGATGACGGGCGGGGTGCCAACGTCGAAACTGTTTGCGGCGACTGGCGGAGGGGCGGGACTGAAGGGATCGGGCGGGGCTGGGGGCGGTGCTTTCAGCTTTGTGCAGATCAGCGATAGCCACATTGGCTTTAACAAGGCGGCGAACCAGGATGTGACGGGCACGCTGAAGCTGGCGATTGACAAGATCAACGCGTTGCCGGGCGAGCCGGATCTGCTGCTGCATACGGGGGACATTACGCACTCGTCGAAGCCGGCGGAGTTTGATACGGCGCAGCAGATGCTGAAGACCGCGAAGGCCGGCGAGACGTTTTATGTTCCGGGCGAGCACGATATTGCGACGGACGATGGCGCGATGTATTTGGACCGGTTTGGCAAGGGGACGAAGGGCAAGGGGTGGTACAGCTTTGCGCATAAGGGCGTGCACTTTGTGGGGCTGAACAATTGCCAGCAAGTGGATGCGATGGGAAAGCTGGGAGAGGATCAGTTGAGCTGGCTGAAGGCGGACCTGGGATCGCTTTCGGCGTCGACGCCGATTGTGATTTTTGCGCATATTCCGCTGTGGATGGTGTATCCGGAGTGGGGCTGGGGTACGCCGGACGCGGCCGAAGCGCTTACGTATCTGAAGCGCTTTGGATCGGTGACGGTGTTGAACGGGCACATTCACCAGGTGGTGCAGAAGGTGGAGGGGAATGTCTCGTTCCACACGGCGTGTTCGACGGCATTTCCGCAGCCTGCGCCTGGGTCCGCGCCGCATGCAGGGCCAATGGTGGTTCCGGCGGGCAAGCTGAAGAGCGTGCTGGGAATTACGGAAGTGAAGTATGTGGGACGGCGGAGCCATTTGGCGATTACGGATTCGTCCCTGGATGTGGCGTGAGGTCGGACGGATGAGGCGGATTCGCATTACGGTGATTTGTTGCGTGGCTTTGCTGATGGCTTCGCTGCTGCTGGCTCGCGTTCATCTGTTTGGGGACGCGGGCTTGTATGCGGGGCCTGAGACTGCGGCGGTGCTGGATCAGGCGAAGATGCCGGCGGAAGTGCGCTCGATGCTGGTGGAGAAGTGCGCTGATTGCCATTCCGCGCAGACGCATGCGCCGTTTTATGGGCATTTTGCGCCGGTTTCATGGCTGCTGGAACGGGATGTGGTGGATGCGCGGAAGGCGATGAACCTTTCGGTGTGGGAAGGCTACTCGGCGGACCAGAAGCAGATGCTGATGGCGAAGATGGTGGAGGAGACGAAGGCGCATGAGATGCCGCCGGTGCAGTATCGGATGATTCACTGGAATGCGCGAATGACGGACGCTGATCTGAAGGTGCTGGGTGCGTGGACGCATGGGTTTCAAATGGCGGAGGCAGGAACTGGGGTTGGCGAAGTGGGTGATCCGGCGCGGGGGAAGGCGCTGTTTGAGAAGCGCTGCACGGGATGCCACGCGATGACCGCGAACAAGGAGGGGCCGCGGCTGCAGGGGGTGTATGGGAGAACGTCGGGGACGGCGGCGGGGTTTGCTTATTCCGCTGCGCTGAAGAGCGCGCGGGTTGTTTGGGATGAGAGATCGCTGGAGAAGTGGCTGGCTGATCCGGATGTGTTGATTCCCGGGAATGATATGGATTTTCTGGTTTCAAAAGCGCAGGATCGGCGGGATCTGATTAGCTACCTTAGGGGGATTTCGGGGAAATAGTAGGATGGATTCCATGAAGCATTTGAAGGAGAGAATGCACAATGATGTGCTCACGCTGAATGTCGAGGGCGCGACAGTGTTGGAAATGACCGAGGCCTCCCAGCGGCTGCTGGATGTTGCCGCGCAGGCTGACGCTGAAGAAGGCATTCGGCGGGGCTTGGAGGACGAGCGAAATGGAAGAGTGAAGCCAGCAAGGGAGCTCTTCGCCGAGTTCGAACGTACGCATCAGATTCCGGCGTACCAGGCGTATCCGCCTTCTGGGGATGCGCTGCCGAGGCCTTTGCCGTAGCGCTTCATCGAGTCGGTGACGGTTAGGCGGGTGATGTATTTGATGCTCTTGTAGCCGAGCTGGCGGGGGACGCGCATGCGGAGCGGGCCGCCAAAGCCTACGGGGAGATCGCCGTCGTTCATGCCGTGGGCCAGCAGCGTTTGGGGATGGAAGGCGTCGGTGAGATCGAGGCTGTCCCACCAGTCGTGCTCGATGGAGAAGTAGGCGACGTAGCGGGCCTGGGGCAGGACTCCTACCTGATTGAGGACGGCATCGAGCGGCGTCCCGATCCACTCGGCTACATAGGACCAACCTTCTTCGCAGACGACTTCGGTGATCTGGCTGCGATGGGGCAGCGATTTGAGATCTGCGAGCGAAAACGTGGTGGGGTGGGCGACGAGGCCGTCGACGGCGAGACGCCAGTCGGCGAATCCGCCTGCCTGAAGGTGCTTGAACTGATCGCTGGGAGGCGCGACTTCATTAGCGAAGGGCGACTTGGAGATCATGTCGCGGGAGAATTCGCGGGCGAGGGAGTGCGGGGTGAGAAGACGCTGGACGGCGTAGTTCATGGTTTCGCCGGGACCGCAGAGGCCGAGGGCACCGTGGTCGGGCGGAATAAGGCCATAGCGCTGGGCGAGACGGGCGGCTACGGCCAGACCGCCGATGCCGGCTGTAGCGGCGAGGCCGGTGGTGATGAGCTTGCGGCGGGAGAGATTGTACGAGTTGTCAGGCGGATTGCTTTTCATGGGCGCTCCCGTGGCTCGACGACGCGGCCGGTGATCATTGCGCGCATGCGGGGGATGAATCCTGCCAGAAAAATCATGGTAACGTGCACGACGAGGAAGAGCACGAGAAAGATGGTGATGAAGAAATGGAGGGTGCGCGCGGATTGGCGGCCGCCGAACGCGTCGACAACAAAGGGGAAAGCGGCGTTGAAGGCGGGCGACAGGGCCAGGCCGGTGAGGATGACGAGGGGAAACAGGATGAAGATGACGGCCAGATAAGAGGTCATCTGGAGGACGTTGTAGGAGTGGGCTTCGGCTGAGTTGGGCGAGCCGCGGCGCAGGTAGCGGGCGATGACATTGCGGAACGCGGACCAGGATCGGTCGGCCGGCGCGGGGACTAGATTTTTGCGGAAATGGCCGTTGAGGAGGCTGGCGATGAAGTAGACCAGGCCGGTGAGCACGGCGACCCATGCGGCCTGAAAGTGGAGGGCGCGACTCCAGCCATTTTGGTCGGGCATGACGTAGGGGTAGCCGG
>Ga0302276_10002582_pt1 | contig 15832 bp, 13 predicted proteins | sample III_Bog_N2_3_FD_198768 | JGI IMG/M metagenome (GOLD analysis project Ga0302276, IMG submission 198768) | Peat permafrost microbial communities from Stordalen Mire near Abisko, Sweden - III_Bog_N2_3 | ecosystem: Environmental > Terrestrial > Soil > Wetlands > Peat | place: Sweden: Abisko...
GCCGGTGGCGACGTCGGCGCGCGCGCCGTCGGTGTCGCGGCGGCGATCACGACGACGGCGGGCGCCGCCTGCGGGGGCGTCGCCGGCGCGCAGCCGGCGAGCAAGAGGACCGCGGAGAGCCACGTCTTTGCGCCCCGGTTGCGCCCGATCCTCATGGGGGGGCGACGCTACCACGTCTGGTGATCCAGGGCTCCGCGACACACTTCGCGTCACCGCGATGGCCGCGTCGCCGTCGACAGGGGCTCGCTGGGTCTACAGGGTCTGGAGGTACGCCACCAGGTCGCCGAGCTGCCCGGCGGTGAGCTGCTGGGTCTGGCCGTGGCTGTCGCCGCCGCCGCAGGTGGGACCGAAGCGATCCAGCAGCGTCGTGGCGCAGCCGTCGTGGAGGTAGGGCGCCCGGTAGCCAACCGCGATCAGCGAGGGCACCTTGAACGTGCCGCCGGTGCCCACGTCGACGAGCGCATGGGTGCTGAGCTGGGGCCCGCTGTGGCAGGCCGTGCAGCCGACGGTCGGGTCGTTGAAGACGGTGGCGCCGCGAGCGACCGAGGCCGGGTCCACCGGGGGCGGCGCGGCCAGCGCGGGCTGGGCGTCCATCCACTGGGCGAGCGCGGCAATGGAAGGCTGGTCGATGGGCTCCCCGCCCATCCTTCCGACCAGGACCACGCTCACGAGCGCATCCATGTCGGGGACGTCGCCGGACCAGTGGAAGGGCATGCGCGCCATGACGCCGCCGCGGAGGTTCTGCGTGCGCCGCGGCCCGAGGTTGTCGAACTGCCACACCCGTCCGTCATCCCCGCCCTCGGGGTGGCACGAGGCGCAGGCGATGGAGCTCAAGCCTGGCGCCGTGTGGAAGACGGTGTGCCCCGCGGTGCTCACGCTGGACCCGGGCAACGAGATGGACAGGCCCTTGAAGTTGATGACGGCCGGGTCCCGGGTCTGTGACACCAGGTTGCCCTGCGGGTCGAACGCCACCGCGATCACCGACCCGTGGGTGCTCGGCCCGGACGGGAGAGCGCAGGACCCCGACCCCTGCACCGCGCTCACGAAGTACGTGCTCACGTTGGGCCCGTTCGTCGTGCCGGGTGCGGCGATCGCGATCTGGGTGCCGTCGGGGGAGACGGCCAGGTCGACCGCGAGCGTCGTCATCCCGAGCGGTGGAGAGATCGCTGGCGCCGTCCCCGGCTGGATGATCGTCACCGCGTCCTGGACGATGCCCACGCCCGGGCACGCGCCGCCCGAGGTATAGCCGCCCGGCTGGGTCGACACGGCCTCCTGCTGGCCGCGCTGGTGCAGCATCGCCAGCCCGCCTCCGGGGAGGGCCACGGTCCGGTAGGCCACGGCGGGCGCCGCGGTGAGAGGGCCCTCCGCGCCGGCGTCGATGGCGATCCCCCCGCCGCCGCCGCCGCCCGGCGGGGGGGACGGCGGGAGGATCGGGAGCCCGACGACCGGGGCGATCGGCAGGGTGATCCGCTGCGCCACGGTGCCGTCCGCGGCGAGCTGGAGCAGCTCCGCGGCGCGGAAGCGGCTCACGTAGAGCTGGCCGCCCTGAATGACCACGTCCCGTAGATCGCTGTCGACCTGCACCGTGCGGGTCGCCGCGCCGCCCGCCGCGGGCAACGTGACGAGCCGACCATCCATGCAGGCCACCTGGAGCGCGTCCGCGGAGGCGTCGTACGCCAGGCCCCGGGGCGCCGGGCACACCGCTCGCCGCGCGAGGACGCTCCCGGCCTTCGGGTCGATCGAGACCAGCGCCCCGCCGCGGCGCAGCGCGACGTGAACACGGCCGGCTGCATCCTCTGCGACCCGGCCCGGCTCGTCGCCCGGCTGGAGGGTCACCTGGTGGACCAACGACTGGGTGGAGAGGTCCACGATCCACACCACGTCCCGGTCGGGATCGGCGGCGACAGCAGTGGTGCCGTCGGCGAGCACGAGCAGCGTGCCGCCGCTGATGGCCGGAGGCTCCGCACCGCCCGGCAGCGTGGCCGGCCCAGGGACGCTCACGACCCCGCCGTCGAGGAGGACGCCGATGCCGCCGCCGACGCCCTCGCCCGGGCCGGCGTTGCCACCGCCAGCGCCCTCGCCCGTCGACCCCGACTGCGAAGGCGGCGGGGTGTTCTCCACCGAAATCCACGAGGTCTGGCTGCAGCTCGCCGTCCACGTGACGGCCCCTGACACGGCAACGAAGCAAGCAACGCGGGCTCCGAGAAATTTCATAAGTTCACTCCCTCTCCCAGGATGCACTGTTCCGAGAGGAAGGCACGTGGAGAATCCGTGCGCGCGCGTCCCCTCCCCGATTCGACGGGTGGCGGCCTGGACGAGCAGCACTGGTGTGGTCGGCAGGCGCCGCCCGGGTTCATCCACGAACGCGGGACAGGTCCGTGGCATGGTGCTCGCGGCCGCACCCCGGGCAGCGGAGCCCGTGGAGCTGGGGAGGCGGGTTGCCCCCGCGCATCGCCAGCCTGGTCACGGCGAACACGACCAGGACGACGCCGCGATGACCGCGATCACGGTCATCGCGAGCGCGTCGGAGTATCCTCCTCGGACCCGCGCGCCTGCGCGCCGCCCCACCCCTCGCCGCTCTGCTGATGGGGTGCGAGCAGGTCTCTGTCGGGATGTCCGACCGCGCTCGGATTCCCGATCCCTCTGCGATGGCGGTGGTGACGCACGGAGGCCGGAGCGGCCCCCGCGTCACGGCCGCCGGGCCCGCCCGTCGTGCGAGCCCTGGGGCGCCAGGGGGATGTCGTCCCACCATTCGCCGGCAGGCACCTGGGCCTTCCGCTCGGGGTTCACGGGGTAGTAGATGCGGTTCTCCGTCTTGCGCTCGCCGCCCACGAGCAGCAGCGCATCGCGCTCGCCGTTGTTGAGAAAGGCGTGGCAGACCCCTGTGCCCGCGGGGAACGCGGCGAGATCGCCCTTGCTCATGGGGTGGAGATCGCCGTCGATCCAGGCGTCGACCTCTCCTTCGAGGACGTAGACGAGCTCCTCCTCCGCCGACTCTGCGTGGGGGAACGACGTGCGCCTGCCCGGCGGCACGCGAACGACGTGGAGCCCGATGCGCTCGAGACCCGCAACGCGGCCGATCGGCCGCCCGAAGGCGAGGCGCTCATCACTGTCGGGATAGGCGCCGTCCTTCTCGGGGACGTCGGCGGTGGAGATGATGAAGCGGGGACGTGCCATCCAGAGGACCTCCTTGGACCAGCGGTAGCACGGATCCGGGCGCGCCTATCCGGACATGCAGCACCGGTCACCACGCTCCCTGGGTACCTGCGAGGGGTCGCAGCAGGACAGGGGCGCTCGACCCGCTCAGGGACGTTTGATCCGCGCGTACGCGTGGTGTACAGGCACGTTGTGCGGTCGCTCCTGGCCTTCATGCTGCTGGCCGGCTGCGCGGCTCCTCTTCCGCCACCACCCCCGCCCGCCGTGCCCCGCGAGCCGCCGCCGTGCGCCGCAGCGCCCCCGGTCGCCGTGTCGCATGGTCCCTGCGAGGGCGAGAGGTTCGGCCTACCGGAGGGTGCAGATGCGATTGCGCGGGCCAACATCGCCAAGAAGCGCGGCACGATGGGTGCGGCGGCCACGCGGATGGTGGCCACCTCGAACGCGATCGCGACGGAGGCCGGGCTCACGGTTCTGCGTTCTGGCGGGAACGCCGCCGACGCGTTCGTCGCGGCGGCACTCGTCGACGACCTCGTGCTGCCCGGCGTCACGTCGACAGCGGGGCTCGCGGGGGTCCTCGTCTACGAAGCGAAGAGCAGGACCCTCACCTACGTGCATGGCGGGCTCGCCGACCCGGTCGACCCCGCCCGGCGCTTCCGGCACGGCGATGTCGAGTCGGGACGCCTCGTCCTCGTCCCGGGCGCCCCGTCCGCATATGCGGAGGTCATCCGGCGCTTCGGGCGCAGGTCGCTGGCCGACGCCGTCGAGCCAGCCGCATCGCTCGCGAGCACGGGCTTCCCCATCGACGCCCTCTATGCCGGGTCGATCGCGGACAGCCGCGCCAAGCTCGAGGCCTCGGCCTTCGGACGTGCCGCGTTCTTTCGCGGCGGCCGCGTGCTGCGCGAAGGCGAGACGCTGAAGCTCGAGGAGACGGCGAAGACGCTGCGGTCGTTCGGGAAGGACCCGCGATGGTTTTACCGCGGGCCCTGGGTCGATGCGGCGGTCCGCACGGCGAACGAGCACGGCGGCTCCCTCGCCGCCCGCGACTTCCTCGCGTACGCGGTCGAGGTCGGCCCCGCGCTCCACGGACGCTACCTGGGCTACGACGTCTATGCAGGAGGACTGGGCGGCGCGACGTTGCTCGCGTCGCTGGCAGCCCTCGAGAGCCTTCGCGGCGGCGAGCCGGCGCGGCCGCTCACCGCGTCCGCCGATGAGCTCCAGCTCTTGCTCCGGATCACGGGACAGGCCCGCGACGCGCGTCCCGCCCTCGGCAAGCGCGGCCTCGTGACCGCCGGCGGCACGGCAGACGCGCTCGTCGCGGCCGCCGCGCAGACCATCATCGCCCGCGCACGAGCAGGCGCTGCAGCCAAGCCGTCGGGCCCAGGAGGCTCGCACTCGTCGGCGGTCATCGTCGTCGATGCGGACGGCAACGTCGTGGTCGGCACGCATACGATCGAGGCGCTGAACTGGGGGGAGGGGCTCTTCGTCGGCGGGGTGCCGCTCTCGACGTCGGCTGCGACTGGGTTCGACGACCCCGGGGCCGCGCCCCTGGCCCAGCGGGCCGATCCGCTCAGCGACACGATCGTCGTCAAGGACGGCGAGCCACGCGCGGCTCTCGCCGTGTACGGTAGCGGCCTCTTCCCCGGCGACCTCCAGGTCCTCGACGCCCTGCTGGCGCGGGGCCTGGACGCCGAGCAAGCCGTGCTCGAGCCTCGGGTCGGCCACGTCGAGTGGGACGCCAAGCGGATGACCGCCAACGTCACGAAGCGCGTCGTCGATCCTCGGTTCGACGCGGACCTGCTGTGCCAGCTCCAGGCGCGCGGCTTCACCCTCGAGCGATCGATGCCGGGCTCTCGAGCCGGGTTCGTCGACACCGGCTTTCCGACGCTCGTCACGATCGCCCCCGGTCACCTCCATGGCATGACTCCCGACGCCCCGTTCGTGCACGGGCTCGCGGCCGGCGACTGACCGACGGTCCCCATCGGACGTGGAGCGCGCTCGGAGGGAACATCGCCCGGAGGTGCCCGGCGCTCGAAGCCCACGAGCGTTGTTCGCCGCCCCTTCCTGCCCGTATCCTTTCGGGCCCATGCGACCCGCCCCGGTTCCCCTCGCGATCCTGCTGCTCCTCGTCACCGCGTGCGGCGCCAACGTCGTGATCGACGCGGCGAGCACGACCACGGGGGCAGGCGGCGCAGGCACGAGCACGGCGACGACCGGAGCTGGGGGCGGCGGCTGCATCTCCCCGACCGTGGGCGAGGCGTGCTCCTCCACGGACGACGCGTGTCAACCGCCCGACCCGTGCTGCGCGGGCTACGAGTGGGACTGCTCGAACGGGACCTGGCAGCAGGCCGGCCTCGGGTGCACCTGCACGGTATCGACACCGTTTGCATGCGGTACGACGACGTGTTCGGCCGGATTCTTCTGCGAGGCCCACCCGCCCGGTATCGCACCCCCCGACGCCGGGGTGCCTGCGGGGACGTACACGTGCTCGCCGGTGCCCGCGTCCTGCACCTCGACCCCCACGTGCGCGTGCATCGGAGCCGCGGTACCGCCGGGGGGCGCGTGCTCGACGAGCTTCGGCGCGATGTGCACCGAGGACGCCTCGGGGAACGTCACGATCGTCTGCCTCGACGCCTGATCGTCGCCGAGGCACCAGGACACGACCGAGGCGAAGGCGGGGCGGCGGTTCCCTGAAATCCCGCGGGCTCTACGGCCCCGCGAGCTTGTCGTGCGCCGTCTTGATGTCCTGCATCACGTCGTTCTGGCCGACGAACTCGTACACCACGTCGCCCTTGCGAACCGCGGCCCAGGGCGCCTTCGCGGTGGTGAGGGACACGTAGACCTTGTTGGCCTCCGTCGAATCGGGCGCCGCGATCACGTTGACCTGGATGGTCTTGCCCTTGACTTCGTAGGTCACGTTGCGCAGCCCCTTGACGTTCGCCCCGAGGCGCGCCGCGACGGCGCCGATCTTGTCGTGAGCGATGACCGTGTCCGACTTGATGATCCACCCATCGAACGCCGGAGCCGGCGGGACCGCATCGCTGGCCGCGGCACCGCTGGTCGAGGACCTGGAGCACGCGGGCGCGGCAGCCACGAGAACGGAGAGCACGACCAGGGCTCGGGCGAGGCTTCGAAGGGTCATTCGTCGAATGTGCACGGCTCGGCGAGGCGGCACAAGCTCCGAGGCGGCGAGCGTCCGTCAATGCGCTCGCTGGAAGCGTGCGCCGATGCACGCGGGGACCGGGTTCTGGTAGAGGAGCCCCCCGTGAGCATCGAGAGGGTCATCGAGAAGGTTCGGAAGCTGCGCGCCCTGTCCGCGGGCGCGGGCACCCTCGCCGAGGCCGAGGCCGCGGCGGCCCAGGCCGAGGCCATCATCGCCCGGTACCGCCTCGAGGAAGCGCAGATCGGCATCCACGACGCCTCGCGCGTCGAGGTCGTCGGTGTCGCCGACGACCCGCTCTGGGTTGGCGGCGAGCGGGTCCCCAACTGGCTCGCGTGGCTCGCCAACGCGCTCGCGAAGCACTACGGGTGCCTCGCTTTCACGGACGTCACGAGGGGCCCTGCCGGGCTCGCCAAGCTGTTCAAGATCGTCGGCCGCCCCGGCGACGTTCAGCTCGTGCGGTACATGTTCGCGTGGCTGTCGGCCGAGATCGATCGGCTCAGCCGTCGCGAGCGCGGCCGGTCCGCGATGAACGCCTTCCGGCTCGGCGCGGTCGACGGCATCTGCGCTTCGCTGTCGGCGGCGCAGAAGACGGAGGAGGCCGCGCCCGGGGCCGCCGGCGCCGCGATGGTGCTCGCGAGCCGCGCCGAGGAGGCCGAGGCGTACGCGAACCAGGTATTCCGACTTCGCGGACGCAAGGGCGGGGTCTCCTACTACGACGAGACGGGCGCGTTTGCGCGGGGACGTGCCGCGGGCGAGGGGCTCCATCTCGGCAACGCGCTCGGTGGCGGCAGCGGCACCAGCCCGCGGAGCTTGGGGGCCGGCCGACGACGGGGCGACGACGAGGATCCATCCTGATCGGCCCCGAACGAATCAGCGCCAGGCCGCCGGGCTGCCGCTCGATGCATCGAAGGCCGCGAAGTCCGTGCCGCTCATCATGGACATCACGCCGGTGAGCCAGCGTCCGTCGCCGCTGACCCCGAGGTCGCCATAGGTGTAGTGCCATCCGTCGCCGACCTCGCGCTCGAGGGCGCGCCTGCCCCCGTTGGTGAGATCGATCCGCCACAGGGTCCCCGGTTCGCTCGTGAACAGCGTCCGCCCGTTGCGCACAGTCAGGCAGTCGGGCGGGCCCCTTTGTGTGACGCACGGTCGCCGGCAGCGGCGAGACTCGAACGACGGCCCCTCCACCTCACTGGACAGGAGACGGCTGCGTGCAGCGTCCATTGATGCACAGGTCCGTGGTGTCGCAACAACTGGCGCCGGTCGTGCACAGCTCGTCCACGTTCGAGCAGCCCATGGGCGGCGGCACGCACTGAAGGACCGGGTTACCCATCGCATCTGTGCCGGTCTGACGGCAGAAGCCGTTACAGCAATCCGCACCGGACGCGCAGCCCTGGTCGTTGGCCGAGCACGGTGCCAGCGCGGCGAACGCGCGCATGTTGGCGGATTCGAGCTCCTGGCCATCGAGGTAGAAGGCCGGGTGGCTCGGATCCACGTTCGCTGGATCCCCGTGGTTCAGGTCGATGGCGGCCACCCACAGCTTCTTGCGCGGGCTCGGGCCTGCGTTGCTGCCCCACGGGTCCATGGTCGGGTCGTCGTACGGCATGCTCGTGGCGGCGCGCCCCGGCGCCACGGTGTTGCCGTACGCGCGGCGGCTGGTGAACACGACCCAGTAGTACCCCCCGACGGCGAGCGGCATCACGTTGGGCTCGTAGTCGAGGTTGTTGTCGATCGCCTCGCCATAGGGCAGCGTGCTCGTGCCGCTGGGGTCGCGACCATTCAGGGTGTTCAGCTGCTTGACGGTGCCGTCGAGCTCGACGAGGCGAAGCTCGGCGTACTGCGCCGTCGACTCGGTGGTGCCGCCGGTGAACCCGGAGGAATCGAACGAATCCCCCTCGTGGTAGATGATCCCGTTGCCGTCGGGCGTGAAGGACGGCCACGCGATGGTCTTCGGCTGAGGCGAGCCCCACGCCGTCGTCATGTTCGTCTCCGTCACGAGCGTCGTCATGTTGGAGAAGACCGAGGTCCCGTCGAAGTCCATGACCGAAAGGACGCGGGCCGGGTAAAGGTCGCCGTTGACGAACGTCACGTGCTTGCCGTCGGGCGAGAAGGCGGGCGCCTGGGCATGCTTCACGAGCGACGTCAGAGACGGCGACGCCACCGGCGCGCCGGTCTGGGTGTTGACGAGCGACGACGGATAGTCGTTGGAGAGGCCGTGCGGCACGTAGGGGGGTCCGAGCGCGGGCACGCCGTTCGTCAGCGCGAGCGTGCCGTCCGGCGTGAGGCCGGCGAATGCGTACTGCTGACCGGTGGTGCCGAGACCGCGCGGCGTCGGCGTCGGCGACGTGACGCTCAGGTTCACCGTGTCGCTCGAGGTGGGATTGGAGAGGTCCGGACCAATCGCCGCGCCCAGCACGCTGCCGCTCGCGCTCACGCTGTGACACACGATGCACCCCGAGCGCACCACCTCCGCCGTACCGCCCGGCTTGACGCGCAAGATGCCGCCGCCCGTCCCCGTGGCGTTGTTCCACGGCAAGAGTGGAGACTTGTAGGTGCTATAATAGATGAAGCCCTTGAGGTTGGCCTGCGCGACGCTCCAGTTCTCCGTGACCGGCCCAGTCACGGTGGTGCCCGTGCGCTTGTTGACCGCCACGGTGACCTTGTCGCCCGAGCCCGCGCTGAGCGTGGCGCCCGTCCACACGGCGTCTGGGACTACCACCTGCACGGGCGTGCCGCCGAGCCCGTACTGCTCGTAGCTGAAGTGCGTCGTGGTCATCTTCAGGTAGGTGCCATTCGCAGTGCCGGCGATGGTCAATCCATCTCCGAACTGCAGCAATGGCGCCGACAGGCCGCGGGCGAACACCGTCCCGTCGTACGGGTAAAGAAATCTGAAGGTCGGATCCGCGGGACCGCCGGCCTTGAGGGTGGCTTGATCGGTGCTGGAGAAGTTGCCCGGGTTGTCGGTGATCTTCACCTCGACGGTGATGCCAACCTTGATTTGCCCGCAACCCGTGGTGACCGAGACGGTCACCTCGCCTCCCACGTAGCCGCCGGCGTGGAACACGCCGTCGTTGCCGATGGAGCCGATAAGGGTGTCGTCGACCAACCAGGTGCCGCCAGTGACGGGCTTGCCCGCGACGGTCGCGGTGAACTGGATGTTCTGGGGCGCGCCGGTGAGAACGATGGTGTTTCCACCGGTGGCGTTGGTGATCGCGCCGCCGCCGCAGGTCCCTCCCCCGCCACTGCCGACCGCGAAGCTCAGGGCGCCGCCGGCACCGGACCCGTTGCCAGAGGAACCGACGGCCGACGTCTGGTCAAAGCCATGTCCGTTCGTCGCGCTGCACGCACCGCCGATGGCTGCGAGCGACAAGACCACTGGAAACCAACGCATGCGAATCCTCCGCGCTCGGGTTAGCATATCTATCTTTTGAACGTGCGTGCTGCCGCGCTCCGAGCAGAATGTATCGCCCTGTCGTTCACCATCGGCAACGAAAAACGTGGTCAACTTACCAGGCTTACCGCTCCTCTGGTGAGGCGGAGCCGCTGCCGCTCCTGCGTACCTCAGAATCGAGGGGCCCGAGGGAAGCAGCGCGGACTCGACGTCATTGAATCGGGACGGCGGCGGTGACCCACTGCGGCGAGTGGTTTCCGCGAGCCGTCCCGCTCGGGTTCTGCTGCGGCATCCAGACGGGGGCAAAGCTCGGGTCTCCGGCCAGCGCGCCCGACGAATCGACGGTGACCGCGGCGAACCAGAGCTGGGGCTCGGTGTCCATGCTCGGGGGGTCGTCGGTCCCTGGCAGCGTCGCGCCGTAGGGGTACCGCGATGAGTAGGCGATCCAGTAGAGGCTCTTGCCCTGGAACGTGCCATGCGTCGGCGCGAAGCGCGGCCACGAGCTCGACCACGAGCCGTTCTGGCTCGCGTTGTTGAGGTAGACCGGTTGGCCCCCCTTGGCAGATACCAGACGAATCGTCGCCGACGCGTCGTCGTACCCATCGCAGGGAGACAGTCCATAAACCTCCCCCGCCGGCGCTCCCGGCCCGTCGCAGGACGACTCGTCGAAGACCACGTACTGGCTGTCGTCCGAGATGGCCGGGTAGTACTCGCTCTTGCCGGCCACCGCCGGGACGAGCTTGGTGGGCGTGCCGAAGGTCGTGTTCCCGGTCACCGGTGCGATCCAGATCTCGGCGCCTGGCGTCTCGTCTCCGTTCATGTTGTTGGCGTCGTTCGCGATTCCCATCTCGCACGACACGCAGGGGACCCACCCGGTGAAGGCGAGCAGGTCACCCCTGGGCGACCAGAAGGGGATCGACGCGACATCGGTGCCGAGCTGGCCCGCGAACAGCGGACCGGGGAGGAGGTCCATCAGGCTGGCGTCGGCGCTTCGAAGCCACAGCTGGCTGCGGACGGCCTGCACCATGGCCTTGCCATCTGGCGAGAACGCGGTGAATGCCGCGAACGGCTGACCGTTGCCGGGGTCGGCGGGGAAGAGACGCGTCCCGATGCTCTTCTTGGTCGACACGTCGATCAACGCGAAGAGCGCTGGCGCGCTGCCGCCGAACGTGAGGCCCATCTTCGTCCCGTCCAGCGAGATCGAATGGCAGCCGAAGCACTGCGTGCTGTTGTTCGACGCGGGCGGGTTCAGGTTCTGCTCGTCGGACGGCATCCCGTTCATCCCGGTCTGGGTGAAATACTGCACCGGCGCAGTCCCCGGCGAGTCGAGATCGTAGCGCATGATGAGGGTGTTGCCGGTGGTGATGTCGGCGCTCCAGTAATAGAGGCCGCCCGTGAGCTGGGAGCTCGACCACCTCGCGCTGATCGGCGCGCTCTCGGCGAGCGAGCCGCCCCCGGGGGCTGCGAGGCGCACAGTCTCCGTCAGCTTCACGCCGTCGCTCGCGCCGTCGAGCTGCCCCTCGAGCTCGGGCGGAACGGTGATGGTGCACGCGTTGGGGATCGTCGGCTCGAGGATGGGGACACAGGGCTCGTAGACGTTGAGGTCGATGTTGTCGCCCTTGAGGGTGATGCGGGCCACGGTCTGGGCGGCGGTCGTCGGCACCACCTGGAACGCGATCGGCCCGAGCTGGTACGGAAACAGCGAGCCGTCGAGCGGGTAGGCGATTGTCGGTGCGGCGCCGCTCGGCGTCCCGTCGAGGTCGCCCGGCGTGACCCCGGCGCCGACGACGTTGCCGGTCAGCGTGACCGCGACCGTGGCCGTGTTGCTGGTGACGGCCCCGGAGCTCGCGGTGACGGCGAACGTGCCTGCGACCGGCGAGGCGAAGCTCCCTGCGCCGATGGAAGCGTTGCTCGGATTGACCGCCCACGTGACGGACGCGGTCACGTCGGCCGTATGACCATCCTGGAAGGTCCCCTCGGCGGCGAGCGTGGTTGTCGCACCGGCGGAAGAGACCGGGTATTGCAGCGCCAGCGCCGTCGTCGGCGGTGTGAGCGAGATGCTCTTCAGACCCGCGATCGACGAGCCGCCCGAGCCTCCACCGCCCGCGGAAGTGCCGCCTCCCGCTCCTCCCGTCGTCGAGCGGACGCTCGCCGCCGCGCAGCCGACGGGCCACCCCACCAGCAGCGCCCCGATACACAGCAATCGAGCGTCGAAACTCGGCAGACGCAGCATGATGTCTCAAGCTCCTGTTCGCAGCGTCCTCGATTTGAGGCGTCCCAGGAGCGCCGAGCAAGGGAAACCATGGTCAAAGTCCTTGCTTTGCCGCGATTCCTCGACGACTCATCGCGTCATGTCCGGTCGAGTCTACGCGACTCCGTGGCGCGCCCTCAACCGGCGGTCTGCCTCACGGCTTCGACTGTCTCGCCGTCTGGAGAGGGCGCGTGAGCTCCTCCCGAAAGCGCGGTGGAACGAGGCGCGCGGGCAGCGGAGCGCCGTCGCGGTGCGCGTCGATGAGATCTTTGCCGGCGCACAAGACCTCCCTGACGTCGAAGCCGACGTGCTCCACGCCCTCGCCCATGCCGAGCGGCCTCGGCCAGTTGCAATGGGCGAGTACGTAGACGTCTTTGCCGGCTTGCACCCCGGCGCGCTGGAGCCCCGCGAGCACCGGCACAACCAGGTTGTCGTCGGCGACGAAGATCGTGTCCGGCCGGTTCTTGCGATCGAACATCAGCTCGGTCAACCGCTCGCATCCGACGGGCGCAGCGTGCATCGTGAGGAGCCGGTCGGCGCGCAGGCCGAGGGCCTCGAGGCACTCCTGCGCGGCGGCGAGCTGCGGCGCGTGGGGCGACATCACGGCGACGAGGTCCCCTCGCTCCAGCAAGCGAGCCGACGCCCGCGCGATCAGCCCTGCGAAGTCGAGCTCGACCAGGCTCGCGTGAGGCAACGCCGCCCCGATCGCGACGCGCGGGAGCCCGGGCGTCTGCAGCACCGGGAGCTGATAGAGCATCGCGGAGTTGACGAACATCAGCCCCGCCGCCGAGTGGTGCGCCTCGACCTCGCAGAGCTGCCGGTACTCGGGGTTGTTGGTGCGCCCGTCCACGCCGACGAGCGCGCTCACCTGGCCTTCGATCCCGGTCTCCTCGCGCTCGATGACCTCGAGGGTGGTGGCCAGGAAAAGGGACCACTCGATCGAGCCAGGCTGCTCGCTCGTGACCCAGACATAGCGGTCGTGACGCGGGGAGCGCGGCGTCGCGGGGACCGGGCGGTCGCCCTTGACCGTGACGGCCCCCTCCTCCTCCAGGGCCTCGAGCTCCCGCCCGGCGGCCTTCCGCCCGTCGCCGAACGGATCCATCGTCCGGCCCTGGAGCCGCTTCATCTGCTCGTCGATGACGAGTCGCATCTCCACGCGTTCCTGGACGAAGAGCGCATCCACGAACTGGCCCACCTCGCGAGCTCCGGCGCGCGGGCTCGTGCGCGCGAGGTAGCCTTCGAGGGCGATGCGGAACTCTTCCGCGCTGGCAAAGCGAGCGCTCGCCTGGTGTGCCATGGCGCGATCGCAGATATCGGCGAGCTCGGCGTCCACGTCGGGGACCACCTGGCGGATCCGAGGCTCGGTCCCCGACAGCCGGCGGCTCAGCATCGCGGACTCGCTATCGCCCCGCGCGAGGCGCCGACCCGCAATCGCCTCCCAGAGCATGACCCCCACGGCGAACACGTCGGCGCGCGCGTCGACGGGATCCCCGGTCGCCTGCTCGGGCGCCACGTACGCGAGCTTTCCCTTGAACATGCCGTTCTGGGTGGTGCCCGCTGCGCCCGCCGCCTTGGCGATCCCGAAGTCGACGACCTTCACCTGCCCGTCGTACGTGACGAACACGTTCTGCGGGCTCACGTCGCGGTGGACGACGTGAAGCTTGGTGCCGTCGAAATCCCTCAGCGTGTGGGCGTAGTGGAGCCCCGCCAGCGTCTCCGCGAAGATCCGCACCATCACGTCGAGGCGCGAGAGCGATTGCCCCCAGGCCCTGCGGAGCACGTTGTGAAGCGGCTGTCCGTCGAGGTAATCCATCGCCAGGAAGCGGTGCCTCCCCTCGACGCCGACCTCGTAGGTCTGCACGACGTTGGCGTGGTTCAGGCGCGTCGCGAGGCGCGCCTCGTTGAGGAACATCTCGAGGAAGTCCTCGTCCTGGGAGAGCTCCTCGCGGAGCAGCTTGACGACGAGGAGCTTGTTGACCCCCATCAGCCCAGGCACCACGGAGAGGAACACCGACGCCATGCCCCCCTGCCCGAGCAGCGCGATGATGCGATACTTTCCGACGCGCTCGACGTTCATGACCACACCGGGGTAGAGGCGCTCCGCACGTGCGAGATGCTGCGGCCCAGCACCTTGAAGGCCGACCCGCCGATGAGCGCGTCGTCTTGGGCGCCGGAGACCACGCGGTTCACCCGGCCAGGGTAGACGCACCCAGTGAGCGGATCAAACTCGGATGACCACGATCGCGCTCACGATCGCGCACCGCTCGCAGTCGACGCCACGCGTCAGAGCGAGCGTCTCTCCGCCTTCGAGGGACCGCCCCGCTCGCCGCTGGGACCTACCTGGGCGCTCCCCTTCTCACTCGGCGACGAGCCGTCCCCATGCGTTCGCAGCGGAAGCCGTCGAGTTCAACGAGCACCGAGGTACTCGGACTGCTGGGCCGCCCTTGCCGAGATCTCGCACCGTCGTGGCGATCTCGTTCTGCCCCCGTCCGGGCATAGCCGCTCTCCGGCCCACCGTCGCGACTGGCGGTAAAGGGCCTTCATTGACCATGTTTCTGTTTTGTTTCGTCAAGGTGAAGTGATAGCTCAAACATGGCATTCGACATGGAGGTCTCATGAACGCTTGTGCAAGCGGTGCCTGGCACATGTTGATGTCGACGCTCATCGTCGCGAGCTGTGCCCACGGGCTCGGAGACGGGCTCGGTATCGGCGGCACCGGTGGCGTTGGCGGCGCGGGAGACAGCGGCAGCACCGGGGGAGTTGGCGGCACGGGCGGTGTTGGCGGCGCGGGAGACAGCGGCGGCGCGGGAGGCGGCGGTGGGCCGGCATCGTCGACCAGCTCGTCCACATCATCGTCGAGCGCGTCGAGCGCGTCGAGCGCGTCGAGCGCGTCGAGCGCGTCGACTACCTCGTCCAGCTCGTCCAGCTCGTCAACCACCTCGTCCAGCTCTTCGGGTACGGGAGACGCAGGGGGCGCCCCTACCGGAATGGTAGTGGACTACCAGAACGGGCAATCCGCCACGACGAGCTCGTCCATCGGCTCCCAGCTCTGGGTCGTCAACAACGGAACCACCACGGTAGACTTGACCGGGATGACCCTCCGCTATTACCTGACCATCGCGGGGGAGGTCCCGATCGCGGACCTGGTGTCGAACATCAACTGGGCGCACACCTCTCCCGTCGCTGGTGGCTCGCAGTCGAACTGGGGCGGCATCACTATCACCGCCGTACCGATCACTCCCGTGTCCGGTGCCGATACGTACATCCAGTTCACTCTCGGCGCGACGACGCTGCCGGCCGGATACGAGCTCGAGTTTTCGTGGACCGCCCAGAACTACAATTCACTGAGCTTCGTTCAGACCAACGACTATTCGTTCAACGCCTCCGCCACCGCGGAGACGCCGTGGTCGAACGCCGTTCTTCTTCAGGGCGGGAACGTACTCTGGGGCGCGATGCCATGACGACGCACCCTGGCGAGCGTGGTGCGTGCGACACTCGCGGCAATTGACCCCGATCTTCGAGAAAAACGTCAAGGTCCTTGGCGGCGACCAGCGCCTGTACCCACGGCTTCAGCCGCTCGCCGCCTTCTCCACGACGCCGTCGTGGACTGGAGCACCGATCACGGCTTCCTCGAGCGACTCGCCAGCCGGCGCTTCCGCCCCGGTCCGTCCGGGCTCGTACGCGCCGACGACGATGGGCTCCTGCACTACGACATGGCCGGCGCCGTCGACGGCAAGCCCATGGGCGGGAGCGGCGGGAGCTTCATCATCGTCGTCGCCAATCCTCACCGTTCGTGACCGTCGTCAATTCTCTGCGCAGCGGTCATTTCTCGTGGAAGCGGTATAGATTGACCCTCGGGTGAGCCCCGTTAGCATGC
>Ga0302276_10002584_pt1 | contig 15828 bp, 12 predicted proteins | sample III_Bog_N2_3_FD_198768 | JGI IMG/M metagenome (GOLD analysis project Ga0302276, IMG submission 198768) | Peat permafrost microbial communities from Stordalen Mire near Abisko, Sweden - III_Bog_N2_3 | ecosystem: Environmental > Terrestrial > Soil > Wetlands > Peat | place: Sweden: Abisko...
TCAAGCACTTGGGCTCCTGGGCAGACCTCTCCCAGGATGCTATTGATTTGGACCATGACCTCTCCTTGGCGATCGAGGTGCTCAGGACTTATGACGCCAAGTGCTCAGTTTCCGGTGACGCCGTACATGGGGAAGGCGCCTGACCGGGGGGTGATCCGCTTGATGGCCCTGGGCTCTGATCCGCCGGACCTGGCGCCACAGAGCCAGTCCCGGGCCTTCAGGAAAGGGACGGGGCAGAGTTCCTCGCGGGTCGGCGACCAGTCGTCAGCGGGGCCGGACTCCGGGATGGTGCGCCAGAAGACAAGGCAGTCATGCTCCTCGCCGGAACGGATGAAGCGGGAGATATCCAGATCGGTCCCGGAAAGATCGGGGGCGGTATTGAACAGGTCCTCCCATTCCCGCCGCAGGAGCAGGTATTGCGGCTGGTACGGGTAGAGTGCCTGTAGCCGATCCGGCGCCAGCCGGAGCTGGTCCTCGAAAACCTCGAGGGCGGCGGGGGCCACATCACCGAGACCGTCCAGGGCCATGCGGGCCTGGGCCAGGTCGGCCAGATCGTAAGGCAAGGCCTTTTTCTGGTCCTTTTCCTGAAGTCCGCGGTCCAGGACGATGACCGTGCCGGTTTCGCCGGCATAGCGGGCACAACGGCCGAACCGCTGCACCAGGCTGGACCAGGGGGCCAGATCGGTCACCAGGGTGCGGGCCGAGAGGTCCACCCCGGCTTCGATGACCTGGGTGGCGACCAGAATGCGGCCCTGGGGCGGGAGCGGGGCACCCTTGGCCAGGAACTCGGTCCGCCAGGCGGTGCGCTCCGCCGGGCGGAACCGCGAATGGACCAGACGCAGATCCACCGGCGCACCAGTCATCAGGCCTTCCAACTGCCGATGCACCGAGACGGCCCGTTCGACCGTATTCAGCACCACCAGGGTGAGGGTGCCCGGCTGGTGGGCCTGCTGGACAAGTGCAGCCACCTCGGCCCCGGTCTTGTCTTCGGTAACCGGCTGGAGGCTCAGGGCCTTGGTCACCTCCCAAAGCCCGCCCCGCCTGGCATCGGCCGAGATCTCGACCTGGGCTGGCGTGGCCGCCAACATGGTAGTGGTATCGACCGTGTGCAGCCAGGAGGGCTGGAGCGTGGCGCTCATCCACCAGGTTCGGCACGGGCGCAGCTCTTTCCGGCCGGCCCTGTCCTCGTCCCGGAAGGCCTGCATCTGGGCGGAGGTGGCCAGGCCGACATCCATGAGCTGGACTTCGTCCATGATCCACAGGGCGTCCTGGTTCAGCAGGCCGAAGTCCACGGGCCAGCGCGCCCGGCCGGCCCCATAGCCTCGATTCAGGGAGCGGGACAGGAGCATGTCCTGGGTGCCGATCAGGACCGCGCAGGCCTCGGGGTAGAGCTGCCAGGGCTGGGCCTCGACGCCGCCCATGAGCACATGGGTTCCGACCTTGCCCGCGTGGTCCGTCTGGCCATTCCAGAGTAGGCCCAATTCCGTCAGCGCCGCCCGGATCTCGGCTTCGGTCTGCTCCACCAGGGACCGCATGGGCAGGCACCAGACCAGGCGCCGGGGCCAAGTCGGATCCTCCCGCAGGAGCCGGTTCCAGGCCCAGGCCATGAAGATGCCCTTGGTCTTGCCGAACCCGGTGGGAATCCTCAGTAGACGGCTAGGGCAGGACTCGGCGTTCCCCAACTCCGCTTGCCAGGCGTAGGGTGCGTGGCCAAGGACATCTTCAAAGACGCGGTTGAACTCCATAGCGGATCCTCTGGGCTGGAACCATTCGGAATGGTCTGACTGGATGTATTTGGAAATTCCATATTGACTCCACTTGATGGACAAATTCTGTCCATTCCCTAATTTCCTCAAAATGCCACACCGTGGAAAACCGCTTCGGACCGGGCGATGTGTTCAAGGCAAGACGATTCCCAAATGCTCCGGGACAGACAACCGGCAAACTACCATTCCATTGGGCGAGCAACCATGGACCCTGACGAGTTCAGAAGCGACACCATGCAGAACCTGGGCGACACCACCAACCGGGCAGCTGTGGCCACGCTACACAACTGACGGCGCAATCGCCCCCACGGCCTCGTCGGAGCGCGGTGTTCTCATTTGAGGCCATTCTGGAATGCTATCTGGTAGATAAGCCAACTGCAATCAGGATATTGAGTAATATTTATACACCCATTTCCGAACCGCCCACCGAATTCGCCCTATTATTACGCCAATCTACGGAATGGCTTCTACAACTGTTAAACAAATTAATTTATTTCAACATATATATATTACGCCCAGGCTCCCAAAAGCCTTGAGCCTGGGCTCCGACCTCAACTCCACCCCCGCGGGCCGCAACGAGGCGAATGGCCAAGTCGCCACGGACTGGCCTATCATCGCGGCCTGGTGCACCTGGGGCCGACCCGCAAGGCCCCCGCCACCTTCAAGGCCCACCCAGCCAACCGGCCACTCGCGCCCGCATGGCTCAGAAGATCACCGCGAGCCTTCGTGGCATATCCAAGGGCCTGGTGCCGGGGCACACCAAGCACGTCCACGGCGTCCGGATGGCCCTGTGAGCCTCTACGCCGGGAAGACTGGGACCAGAGGAGTGAACCCGGGATAGACAGGCCTCTATCCTGGGTTCAGAATTCCCTTCGGAGCTCCCGACCATGACCCAATGAAACCCAGCGTCCTCCAATTTGAGGATTTCTCCACATCCGTGGGGAATGAATATTTGGAGGAAATTCATGGGAAATCCATCTGTCGAGGTGTTTCCAGCAAGGCAGCGCCACCGGCGCCAGCGTCCTATCCGACTCGCTGCCCCAACACCATCCCTCATTGTGGAATGGCCAACGGGCGTGTTCTACAGCAACCAGGAGATCTGCCCGTGCTGTGAGCCCAGCGAGGCCGAGGGGTTCGTGGCCTACCTGCCCAGCCATTTCAGGTCGGAAATGAGCTGGCTGGAGCTCAGTGAGGCCACGGAAAGGGAGGCCCTGGCCTTCCTGGCCAAAGCCCTGCAATGGGCCCACCACCGGGTCGAGAATTTCCGGTTCCTCTCCCACCCAGGAAACCGGTATTGCTGGCACCGGTGCTGCTTCGATCTGGAGTTCTGGCCGAGCAGCCTGGCCTTCCCCTACGTGCAGAACGGCCATTTCCAGGGCTGGCTGGCCTGGCCCTGGGATGTGGGTTCGGGATACGAACCCCGACCCTGGGGAGGGCCCACGGAATGATGGAGCGGAACCACGAATCCACCCCCGATGCCCTGCCGTTCCCCTCCATGCCCCACCCGGCCAAGGGGACGCCCTCACGGCCCGAACAGGCTCCCCAGGCGCAACCAGCCCCACGCATCCAGGAGCAAGTCAGGAAACCCCTGCCACCTGGCTGGGGCATCGCCATGTTCCCCGAGCCGCCCCACGGTCTGGATATTGTCGCACCCGACGGCCGCATTCTTGTAACCGTGCGCCCTGGGAAACCCAGGGGAAGCCGGACAAATCCTGGATCCTGGCCTGAAGGGACCAGGTGGGAATCCTGGTTCAAGACCCCGTCCGGGAGGAGGTGCAGGTTCGCCTCCCACATCTGGAAAAAGAACGAATGGCGGCGCATGGATGAGGAGATCCTCGCATTCCCAAGGATCCAGATCGATGCGGACTGGGGCGGTGTCTTCGCCTGGGCCCAGTACCGGCAGGCGATGCCGCTCGAGGGGTTCTTCGGGGACACGCCAGGCCTCGGAGCCTTGGAGGCCACTTTCCAGGAGTGGCAGGGACGATTCGAGTCGACTGCCCCATGGGGAGACGCCCTTGAGCCCAAGGGCGGGTGGGAGCAATTCTCGGAGGATGGCCTCGCGCTCTGTCGAGACCTGGCGACATGGGTTGGCCCCGATGGCTACGTTCTGTATTACCACGCACCTGGCCGGCTGGGGGTGAGGGGCAAGGGCCTCCTGCTCACCTGGGATCCGGAGGCAGTACCTCCCCGCCAGGCGGCAAGCATCTGCGACCCCTGCCCAATGCCCAAGGGGTCCACCGGGAACTTGGCCCCCCGGCTGGGAAGAAGGTGATGGCATGAACCCGACAAGCAAGCTCGCCCAAGCCGTATCCGCTGGCGACCTCGTCGCTGCCCAAGGTGCCCTTCAGGATGGGGCGGACGCCAATAAGCTCGAGGGACCAGACGACGGTTCCATCCTCAATGCCGCGGTCAGGTGGACCCAGGATCCTGCCGTTCGATTAGCCATGGCAGGACTCCTGCTCGAATCCGGTGCGGATCCCAACCTTCCCCAGAACGAGAATATGGCCCCCCTGGCCTCCGCCCTGCTCCACATGGATACGGAGCTTGTCCGGCTCCTGCTCGACCATGGCGCAGACCCCAACCTGGTCGTGGATGGTCCGGAGTCCACATTCGATTGGGCGAGCTTTGATTACCGATTCTATGTCTGGGATCTGCAAATCCCCGACGGATTCCCCTGGGGCGACGACACCACGGAAGAAGAGTTCCTCGAGTTCCTGGACCGGAAAGCGCTCGAGCACGGCAAGCTCCGCCCAACCCACCTCCTCCTCATGCGCCAGCGGGGCGCCAGGACTCTCGAGGAGATCGAGATGGGGCGGATGCTTGAAGCGGTCCAGGGCGCCCTCTCCTGCCTCTGCATGTCATTCGAACCGGTCCTCCAGAAAAGGGACCATGCACTCCTGGTGGCTGACCTGGGCAACACTGCCCTGGCGATCCACCTCACCATCACCAGGCAGAAGCAGGACAACCCGGGTTTCAGCCCCATTCCAGGGTTCGTCCAGGAGGCCTGCGATGCGCGGGGCATCCACCCTTTCCAGATCAGGGCCAACCTGACCTACGGCCAGGGGACGACCGGCTTCGTCCTCCACGGGTGCAGAGACCTCATCCGGCACATCCAGATGGACAGGAGTCGCTGGCAGTCACACCTCCTGGGGGGAATACGCATGAAGGAATGGGCTGCTCGCCTGGGCAAGGTGTCGGCCCTCCAGGTCGACGCCCATGGTGGCCGGCTGGAACTCCGGGTGGATGGCGGGCCCGTCCTACTCCCCATCGGCAAGGACGAGGCTCTGGATGGGCCGCCCGTGGATCCCCTGGATCTCTGCCGGTCCACCACCACCGATGGGGAATACTGGATCTTCACCTGCGAATGCGGCGTCCCGGGATGCAATGGGATCTATCCCGGGATCCAGGTCATCCACCAGGGTGGCCTTACCCTCTGGAGGACTGCCGAGTGTCCTGGACTCCCCCTGGCCATCTTCCATCGATGGCAGTACCGGAGGACCATCCTTCGCGGCATCCGCGCCCTCCTCGCCCACCAGGGCCGAGGGCACTCTTTCCGTCCCGGCCTGGGGCAGGAGGTTTCCCAATGGAGAAAGGCCTTTAACAAAGCCAAGGCCGGAATCCCCAGCTTCTCCAACCCCTACCTGGATCATGGAACTTTCGTGGACTATTGAGCGGCCATCGAGCCCATCGACCAGTCCCCCCGGATTGGCCACAAACGCTTGGACTGCTGCATCCGCCATGGCGGCCGACGACAAGGCCGTCATGGCGGGGGGCCGCCGAAAAGGAACAAGAAGCACCGCGAGACACCTCGCCGTTTCCGGGGCGCCTCCCAAATGGCGGGGGCCAACGCCTCCACAAGACAGATGGATCATGCGCTCTTGGCCATGGTCTCTCCCAAGGGAACCAAGCGCCGCGGTGCCTTGCCCGGGCTCCGCCCGTAACATCCCCAGGAGCTGAACTGTCTCGCCCCCGATGGGAACAGCCCCATCACCGATTGCAGGACCGCCTTGGCCGCCCCCGGATCAAGCACCGTACCCTTGAACAGGTAGGTGACCTGGGGTTCCCAGCCACCCGCCAGGCCCAATGTCGGCCCCGCACGCTGGGCCTCGGAGCTTGCGTGGGGGTTCAGGTCCAGCCACGTCTCCAGCAACCATTGCTGGCACGCCGTGACGGTGGCCAGGTCCGGACCGAAAAGAACGAGATGCACGTGGGGATGGATCTGCCCACACCCCCCGGTGCTGACCTCGAACGCCGCAAGGACGCCCACCTGTTCCGACCACCCTTGGCCCTTTTTCCGCCAGGCGGCTTTCCCGCGGATCAGGACCATGGATTTCCGGAGCCGCGCCATGCGAGCTGCGGCCGAGCCATCGGCCGAGGTGGTCAAGGTCAAGGCCGCGCACCCACCCCCCTCGCCCATGACCCGCCTGATCCCGCCGATCCATTTGCTGGACATGCGTTTCTGGCGCCGGTGGGAACAGGGAGGGCAGAACCAGTGGCTGCACGGCGCCAATCCCAAACCCTACGGCGTCAATCTTCGGTTAGACGGCGGCAGCCAAGCTCGGCTTGAGGGCCTGGTGGAACCTGGGAGCTCGGCTAGAGGCGGCAGCTTTCAGCTTGGTCTGGAGGGCTTCGGTACGAACGATGCGGCGGTCTTCGTGTGATAGGGCGGCGCTTTCCACCGACGGCTCCGAGGACGTGGCGGGCGCCATTGATCCGTCCTTGATCCGGGCTCGTCGTTGCTTGGCGTCATCGAGGTCCGCGAAGGTACCGGGTAGGTTCTCGAGCGATCCGCAGAGCAGCGTCACGTAGTCCTGGTGATCTAGGTTTCGTGCGAGGGCCGCAGCCGCTGGCAGATCCTCGAAGTCCTTGGTCAGGACCTTCCGTCCGGACCTGCGCCGTTCGCCATGCTTGATGCCGTGGAAGAAGCCTTCGAGGATGTTGTTCGTCCTGGCGACGAGCCGGATGCCGCCGCCGAGCTCTTTTGGCATCCGGATGGCGTGCCCCCAGAGATGGTCGCCGTGGACCTTGAGGTGGTGGAGGATGATGTCGATGGCTTGGCGAACATCCTGGGCAGGGCCCCGCTTCGGGCGGCGCTCACGCAACGAGGCGGCCAGCTTTTCCACGGCTTGCCGGATGTCCTGCAGCTCATTGTCAGCCTTGCTCTGGTCCCGGGGGGCGGGACTGGCAATGGCTACCCCATGCTTGGGCTGGAGTCGCAGGGCGGACCGTAATTCCTGGAACAGCGCTGCTCGGCGAACCATCGTCTGCGCTGCTTGAGCGAGTGCTTGGCTACCAACCGCGGGTTGCAGCGCCGCGTGCAGGCCTTTCAGCGCCTTGAGAACGCCACGGTCATGAGGGGGTTTGGCCAGGAAGGCATCGACGGCCCGGCCGGCCAGAACACACCGGTCATAGAGGGCAAGGTAGGGCCGATCGAAGGGAAAGCCCTGCGCAGTGCCATCAGCCGGGTAATCGAGCACCCACTGGGCCAGGGCCCTGACGGTGGCGAGACCGGCCTTCCCTTCGGGGACCAAGTGCCCCTGGTCTTCGGCTGACTGCCAGTCAACATGCGCACTTCGGGCCTGTTCAATGCCAGCACCGAGTTTTCGGCCTAGATCCCGGGCAAGGGCACGCAGATTGGGGCGAACCCTGAACTGACGGAACTGGGCGCGGAGCAGGGCGTGGGAAGGCTCCAGCAGGTCCTTACCGATGTCCTTCAGGAAGTGGGCATGGCAGGCAAGGACCGGTATATCTAGCTGGTGGTTTTCAACAAACCCAATGGCAGCACGGTTCATGGCGTGGCCGAGATCCCGCATGATGGCGCACGGAACGCCAAAGTGGGAGGCAACCTCGCTCAAATGGGGCAGGATGGCGTCCGCGTTTTCGGTCGGGATCTTCCAGGCTCCAAGCACCCAGCCTCGCCAGCCAGCCAAGGCCACCAGCAAAGTGCCACGCCCATCCTCCCCTGTGGCATCCATGTGCAACGGCCAGCCTCCATCCGCTTCCAGCGCCCTACGCAGCACTCCGGTCTGGGCCTCGTGGAGCTGCTCGAGGTAAGCGAGGAACAAGCGGCCCAAGCGGCTGATCTCGCCCGTCGACAAGTTCAGTCCATGCTGCCCCAGGAGCTTTTCCTGGATCTCCTCACGCTGCCGGAAGTGGACAAAACGCTCCACCCCGACGAAGGTCATGACGTCATAGCCAACCGTGCTGTGCGGAAGCAACCGTCCGGCAAGGCTGCTGGCTCGTTGGATGACCTGCCGGCCTGAGGGCCAGCGGCAGCCGTTCCTGCAGGCGTAGACGGTCTCGCGAACCTCAAAGACCCCGTGCGCCAGGGTCCGGCCTTGCCGGTGGACCGTCTTCTGCGCTCGCATGGGGTCGGCACAGATGGGACAGGAGCTGGCTTCTTCGGCAACGGTTACCTGCAGCGTCCCCAGAGTTGCCAACCGCTGGCGCAGCGTCTCCTGGGCCTTTTGGGTCAGGGTCCTGGCCTTCGCGAGGACGTCGATTTCGACGTTTTTTTTCCGGGTACGAGCCCGTAGGCATCGAAAGCACGCTGGACCAGCCGAGGTTCAATGCGCACGCCCCGCGCTGCCAGGCGAGCAGCAACGGTTGCCGCGTCGGGTATCCCTGAAGCTGCCCGCAAGGCCTCGGCCAGGACCTCGATGGTCTCCTCGGTGCTCAAGGTGCGCAGGGCTTCCTCAAGCACATGCGCCAGTTCCTGCCGCCTGGCCAGTTGTTCTGCGGCAAGCGCGGGGTCCGCGCTGACGTAAAGATGCACAGCTCCGAAGTGTGCCTGGCCTATGCGGCCCTCCCTGACAAGGTCGAGCAGGGTGTTATGCACACGCACCCGTAGCACATGCTGGAGTTCGGCGTGGGTGCGCCCATCCAGGGACCTCTCGACGTGGGCTGCGACTGTTTCCTTCATGGTCCCCTCGGTGGAAAAACCCGCATCCCTGTGAAACCACAGGCCAAGCTCATCGAATTCTGGAAGATCGGCCAGGGTGTACCAACGCCCGGCATGGGTGAAGCTGGTCCGATAGCCGATCTCCTTCAACCTCCGGAACACCGTCATCCGAGATCGTGTGCCGAGCACCTCGAAAAGCGCAGCCATGTCGGCGATGGACATCCGGCGGATCAGTTTTCGCAGTGCTTGCTGGGGCGTATCCTCGGTTCGCACAGGCCTCCTTGATACATTAGGGACTCTACAATAAATATAGTCCTATTTGTATCAAGTGCAAATAAAAAAAAGCAATCCCCGTTGACCTAGAATCAAGCACTTACATTGCTACCTTCGCGATCTACTGGTACACGTAGGATTGGACGCTGCTGGTAACTTGACTATTTTCAGATAACTAACGGGGTCAACCGAAGGTTGACCCCGTAGCCCAAACCGGTAGGCGCCTCGAAGTACCCCCGTGCACCCAGGCCACATCCCGTCAGTGCCTTGTACTCCTTGCGCATCCCCCCGCGATGGAAGCAGGCGACCAAGGTATTCCACTTGACTCCGACCTTGGTGGGAGAGCGACGCAACGTAGTTGTTCCACTTTGATCAAGAGAATAGAGGGGGCCGGCCACGTTGGGCCCCTAGGACGCCCGGCCCGCGGCCACGGGATGGATAGGGCTCTGGTCCGTCCAGGCCGAGACTTCCGCCCAGGGGATCAGGGTCCGCCGGCCCACTTTGATGAATCGGACTTTCCCCTCGTTCTTCAGGCGGTGGAACAGGGTCCGGCCGATGCCAAACGCCGCGCAGAATTCGTTTACCGAGATCGCTGCCCGGAAGGGCATGACGGGTTCGGTATTGGAATGGGTATAGATGCTCATGGTCTCTCCCCAGGTAGTGATTCAGGCAGACCGCAACCCACCCACCTGGACAAGGCGAGTTCCGGCTCGAGGGGCAATCCTCGTTTCGACTTCCAGTGTTTATTCGCCAGTACCAGCGCGCGACACGGATGCTATCTTGTTGATTATTTTGACCGTATTGGCATGCAATTATGTCAACAGTATCAATACGATATTCATAGTACCTCCCTGGGAGTGAACTGGAAAATGAGACTGGCGCACCTACCCCCCGAGAGGTAGGCCCAGATGGTTATGCCGTTGCGATCACTTACGGAGAGTTCAAGGCGGAAGCAAACCAGAAGCACATCAGCGAACTACAACAATACTCCCCGGACAACCGCTCGAGATCCACAAAAATCATGATACGTGGATTTTTCAGCACTTTAATCGTCCTTAAACGGAAAGGGTTTCCGCCAACATTGAATTCAAGCAAGCCGCCTTGCCGGGGCAAGGTTGCCCGGGCCAATATTCTGCTCGCCATGGCCGCCAACAGCACCCTCGGGGCAACCACCTGCCTAGGTACCAGACCGAGGTCCCCGAATTCCCCGAACAGGTCGGGGCCCGGGCAACACAGGCCCTGACCCGGTGCCGGGAGCCCCTGCCCCGTGGCGCCGCCCCGGGGAACGGTGGTCTGCCGGGCAGCGGTCCGGCCCGGGCCAAGCTGGTGAAGGAGCTCCTCTTCTCCGACCCGCCATTCTCGACGGGCGAGGCTCCCATTCCCTGGCCCACGACCAGGGCCGGGAGCCCCGAGTCTCCATCCGTAGAGCAACCCTAGAGCAACAAGAGAAAAGCCCCGATCCAGGATCGGGGCTAAGTGCTTGGTTTTGTTGGTGCCCGGAGACGGAGTTGAACCGCCGACACATGGATTTTCAGTCCATTGCTCTACCAACTGAGCTATCCGGGCCTAGCGTTCTACTCTAGCAGGCCCTGACACATTTTCAAGTGCGAAGCGCCGCCGGCTCGGGCATTCTTTAAGTTCGGAGTTGCGAGCATGGTTTCCCACGGCAAAGATAAAGTCATCCAGGTGCAAAAACCCGCGCAGAGCCTGCAGGCCTTCCAGAAGAAGGTGGCGTCGGGCGAGGATATCCAGGTCGGCTACCTGAAGCCGATCCTGATGGCGGCGGGCGTCGCGGTGCTGCTGGTGGCCGGCTTCTACGGCTACCGGGCCGTGACCCAGGCCAGCCTGGAAAAGAACCAGGTGGCCCTGGCCGATCTGCAGCTGGAAGTCACCGGGGACCCGGGCATCCCGGGATCGGAACCGGCCTCGCCCCAGGAGATGGAACAACGCATGCGCGACCGGCTGCCCCGCCTGGAGGCCCTGGCCCGCTCGGCGCCGTCCGGCGCCCGGGCCGTGACCGAAGCCTATCTGGCCGATTGGCGCCTCCAGCTGGGCATCGCGGGCGCCGCGCCCGCCAGCTCCGGCGTGTGGGCCCAGCTGCGTCTGGCCCAGAAGCAGGTGGCCATGGGCCAGCCGAAGGACGCGCAGGCCACCCTGGCCGGGCTGCGCAGCGGTGCCGGCCCCGACCAGGCCTGGGCCCAGCTGTACTGGACCACGGTCCTGGACAACGACCGCCTGCAGGGCGCCCGGGACCAGGCCTGGAAGGACCTGGCCGAGTACAAGTCCCGCTTCAAGCTCCAGGCCGATCCGGCCATGGACCAGGTCCTGACCGGGGTCTGATTCCGCTCCCGGAGAAGGTCCCATGCGCATGTATGACCTGATCTACGCCAAGAAAATGGGCGAGCGGCTGAGCGACGAGGCCATCGCCTTCTGGGTGCAGGGCGTCACCGCCGGCACCGTGCCCCCGGAGCAGAGCGCGGCCCTGCTCATGGCCATCTGCCTGCGCGGAATGGACACCCGGGAGACCCTGGCGCTCACCCTGGCCATGCGCGATTCGGGCGCCCGCCTGGACCTGTCGGCGGTGCCCGGTGTGAAGGTGGACAAGCACTCCACCGGCGGCGTGGGCGACAAGACCACCCTGGTCCTGGGGCCCATCGTGGCCGCTTGCGGCGTGCCCTGCGCCATGTTCAGCGGACGCGGGCTGGGCCATACCGGCGGCACCGTGGACAAGTACTCGGCCATCCCGGGGCTGCGGGTGGAACTGAGCCCGGACGCCTTCCGCGCCAGCCTCATGGAGACCGGCTTCGCCAACAGCGCCCAGACCGGCGACATTTGCCCGGCCGATCGCAAGCTCTATGCCCTCCGGGATATCACCGCCACCGTGGAGTCCATTCCGCTGATCGCCGCCAGCATCATGTCCAAGAAGCTGGCCGGCGGGGCCGAGGCCCTGGTCCTGGACGTGAAGTGCGGCAGCGGCGCCTTCATGAAGACCGCCGAGGACGCCCGGGCCCTGGCCCGGGCCATGGTGGCCGTGGGCAGCGCCCACCACATGCGGGTCAAGGCCCTGGTCACGCGCATGGCCGAACCCCTGGGCTGGGCCATCGGCAACACGCTGGAAGTCATGGAATCCGTAGAGATCCTCAAGGGGCTCGACCAGCGTTCCGATCTGGCCCGGATGAGTTTCCGCCTGGCCGCCGAAATGCTGATCCTGGGCGGCGCCGCCGGGAACCTGGCCGCCGCCGAGGCCCTGGTGGCCGAGGCCGTGGCCAGCGGCCGGGCCATGGCGCGCTACCGCGACTGGGTGTCCCACAATGGCGGCGATGCCCAGGCCCTGGACGACTTCTCCCGCATGCCCCAGGCCGCCCGCCGCGTCCCGGTGCGGGCCGAACGGGGCGGCCATGTCCAGGCCATCCAGGGCCGGGCCCTGGGCCTGCTGGCCATGGAACTGGGCGCCGGACGCCGGCAGCAGGGCGACCAGCTGGATCTGGGTGTCGGCATCCGGGTGCACGTGCAGGTGGGCCAGCGGGTGGAACCAGGCCAGACCCTGCTCACCCTGCATTGCAACGAGCGGGAGGGCAGCCCCCTGCCACCGGACTGGATCACCCTGATCGATGCGCCCTGCGAGCCGGCCCCCTGGCTGCTGGAGACCGTGGAGGCCTGAGCCGGCCGAGCTCCGGCTAGGCCCGGCGGCGGTTTCCGGGGACACTGGAAGGCGAGGTGGGTCATGGCCCGGGATTTCCAAACCTTTCTGCTGCAACTGGAAGCCAAGGGAGAGCTGAAGCGCGTGGGCGCCGAGGTGGATCCGTACCTGGAGGCCGGCGCCATCGCCGACCGCGTGTCCAAGCGCCCCGGCGGCGGCTGCGCCTTGCGCTTCGACCGGGTCAAGGGCGCCGACATGCCGGTGGCCATGAACGCCTTCGGCAGCCTGCGGCGCATGGCCATGGCCCTGGGGGTGGACGAGGATCCCCGCGGGCTGGACGCGGTGGCCGCGCGCATCGAGAAGCTGATCCAGGAGGCCATGCCCCGGCCCGGCTCCAGCTTCCTGGAAAAGCTCGGCAAGCTGCCGCTGCTGGCGGAAGTGGGCGGCTGGATGCCCAGGACCGTGCGCAAGGGGATCTGCCAGGAGGTGGTCTGGCGCGGCGAGGACGCCCGGCTGTCGCGGCTGCCCGTGCTCACCACCTGGCCCGAGGACGGCGGTCCCTTCATCACCCTGGGACTCAGCCACACCCGCTACCGGGACGGCCGGCGGAACATGGGCCTGTACCGGCTCCAGGTCCACGACGAGCGGACCCTGGGCTTCCACACCCAGCTGCACCACGATGGCGCCCGGGCCCGGCACGGCTACGCCCCCGGGGAACGGATGCCGGTGGCGGTGAGCTTCGGCGGCGACCCGGCGCTCACCTATGCCGCCACCGCGCCCCTGCCGCCCTTCCTGTCGGAGATCATGTTCACCGGCTTCCTGCGCGGGGAGGGGGTGGACATGGTGAAGTGCGTCACCCACGACCTGGAGGTGCCGGCCGATTCCGAGATCGTCATCGAGGGCTGGGTGGACCCGGGCGAACTGAAGCGCGAGGGGCCCTTCGGCGACCACACCGGCTACTACTCGCTGGCCGACGACTATCCGGTGCTGCACGTGGAGGCCATCACCCACCGCCGGCACCCGGTCTATCCGGCCACCATCGTCGGCCGGCCGCCCCAGGAGGATGCCTACCTGGGCCTGGCGACGGAGCGCATCTTCCTGCCCCTGCTTAAAATGGTGCTTCCGGAAGTGGTGGACATGCACCTGCCGCCGGCCGGCGGCTTCCACAACCTGGTGATCGTGGCGATCCGCAAGACCTATCCCGGCCAGGCCCAGAAGGTCATGAACGCCATCTGGGGTACCGGCCAGATGATGTTCAGCAAGGGCATCGTGGTGGTGGACGAGGACATCGATCCCCATGACGCCACCGAGGTGCTGTTCCGGGTCACCAGCAACGTGGATCCCCGGCGCGATCTGCTGTTCACCGACGGCCCCCTGGATGTGCTGGATCACAGCAGCGACCGCTTCGCCTTCGGCAGCAAGGTGGGCATCGACGCCACCCGCAAGAGCGTGAAGCTGGACGATTTCCGCCGGGAATGGCCCCGCGACCTCGTGTTCCCGGAGGCGACCCTGGCCCTGCTCCAGCGCCGCTGGCAGGAATACGGCGTATGAGCCGAAACGCCCCGCCCGGGATCGGGCGGGGCGGGTTCCACGTGGAACATCGGGCCCGGAGGCCCGGTCGCTACTGGATGTCGGTCACCTGGCCGTAGGTGAAGGTGACCTTGAAGTTCTGGAACACCTCGATCTTGCGGTTGCCGACATTGGCGACCTCCTTGGGGCTGCCGAGGATGCTCTGGACTTCCGCTTCGGTCATGCCAGGCGTCACGGTCCGGCCCGGGGTGGCCGGAGCCGGGGCGGCCGGGCCCGCGGCGGACAGATCCGGGTTCCCCGCTTCCTGGGCCACCTGGGCCAGTTCGCTGGCGGCCCCCGGATCCGGCTGCACCGCCCCGGCGTACGGCGCATCGGTGGTGCCCAGCTGCTGGGCCGGCAGGGGCGGCAGGCCGTCCTGGCCCTGGTGCGCCTGCAGATCGCCCAGGCCCTGGTCGATGCTGGCCCGCATGTGGTTCTGCATGTCCTGCAGATCGGCCAGGCTCACCGACACCACGCTGCCCTTGGGCAGGACCCGGTGGCCGCTGGCCATGATCACCACGTCCGCGTAGGTGGCATTGGGCGCGGGCGGACCGTCCAGGCGCAGCACGTCCCCTTCGGCCAGGTGCACTTCCCGGCCGCGGTCGTAGGCCAGGACGCTGCCGGACACCAGGAAGATCCGGGACACATTGTCGCTGAACAGCCCCTGGGTGACGCTGGGTGGAGGCGGGTAGCCCTGGCTCGCGGCCTGCTGCTCGGCCCGCTCCTGGTCCACCTGCCGGCGCACCTCGTCGGCGATGGCCTGCTTCACCTCCGGGGTCATGCCGTCGGACTGGTAGCTGGCGGTGGGCGGCGGGGGCGGCGGCACGCCGTTGTCCAGGTTGGCCTGGTAGGCGGCCTCGAAGGTGGCGGCCAGCATGAAATCAGTCAGCCAGAACAGGGGGCTGGCGTAGTACGGATAGGGCTGGTAGTAGCGGCCGTAGTAGCCGAACCAGGGCCGTCCGCCCCAGCCCCAGCGGTAGTAGACCGGCGCGCCCCAGGGATGGTAGGTCCAGCTGTAGAACGCCGGATGGTAGTAGTGCATGGGCATGTACGCGTGGTAGGTCACCCCGCCGTAGACCCAGGGCCGGTAGACCCGGACGCTGACCACCCCGTGCTCCACGAAGGTGCGCTGCTCGAACGACTGGTTATGCACCATGAAGGGTCGCTGGACGAAGCCCCCGCGGCCATTGCCGTTGGCGAACACCACCCGGCCGTCGGGCCGGGCGACCTCCACCTGGCGCATGCCATTGGGGGCGTAGTGGATCACCGCGCCGCCGGGGGTGCGCACTTCGCGCACGGCACCGCCGGGGCCGCGGAAGACCTGCCCGCCGTCCCGGGTGCGGGACATGGTGGCGCCAGGGCCGGGCGCGGGCCGGGCAAACACCTCGTGCGGAGCTGCCGGCCCTGACGGTTGTCCGCCAGGAAACCGGCCCTGGATCGGCGTCATTCCCGCCGGACGACCAACCGGCGGCTGGCCACCGCCCGGAGTGCGGACGGTCGGCGTCAGGGGGGTGCCGCCCGCGGCGGGGCCGGGGGCCTGGCTGGCGCCGGGAGCACGGCCGGCCGGAGCCTGGCCACCGCCCGCGGCGCCGCCGGGGGCCTGGCTGGCGCCAGGGGCACGGCCGGCCGGAGCCTGGCCACCGCCCGCGGCGCCGCCAGGGGTCTGGCTGGCGCCAGGA
>Ga0302276_10002601_pt1 | contig 15780 bp, 10 predicted proteins | sample III_Bog_N2_3_FD_198768 | JGI IMG/M metagenome (GOLD analysis project Ga0302276, IMG submission 198768) | Peat permafrost microbial communities from Stordalen Mire near Abisko, Sweden - III_Bog_N2_3 | ecosystem: Environmental > Terrestrial > Soil > Wetlands > Peat | place: Sweden: Abisko...
AGCGCCGCGTCGGTCTTGTCCGGCAACACCGCAATGACGATGTTCTGGCCGCCGTCCCAATACTTGGTCTTGGCGGTGTAAATGTCCTTGAGCCCGTCGGTCGTGAGGCTGTCAGCGGCCACGCCGGAGTTGGCGATCACCACGCCGCCGTCCAGCGCGGGCGCGGGCGGCGCGCCGGCCGTGAGCAACGCGCCGAGCAAACCGACTTTGGTCAGTAATGTTTTCATATACGGATGATTCAGGGGCCGGGGGTTGGGTTTAGAAACTGAACGTGGTCTTGACCGCCAGCATATACCAGGGTTTGCCATTCTGGTTCCGCACCGGGTTGTCCGTGTTGTCATCCAACAGCGCGGTGCCGTGGATGCAGTGGCCTTCCACTTTAAAAACCCACCAGGAGGCCGGGTCGAACCGGAAGGACAGCGCCGCGTCCTTTTGATAACCCTGCGACGCGGTGGCGAGCGCGGTGCCTCCCTGATACAATTCCGAGTAATACCCGCCGACTTCCAGCCACTTGTTAAAACGATAAGACGCGTCGCCGTACCAGGTGTTCTCGTAGGTGAACGAATGATTGGCCAGGGTGCCGGCGTCAAACGTGTCCTGGCTGGTTTGCAAATGGTAATACTCGGCTTGGAACGTCCAATTTTTCCAAAGATATTCCACGGAATACTGTTGAACGACGATTGCCCCTTTGGTGTTCAAGGAGGCGGTGTTATACGGGGGGGGATAGCCCGTTGGCTCGGTGAAATTGTAATCGAAATTGAAGGCATAGCCAAAGGCCGCGCCCACGCGCAGACCATCCAGCGGGGTGTTCCACCAAAGTTGGGCGCCGGTTTCCTCAAATTGATCGAAGGACGTGATTTTCCCGGGCGTCAGCGAATTGTTGATGATATCGGCCACGCCGCTGTCCGCCGCAATGTTGATCAATCCCGAATAAACCTCATACCCCAGCGACCCGGCTTTGCTCAAGGGCAGGGTTCCGAATGCTTCGCCGCCGTCCAACGAGGTGGAAAAATCGCGGAACCGCGCGTCATAAATTCCCTGCGGCAAGAGCACGCTGGTGCGCGCCAAATCAATGTCTTGAATGGTGTTGTACAGGCCGCCGGGCTTGCGAATCCGGCCCGCCCGCAAACCAAAATAATCGTTAAAGGTGTATTCAATCGAGGCATAATCCAGCAGGGGCTCGTATTTGCCGGCATTGCCCACCTCGAACAAAAATCCCTGGACCGTGATGCGCGTGCGCGGAAACGGATTGATCGAGGCGTTGATGCCCGCTTCCGTGTAATTGAAGGAGCCCCGCGAGGAGTCGCCCAGGTAATTATATTTGCTCGAATCCAAATACCCCTGGCTGAAGAAGCCGTGGAGATCCACCGGCGGCAGGTTGGTGCCCAGGCTGAGATCATAAGCCTGCGCGCTGCCGGCGGCCAATATAAAGGCGGTTAAAGACAAAATATGCTTTTGCTTGGAGTGCGTCATAGTTTAGTTGCGGTTATTGCCGTTGCTAATGCAATCGGCGAATAAACTAATCACTGAAGTTCTTTTTTGGAATTGTATGTCGAAGGGCTTGTTGACCAGTCGTTTAACCATAATTGGGTGGGGCTTCGCCGAAATGTTGACTGGAAAAAGGCGTGGCCGGGCCACCCCGCATCGCCCCCCGGCGTAGGCCCGGGATTTTCCAGCCTGTTCATTCTGTCATTCTGTCAAAAAATCTTAAATTGGGGCGCCGTCAACCTATCCCCAGCAATCAGTTGACGCCGGCCGCGCCCCGGCTTATGCTGTCAATCATGATGGCAACACTGGTTGACGCAACTCCCCAAGCCCGCCTCGCCGACCTCGGTCAGCGGGTCCTCGACGGACACAAAATCACCCGCCCCGAGGCGCTCTGGCTGTTTAATTTGGAAAGCTCGGCGGACATCTTCGACCTGCTGGCCTGGGCCAACCGCCTCCGCGAGCGCTTCAAGGGCAATAAAATCCATCTGTGTTCCATCGTCAATGCCAAGGCCGGTGCCTGCTCCGAAAACTGCAGCTTTTGCGCCCAATCCTCCCATTACCAGACCGGCTCGCCCAAATACGGCTTCGTGGATCCCGCGCCCGTCGCCGAAGCAGCCGATGAGGCCAACCGAAACCAGGTCACCGCCGTGGGCTTGGTGGCCGCCTGGAAAGGCTTGAATGAAGGCCCCCTGCTGGATGAAGTCTGCGACCGGATCGCCGAAATGAAAGCCGGGGGCAAAACCCGGCCGGACGCCTCGCTGGGCATCATCAAGAGCCAGCGGGTGGCCGACCGCCTCAAAGCCGCCGGCTTGGAATGTTATGGTCACAACCTGGAAAGTTCCCGCCACTTCTTTCCCCAAACCTGCACCACCCACACCTACGACGACCGGCTGCAAACCATCGCCCATCTGAAACAGGCCGGCCTCAAGATTTGCTCCGGCGGCATCATTGGCATGGGGGAAACCCGCGAGGACCGTTGCGACCTGGCCTTCACCCTGCGGGAGATCGGGGCCAATGTCGTGCCCCTGAACATCCTCAATCCCGTCAAAGGCACGCCGTATGAAAACAACCCGCCGCTGCCAGTCCTGGAAATCCTCAAAACCATCGCCTGTTTCCGGTTCATCCTGCCCCGGCGCGAAATCATGATCGCCGGCGGGCGCACCCTCAATTTGCGCGAGTCACAAAGCCTGATTTTCATGGCCGGCGCCAGCGCCCTCATGGTGGGCAATTACCTGACCACCCTGAATCAACCCGTGGACAAAGACCTCCAAATGCTCAAAGACCTCGGCCTGGAACCCCTCTGGGACAAACATAATTTCGACGACCAGGAGACCGACGATGACCACCAGGAAGCAACGGTTTGTTCCACTTCAAGCACCTAATCGCAACCCCCTCCGTCACGCCGGCACCAGCTCCGGCTCGACCCATTTGCGGTGTTCCTTGATCAGGTCCACCAACCGGTCCACGGCCTCGGCCTCGGGAATGTTGAACTTGATGGCCTGTTTGCCCACATACAGATTGATCTTACCCGGCGCTCCGCCCACATATCCGAAGTCCGCATCGGCCATTTCGCCGGGACCGTTCACGATGCAGCCCATGATGGCGATCTTCACGCCCTTGAGATGCTCTGTTCGCTCCTTGATGCGCGCAGTGACAGTCTGCAGGTTGAACAGCGTCCGCCCGCAACTCGGGCACGCCACATAATCCGTCTTGAAGGAACGGCAGCCCGCCGCCTGCAAAATATTGTAGGCCAGCCGCAGACTCTGTCCCGCGCCCGTTTCGCCGCGCACCAGGATGGCGTCGCCAATCCCGTCCGCCAGCAGCGCGCCAATCACCGTCGCCGCCCGCAGCAGTGCAATCTTCGGTTCGAGCGGGGCGGCTTCAAACTCCAGGCAATCCTTCAGCAGAATGGGATTATTCCGCCCCAGCCGCTTCAGTTTCGCCGCCAGCAAACGGAAGGCCGTGATGACCGGCAGCCGGACGCCGTCCTTCACCGTCACCAACTGCGTTTCGCAATTGATCTCGAAATCCGTCGTCGGATCCAGTTCGGCGATGTTCAAATCTTCATAGACGGCCTCGGGCTTCACGTCGTCCCGGGGGCGCAACCGGGGCGCGACCTTGTCCCAGGTGGCGCGCGTCACCACCACGCGGATCAATTGCTCGCCGCCGCATTGAACCGCGTCGTTGAGGGAAATTTCCGGCGTTTCCCGGCGTTCAAAATGAAAGGGATCAAACGACACCTCCACGCCGTGAATCGGGCTTTGGGTGTTCGCCAGCCGGGGAATCTGCGCCAGCAAATCATTGCAGACTTCAATTTCCCGCGGGCTGTCCTCCGTGAGGGACACACGGATGGTGTCGCCCAAACCATCCACCAGCAGCGAGCCGATGCCAATGGCGCTCTTGATGCGGCCATCCTCCCCTTCCCCGGCCTCGGTGACGCCCAGGTGAATGGGATAATTCCAATCCGGCCCCTCCTGCTCCAGCCGCGCCACCAACAGCCGGTAACACTCGATCATCACCTTCGGGTTGGAGGACTTGAGCGAGAACTTGAAATTGTGAAAATCGTGCTTGCGGGCGATGCGGGCGAATTCCAGCGCGCTCTCCACCATCCCCAGCGGCGTGTCGCCGAAGCGGTTCATGATGCGGTCGCTCAGCGAGCCATGGTTGGTGCCGATGCGCAGGGCGCGCTTCAGCTTCTTGCATTCGAGCACCAGCGGGGTGAATTTTTCCTCGATGCGCCGCAGCTCGGCCAGATATTGCTCGTCCGTGTATTCCTTGACCGCGAACTTTTTGGAGTCGGCGTAATTCCCGGGATTAACGCGCACCACTTCGACCCATTTGACCGCCTCCATGGCGGCCTCAGGCTTGAAATGGATGTCGGCCACAATCGGCACGCGGCAGCCGCGCCGGCGGAGTTCCGCGACGATGACCTGCAAGTTCGCGGCATCCTTCACGGTGGGCGCGGTGATGCGGACGATCTGACAGCCCACCGCCACCAGGTCGAGCGTCTGTTGCACACTGGCGGCGGTGTCCATGGTGTCGCAAGTGATCATGGATTGGCGGACGACCGGCTGGTCGCCACCGATGATGACGCCCCCGTTTTGCGGGTCGCCAATGACGATCTCGCGGGTGCGGCGGCGGTGATAATTAAACGGTGATTCGCAGTAACGCATGGGAAATTATTTGTTGGGCGCAAACACGATGGGCACCTCCCGGTCGGCGCGGGCGCTGCGCACCCAGTCCCCGGTGTCAAAGAAGGCGAGATAGAGCATGAACGAAATGAGCACGACCACAAACCCGGTCTGGATGAACTGCAAAATCTGGTTGCTCACCGGGCGGCGGCGGATGAATTCGATGAGGGATAGCAAAATATGACCGCCATCCAGCACCGGCAGCGGCAACAGGTTGAGCAGGGCCAGATTGACATTCATCACCACGCTGAACCAGAGCACCCGCCGCCAGCCGTCGTCACTCTGGAACAGGTTGCTGTAAACCCGGATGATCATCACCGCGCCGCCCAATTGCTGCACGCCGATGTCGCTCTTTGACGAGAACAACGCATGAAAAGTGCTCATGATCTGGCCGACGCTGGTTTTAATTTGTTCCAGCGGACTGGGATAAATCAGGCTGATGTTGGTTTCCACCTGAAGCGAAAGGATGCCGATCAACGGCGGGCTGTTGGTGGGTTGCAGGGGTTTGACGGCCAGCAGCGTCCGGTCAAACTGTTCATCGCCCCGTTTGATCGTCAGCGTCATCGGTTCGGGCGGCCGGTTGGTCCAGGAAGTCTGAAGTTCATAAACCGGCTCGAAGTTGTAAATATGCCGTCCGTTCAGCGCCACGATTTCGTCCCCGGTCTTGATCCCCGCCTGGGCGGCGGGGCTGTTGCTGGCGATTTCCAACACCACGGGCTTGAAGGCGGATGCAATCAAAAGCTGGCGCAACGCCTTCCGCTCATACCACTTGGTGGGACGGTGGAAGGGCACCGGATAGGCCATGGCTTCCCGGCCGTCGCGCTCGTATTTAATGGGGATGGTCGGGCCTTCGCTCGTGACAATGCGCCATTTGACGCTGTCCTCGCTCATGGCTTCAAAGTGATGCACCGGATGGCCGTCCACTTCCAGAATGGTGTCGCCGGGAAGCAACCCCGCTTTGGCGGCGGGACCGGTGGGGTCCGCCCAGCCGATGACCGTGGAATCATCCCCGCCGTTACCCGGCTTGCCCACGCCCCAGACCACCACGGCAAACGCCACCGCCAGGCCGAAACTGAACAACGGCCCGGCAAAAGCCACGATGATTTTATCCAGCGGCGAAACATTGGGCAATTGTTCGGCGGTTTCCTCCGTTTTACCCTCGATGGCCTCCATGGTGGCCATCTGCGGCAGGGACACATACCCCCCGGCGGGAATCCAGCCCAGACAATACTCCACCCCGCCCATCTTCTTCTTCCACAGCGGTTTGCCGAACCAAATGGCAAAGCGTTCCACTTTCAGGCCGCGCCATTTGGCCGCCAGAAAGTGGCCCAGTTCATGCACGCCAATCAGCAGGTTGAAGAGCAACACCACTTCCAGGGCGATAAAAATGTATCTTAAAATTGTCATGTCAACAAAAGGCCATTGCCAAGGCTGCATTAATTATAGCAGTAAAACCATGCGCCGCAATCATGCAGATTAGACCGCCGCCGCCCGCCGGGCCCAGGCGTCGGCCTCCAAAATTTGCTCCAGCGAGGGCTCGGTCACCACCTGATGGGCCGCCATCGTGCGCCGGACCGTTTCCGTGATCTGCGGGAAATTGATTTTGCGGTTCACAAACGCTTCGACCGCGATTTCATTGGCCGCGTTCAATACAGCCGGCAGGGTTCCGCCCACCTCTCCGGCCCGGCGCGCCAGCTCAATGGCCGGGAACCGCTCCGTATCCGGCCCTTCAAAAGTCAGCGTGCCGATCCGGGGAAAATCCGTCTGCACCCGGTCACTGGCCGCCCGTTCGGGATAAGTCAGGGCGTATTGGATGGGCAGGCACATGTCCGGCGTGGAAAGCTGGGCCACCAGCGAACCATCCACAAATTCCACCATCGAATGCACGATGCTCTGGGGATGCACCACCACCCCCACCCGGTTCATTTCCACATCAAACAGCCAGCGGGCTTCAATCATTTCCAGGCCCTTGTTAAACAGCGTGGCCGAATCCAGGGTCACTTTGCGGCCCATCACCCAGGAGGGATGCTTCAACGCCCGCTCAACGCTGATGCCCGCAAAGGATTCCTTCGGCCACAATTTCCCGTCCCGGAACGGCCCGCCCGAGGCCGTCAGCCACAGCTTGCGCACCGACGCGGCCGGTTTGCCGTCCAAACACTGAAAAATCGCCGAATGTTCACTGTCCACCGCCAGCACCCGCACGCCGTGCCGGCGCGCCTCGCGCATGACGATTTCACCGGCCATCACCAGTATTTCTTTCGAGGCCACGGCAATGTCCTTGCCCGCCCGGATGGCCGCCAGCGCCGGCTGCAACCCCGCCGTCCCGACAATGGCGATCAGCACAATATCCGCCGCCGGCAGCGTGGCCAGTTTCAGCAACCCCTCCGTTCCGGAATAAACCCGGGTGCCCCCGCCGAGCGCCGCCTGAACTTCCCCGGCTTTGGCCGGATCGGTGAGCGACACCACTTCCGGTTGGTGCTTGCGGGCCTGTTCGAGTAATAACCCCGCGTTGTTTCCCGCCGCCAACCCCACCAGCCGGATGCGATCCGGCAAATCTTCCGCCACCTTTACCGTGCTGGTGCCAATGGAACCGGTGCTGCCAAGGAGAACGACATTTTTCATTTTTATACAACTTCAGGGATGCGTGAGCACATGCCGCAGATAGAGATACATGATCGGGGCGTTGAACAAAAGACTGTCCAACAGGTCCAGAATGCCGCCAATACCCGGAAACAGACCGCCGGAATCCTTCACCCCCGCCTCCCGCTTAAACAACGACTCAATCAAATCCCCGATGACCGCCGTGGAACTCAAAACCACCCCGAGAATGACCGCATGCAGCAGCCTCATGCCGAGCATGTGATCCCCAAACAAATGACTGAACCCCACGCTGGCCGCCGTCGAAACCACGATGGCCCCGCCGAAGCCCTCCCACGTCTTGCCGGGACTGATCCGCGGAATCATCTTGTGCCGTCCGATCAGGGAACCGACCGCATAAGCCCCCATGTCGCTGAATTTGGTCACCAGGATGAAATACAAAACGTAAAACCGGCCGTCCACGCCCGGGAAAAAATTGATCTTCTGGATGAAGTTCAGCAGCCACGGCACATACATCAACCCCAGCAGCGTCGTGCCGATGGCGACGATCCCCGTCGTGTTGGATTTCGCCACAAACTGACGCACGCACAAACCCAGGACAAACAAAATCAAAAAGCCGGACTCAAAATCGTTCACCCGCGCCGGGGAATTATTCAGGCCCAGATGGCCCGTCACATTCAAAAAGGTCCCGATCATCAGCAGCACCCCGCCCAGCAGACCACACTTTTTGAAGCAGAACAGCCCGCACTTGCCCGCCAGGCCATAAAACTCGGCCAGTCCGGCCCCGGCGAGCAGCACCATGAGCAGAATGAAAACACCATTGGAAATAATCGGCCGGCCCGAAAACAACGCGGCAAGGATCACCGTCCAGAGAATCACCGTGGTGATCAACCGGCGGATGAACACTTTGCCCTTGGATGGTGTCGGAGCGGCGGCAGCCAAATTGGACATCCCCCGGAAATTAGCAGGCGGGCTGGCGCTTGCCAATTCGCAATTTGAGCCGGATAAGTACCGCAGTGCATCCCGAAGTTGTTGGTGAGGTCGGACGGGTGCGCGTTTTTGAACTCGACGACGTGTCGGCTCGTCCATAAGCGGCGACGTGTCGCCACACCCCCAATCCCTTCGGCCTGAAAACCGCCAACAACATCAGGATGCACCGCGCGTTCCGCAATGCCTTCCGGAGAGTTGTGGGTAGCACCGCAGCCTCCGCCAGCGCCAACGGCGCGGCCCCATGCCCGCCTGGGGCGAGTGCCCCAGGATAACCATTGCGCTGGTATCGAAGGACTGAAAGCCCGCTCCGATTGCTAAATATCTGCGTTCATCTGCGGTGGAAATATCCCGTTTCCGTTTTCCCGCTTTCCCGCTTTCCGCTTTTTCTCTCCCATTGCGTTCATCTGCGGCCATCTGCGGTTAAGCCCTTTTTCAATGCCCCGCCTTTTCCACCACGAGCATGTCCACCGGCTGGCGGTCGGGCACGAGTTCGAGGCCAAGTTGATCGGGCAACGCCTGCTGGAGCGCATCCGCTTTCGACTGGCCCGGTTCCGGCTTCCATTTCAAATCCAGGTCATAATGCCCGTTCAGACCGGTCTGATTGATCACCGGCCGACCCATGATATCCTCCAGCAGACCGATGAGATTGGAAATCCGGGTGTTGCGGATTTTGGTCTCGTTTTGTCCATTCATCCAACTGGAGCCATTATCCGCAGCGGCTTTGAGGCCGGGCGCACCGGGCGTTTTGACCTGCAGCAACCAGACATCCACCACCCGCTTTTCCACCCGGGCGGTCAGCCCGAACTTGGCGCGGAGGTCCGCCTCCAATTTGGGGCGGTAGTCCTCCGGCAGGGTGAACACCAAATCATAGCGGCCCGCCGGCAGATCCTCCGGGAAAATGCTCCGGGTCCGGTTGTAGTTGACAGCCATCATGAGCATGTCGGCCACACTCGCATTGATATTCATCAGTTTGGTGCGATTGGCCCCACCCCACCCCACCGACACGCTGCCACCACTGTTCGGGAATCGCGTCGGCCGCAAAATATATACCGGCGGCCACTGATCCAGCACTTGCGAGTTCAACGCCCAATGTCGCGGGTCCTCCGCCCAGGCGGAATGGGGATGCGCCATCCGCTTCACCGCCACCGTCGTCACGCCCGCCGCGAGCAACACGCCCACCGCCACCCCCACCGCGAGTTTCGCCTTCGTCCATGCCATAATTTTCAATGCTCCTTTGACCAGGGTTAACGTTGATCCGCCCGCCGCCGCGCCCTGGCCCAGTGCGACGGTGGAAATACTACCCGCCAAACCAACGGGCGCGGCGTTGACCGAATGGGCCGAGAGCGCGACGGCGAGGGCCGGGACCGTGAGTTTCACCCCCCGTGTGACAAAATATTTCCGCAGTTTGTCCAGTCCGCGCGACACGCGTTTGCGCGCGGCGTCCTCGTTCAGGGCCAGCGACGCGCCGACTTCGGCCAGGGACCGCCCCTCAAAATAACGCAGCAAGACGGCGCGGCGGTCGGTTTCGCCCAGGCCGGCCAGCGCTTCATCCAGCAGCGGGGCCAACTGCGGCCACGCGGGGTCATCCTGGGGGTCTGAAGTTGTGGATTCCAATTGAGCCTCCTTTTCATACCGTTGACGGCGGGCGCGGGCGCGCCGTTCCGCCGCCGCGGCGTAGCGGGTGGTCTGGAACAGCCAGCCGGTGAGCAGCGTTTCCGCGCGCAGCCGGCCGGCCTTGCGGGCGAGAATGATGAAGACGGCCTGCGTGACCTCCTCGGCCAGATGCGCGCAACCCGTCTGCCGCAGCGCGGCGGAATAGACGAGGTTGACATGCCGCGCCACCAGCGTCTCAAACGCCGCCTCGGAATGTTGCGTGGCAAATTCCCGCACCAACGCCATGTCATCCAGTGTCACCATCACCTACTTATGCCCGGCCAAACCCGGACCGGACAAACTTTTTCAAATATATTTGGAATCGCGGCCCCCCTGATCTCGTAACAACCGGCATCAGGAGGTTCTGAATGAGGGCCTTCACGCCCCATCAATTCACCCACCCCCATAATATCACCAGGCGTCCCTTGGACTCCCCCGTTTCCGCTTCCCGCTTTCCGCTTTGGTCTTCCCCGGTTCAGGGCGCATCTCAGTTTTTGTGCATGGAATATGCCGCCCCTGACGGGGCTGGGCTTATATGGCATTTTACTACAAATAGGTCGCGCCTACGGCGCTGGGAGGATGGCGCGAACCCGCCAAGCAACGTTCCTGCCGGCCCCGCTAGGGGCGGAATATTTGTAGAAAACCACCGAAAAAGAGTAAAAGCCCCGTCAGGGGCGACATCTTCCACCATGACTTTACAAAAACTGAGATGCGCCCCCCGGTTCAGAACGGGCGAAATATGGGTGGACAAAGATTAACGCAACTTACATCATCCCCCCCCGAGCAAATACAAATTATGAGCACCGCCTTTAAAAACATTGGAACCATCAAATACGAGGGACCCGCGTCGCGCAACCCGCTGGCGTTCAAGCATTACAACGCCGACGAAATCGTCGCGGGCAAAACCATGCGCGAACATCTGCGCTTTGCCGTGGTCTATTGGCACACCTTCCGTGGCACCGGTTCCGATCCGTTCGGCATGGGGACCATGCAGCGGCCCTGGGATGACGGCAGCAATTCCGTCAAAAACGCCCAAAAGCGGGTGCGCGTGGCGTTTGAATTCATCGCGAAGCTCGGCGCGCCCTATTATTGCTGGCATGACCGCGACGTGGCCCCCGAGGGCCGGACGCTCGCCGAGACCAACAAAAATTTGGACGCCGTCGCCAAAGTGTTGCTCGAGGAACAACAGCGCACCGGGATCAAGCTCCTGTGGGGCACCGCCAATTTGTTCTCCAACCCCCGGTTCATGCACGGGGCGAGCACCAGTTGCAACGCCGATGTCTTCGCCTTTGCGGCGGCGCAGGTGAAGAAGGCGATGGAAGTGACGCATCAACTCGGCGGCGAGGGTTATACGTTCTGGGGCGGTCGCGAAGGTTACATGACCCTGCTCAACACGGACATGAAGCGCGAGCAGGAGCATCTGGCCAAACTGCTGCACCTGGCGGTGGCCCACAAAAAGCAACTGGGCTTCCCGGGCCAGTTTTACATCGAGCCCAAACCGAAGGAACCCACCAAGCACCAATACGATTCGGACGCGGCCGCCTGTCTGAACTTCCTGCGGGAATTCGGGCTGCTGCCCCACTTCAAATTGAACATCGAGACCAATCACGCCACGCTGGCGGGCCATTCGATGCAACACGAGTTGGAAGTCGCCGGGGCGGCCGGGGCGCTCGGTTCGATTGACGCCAACACCGGCGACGAATTGCTGGGCTGGGACACTGACCAGTTCCCCACCAACATTTATCTGACCACTTACACCATGCTGACGGTGTTGAAATACGGCGGCTTCACGACGGGCGGCACGAACTTCGATGCCAAGGTGCGCCGCGAAAGTTTCGAGCCGGTGGACTTGTTCCACGCGCACATCGGCGGCATGGATGCCTTTGCGCGCGGGCTGAAGATCGCGGCGGCCATCCGCCAGGACGGGCGGTTGGCGGAATTTGTCAAAGAACGGTATGCGTCCTGGGACACCGGGATCGGCGCCCGCATTGAAGCCGGCCGGGCGACCCTGGCGGAACTCGAAGCCTACATGCTGAAAAAGGGCGACATCACCCCGAACGTCAGCGGCCGGCAGGAATTCCTGGAAAATCTCATCAACGAGTTTATCTGACCGAGGCGGGTGCGGGAGCCGCGCTCCGGCAGGAGAGAAGGCGACCGGCGGGTCCGGGACTTTGACTATCGTTCGTGCGGTTGATTCCGCCGGGCGGGACGCCCGGCTCCACGGCAGGCGAGACGCCCGCCCCACACTCCGGCGCGCAATTGCTTGTCCGCCGAACGGGTTTTTGCCAGACTGACCGCCATGCGAAATTCTTTGTTGGGCGGCCTCCTGGCCCTGGCCCTGGCGGTGCTGCCGGTTGCGGGCGCGGAAATCAAAATTGATTTCAGCGATTACCCCGACCATCTGGCGCCAACCAATTTCACGAGCGTGCTCGCCGGGACCGGCCAGCCGGGCGCCTGGACCATACTGCCGGTGGCCGTCGCCCCCCTGCTCGCCCCGCTTTCCCCCCAGGCCCCCGTCAACACCCGGCAACTGGTGCTGGCCCAGACCAATCAGGATCCGACCGATGAGCGTTTCCCCATTTTGGTTTATGACGGCGACACGTTCGCCGATTTTAAACTGACCACCGGGTTCAAGCTCGTCAGCGGCCTCACCGAACAAATGGCCGGGGTGGTCTTCCGGTTTCAGAACGCCTCCAATTTCTATGTCGTCCGGGCCAGCGCCCTGGGGCATAACGTGCGCTTTTACAAGATGGTCAACGGCATCCGCTCGGACCCGATCGGACCGCAACTGGACGTCACCGCCGGCGTCTGGCACACCCTGGCGGTGCAGTGCGGCGGCAATCAAATCAATATCTGGCTGGATGGGAATTCCGTGATGCCGCCCCTGGGCGACAATACGTTCGCCGCCGGGAAAATCGGGTTGTGGACCAAATCCGACGCGGTCAGCTATTTCCGCGATCTGACCATTGACTACACCCCCCGCATTCCCGCCGCGCAGGCGATGGTGGAGAACATCCTAAAAACCCAATCGCGCCTGCTCGGGCTGAGAATCTACGCGCTCGACGGCCAGGGCCGGCCGCACGTCATCGCCAGCAAGGACGCCAAGGAAATCGGGCGCGCCGGGGGGGACGCCGAAACCGCCGCGATCACCAGCGGCCAGGTCTCCCTCGGCCGCGAACCCGGCACCGTGGCCGTCTGGCTGCCCTACCGGGACCGGAACGGTGACCCGATGGCTTCCGTATGGGTGCGGCTGAAATCGTTTTTTGGCGAGACCCAGGATCACGCCATCACCCGCGCCACGCAAATCGTGAAATTCCTGCAGGGCCAGATCTCGAATCGTGAGGATTTGCTGAAATAAATCCGCCGGCGCTCAGTGCTGGGGCGGCACCTGCACTTCGTTGGGCATTTTCACCTGCGGCATTTCACTGGCTTGAAGCCGCCGCACGCCGCCAATGACCACCACTTTTCCCTGATCGTCCACCCCCAGGCGCGGACGACGGCTGATATAATCATAAAGTTCGCGGGTCGCGATGGCCCCATCGGGATTGAGCACGGTGTAGTTGAACAGCGAGCCGCTGCTCTGATAGAGCACATGCAACTGGCTCTGCGGATCCACCTGGGCCTCCGGCTGGCTGAAGGAAACCAGCGGACCAATCGGCTGCATCGAATAAATCCGGGCATCCACCGGGTCGCTCACCTGCACGAAGAGGCGCAACTGCATGTTCTGGTAATTGGCCTTGATCAAAGAGTATCGGCGCATGTCCGGGGCCCGCCCCGTGTCCCCGCCGGCGGCCGGCAGGCCAAATTCCTGCGACCACAGCAGCACGCCGTTGATGACATCAAAATAGACCGGGGTGCTCGACTCCTCCGCCCCCCAATCCTTGATGCGCAGCGTCGCCACAATGTGATAACGCCCGACCCGGGTCAGCGTGAAATAGGGTTGCAGGTCCACGCGTTTCGTCGCCATCTGCGAGGAGGCCAGATCGAACTCCCCCAGCACCGGCACTTCCGCATTTTTGAGCACCACAAACCCGTCCGCCGACTCGACGCTGAACGTCAGCCAATTCGGCTCGGCCCCCAAATGCAGGGACTGCCCCGAGAGGTTGGTGATTTTGACCGCCACCGGCAGGGATTCCCCGGGCAGGAATTGTTTTTGATCCAGCACCACCTCGAGCGTCACCTGGGCCGGGCTGCTGGTAATGATCCCGGCCAGCATCCCGAGCATTAAAAAAAGCGTTTTCATTTGAATGATCCCACTTTAAACCACCCGGGGCCGGAGTGAAAGGGAAAGTTCAAATTCCAAAAATCCAAATTTCAAGGAAATCCCAAAATTCAACGCTCAAGCCCGGGCGAATCCGTTTCCTTGAATTTTGATGATTGGGGTTTGAATTTTCCGCCGCCGGCCCCGGTCCACGGAAATGGAACCCCATCACCCGGCCGGCGGCGGCCCTCACCGCCCGCAGCAGTTCTTGAATTTCTTGCCGCTGCCACAGGGGCACGGATCGTTCCGGCCCACCTTGGGACCGGCCCGCACCGGCTTGGGCCGGGGTTTGTTCAGGTCGTCGGCGGCCTGGCTGACGATGTCGCTGGGCTTGGGCTGATCCGACTTCGGCGGTTCGGCAAACGCGCCGGGAGCCTGGTGCGTCGTGGTGGTGGGCACGTTGCGCAGGAAATTTTCAAACGCCATCATCGAGGAGGCGCTGCGGAAAATATTATGACAGATCTCGGTCTTCACGTTGACCATGAGTTCGTCAAAAATCTTGAACGCCTCGGCCTTGTATTCCAGCAGCGGATCCCGCTGGCCGTGCGCGCGCAGACCGATGCTGTAACGCAGGCTGTCCATCTCATAAAGATGTTCCTGCCACAACTTGTCAATGGCGCTCAGGATGGTGAAGCGCTCCACTTCCTTCAGCGCCTCGGGATTCTCGAAGCTGATCTTGATGTCGTAAGCCTTGCGGATGCTGTCCGTCAGGAACGTCGCCACCGCGAATTGCGCGGGCGAGAGCCCGTCAAACAGCGATTCCGCCACCGGCGCTTCGTGGCCGGAATGCGCGGCCTTGAGGATTTCCCCCTCGGGCAGGCCCATGGGAAAATTCAGGTTCACCCAATCGGCCAGCGGGCGGACTTTCCAATCGCTGAAATCATCGCCGCCGCCGGTGAACTGCCGCACTTTTTCCACCACCACCTCTTCCATGATGTCCATGAGCCGGTCGCGGACGTCCGTGGAATTGATGATTTCGTTGCGGAATTCGTAAACCACGCCGCGATGCTTGTTCATCACGTCGTCATATTCCAACGTGCGTTTGCGCTGCTGGAAATGATGCTGTTCCACGCGCTTTTGGGCCTGTTGAATCGAGCGGTTCAGGAGCGGATGCGTCAGCTCCTGCCCTTCTTCCAACCCCATTTTCTCCATGAGTTTGACAATGCGGTCCGAACCGAACAACCGCATCAAATCGTCCTCGAGCGAGATGAAAAAGTGCGAGGACCCCGGATCGCCCTGGCGCGAGCAGCGGCCGCGCAACTGCCGGTCAATGCGCCGCGACTCATGGCGTTCCGTGCCGAGCACATGCAGGCCGCCGGCTTCCGAAACGCCCGCGCCCAGCTTGATGTCCGTACCGCGCCCGGCCATGTTGGTGGCGATGGTGATCGAACCGCGCTGACCCGCCCGGGCCACAATCTCGGCCTCCTGTTGGTGATATTTCGCGTTCAGCACGGAATGGACCAACCCCTCGCGCTTGAGCTGGCGGGAAAGCATTTCGCTCGTCTCCACGCTGATCGTGCCCACCAGGGCGGGCCGGCCCTGGGCGTGGAGCGCCTTGATTTCCGCCACCACGGCGTTGAATTTCTCGCGCCGGGTTTT
>Ga0302276_10002625_pt1 | contig 15726 bp, 6 predicted proteins | sample III_Bog_N2_3_FD_198768 | JGI IMG/M metagenome (GOLD analysis project Ga0302276, IMG submission 198768) | Peat permafrost microbial communities from Stordalen Mire near Abisko, Sweden - III_Bog_N2_3 | ecosystem: Environmental > Terrestrial > Soil > Wetlands > Peat | place: Sweden: Abisko...
CAGGGCGCCGGCTTGCGGCCGAGCAGCACGTTGCGCCGGTCGGTGCCGTCGATCTGCTCCGCCTGCGCGTACAGCAGCACCGCCATTTGGCTGTGTGGCGGCCGCGGCTGCACCGGCTGGCCGTCCAACACCGGCAGCGCAAACGGCGCGCTGACCGAGATGCCCTGCGTGTTGCGCAGCACGGTGCAGGCCAGCGTCGGCGCCGGGTGCTGCACACCGGCCACGCGCAGCGGCGGCCCGAACCGTCCTTGAGCCGTCGACCACACGTCGAAATGGCCGACCCGCAGCTCATAGGTGAAAAAGCCGAACAGCTCCGGCGAGTCCGGATCGAGACCCGGCGGCAGCGGCAGCGACCAATGCAGCGGCGAATCCGACGGGATCATCGGCTGCATCGCATCGAGACCGGCGCGGTCGTCCGCCGCTCCCTGCACGATCACCCGCACCCATTCCGGATCAATCGCGAGCGGCGGCTCGGCCGTCGCGGGCACATTCTCCCCGGTTTGCGACAGCAGCGGATCGGGGGCGTTGCGCAGCACGCGCGCGAAGTAGCGGTCGCGCGGGTCCGCAGGGGGGCGGTCCAGCTCGATCCAGAGCGCGCGGCGGCGGGGCTCGGTCGCGGCGTAGTCGGCGCTGCGCTGATAAGGCGACATCGCAATGCCGGCCGAGACGATCGCGGGCAACTGGGTCGGCGGCGTCGTCACCGGGAGACGGATGGCGAGGCTGAGCGGCGGATCAGCGGTCGGCGAACCCTGGAACTTCGCCGTGACCGAATAGGTCGGCGTCAGCTCCTGCGGGAAGGCGCCTGCCGGCGGCTTCGGCTCGATCGCATCGATGAACACCAGGTCGGTCTGCGCGCGCTCGGGCGCCGCCAGCGCATCGCTGTTGACGTTGCGCGGCGGCGCGAAGCTGCCGACTTCGACCCCATCGCGGCGCACCACCAACCCGTTCGGCGCCAACCCGTCCCAGCTCCAGTCGCGGTCGAGCGTGAGCCGAAGCACGACCAGCCAGTGCTGCGCCAGGTCGGTCTGCGAGCCGAAGGTCAGGCTTGCGCCATCCGGCCCGATCACGTGGCGCATCGCCGCCGCGCAGCCGAACACGACGCGCCGGCCCGGCGCCGCGCGCAGGGCCAGGCCGTCATTGCGCAGGCCGAGCGTCGCGGCCAGGCGGGTGCCGATGTCCGACGGACGCTGGTTCTGCGCCCCCGCCGCCCGTTGCGCGAACAGCACAACGGGATCGATCGGCGGGTCCGGCTGCAGATACAGCGCACTGAACTGATGGCTCGGCAGGTCAGGCGTGAACAGCGCGGTCTCGACCAACGCGTTCTTGCGGAGCGCGACCTGGATGCTCGGCCCGGTGCGCACGTCCTGTGCGCCGAAATAGGCAAGCGCCGGGTCATCTCGGCAAAGGGCGGCGATGCGCAGGCGCAGCGTGCGCGCGGTCGGCAGCAGCAGCGCGCCCGTGGCCGGCGGAACCAGCGTGCTCGCGTCGTGGATATCGGTCCAGGCAAAGTTGAGGGTAAGCGGCTGCGCGGGATCGACCGGGAAGGCGCGCGTGGTCGTGTAGATCGGCACATAGTCGCCGTCGGTGGCCGCCGGGTCCTGCGCCAACGCCTGCACTTCGACCGTGATCTGGACGCGGTCGGTGTCGGGATCGGGAAGGAAGGGCTCGCGGCCCTGCGCCTTGGCCGCCGGCAAGTCGGCGAGCAGCAAGGCGACCCCGTTGGGGTAGAAGCCGGTGCAGGCGACTGCCGGATAGTGCAGCGGCGGCCGGGTCAGGGTGAGGCTGGCCGGCGGGCTGCCCGGGTCGGGAATCGGCGGCGGCGGCTTGACTGCGGCGGGCGCCAGCGGGCGCACCCAGCGGCGGAACGGAAGCGACGCGATCGGCGAAGGTCCGGGCACCGCCGGCGCGCCGGCAGTGGTGGGGCCGCCGCCGGTGTGATCGACCAGGCGGACCCGGAAATCGTAGCTTTTGCCGTAGGTCAGCGGGATCGCGGGCGGCACGCCCTTGACGCCGACGACGCCGCTGTTGTCCGGCCCGCCCGATAGGCGCGTCAGGGTGTTGTCCAGCGTGACCAGCGCGGGACCGATCCAGTTGGCGAAATACGTCGCCAGCCACAGCGTGCCCTGTTTCTGAGCCGCAAGCTGCACCGGGTGCGTCTCGACCGACAACTCGCCGTCGAACGCGCCCAGCGCCAGGCTGCCGATGCTGAGCGGCCCGGCGGCGCGCACCAACGAGTTCCAGGCGGCGCTGCCGGTCAGCCGCGCGTCGATGCGGTAGCCCTGCACGCCGAGCGGACTGTCCAGCCCGGCCTGCGTCGCGTCGATCTGGCGGTTCATCCAGATCGTGACCTGCTCGTCGTCCCAGCCTAGGCGGATGCCGAGCTCCTTCACCGGCCGTGTCCCGTCCGGCGTCTCGTTGAGCGGGTCGAGCTGCTCCGGCTGGACGGTGTGGACGATCTTCGCCCAGCCGTCGTCGTAATCGTCCACCTCGGCGAACAGCTCGCCATAGTCGAGCGCGGGCGGCGGGCTGACGACGGGAAACAGCACGGGCGTGAACAGGTCGCGCGAAGCAGTGAGCGCCGGAATTCGCGTCGCGTAGACCTTGAGCCCGTCCGGAATGCCGAGCAGGCCGGCGCCGTCGCTGCTCGGAGCCAACGTCACGTGCAGGAAGCCGCCCTGCTTGAGCAGGTCCGCCGGCGTGATCGTGACGTCGAGCGTACGGATCAGCCCGGCGGCGGTCGCCAGCACTGGGTTGCGCAGCAGGATCGCGATCACCTTGCCCCAGGCAACCAGCGGGTTGGGCTTCGGCAGCCGCTTGAACGGCTTGGCCGGCGGCGCCTGCATGGCGCAGGAATAGGCGTCGTCGGTGGACACCAGGCTGGTCCGGCCCGGCGCGAAATCGGCTGCTTGCTGGTAGCTGAGCGGGAGGTGCTTGCGCACCTGCGTGCTCGGCGGGCGGACGGCGACGGGCGGGGCGGGGTCGATCGGATAGAGGCTCGCCAGCGCCTTGAACGCCGGCAGCGCAGTCGGAACGACCGGCGCGGTGATCGTGGTGAAGGCGGCGCCCCCCGGCGTCGGCAGCGCGTCCAGACCGGGCAGCAGATGCACGTCGAACACGAACTTCGCCGACGGGAAGTTCGGCGCGCCGGCGGTCAGCGGATCAAGCGGATTGCCGCGCGGGATCAGCAACAGGCGGACGTGCAGCAGGGCACCGTCCCAGCGTTGCAGGTAAGGCAGGAGGACGAGGCTCGTGGCCATGGCTCGCTCCTTACAGGACGTCCGGCAGCGCGCAGGGGCCGCCGTCGAGGTTCTGGGTCCATTCGGCCTGCGCGTCGAATTCGATGTCGATGACGAAGAAGATGCTGATCTCGAAGGCGATGGTGACCTGAGCCGCGGCCCAGATCGCCGAGTCCGAGACGTTGCAGGTCACCTTCAGCAGCGCGATCTTGGCCTCGATGCTGATGCTGACCTCGACGATCTTGAGGTCGACCGTGCCCTTCACCAACGAGCTGGCGCCGAGGCCGAACACCGTGTCGCCGGTGATCAGGAACTGCGATTGCGCGTAGTAGGCGATGGCCTCGAACGGCCCGGCCTGGAACGACACGCCGACGCCGACGCCAAGCTGGAACGTCCAGAAGCTGCCCTGGTCGCCCATCTGGAACTGCACCTTCGCCAGCCCGATCGCGACGATCGGCGGGAACGGCGTCGGGATCTTGATCGTCAGCTCGAACTGCATGACGAAGTTGGTGGTGGTCGGCTTGGTCTCCGACTGCATCTTCACGTCGAGATCGACGATGAACTCCTCGACGAAGGCGGCCACCGCCGGGCCGAGGAACAGCGCATATTTGGTGAAGTCGAAGGTGACGCCGGCCAGCAACTGCCAGTCGTTGGTCATCGCCACGCCCGGCGGCGGCAGGCTGCCGAACTGCTCCAGGAACGAGACCAGGGCGGCGACCGGCTTCAGCGGCGGTCCGAACACGAAGCGGGCGTTGGCGAGTTGCGTCGGCGCCGCGGCCGTGCTGGCGACGTCGCCGACCACGCGCGTGACCTCGCCGTACGAACCGCTCTCGGTCGCCAGGCTGAGATTGGTGATGGTCACCGACCAGGGCAGCGCCGACGCGGTGTCGATGGCGAGCGTGACCTGCGCCGGCGCGTTGTTCTCGTCGGCGGTATAGGCGATCGAGCGCACCGTGGCGCTCTCGCGCAGCACGCGCTTGAGCACCGGCGTGGTGAAGTGGAACGGCGCGGGCTGCAGGGTGAAGTTGCCGCCAGCGCCGATCGCCAGAGCGTAGTTGGGGTTCGGGAACGGGATGCAGCCGCCGATGCGCGGGAACGGGCCGGTGGCGGTTGCCAGCGCGTAGGGGTCCGCCAGCACCGGCGGCAGCGTGCTGGTGACGGCATGCGCGCCGGTCGCCTCGAGCTTGGGGCGCGGGAACAGCAGGCGCTGCGTGCCGGTGGCGTGCACCAGCGCGTAATCGGCGCCGGGCGTGGCGGGATGCAGCAGGTCGGCGGGATCGGCGAACAGATAGGGCGAGCTGGGCGGCGGCGGCGCGGTGGCCGGGCCTTCGCGTAGCAACGGCACGCCCGTATCAGGGTCGACCGCCTGCGGCGCCGGCGCGCCGGTCGGCTGACGCAGGAACGACCATTGCCCGCCACCCGGCAAGATCGGACTGCCATAGGCAGCCACGACAAATTGCGGATCGTCGCCGCCGCTGCTGGCGGCAACCCCGACATGGGTCACCCGCATGCGCTGGCCGGTGCCGCCGATATCGATGGTGCAGTCCACCAGCCCACCGAGCGGCCCCACCGACGAGAGCAGCTCGGCATATTGCGCGGGCGCGAGCTGGCCGTTGTTCGGCGGGTCGGTCAGTTGCACGTAGCCGAGCTGATTGAGCGCCGGCACGCCGTTCGCCCCGGCGCCCAGCACCGCGCCTTCCATCGTCAGCGCGCAGTCGAACCGCACCGCCATCAGCTCGCTGCCATCGGGTGTCGTGTGGCCCTGGCCGGTGTCGCGGATGTTCTGGATCGCCAGCGCCGCGCGAACGACGCCCGGGTGAGTGACGAGCGCGGGCTTCGGATAGGCGTAGTGCCCGTCGGTGAGCGCCTGCCAGCCGCTGTCGTGCCGCACCACCGCGGCGCCGTTCTGCCGCTCGATGGTGATGGTCCGCACCACCCGCACGGCATAGGGGTAGAGCACGCTGAACGCCTGCACGATCTCAAGCGCGGTGCGGCCGACGAACACGTCGAACCGCGCTTTGGAGATGATGGCGGCGGCGTCGGTCGGGTTGCGCCAGTCGCTGAACAGGCTCTCGCCGAAGCCGGAGAGGTCGATGCGCGTCACCGGCACGCGCGGATGGGCGGCGGTCGGCGCGAAATTGCCGTTGAACGTGTCGTCGATCGGCGTCAGCACCGTCGTGTTGGTGGGCACGCCGGCGGCGAGCGCATTATGCAGTTGCACCGCCGCCCCCGGCAGCGACGGCGACCCGGCATTGTTCTGCAGCAGCAAGGGCTGCGCCGCCTGCAGGCTGATCTGGTCGCCGCCCACGAGCCCGGCGGTGGAGAATTTCGGCTGCACCTCCCCGATCGAGGGCGAGCGGATCAAGGGTTGGTTCGAGCGCTGCAACTGCGCCACGGCCTGGATACCGAACGGCAGGGTGAAGCGGGCGCCGACCTCCGCGCCGCCGGTATTGTAGGCCGTCAGCAACGCATCGATCGCGGCCCGCGGCGAGACCGGCACCAAGGTCACGCTGTTCGCCCCCAGCATCGCCGGCTGGCCGGAATTGGCGAAGCTCAGCGGGCTCGGGAACGGCGTGGACTGGTCCGGCGTGAGCACCGGTTCCCACTGCACCGCGGGGAGCGTCACGACGCGCAGCTCGGTGCCGGGGGCCTGCAGGAACAACCCGGCCACCGAGGGTGCGGCGGCAACCGGGGCGCCGGCCGCGCCGAACGGCGAGGCGGTCCCGAACATGACGCCGAATTGCGACACGTTGGTCGACAGGTCCAGCAGCGTCGGCCCGCTCACGCGGCCGCCGGACGCGCTCTCGAACAGCGCCTGCAGCCGCGCCAGCTCCACCCCGTCTTCGGAGACCGCCTGCGCCACCGGGCCGGACGGCGCAGCCGCCGGCGCGGACGGCGAACTGACGACCACGCCCTGCAGAGCATCGGTCGGCAGCAGCACGTCTATCACCGGCTTTTGCGTCGCTTGCCAATGCAACAGCACCGTGGCGATGCCGAGCGACCCGCTGTCGATCGCCCGCAGCGGCTCGAAGAACACATTGCTGGCATACGGGTCGGGCAGGATCGGCAGGACGTAGTGCAGCGCGAGCTGCAGCGCCGCGATCCCGCCGCCGGCGCCCGGCCCGGTCAGCACGGTGCTCGCCACCAGCACCAACGGGTCGCTCGCCTTCAGCAGCAGGTTCTTCAAACAATAGGATTGGATGGAGCCCTGCTCGCTCTGCGGCGCGACGCACTCGACGAACAGCACCGTGCTCGCGGCGCTCTGCAGCAGCACGATCAGCGCGGGCCCGGCGATGCGCGCGCGGGCATCGTTGACCGTGCGCGGCGCGTCGAACGTGGCCACGATCTGCGGCAGGAAAGCCCAGCTCTCGACGCCAAGCGCGTCGCTGACCCAGCGGAAGGCGAACGGGCCGGGTGTGGTCAGCCGCAGCGTGCTGTTGGCCGCGAACATGAGCAGTTGCGCGGCGCTCGCCGCCCGCCCGGCGAAGCCGCCGACCGAGAGCAGGCCCGGTTCGGCCAGCAGCACGCAGGCGCCGCAATCGGCCGGCGCGGGGTGCCCGGCCCAGGCGACGCCGAGTCCGGGCAGCAACCCGATCGCGACGCCGCCTGCGCCCGCAGCCGCCCCCAGCGTGCTCGGCGCCGAGGTGGTGATCGGCAGCGACCACGCCGCGCCGAAGATCGTCGCCGACCCGGTGAATGTCGCCAAGGTGCTGTGCGAGGACGCAACGGCGAAGCTCGCCGGGGAAGCGGTGAACGGAAAATCCACCCGGCCGAACACCGGATCGAAATGCGCCGCCGGCCCCTGGCGCTTCAGCGCGACTGTGGTGCCAAAGGCGGTGAGCGAGGCGTCGCCGGCGGTGGTGAGCGTGCCCGCGGCGGCGGTCAGATCGAAGGTGACCGCCGCAGGCGTGACCGCAACTGCCGCGCGCGCGTCGCCGCCGGAGCCGCTGCCGGCGGGCGCAACCGCCGGGTCGAGCACCAGGCTGAGCGTGAGCGACGCCGCCGCCGGAACGACAATCGGTGAGACCCCAAGCGGCACCGGTGCGCCGAAATCGACGCTGCCGCTCTTGATCCGGAGCCCCACGAAGCCGCCGGCCGGGACACCGTTGGCCAGCAGCGGCGCGGCGATCCAGACGCTGCCCGGACCGAGCGTCAACTTGCTCTGCTGGCCGCTCGGCGGCGGCGATTCGATGAACAGGAATGGCGCGGCGCCGGCCGCCCGCGCGATGCCGATCAGGGTCACCGTTGTGAAGACGTCGATCAGCACCGGCCGGCCGAAGGCGTCGAGGAACGGCCCGATCGTTCTGGAAGCCGCCTGCCCGGCGCCCGGCGTGGCGGCCACGCGCGGATCGGGGGACAGCCGCGTCGTGAAATCGCGCTGCACCACAGTCTGCGCCGCCGGCGGGCTCGCGCCGATTTGACTGGTCAGCAGGTTGATCGCTTGGACCTGCTCCGGCCCCGGGGGTGGCGGGTTAGCAATCAAGGGCCGGGTTGACAGCGCGGCTTGTTGCCCGGTGACCTGCGCCACCGCGACTGCCCGATACAGGTCGTCCAGGATCGACGCCGAAGCGCCGGCGGCAGGCGTCAGATTTGCAATACTCGTCAGCAATGGAGAAGCTGTCGCATTTGACATGGCACGCCTCCAAGCCCGTAGTAGCTTTTTGCCGGGATTGCCCCGATAGCCGCCGATTTCATCTGGATTCTACGGATAGCCGATGGTCTCGCCGCTTCGTAACTGATCGTAGTCTTCGCCCAGCCCTCTTGACAACGACTTCTCGGGCCAGGCGCGCGATCTCTCTGTTTCAGTACAGAAGTACACAGGATGGCCGAAATGGCGGGGCTTCCGATCCACATCGCCGGATTTGGGCGCGCGTCTCCCACCTATACATGCGTCGTCCACGGGCGGCGATCCTCAACACAGCGCCGAATGCGAGGTTCGCGTCGTGAGGCGACGGGTCCGGCGGCCCCTGCGGGGCGGCATTTGGTAGCGGCGTGGTGAGCGGTCCCGGAGCAGCGCACACGGCTCCCACCGTGTTTGTCTCAACTCGACTGACGTAGTGACCTGAACGCGGCGCGCAGTTCAGCGCTGAACAGTTCAGGCTGTTCCCACGCCGCGAAATGACCGCCTTTGTCGGCTTGGTGGAAGTAGATCAGTTTGTGATAGGCGCGCTCCGTCCAGCTCCGCGGGGCCTGAAAACTCTCGCCCGGGAAGACGGTCACAGCCGCGGGGATCGAGACGTTGGCCGGGAGGTAAAGGTTGATTTCGTTTTCCCAATAGAGGCGCGCCGACGAAATCGCTGTGTTGGTCAACCAGTAGAGAGTGATGTTGTCGAGCACGTCGTCGCGGGTGAGAGCGCCTGCGGAGTGTCCATTGATCGTGCGCCCGACCACCGCCGAGGTTATCGCCGCCGCCGGCTGGCCATAGCCGTCACCATGATCGAGCAGCCAGGCTGCAAGGCCCGCAGGCGAATCCGCTAACCCGGACAGCGTTTGCGGGCGCGTCCCCATGATCTGCGCGTAGGCGCGTCGCTTGGAAAATAAAAGCTTGAGCTGCTCGAAGGCGTGTTTTTCGTCGACAGACAGACCGGTTGGCGGCGGGTCGCCGCACTGGAGCGCCTTCACGATCCGGGGTGGAACAACACCGGGCAGGTTGACGTGAATGCCGAGCAATTCCGGTCGCGCCAGTTTGGCCATTTCATTCGACACCGGCGAACCCCAATCGCCGCCCTGGGCTACAAATCGCGTGTAGCCAACCCGCTCCATCAGCACCATCCAGGCGCGTGCGATGTGGGGGGGGACCCCAGCCGGTCGTAGTCGGCTTGCCCGAAAAGCCGTAGCCCGGCATCGACGGGATCACGAGATGGAAAGCGTCCGATGCGCCGCCGCCATGTGCGGTAGGATTGGTCAAGGGATCGATGATCTTTAGCTGCTCTATGACCGAGCCAGGCCATCCATGTGTGACGATCAGCGGCAAGGCATTTTCATGTTTCGACCGAACATGGATGAAGTGGATGTCCAGCCCGTCGACCTCAGTGATAAACTGCGGCATCGCATTGAGCTGCGTCTCGACCTTCCGCCAGTCGTAGTCCGTCTGCCAATAGTGCACGAGCTCTTGCAGGATGGCCAGCGGCACGCCCTGCGATTCATCCGTGACGGTCTCCTTGTCGGGCCACCGTGTGGCCGCCAGGCGGCGGCGAAGGTCGACGAGGTCCTGGTCGGAAACATCGATGCGGAACGGACGGATCGCAACGGCCGCGGCTGCCAACGCCGGAGACCGAGGAAAGAGGCTCGCCGCGCCCACAGATGCAATTCCCGCCGCAGCGGTGCTCAGGAGCTGGCGTCGGTTCTGATGTATAATTTCGGAACGCATCATGAGTCTGCCCCGGGGAACTTTGAATTGCGCTGCGCAGCCAATCCTCGGCAGCTAGTTGACGACATCGCAGTCGAAGCGGGAACGAGTACGCGAACGCCGGAAGCTTCGCTCACCTGCTGCCGGAACTGGCTGCGGGCAATGAGATCGAGCACGCGGGCGACCGACCTGTCGCTGCTCCACTTGACCCGTGACACCCAGCTCTGCGCGTCTCAGGCCGTGGGAAACGCTAGCGCAGATAACAGCGGCTGCGGATCACAGGCTTGAGACGGAATGGCCCGGCGCGTGATCTTGATCAACGCTACTGGGGCCGGATGCCGAAGAACTGATTGTGCGTAACCGCGAACTGCTTGCCGAGGCGCAGGCGGCATAGGCGGCTCTCAGCGGATTTAGTCCCGGAAGCGGACCAGCGGACAGCCGCTCAACTCGGCCGGCCTGGTCCAGCGCGCCGCATCGCATTCGGCGATCGGCATGGAAAACCCCTCCCAGCGCCCGCCAACACCAAGGCGACCATCAGGATCGATCCACCGCATATGCGAACGATCCGTCCGGCTTCACGCCAACATGGATTCCCCCGACCGATTGTCCCTCGGCCAGCCGCGCGAGCAGCTCGGCGGACAGCTCCGGCAGCAAAGTCCGAGACAGGATATTTTCGATATTGCGTGCACCCGAAGAGCTTTCCGTGCACCGCGCTGCAATTGTCTCGACCAGCGCCGGGTCCCAACCGAAGGTCGTGCGGTAACTGTCGCGCACACGTGCGCGAATCCGCTCGAGCTGCATCCCGACAATTTGGCGGATGATCGTGTCCGGCAGAGGGAAATATGGCACCAGGGTCACCCGCCCCAGGAAGGCAGGCTTGAAGAATTTCGACAGCTCCGGTCGCAGTGCGTCCGCGAGCTGAGCTGCGTCCGGCGCGGTCTCAGGGTCGGCAAACAGCTTGGTGATCAAGGCGCTGCAGGCATTGCTCGTCATGATGATGACGGTGTTCTTGAAGTCGATGTCGCGGCCCTCGCCGTCTTTCATGGTCCCTTTGTCGAACACCTGGAAGAACACGTCCTGAACCCCGGGATGCGCCTTCTCCATCTCGTCGAGCAGCACCACGCTGTACGGCCGCCGGCGCACCGCTTCGGTCAGGATGCCGCCCTCGCCATAACCGACATAGCCCGGCGGACTGCCCATCAGGAGGCTGACCTTATGTTCCTCCTTGAACTCGGACATGTTGAGTGTCGTCACGTTCTGCTCGCCGCCATAGAGCAGTTCGGCGAGGCTCAACGCGGTCTCCGTCTTTCCCACGCCCGATGGGCCGACCAGCAGAAACACGCCGATGGGCTTTCGGGGATCGGTCAGCCCCGCCCTGCTGGTTCGGATAGCCTGCGCGACCGCCTCCATCGCATGGCTCTGGCCGAGCACCCGCCGCTCCATGGCTTCGCGCAGAGTCAGCACCGTGCGGATCTCGCTGGTTTGCATCCGGCCAGCGGGAATGCCGGTCCAGCTTTCAACGAGCTCCGCGATCGCCTGGCCGTCGACGACGGGGAACACCAGCGGCTGCTCGCCTTGCAAACTGCGAAGGCGTGAACCAATTTGCGCCAACGCAGCGCGGTCGCCGTCTGTGTTGTCAAGCGGCCCGGCAGTCTCGATGCGGCCACGCACCGCCGCGATCTCGGCGACGAGTCCTCTCTCGGCTTCCCAGCGTGCCTCGAGACCGACAAGCTCCTCGCTTGTGCGCAGGCGCTCGGCGGCCAGTTCATCACGCCTCACCGCATGGTCGAGACCGGACGACATTTCCCGGTCAACGATCCTCAATTCGGTGTCGAGCAGGCTGATGCGGTGGCGGCGATCCTCGACCGGCGCCGGGATTGCATTCTGGCTCATCGCAACCCGCGCGCAGGCTGTATCTATCAGGCTGACCGCCTTGTCGGGCAGTTGACGGGCGGGGATGTAGCGGGCGGAGAGGTGTACGGCCTCGCTGACGGCCTCGTCGAAGATGCGCACCTTGTGGTATTGTTCGAGCGTACCGACGAGCCCGCGGACCATCGCAATCGCGAGCTTCTCGCTCGGCTCTTCAACCTTCACCACCTGGAAGCGGCGAGTAAGGGCTGCATCCCTCTCAAAGTACTTCTTGTATTCGGCCCAGGTGGTGGCCGCGATGGTGCGAAGCTCACCACGCGCCAGGGCCGGCTTCAGGAGGTTCGCTGCATCGTTCTGCCCGGCGGCGCCACCGGCGCCGATCAGCGTGTGCGCCTCGTCGATGAACAGGATGATCGGCCTGGGGCTCGCCTTGGTTTCCTCGATGACCGATTTCAGACGGTTCTCGAATTCGCCCTTCACGCCGGCGCCAGCCTGCAACAGGCCGAGATCGAGCGTTCGAAGCGTCACCTCGCGGAGCGCCGGCGGCACGTCGCCGGTGGCGATGCGCAGGGCCAGGCCCTCGACAACCGAAGTCTTGCCCACGCCCGCTTCGCCGGTGAGGATCGGGTTGTTCTGCCGTCTGCGCGTGAGGATGTCGACGAGCTGCCGGATTTCGCGGTCGCGGCCGACGATCGGATCGATCCTGCCGGCCCTGGCCTGGGCCGTGAGGTCGATGGTGAACTGGTCCAGTGCCGCCGATCCACCGGGCCGCGGTTCGGCGGAGCCGCCCGCCTCGGAGCCCACGGCATAGCTCGTCGCCCGCTCCGACTCCGCGGTGTTGGCGCACAGCGCAACATAGTCGCGCTTGAGCAGATCGGGCGGAATGCGCGCGAACTGCCCCGACGCCTCTCGGGCATGCCGCGCAAGAGTCTCGTCGGCCAGCAGCGCCCAGAGCAGATGGCCCGACCGCACGCGGTTCGCGCCCTGCTCCACCGATGCAAACAGCCACGCCTGCTTGATCATCTCGACGATTTCGGGCGAGAGCGAGGGCGCCCGCGCATTGCCGGTCTTCATCCGGTCAAGCGAACGATTGAGGTCCGCCAGCAGCCGCGCCGAGTCGACCTCCCATTGGCGAAAGATCCCCGCCAGGTCCGTATCGGCACGATCGGCAAGCCCGATCAGAAAATGTTCGATTTCGACATTGTAATGGCTGCGCGAGAGAGTGAGTCCTGCCGCACGCTCAAGGGCCTGACGGCATATATTGTTGAGCCGTCCTATCAGTGGTTTCAGATCGATCGCGCCCACCTGAACCCCTACTGATATTAGCATTTGCACCTTACGGCATTTTTTGCGAATGGTAAAGCCGGATGTTTGGTGGCATCGCGATGATTCTGGGACTCGATACGTTCGACTCTGAGGCGATCTTGACACCGATTTCACGTGATCATCCCAGCGGAACAGATTTGCGGACGGACTATGCACCGACGTTCATCTATTGCCGTCTGCGTGACGCTCGCGCCGAAGCGCGTGAGGCTGAACGCCGCGCCGAGACAGAGAGCGGCGACGCGGCCCTTCCAGCGCTGTGGCGCACGGTCGCCACTCTTGCGATCGCCGCCCTGAAGGAAATGTCCAAGGATCTTGAGGTCGCCGCTTGGCTGACTGAGGCTCTGGTACGCACAAAGGGTCTGGACGGCCTGTCGGCAGGCGCGTCAGCCGTCGCCGGACTGGTGAGGCGCTCTTAGGACGAGCTGTTTCCAATGCCGGACGAAGACGGCATGGAAGCACGGGGCGCCCCCGTCGCGGGCCTCTCCGGACAGGCATATGACGGCACCCTGTTGCCGCCGCTGCGGAGATCGGTCCCGTTTCGCCGGCCAGAGGGTTCTGTCTTCGCGCTTTGGCAGTAAAGCGCTGATCCCATTCCGGGGGGAAGAGCCGTCTGGAGACGGTAACAGAAAGTGATCACAAACCTGCGAGGAAAACTTGTTGGCAATCCGCGATGCGGGCATTAGGGTGGAACCAGTATGGTGACGCGCCGTCCGAGCGAGACCGATGCGATTGGGTCAGACAACTCGGAACTCATGCACTTGCCGCCGCGTCAGATTTGCTCTGGCGTGGGAGAACACTGCTAGGCGCGTCGGTGATACCGTTGCGCTAACCTGGAAGCAATATTAGATGGCCGCGGCTGCCCGGAACATCGAGATCGATCTGTTGGACTCCTCTCTCGAAGCCGCCTCGGATGAAGGGCTCGACAATTTTGGGCCGGTGACGCACCGGAGCGAATTCTCACTGGTCGGCCCCTTGCGACGATGTCTGCGCCGATTGGTTCCATTTATGCTACTTCCGATGCTGGTTCTGGCGCTTCTCGGCATCTATTTCTGGCAGCGTGTTGTCTATGTCATCCCATCTGGCCACGCCGGTGTACTCTATCGAACCTTCTTCGGTGGTACCGTCACTGACTATGTGTACCCAGAGGGATTCCACGTGTTCTTTCCATGGGATACCCTCTACGATTACGATACGAAGGTCCAGGTGGTGATGAGCGACATAACCGTGCTGACCAACAAGGGTCTGCCGATCGAGCTCAAGCTCGCTATCCGTTACCATCCCGAATACGATATGCTGGGCCTGCTTCACCAAAAGGTCGGACCTGAATACGTACAGAAAATCGTGCTGCCCCAGGTTGAGTCGGTTTTGCGCCGCAATATCGGCAAGGAGGAACCGGAGGCGATCTACACCAACAAAGAGGGTGTGCTGACAGACATCATCGCGCGTGCCATTGAGGAAACAAGTGAAAAATTCGTCTCGATGGACGACATCATCATACGCCAGGTGACGCTACCCGACCAGGTCCAGCGTGCAATCGACGATAAACTGGTCTATCAGCAACAGTATCAGGCATACGAGTTTCGCCTGGCGTCGGAACAGAAGGAGCAGGAGCGGAAGCGGATCGAGGCGGAAGGTATTCGTACCTATCAGGATATTATCGGCCGCTCGCTCACCCCCGATCTGCTGCGGTGGGAGAGCATCAAGGCGATGAACGATCTGTCAAGGTCCGGCAACGCCAAGGTTGTGGTGATGGGCAACGGAGCGCAGGGGGCCACGCCGCTGATCCTGCCCTCGCCATAAAGAACAGTAGCATGGACCAATTGACCCGCCGCCAGCTTGCGTTGACTGCCTCCGCTCTAGTCGTAGCCGCGCGCCCCTGGCGTCTGCAAGCTGCAACGTCCGACGCGGCAGTTGGATTGGTGATCGGCAAGAAGGCCGCTATCGAGGGGCTCCCTGGCCCAGGCCCCGACGTGCCTGCCGGCGCGTTGCGCTCCCAGCAGAGCAACATCAGTGGCAGTCTCCGGGCGGGCGTCGAGTCCGCGGTCGACGACCTCAACGAGAGGGGCGGCGCGCTGGGTCGAAAGTTCCGGCTCGTTGTCGAGGAGTTGGAGTCGTCAGGTCCGGATAGACGTCGCCACGCGATTGAAGCGGCGCGTCGGCTGGTCGCGCAGCCGGGGCTGGTCGCGGTCATCGGACATGTCGACGCCGAGGACGCTTTGCCTGCTTCGATCACCTACTCGGAGCATGGTGTGCTGTTCATCACACCGACAATCACCCTGGGCAATCTCAATTGCCACGGTCTGACGAACGTCTTCGCGACGGTTCCGGATAACGCACAGATTGGCCAGCAGACCGCGATATTCGTGTACCAGGAGGGACTTACCAGTATGGCGGTGCTGCGCAGCCGTACCGACGAAGCCGCTGAACAGGCACTGGGGTTCCTCGACCAGGCCGGCTCGCTCGGGCTTACGGTGGCGGCGCGCACCTCCTATGTCTCCGGCCGCACGGATTTCCGCGAGATTCTCGCAGATCTGCGCGCCAAATCGTTTGATACGCTTTTTATTGCCGCATCGACCGAGGAGAGCGCAAGGATCATTCTTCAGAGCCGCGATCTCGATATCACGCCAAAGTTCGTCCTGGGCGGCTTGCATGATCTTCCGTCCCTCCTGGCCAGGACCCGGAACTTCAAAGGTAGTATCTTTGTTCCAGTCCTGGAGGACGCCTCCCTGGACACGAAGCAACAAAGAGACTTCATCAGACACTTCCGTCAGCGCTATGGATCGGACCCTGATGACTGGGTGTGGCAAGGCTATGACGCAATCAATCTTCTGGCCGCAACCATAGAGCAAACACGATCGGTGGAGCCTCAGGCACTGATTGCGACGTTGCGCTATGCCATGGCATGGTCAGGGCTGATGGGGCGCTATTCTTTTGAACGAAAGGGGC